>Ga0315912_10000796_pt1 | contig 47173 bp, 37 predicted proteins | sample VfabasoilMG_FD_204469 | JGI IMG/M metagenome (GOLD analysis project Ga0315912, IMG submission 204469) | Garden soil microbial communities collected in Santa Monica, California, United States - V. faba soil | ecosystem: Environmental > Terrestrial > Soil > Garden | place: USA: California... | reverse complement strand
GTCGAACTGTCCCGCGGCAGTGCCATGCGATCCCCAACTAACTGGCGAGGTCGGCGGCGGAATGGCCTCTGCGTGCGCAGGGACCTGTACTAGCGCACCCAAGAGAGCTATGAATGCAACCGAAAGTTGACTACGCACGTTGCCCCCGAGTGCTGAACCTCGCCTGCGAACCACGCCGGGCTCCAGGCCCGACGTCCCCGTCAGTATCGCGTGATGGGACCTGCTCAGAAGTGAACCGTGCGTCTCCAACAGACCACTTTACGCACCGATCGCCGACCCTGCTCAAGACAGATGACGTATTCCACGCCCCGCTCGGCGAGCAATCCGTTGCTACGGCGCAGCGCCCAGAACAGCTGGTGCGCCCCAGGCTCGAGGCAGTTGCTTATCGTCGCAACCTCCGCGCCGCTCCTCTCTCGTACCAGGAGTCGCGCGGTTCCGGCGCCCTGAGGGACATAGCATTGGAGGGCGATTCCCACGCGCTCCCCGAAAGAACGGAGCAGCAACAGTGTGTCTCCCCGCGCAGCGGCGACCTCCCAACCAGCGGCGCGGTTGTCGTAACTTCCAGGAACGTAGGTTGGCTCGCAAGTATCGATGCTGCCGTCGTGGTCAAGGTCATCAGCGTAGTGATTGGCGATGTCCAGACTGTCCGGAATCTCATTTGAGTCGCAGTCGCCTTCCGGTGGCCCAACGCGATCCAAAGGATTGACCACTACATCCGAGTGCGTCTCCTGTGGCTTGAGCTCAGATGGCGCCTGAACCTGGTGCTTCGACGGAGCCGGGGCCACACCAGCACACCCAAGCGCTCCACCAAGCAGCGTCAGCACCACATTCAGCGTGAGCATGAACCGGAAAAGAGCCGCAACTGGGCGAGTGACCAAGAGTCGTCGCCCACCCTTCATGACGTTGGTCCGACCAGCGGGAGGTCCATCGAATCGCTTCTCAGTTCCGATGTTGCATGTAGAGTTCTCACGACTACCTCCCCGACACTGGCGCCATCGCAGCGACTCCGTCAGGCTTCGAGCGACTCAAGTTCAACCACCTTCGCCAGTTGTTTGAATCGCTCAGAGGGTTGCCGATAGTAGCGGACCAAGGAGTCGATGGTGTTGCCGAATTCCTGAACTCAAGCGACGCTAGTCGGCCAAGCTTGAGCGCGCGATCTTGCTCAGCTTGGGACCAAGCGCGGAGTGCCCCCATTGAGAGCTGATTCGTGCGCCTCAGCTCGCCTTCGACTCTTCCGTCGGCCCATCCGAACTGAGCGAGCGCGCCCCGATTTCAAGACCGGCTGCGTCATTTGAGGCTGCAATCTCACCTCGCAGCTCGGTGTGGGAGCGCTCGGGCTCGCTTCAGGGCGTTTCTCTACGGCCCTTCTCGCGACCGCAAGTGCGGAGGGTCGGTCTTGATTGCAGGGGCACCCCGCTGGGGTGCCTCCGACGGATCCTAGGTCTGCTCCCTTTGGCCGCTCGGGCACCCCTCCACACGGCTTCCACGCCCCGGGGGCGCGCGCGAGGGCGGCGCAGCTCCCAGCCGGGCGTCGAGCCCGGCCCCGACGGGTCCCCCGGCGGGCCTGCTGAGCTGGCGAAGGGACTCGAACCCCCAACCACCTCATTACAAATGAGATGCTCTACCAATTGAGCTACGCCAGCAGATCGCCTGGAAGTTGGGCACGCGCAAGATAGTCAGGGCCCTCTACCCCGTCAAGAACTGCGCTCGTGCGACGAGGATCGCGCTTCGGCGCATCCAGAGCGGGATCCGGTCATGAGCGGCTATGCTTTTCCACGGTTTGCTGCGCCAGTCGAGCCCTCCCACGATCCTCGCTCCCGAGCCGATGGGTAGCGCTCAGGTGCCGGCGATCCTGAACCGATGACCCCCAGTGAGGCGGGGTCGAACCCGCCACCTCGTCCCCCCGTCGTTCATCGAGGACCACCCATGCGTGTGGCCCGGCTGGCCCTTTCCCTCGCGGCGTGTGCCGTCACCTGTTCGTACGCGGCCGCCGCCACCCCGGGCCGTGCGAACGAGGCGGTGGCATCGGCGGTGCGCGGCCATGCGCAACTGGCGCAACGTGCCTACCGCGACGCCGTGGCGGGGCTGCACGAACTCGAGGCCGAGGTGCAGGAGTTCCTGGCCGAACCGTCCCGCACTTCTCTCGAGGCTGCGCGCGCGGCCTGGATCCAATGCCGGGACGCGTATGGGCGCACCGAGGCGTTCCGGTTCTCGGGTGGCCCGATCGACGACATCCACCCCCTCACGGGTGTGCAGGGTCCCGAAGGGCGCATCAACGCCTGGCCCATCGACGAGGCCTACCTCGACTACGTCGCCGGCGAGCCGAAGTCCGGGCTGATCTCGGACCGCAAGGTTCCCATCGCCGAGAGCACGCTGGTGAGCCGCAACGCCTCCGCGGACGAGACACAGGTGACGCTGGGCTATCACGCGATCGAGTTCCTGCTCTGGGGGCAGGACCGATCGCGCGACGGCCCCGGGAACCGGCCCTATTCGGACTACCTGCGCGGCGATCCGGTCCGCGATCGGCGACGCGAGTGCCTGCGACTTCAGGTACAGCTCCTGCTCCGCGACGTGACCTACGTGGCGGACCAGTGGACACCGGCGGCCGGCCGCTATGTCAACGTGTTCCTGGGCCTGCCGTCGGCGGAAGCGCTGGGCCGTGCGTTGTCCGGACCCGCGACCCTCGCTGCGTTCGAGCTGGCCTCGGAACGCATCGGCATCCCGCTCTCGACCGGGATGCAGGAACATGAGCAGAGCTGCTTCAGCGACAACACGCATCGGGACATCGCATCGGGTGTCGAGAGCCTGGCACTCGTGCTGGAAGGTGACGGATCCACCACAGGGCTGCTGTCCGCTCTCAATGACGCGTATGCGACAGAGATCCGCGACCGCCTGGCGCGGGCCCTCCAGCTGGCCTACACGATCGCGCCGCCGTTCGACGCGATCATCACCTCCAGCGAGGACGATCCCCGGCGGCGCGCGCTCCAGGCGCTGTCCGGCGAGCTTCTGGGCCTGGCCGGCGCGATCCAGCGCGCCGGGGAGGCCGCCCGTGTGAAGGTCGTGGTCGGAGGCGGCGGCTGATGCGCCGCGCCGTCGCAGTCCTCGCGGTGACATGGGCGATCGTGGGCGTGGCCTCGGCGGCACGACTCGAGCCGGCCACCGACTTCGAACTGTTGGACGCGCGCTCGGCCGGTGAAGCGACGTCGCAGGTGCAGTCGCGTGATGCGTTCACGCAGCACGTGCCGGGGCTCACCACCGAGCAGTTGAGCGCGTTCGCGCTGGGCGATCACGTCTTCCGCACGCCGTGGATCGAGGCCCCGGCGTCGGTGGCGGCGTTCGACGGGCTCGGGCCGTTCTTCAGCAACCGCTCGTGTTCCGGCTGCCACCTCCGCGACGGCCGCGGTCACCCGCCTGATGGGCCAGACGATGCGACGCGATCGCTGGTCGCGAAGCTCGGCGTACCGGACTCGTCGGGGCGGACTCGTCCGGACGCTCGCTACGGTCACCACCTGAGCGAACGCGCGGTGCGCGGCCTCGCGCCCGAAGGGCGGCTGGTTGTGCAGTGGGAGGACGTCGAGTACGTCTACCCGTCGGGCGAGCGCATCGCGCTCCGCCGTCCGCGAATCGAGGTCGCGGCTGCCGCCTATGGTCCGCTGGAAGCGGGGGTCAAGATCTCCGCTCGCATCGCGCCCGCGGTGATCGGGAGCGGCCTGCTCGAGGCCGTGCCGGATTCCGCGCTCGTCGCACTCGCCGATCCCACCGACGCGGATGCCGACGGCATCTCGGGCCGTGTGCACTGGTTGGACGCGAGAGAGCATGGAGCGGCGAGCCAACAGCGCGTGCTGGGCCGGTTCGGATGGAAGGCGACGCAGCGCTCGGTGGCGGCACAGGTGTCCACCGCACTGGCCGACGACATCGGCATCACCACACCCGCGCGGCCCGAGTTGGAGTTCACCAGTGCGCAGCGCGACGCGCGACGTCGCCCGCATGGGGGCGAACCCGAGCTGGAAGGCGCGAATCTCGCCGCGTTGATCGACTACTGCCGGATGCTGGCGGTGCCCGCGCGCCGAGATGTGGACGATCCCGCGGTCCGCCGCGGCGCGGAGCGATTCCGCGACGCGGGCTGTACGAGTTGCCATGTCGCCACGCTCACGACGGGCGACATGCCGGTCACCGCGATGTCGCGCCAGATGATCCACCCTTACAGCGATCTCTTGCTGCACGACATGGGTCCCGGTCTCTCGGACGGATTGCCCGAAGGCGACGCGCAGCCCTCCGAGTGGCGCACACCGCCGCTCTGGGGCCTCGGACGCGCGTCCGTCGTCAGCGGTTACCTGTTCCTGCTCCACGATGGACGTGCGCGTTCCTTCGAGGAGGCGATCCTGTGGCACGATGGCGAAGCACGACCGAGTCGCGAAGCCTTCCGCGCACTCCCCGCGGAGTCGCGGGGCGATCTCATCCGGTTCCTCGAATCCCTGTGAAGGCCGTGAAGCTGCGCGCCTTCGTCCTCTCAGGAGTGGTCATGCGAGTTCGACTCGAATCCCTGGCGATGCTCGTCGTGCTGACCTTCTCGAGCGCAGCACTCGCCGCACCTGCGCCCGCCAAGCGTCCCGCTGACCCGCTGCCGCAAGCGCTCGAGGTGCTCGAGAAGTCGGAGCGCGTCTTCGAGGACCTGGCGAAGCGCGTCCGGCCCGCGGTCGTGAACGTCCTGCCCTATTCGCGCGTGGACACCTCGCGCACCGCACCGCGCCCGTTGGGCGCGGACCCGATCGGGTGGCGCGTGGGAAATCCGGCGGACCAGCAGTTCCCGGGCTACCGGCCAGGGCATGGTGCCAGCGGATTCGTGGTCTCCGCCGACGGCTACATCCTCACGCTGCGGCGCGTGGTCGTGAATGCCACCTCCGGGAAGGAAGCGGACCTGGTCGGCGTCGAGGTCATGGGAGCCGACGGGGGTTTCGAGCACTACAAGGCCGCCGTCGTGAGCCTCGAGCCCACACTCGACCTGGCGATCCTCAAGATCGAACGGCCCGAACCGTTCGCCTACCTGCGATTCGGCGACAGCGGCAAGTCCCAGCCCGGCCACTGGGCGATCGCGTTCGGCAACCCGGACGGCACCGAACAGACGCTGGTCCCTGGCTTCGTCGCGGTGCAGCCGAGCCGCGAGTGCTACCAGGACGACCTGAGTGCCACCTACATGCAGACGTCGGCGATGGTGAGTGACGGCGCGCTGGGCGGCCCGGTCGTGAACCTCCAGGGCGAGGTGATCGCGATCAGCGCGCGCCGCGGCAAACCGGGTTTCCCCGATACGGCAGGCGATGTGCCGGGCTCGGCCTACGCCCTGCCCTCCAACATCGTCAACGCGGTCTACCAGGCGATGCTGATCCGCGAGAGCAAGGAGTCGCCCTGGCTCGGGATCTCCGTGCTGCAATTGAACGACACGTTGCGGAAGAAGCTGGGCGACCCGCGCCTCACCGGCATCTACATCGACAACGTCTTCGACCCGAGCCCGGCGTCAGGGGTGGGCATCCGCGTCGGGGACGTGTTGAAGAGCATGGAAGGGCAGCCGATCGCGAACGTCTATGACTTCCAGCGCCTGCTCTACCACGCCGGCGCGGGTGCGATCGCGAAGGTGGTGATCGTGCGCGAGAAGAAGTCGCTCGAGCTCACGGTCAAGATCGGGCGCCGCCCACCCGAGGCGACCACGCGCTGAGGCGTTCGGGAGCAGGGCCGTTCGCGGGATGGGCCCGGGAACCGCTGGTCAGCTGCCCGGCGCGGGCGGCGCCTCCTGCTCCAGCGCGAGCTTGTAGGCCAGGTAGTACTTGAAGATGTTGCTCACGTACTGGACCGTCTCACGCCCGATGCGCTTCGCGGCGACCACCTCGACGTTCTGGAACCACACATCCGGGTCGAGTCCCATGGTTTCCGCCTCTCGCCGCAAGTCTCGGATCCGCCTGGGCCCGGCGTTGTAGCAAGCGAACGCGAACAGGTGCCGGTCCAGCTCGCTCAACGGCCGGTCGGCGAGGTATTGGTCGTGGATGAACCGCATGTACTTCACGCCCGCATGGATGTTGTTCTCGAGCTTTTCGATGTGCTTCACGCCCACGCTCGGGTCGGCGGCCGTGGTCGGCAACACCTGCATCACCCCGACAGCACCGGCCGGACTCACCAGCCCTTGCTGCAACTTGGACTCCTGAAACGCCTGTGCCGCGATCATGAGCCAGTCGAAGTCGTACTGGCCGGCGTAGCGCCTGAATAGCTGCGCCATGCTCCGGAAGCGGCGCCGCTCGGTGCCCGCCGTGGGATTCCGGGCCCAGCGGTTGTCGCGCAGGTAACGGCGGAGCAGCTCGTTCCCGACCGCTGTGCCCGCAGAGTGCCGGGTGAGGAACGTGTTCACCTGTCTTTCGAGCTTCGGACTGCCGGGACGGAACGCCCAGCCGATCTCGCCTCCGCGGCGCACGACCAGGTTGCGGTGCACGTGCAGGCTGTCGAACACGGTGCTCCAGAAGTCGGCGAGGTGGCTGTCGGCCACGGTGAGACCGATCAGGCCCGCGTTCACCATCTCGAGCAGGTCCTCGGTTTCGAGGTGCTCGTCCGCGTGACGGATGCGCACGGTGTCGCGTCCGGCGCTCCTCAGGCTCTGGTTGAGCTTGAGCAGGCTCTCGTGATGACTGCTCGAGGCGCGCACCCACAGCTCGCGACCCGACAGGGCCTCGAGTGACGGGAGCGGCGGGCCGGAGGCGTTGGAGACGATCACCTCCGAGACCCCGGTCACGACCGGAACCGAGAACGTCACCCGCTCCGAGCGTGCGGTCGTGATCGTCAGGTTGGCCACCGCGAGGTCGCCCTTCCCCTCGAGCAGCATCGGGAGGAGTCGGTCCCGAGCCACCGGGATGTGGATCACGTGTACCGGCAGGTTCCGCGTCCGCATCTGGGTGTTGAGATCGCGCTCGAACTCCACGAGCGCGTCATAGGTGATACCCCGCGGCCTCAACCCGTCGAAGAAGTAGCCCGTGCGGTTCGAGGTGACGAGCACGCGGATCCGGCGTCGTGCGATCATGCTGTCGAGATCGCCGGTCCAGCGCTGGGTCGCGGCGAGCGGATCCTGCTCGAGGTGTTCAGTGGCGGAGTCCGGCTCTGCGACGACGGACGAGGGCCCCGGGTCATCCTGCCGCGGCTGCGATCGTCCGCACCCCGCTGCGACTGCCGAGACTCCCAGCATCAGTACGATCGCCCGCCCCAAGCTGGTCGTGCGGCGACAGCGCGGCGCGAACTGGCTGCGCATGCGGTCGCGATCAGGGCTTCTTGCCCAGCTCCCGGACGTGCGCAAGGGCCGCGTTGATCTCGGCCTCGGTCAGCACGCCGCCCCACTTGGGCATCGCACCCTTGCCCTGGTGGATGACCTCGAGCAGCTGCGCATCCGTGCGCGTGGACATGTACGCCATGTCGTGGAAGTTCCGCGGCTTGGGCTTGAGCGCGGCCGATCCGGGCCCGTCGCCGTGACCATCCGGCCCGTGACAGAGCGCGCAGCGCGTGGTGAACACCTTCGCGCCCAGTTCGGGTCCGCTCAGCGCGGGCTCGGCCGGCGCGGGCGGCGGCGCGGTCGAGGGCGTTGACGCGCTGCCGCTCGTCGAGCCGCTGGTCGAACCCGTCTGGCTACCCGAAGAGGATGAACCGGAGCCGCCGCAGCCGGCGCTCACCGCGAGAACGAGAAGAGCGAGCGACAGCAACACGAGCGCCGCGCGCGCCAGCCGAAAGGCTGGCGCGGTGGACGCGATGGTTCGGTGAGCGCGCTTCATACGCGCGGACGCTAGCACCCGGTGTGCGACGCGGCAATAGGGTCGGCGAGACAGCGGCGACGTGTCCGCGAAAAGCCGACCGCGACGCTACGCGGCCTTCCGGTGCCGGCGGGGCTCGACGTGATCCACGCGGCGCAGGTGTCGCCGCTTGAGCACATCCGCGACCAACAGGGCCGCTGAGCCGATGAACATCACCCAGAGGTAGACCAGCGCCATGGAACGCGCGGTGCCGAGAAGCTCGAGGATGTCGTTCATGATCGTTCTCCCCTTTCTTGGATCGCCTGCGTGCGGTTGAGCAGTCCGACGCTTTTCGTTCGGGACGGGGAGGGTCCCGTGACTACGCTGGGAGTTCAGTGTGCCTGAACAAAGTGCTCGCGTCACCAACGCACTCAAGATGAAGTGCCAGTTCCGTGCCGACGCCGCCGAAGCCACTCGGCGACCCCGTGCGGGCGTGATCACTTCACTCCATGTACTCCGCATCCAAGCTACAAGTTGCATGGAATAAAGGCGTTACGGGATTGTCACGCAGCTCCGGTGCTGGCGCGACCGCTGCGGCCTTCTGCGATAGGGCCTGCCAGCCGGTCAGGAGCGTGCCACTTCGGGCACGATTCCCGTCGTCCGCGGCACCATGGGACGCGCCCAGCCCGACGAGGCGCGAAGTTCTTCGCCGCCCGGGACGCTGCCTCGCAACAGCCCTTCGCCGGAAGTGGCCGCTGGGGCCCCGGGCCGGCGAACGCCAGCCCGGGACGCACCCGGCACGCTATGCGGTGGCGACGGCCGGCTTCGCGCGCGAGCGCGAGCCGAAGCGCAGGTAGATCGACGGCACCACGAACAGGTTCAAGAGCGTTGAGGTGGCGAGCCCACACAGGATCACGATCGCCATCGGATGCTCGATCTCGTGACCGGGAATCGAACCGGCGACGATCAACGGCACCAGCGCGAGCGCGGTCGCCGTCGCCGTCATCAGGATCGGCGACAGCCGCTCCATCGCGCCGCGCAGCACCAGCCCGGGGCCGAACGCTTCGTTCTCCTGGTCTTCCAGGTGCTGGTAGTGGTTGATGAGCAGGATCCCGTTTCGCGCGGCGATGCCGAATACGGTGAGGAATCCGACCATCGAGCCCAGCGAGATCACGCCGCCGGTGAAGTAGGTGCCGATCAGCCCTCCCACCAGCGCCGAAGGCAGCGTCAGGAACCCGAGCACGGCCAGGCGCATGTTCCCGAACGAGCCCAGCAGGATCAGGAACACGCCGAGCGCCGCCGCGATCGCGAACGTCATCAGGCGCTTCTGCGCGGCCTGCCGCTCGGCGTACTCGCCGATGACGACGGCGTGGTAGCCCACAGGGAACTTGATCTCGGCGACCCGTCGATCCACTTCGCGCATCACGGTGCCGAGGTTCTTGCTCGAGACGTCGCCGCCGATGTCGATGCGCCTCGAGGCGTTCTCGCGGTAGACGACGCTCTGCGCGGGGGCGATACGCACGTCGGCGACTTCGCCGAGCGCCACATGCCCGCGATTCTCGGTGTCGATCGGAAGCTTGCGGAACATCGAGATGTCGCGCCGAGTCTCCGGCGTGCTCCACACGTTCACATCGAAGGCCTTGCCGTCCCGGAACAGGTCACCCACTTCCTCACCCGCCATCATCGCAGCGGATGCACGGCGCACGTCGCCGGGCTTCACGCCGTATTGCTGGGCTTTGGCGAGGTCCACCTTCACCTGGATCTCGGGCACCTCGGACTGGAGCTGGATGTGCAGCTCCTCGATGCCGGCGATGGTGCTGAGCGAGTCCTTCACCTGTTCGGCGATGGCGCGGATCTGGTGCAGGTCAGGGCCGTAGACGCGGACGTCGAACGTCTCCTTGGAGCCGGAGATGACCTCGTCGATGGTCTCGTTCAAGTAGGTCTCGACGTTGTGGAACATGCCGGGATAGCCGGTCACGGTGGCCTCGATGGCCTCGACCGTCTGGTCGTAGTCCACCTTGGGGTCGATGCTGATCCAGTTCTCGGCGAAGTTCACACCGTTCACCTCGTCCGCGAGCAGCGCCTGGCCGATGTGGGAGCCGAAGTTCCGCACGCCGGGAATGGCGCGCAATTCGCGGCTCGCCTGCATGGCCATCCGCCGCTCCTCACCCACCGACGTGCCGGGCTTGGTGATCCAGTGCATGAGGAAGTCCCGTTCCTTGAACTCCGGGAACAGGGATTCGCCGAGCAGCGGCAGCGTCACGATGCCGCCCAGCATGATGACCATGGTGCCGACGAACACCGGGCGCGGGTGCCGGATGATGCCGGTGAGTGCGGGCTGGTAGAGGCTCTTGAGCCAGTGCATGAGCGGCGGCTCGTGGGTGCGCAGCGGTGCTTTCCGCAGCATGAGCATGCACAGCACCGGCGTGATCGTGAGTGCGACGCCCATGGACGCCAGCACCGCAAGCCCATACGAGATCGCCATGGGCTTGAAGAACGCCCCGGAGACACCGCCCATGAAGAACACGGGCAGCAGCACGACCGCGTCGATCAACGTCGCGTGGATGATGGCCTGACGCACCTCCAATGAGGCCTCGAGCACGATACTGGCGGTGGAGCGCGTGCTACCGGCCGCACGATGTTGTCGCAATCGTCGGACGATGTTCTCGACGTCGATGATGGCGTCGTCCACGACCACGCCGATGGCGATGACGAACCCGGCGAGGATCATGGTGTTGAGCGTCGCGCCGCGCGCCACGAGCACCATGGTGCCGGCCACGAGCGAGAGCGGGATCGCCACCAGGCTGATGAGCGCGGTGCGCCACTCGAACAGGAATGCCGCCAGCACGAGCATGACCAGCAGGCAGCCCAACAGCAGCGCGCGCGTGAGGTTGTCGAACGCGAGCTGGATGAAGTCCGCGGGCCGGAAGAGCGACGAGTCCATCTCGAGGCCGGGCAGGCCCGGGCGCAACTCGGCGAGCGCGGCCTCGACGCCACGCGTGGCATCCAGCGTGTTGGCCCAAGGGTACTTGTACACGACGAGCATCAGGCCGGGGCCGTCGTTGATGACCGCATCGCCGAACAATGGCCAGGTGTCCTCCACGACATCGGCCACATCCCGGATGAGGAGCGGGCTGCCGTCCGGTTTGTGCTTCTGGCCGATGGGCATCCGGGCGAGGTCGAGCGGTGTGACGAGCGGCGACACGATCCGCCCACCCAGCCGCTGGTTCGGCGTGTCGATGAAGCCGCCGGTGCCGATGAGCGCGCCCTTCGAGAAGTAGAGGATGCCGACGTCGAGCGCGTCGGCGGTCTGTTCCATGACCTCGTTCAACGACACGTCGTACTTGGCCATGCGCTCGGGATCCACGCGCACCTGCGGCATCTTGATCCGCTCACCCCAGATCGCCACGTTCGCCACGCCGGGAACGCGCAACAGCCGCGCGCGGATCGTCCAGTAGGCCATCATGGACATGTCGGTGAGCTTGATGCTCTTCGAGGACAGGCCGATCTTCATGAACCGGCCGGTCACCGACACCGGCGGCATCAGCACCGGCGGCGCGGCCCACGTGGGCAGGTTCGGCATGATGTTCGTCATGCGTTCCTGCACCAGCTGCCGGGCATGCAGGATGTCGGTGCCCGGCTTGAACAACAGTTCGATGGAAGACAGGTCGCCGATGGACTTGGAGCGCATCAGCTCCAGCCCCTGCACTCCGTTCAGCTCCTGCTCGAGCGGCACGGTGACCAGTGCTTCGACCTCCTGAGCGGACAGGCCGAGACAGATGGTCTGGATCTCCTCGCGTTCGGGCGCGAACTCGGGGAACACATCCACCGCCATGCCCGGGATCTGCCGCAGGCCGAAGAACAGCAGGCCCGCGGAGAGCAGGAGCACGAGGAACCGGAACCGCAGGCTCGCCTGGACGATCGACCGGATCATGGCTGGTTCACTCCTCCCCGCGTCACTCTTCCTCGAACTCGAGCTCGGAGCCGAACAGCTCCTCCGCGCCGACGACCACGACCGCGGTACCCGCCGCGGGACCTTCCAGCAGCACGGCGGTTTCGCCGTCGATGAAATCCACCACGATGCGATGGCGCACGAACACCAGCGGCTCGGGGTTCACATACGCCCAGGTGTTGCCCTCGGTGTCGTAGAGGATCGCCGCGTACGGGATGGTGCTGCGCTTCACGCCACGAACGAGCTTGTCCTGGACCTGGTCCGTGTGGATGTCGAGCCGCGCGGCGGCCTCTTCGGTGAGTGTGACGCGCGTGGGCTCGGCGCCCTCCATGTGCTCGACCTTGGCGGGGCCCTCCTCCTCGGCGGCGGAGGCCACCGTGGCGTGACTGCAGCCCTGGAGCGGAAGACAGGCGACCAGCAGCAGGACCGCCAGCCAGCGAGAATTGGAGTTCATGTAGGCCTCCCGAATGGAGCGCGAGGGCTCCCGTGAGTGATCAGTGGCCAGCCGCACCGGAGGGTTCCGCGGCGCCGAATCCCTGGCCGGTGAGAGGTTCGTGGAAGGGATCGGGCTCATGCGCCGAACTGACGCCGAGCGAGAGGAACAGAGCGGGCAACATGAACAGGTCGAACAACGTGCTGGTGACGAGTCCGCCCAAGAGGACCAGCGCCATCGGCTGCACGAGTTCGAGCCCCGGCAGACCGCCCATGAGCAGTGCGGGTGCGACGCTCGCGACCGAGGCGAGCACCGCGAACAGCATCGGGGGCAGGCACTCGGACGCTCCGCGCACGGCCAGCTCTTCACCCAGCGCGACGCCGTCTCGGCGCTCGAGCTGCTGGTAGCGGCCGATCAACAGCAGCTTGTGGAACACGGCCATCGCGAACACACCGAGCAGCCCGGCCACCGGCCCCAGCGACAGCACCCCGCCGCTGGCGAACGTGGCCAGGAGCCCGCCGAGCAGTGCCACGGGCAGGCTCAGGAACGCGAGTGCCGCCAGGCGCCAGCTCGCGAACGCGGCCTGGAACAGGAAGAACATGCCGAGCGCGGCCGCGATGGCGAACGTGATCAGCCGCTCGCGGGCCACGCGGGAGGCGGCGAAGTCGCCCTGCACCTCGGCGTGGTATTCGAGCGGGAAGCGGAGCTTCCCGACGCGACTCGAGATGTCGGCGGCCACGGCGGCGAGGTCACGGCCTTCCACATCCACCGTGACGTCGATGTAGCGCTTGACGGCGTCGTGCCGGATGACGCTCGAGGCGGGCACGATGTGCACCTTGGCGACGTCCCCGAGCCGGACCTGCCCACCGCCGGGCGTGTCGATGAGCAGGTCCCGCACGCTGCTCAGGCTCTGCCGCGTCTCGGGCGTGCTCCACACCACGACTTCGAAGATCTTCTGTTCCTCGTAGAGATTGCCGACCACGATGCCGGACATCAGTGTCGCCGCGGCCCGGCGCACGTCGCCGGGCTTGAGCCCGTAGCGCTGCGCGGCCTCGACATCCACGTTGGTCTCGATCGCCGCCTGCTGGATCGGGACGTGGACGCGTGCGTCCATGGTGCCGGGCACGTCGGCGATGGCCGCACGCACCTGTTCGGCGCGCTCGCGCAACCCGGCCTCGGTCTCGCCGTAGACGCGCGTCACGATCTTGTCGTCCGCGCCCGAGTTCACGTCCTCGCTCACCTGTCCCAGGTAGGTCTCGACGCGGTGGTTGATCCCCGGGTAGCCGTCGATCACGTCCTGGATGGCGGCGGTCGTCTTCGCGAACTGCGCATGCGGGTCGATCGACACCCAGAGTTCGGCGGAGTGCACGTCCACGGCCTCGTCGCCGAGGATCGCGCGGCCGATGTGCGCGCTCACGTCGCGCACGCCGGTGATGGACTGGAGCTCCAGTCGCGCGCGGTCCGAGATGCGCGTCATCTCCGGCTGCGAGGTGCCGGGCTTGGCACCGAGCCGGATCACCAGGTTGCGCTCCTGGAACTTGGGCAGCATCCCCGTGCGCAACGCCGGCAGCACCGCGATCGCGGCGATGGCGAGCAGTACTGCCACGGTGAACACCGCACGCCCCTGGCGGACCATGCCGCCGAGTGCCTGCGCGTAGGCGCGCTGCAGTCCGGCTGCGAGCGGAGACGGCCGGGACTCGGCCGGCGCGCCGGCCAGCAGCAGGTAGCAGAGCGCAGGCGTGACCGTCCACGCGACCACCATGGACGCCAGCACCGCGAGCGCGTAGGACAGCGCCAGCGCCTGGAAGAACGGCGCTGCAGGGCCGGCCATGCCATAGAGCGGCGCGCTCGCCAGCAGCAGGATGATGGTGCCGTAGATGAGCGTGCGGCGCGGCTCGAGGATCGCCTCGAGGATGGCGCGCGGTGCGGCCACCGCGCGGTCGCCCGCCAGCGACTGACGGAGCTTCCGCACCACGCGATCCACATCCACGATGGAGTCGTAGGCGATGATGCCGATCGCCACCGCGAAGCCGGTGAGCACCACGGCATTGAGCGATGCACCGGTCCACTGGAGCACCACACCCGCCGCGAGCACCGACAGCGGGATCGAGACGAAGCTGATGAGCGCGGTGCGCCAGTTGAAGAACAGCCCGAACAGCAGCAACAGCAGCAGGGCGAGCCCGAGCAGCACCGCCGTGCCCAGGTTCCGGAGTGCGGCCTCGATGAAGTCCGCGGGGCGATAGACGCGCGTGTTCACGTCCACACCCTGCAGCCCGGGGAGCAGCTCGTTCAGCGCCTGCTCGACCTCATCCGTCACGTGCAGCGTGTTCGTGTCCGGGAACTTCTCGACCACGAGCAACAGCCCCGCGCCGTCCTTGGTGAGGGCGTTGCCGATGAGCGGCTGATGGTCCTCGACCACCCGCGCCACGTCGCCGAGCCGCTGACCGGAACCCTCGATCGGCACTCGTGACAGCCCGTCGGGCGAATCGATCGGGAACACGTGCCGGATCCCGAGCCGCTGGCTGTGCGTGTCGATGAACCCGCCCGAGCCCGGCGTCGAAGCTTCGACGAACGACAGCGTGGACCACCACAGCGCATTGCCGGTGGTCTCGAGCACCTGCAGCAGCGAGATCTTGTGCTCCTGGAGCCGCTTGGGATCCACCTGGACCTGCAGCTGGCGGTCGCGCTGTCCCCAGATCGCGACGTTCGCCACACCCTGCACGCCCTTGAGCCGCGGCACGATCGTCCACCGGGCGAGCACCGACATCTGGATCGGCGACAGCGTCTTGGACGACAACCCCACGATCATCACGCGGCTCGTCGCCGAGCGCGGCTGGATCATGATGGGTGGCCGCGAGACGTGCGGCAGCACGTAGGCCTGCGTGAGTCGCTCCGAGACCATCTGGCGCGCCTTCATCAGGTCGGTGCCGCGCTTGAACACGATGACGATGGACGACAGGCCGGGGAGGGATTCCGAGCGGATGGTCTGCACCCACGGAATACCGTTCAGCAGGTCCTGCTCCATCCCGAGCGTGATGAGCTGCTCCACTTCTTCAGCGGAGAGCCCGAGCGCCTCGGTCTGGATCTCGACGTACGGGAGCGCGAACTCCGGCAGCACGTCCACGGGCATGCCCCGAAGCCGTGAGAAGCCGGCGACCACCAGCGCCGCCGCCAGGACGACGACGAGGTAGCGGGCCTTGAGACTGGTCTGGATGATGGATCTCAACATGGCGAGGGACCTCCCCGGGGATCTGTTACCGAGCTCCACGGATCAAGGCGGGCGGACGTGGGACGACACTTGCGATCTCCGGCGGGGGGCGCGTGGTCGAGGAACGTGCATTCGGACCGCGGCCGATCGGGGCAGGCGGGCTTCCACACACCTGCGTTGCCGGTATCAGGCCGCCTGAACGCGGCCGATGCGCCGGATAGGATGTGAGCGCGATCGCGTGGGGCGAGCGCCCGATATGCCAGCGAAGACACCACGACAGTGTCCGCAACGATCGCACTTGTCGCAGCGCGCGATCGTTCTGGCCGGCCCTGGCGGTGTACCCCGCGAGCGCTCCGTCCCTGGAGCATTGGGGTCGAGGGCGCCGGGAGCATCCTGCTCGGAATCGCCTTCGAGGAGAGAGAGAGAGAGTACCGGGGTCGATGCTACTCAGGTGGGCAGGAGGAGGTCAAGAGAAAGTGATGAAGTGGACCGGACTTCATATCGAAATGTGGTACCACGCACCCTCGAATTGAGACAGCTCCCGCGGACCACAATCGAAAAGGCAGCCGGTGGTCGAGTTGCCTCGACTCCGACTGCCTCTTCCCGAGAGAACTGGGAGCGACCGGGATGAACTCCTCAGTCCTCACGGCTTCGTTGACCGGGCGTATTCAGTTTTTTTACTACGGTGCGTTTCGTTGCTGCGTACCAACTCACTGCAACTACCGGGCTACGGTATGTGCTTCCATCCCCCCTTGGTCCAGCTACGACCCCGAGGCGGTGCCGCACTCGCGTGCGGCTCCGCTTCGAGGAGTGAACGAGGGTACGAGCCCCCGGGCGCATCCGCGCCCTTCACTCTCACTGCGACAGCGGTGCGACGTACTCTGCCTGGAACGTCTCATCGAGGAACTGCCGCGGTGGCGGTCCGGAGAGACGCGCGCCGATGGAGGTGCCCGACCTGCGCGCGTCCCTTCCGAACGACTGAGACCTCACTCCCCCCGCGAGATCCCCATCCACCTGGGCTTGCGACCTGACTAGCGCCACAACCCGTATCCGGAGATCACACCATTGCAGGGCGCGTGCCAGACGAGTGCCGCTGGGCCGCCGTTCCTTGCGCTGGTCGCGAGATCACCGCGCGACAAGGAGTTAGCGCGCGAACGAAGATGACGAGCGCGCCGCTCGCACGCGCGCCACGGGCCCACTGTCACCCCAGCGCGGTGACACTCGAAATCAGCTGAGATGCCGCAAGCGCGTCACTCCCAACGGAGTGACGACTGTCACCCCCGAGGTGACACCCGGACGTGGGGTGACAGGCGCGTAACAAGGGCCGACACTTGCCGGGACACGCGACGTAACGCGAACGGGCGGCACCTCGAGAGGTGCCGCCCGTTCGGTCAAGCGCTGGAGATCAGAGCGCCAGGTCGTGTCGCTTGAGCCTCGCGTAGAGCGTCTTGCGGCTCACGCCCAAGAGCTCGGCGAGCCGGCTCTTGTTGCCGTGCGCCTGCCGCCACGCGGTCACGATCTCGTCGCGCTCGCGCGTGCGGCGATCGGCCATGGACTCCGCACGGGCGGGCGGCTCGGAGAGCATGGGCAGGATCGCGGCCACGTCGAGTTCGGGATGGCCCGCGTGCAGCGCGGCCAGCCGCTTCATGACGTTCTCGAGCTCGCGCACGTTGCCCGGCCAGCCGTAGCTGGCGAGCAGGCTCTCGGCGTCGTGCCCCAGGCGCGGGCCGTCCATGCCGCCGTAGAACGACAGGAAGTGCCGCGCCAGCGGGACGATGTCCTCGGCGCGCTCGCGCAGCGCGGGCAGCCGGATCTCGATCTCGTTCAGCCGGTAGAGCAGGTCGCGACGGAACAGCCGCTCGGCGTCCGCGCCGCGCAGGACACGGTTGGTCGCGGCGATGATCCGCACGTCGGCCCGGCGCACCTGGGTCTCGCCCAGGCGAAGGTACTCGCCACTTTCGAGGAAGCGCAGCAGTGTGACCTGCACGTCGAGCGGCAGCTCGCCGGCCTCGTCCAGGAACAGCGTGCCGCCGTGCGCGGCTTCGACCAGCCCGATGCCCTCGGCGTGAGCACCCGTGAAGGCGCCCTTCCGGTGGCCGAACAGCTGCGAGAGCGCCAGGTCGGCGCGCAGCGCGCCACAGTTGACCGCGAGGAACGGCCGCGCCGCCCGCGGCGACTGCGCGTGGATGGTGCGCGCGACCAGCTCCTTGCCGGTGCCGGTCTCGCCCGTGATCAGCACCGAGAGCTCAGTGGCGGCGGCACGGCGCGCGAGCGATTCGACGGTGCGCATGGCACTGGACGCGGCCACGAGCCCCGGCGCGCGATGGCGGCGGCCCAGGAGCGAATCGGTGCGCGTGGGTGCGGTGACCGGTGCGGGACCCATGAGCCGTGCGAGCTCGCTCTCGGCCTGCTCCATCCCCCACGGCGCTCCCAGCTCCGCGAACAGCGCGCAGGAACGCAGCGCGTGCGTGCGCGCCGCCCGCGGGTCGTCGGCGATGCGAGCGAGCGAGAGGTTCACGCGCGCCAGCTCGAGCTTCTCGCGGCAGGCGGTGAGCAGCGTGGCCGCCTGCTCCCAGCTCGCCCGCGCATCCAGCCGCTTGCCGCGCGCCAGTGCCAGGTCGCCCGCCACACGGTGTGCCACCGCGTGCTCGAAGCGGTCATCGGTGAGCCGCGCCAGTCGCGTCGAGCGGTCGAGCGCCAGCTGGGCCTCGTCGAGCCGGCCGATGGCGATCAACGCCTCGGCGCGGCGACGTTCGATCTCGACGATCAGGTCGCCTTCGGGTGCGGTGCGCTCGGCCAGCGCCAGTGCCTCGTGGTAACGGCGCAGTGCGCCCTCGGGCCGGTCCCGGTCGTAGTCCAGTTCGCCCAGGAACTCCAGCGACAGCACCTCCTCGCGCTGCGCACCGTGGCGACGGGCGCGATCGAGCGCGTTCAGGAGGTGCGTCTCGGCATCCGGGAACCGGCGTTCGAGGCGGGCGATGTTGCCGAGCCCGATGTGCACGAGGGCCAGGTGGAACTCGTCACCGATCTGGACGAACACGTCCTCGCTCGCGCGGTAGTGCTCGGCCGCACGCGCCCACGATCCCATCTTCTGGTGGACGACGCCCAGGTTCTGCAGGGGCTTGGCGGTGTCGGCGAGCCGGCCCGTGGCGCGGTAGTACTGAAGCGCGGCTTCCAGGTGGGCGATCGCCGGCTCCCACTCGCAGTACTGCTTGTAGACCAAGGCCAGCGTGGTGCGCGCGCGCGCCGCACCTTCCTCGTCGCCCAGCCGGCGATAGAGCACCAGTGCTTCCTCACCCATGTCGCGCGCGAGCGAAAGGTCGCCTTCGCGATACGCCGCCACGGCCACCCATGCCAGTGACTGTGCACACAGCGACAGGTCGCCAGTGGTCTCGGCCGCAGCAAGGGCTTCCTGCGCACTCGACTTGGACTCGGCGATGCGCCCGAGCTGTGACAGCGACTTGGACAGCGCCAGCAGCACGCCCACCCGAGGCGCGGCCAGCTTCTTCGGCAGCGAGTGCAGTAGCTCGCGCGCCTGCGCGGCGGCCGCCTGTGGCTCGCCCTTGGCGATCCGGCAGTGGATCGCCATCAGTTCGAGGGCCGAGCGGCGCGCAACCGAAAGGTCGCGCGCCGCCGGCAGCGACAGCAGGCGATCGATGGTTTCCAGTGCGGGCACGTGACTGTCCGCCTGGAGGTAGAGATCCGCGAGCATCTCGAGGTCCTCGAGAGCATGCGCCGGTCTTGGCGGCGAGCCCGCGAGTCGCTGTTCGAGCGACGCGATCCTGTCGTGATCACCCATCAACACGCCCGTTCTCCACTTTTCAGTCAAGCGAGACTGACGTCCGACCCCTCGGTCGGCCACCCCGCATGACTCCCGGCCCCGACGCTGAGCGTCAGAAGCGGAAGAACATGCGGTAGACCGTCGAGACGGCTACACGGAAACTCCACATCCACTTGCCGGTCGGGCCCATGCGATCCGGCAACATCGTCCGGACGGCAGGGTTGCCCACACCGCGCGGCGGTCCGGTCCTAGGTGCCGACGACTTACCGTCGGGAAAGTCCGGATCACCCTCGTTGGGGTCGGAACCTGGCGGCGGTGAGGTCTCGCCCGGCACGGCATCCGCGCGGACATGACCTGGCAACGCCACCGTCCCACCGGCAACGAGGGACAGCGCGAGGATGAGAGTCCACAGCCTGTTCGAAGCTCCACGCATGATCTGCATCCACTCCCCAGTCGATTCCTGCCCAAGGCGCGACCAAAAAACCCGAACGTGTGCGCCGTGATCACCGATCGAGGAGGATACGGGTGGTCCTCGACGGTGAATGCGGCTCACAGTCGCCCGGGTCAGTGCAAAGGCTAGACTCCTCCCTCCAGCAGAGGCAAGGACTTTGTGTGGCCCTCGGGGTTGGCTTCAGGTTACACGAGCGTGCTCCGTTTGGAGCATGAAAAGGCCCCAGAATCCTACGGATTCCGGGGCCTCGGGCACCTTGCTGACCCTACTTCTTCTTGAGCTTCTGCCCCTGGGCCGAGTCCTCGACCGCCACACCGAGACCGGCGAGCTGGTCTCGGAGCTCATCGGAACGCTTCCAGTCCCTGGCCTTCCGGGCCGCCACACGGGCGTCGGCCAGCGCCAGCACGTCGGCCGGCCAGGTGGCCTCGCCGGGGACGCGCCAGAACAATCCGAGGATCGCCCCCAGCCGATGCAGCACGCGAGCTCCCTGCACCGCCTCCGCACCGCCGCCCTCGTCCAGCGCGCGGTTCACCGCCCGGGCCAGGTCGAACAGGTGGCCCAGCGCGCCGGCGGTGTTGAAGTCGTCGTGCATGGCCTCGTGAAACGCCGTCTCGGCCGTGGCCACCGCCGTGCCCAGGTCACCACCCGGAGCAGAACCGTCGCTGGCCGCCCACGTGTTGGCGCGTTCCAGCGGCCCGCGCAGGCGCGCGTACGCCACGCTCGCTTCGGACAACCGCTCGGTGCTGAACTCGATCGGGCTTCGGTAGTGCGTGCTCATCAGGTAGAAGCGCACCACCTCGGGATCCCAGTCGTTGGCGATGTCCTCGATGAAGAAGAAGTTCCCCACCGACTTGGACATCTTCGCCCCGGACAGGTTCACGAGGCCGTTCTCGGCCCAGTAGTTCGCGAACGGCTTGCCGCAGTAGGCCTCGCTCTGCGCCATCTCGTTCTCGTGGTGCGGGAAGATCAGGTCCTGCCCGCCGCCGTGGATGTCGAACGTCTCGCCCAGGTACTTCATGGCCATGGCCGAGCACTCGATGTGCCAACCGGGACGCCCGGGGCCCCACGGGCTCTCCCACGCGGGCTCGCCGGGCTTGGCCCCCTTCCAGAGCGCGAAGTCGAGCGCGTCGCGCTTGGCCTCACCCGGCTCGATCCGGTAGCCCTCGCGCAGTTCGTCCACGCGCCGGCCCGAGAGCTTGCCGTAGTCGGTCTTCTTGCGGACGTCGTAGTAGACGTCGCCGCCGGCCGCGTAGGCGTAGCCCTTCTCGATCAGCGTGGTGATCATGCGGTGCATCTCGGCGATGTGCTGCGTGGCGCGCGGGTAGTGCGACGCGCGCTTGATGTTGTGCAGGTCCGCGAAGCGCAGGTAGGCGTCGATGTTGCGCTCGCTCACGCTCTGGTAGTCGATACCCTCGGCCGTGGCGCGCTCGATGATCTTGTCGTCCACGTCGGTGAAGTTGTAGACGTACGTGACCTGGTAGCCCAGGTGCTCGAGGTAGCGGCGCATCACCTCGGCCGAGAGCGAAGCGCGGATGTGGCCCACGTGCGGCTTGTTCTGGACAGTCATGCCGCACACGTACATCCCCGCCTTGCCGGGGGTCACGGGCACGAACTCGCGCTTCTCGCGCGTCAGCGTGTCGTAGATGCGCAGCACGGGCACGGCGTCCTCCTCGAGTTGCGGCGGGCGGTGGATCCGCCCGGGTGTCTCAGGCTTGTGGCGGGTTGGCGTCCGGAGCGAACACGGCCACGGGCCGGTTCGGCCCGAGCGGGTCGAGGGCCGTTCGGATGCCCTCGTCCTTCCAGCGTTGCAGCAGTCGCAGGCGCAGTTCGCGCGCGAGCCGCGGGGCGTCGCCGCCGGGGCGGGCGCGACCCACGATGCGCAGCGTCGAACCGTCGGCTCCGGTGCGTTCGAATCCCATCACCTCGAACGGCTCCAGGAGCAGGTCCTTCCACACGCCCTCGGCGTTCAACTCCGCCGCGACGGTCTCGGCCAGCTGGAGCGCGCGCGCCAGGTCCTGGCCCGGGGCGACCGGCAGGTCCACCACCGCGCGCTGCCAGCCGCGGCTGTGGTTCACCACGATCTTCATCTCCCCGTTGGGGACGTGCATCTCGCGCCCGTGGAAGTCGCGCAGGCGCGTGCTGCGCAGCGTGACCTCCTCGACCGTGGCCGCCACGCCATTGACCTCGATGGTGTCGCCCACCACGAACTGGTCCTCGATGAAGATGAACGTGCCGGCGATGACGTCGCGGACCAGGAACTGACCGCCGAAGCCGAGCGCCGCGCCCAGGATGCTGGCGCCCACCAGGAGCGGCTTCACGTCCCAGCCCAGGATGTCGAGCCCATGGATCAGGCCCCAGGCGAAGACGACCGTGGTGATGACGTTCCGCAGCAGCTGCCGGATGGTCTTCGCGCGCTGCACGCCGTAGACGGAGCCGCGCGAGGCGCGGATCAGCCACGTCTCGATGCGCCACACCAGGAAGAACAGCGCGCGCTGCGCGATGAGCGCGGCGACCGCGGTGAGCCCCAAGCGCACGAGCAGCACGCCCCAGCGCTCGGGGTCGGGCGTGAGCCAGTCCGGCAGCAGCCCGCCGCCGCCCGAGGCGGGCGTCGTGAGCAGCGTGGCGAGCAGCGAGATCAGGACGGGCATGGCGAAGAGCGGCCGCGCGGGCCCTCGAGCCCGCGTGACTCCGCGCTAGATCAGTCCTTCGACCGTCTTCCGGTCGAGCCGCTTCACGAGTGCCATCAGCAGCTTGATGGTGGCCTCGTAGTCGCGCCGGCTGATGATGCTGACGTGGCTGTGGATGTAGCGCGCCGGCACTCCCATCGAGATGCTGGGCACGCCCTCACCCGAGAGGTGGATGCGGCCGGCGTCGGTGCCGCCTCGTTCAACCGCCTCGAACTGGAGCGGGATCTTCGCGGATTTCGCAGTGTCGATGACGAGGTCGCGCAGCCGGCGGTTGGGAATACTCGTGGCGTCGTAGATCACCACCAGCGGTCCGCCGCCCAGCTTCTCGTCCCCTTCGGTGCCGGGCGTGTCGTGCGCGATGCCCACGTCGAGTGCGAACGCCACGTCGGGGCGCACCTTGCTCGCCGACGTCTTGGCCCCGCGCAAGCCCACTTCTTCCTGCACCGTGGCCACGGCGTAGAGGACGTTGGGGTGCTTCTGGCCCACCAGGCGCTTCGCGGTCTCGGCCGCCAGCGCGCAGCCGATGCGGTTGTCCCACGCCTTGGCGAGCAGCAGGTCGGGATTCGCCATCACCGCGAACGCCGAGTCGGGGACGATGGGGTCGCCGGGGCGGATGTCGAGGTGCTTCTGCACCTCCCAGCCATCCGCGGCACCCACGTCGATGTACATGTCCTTGATCTCGAGCACCTTCTTGCGGTCCTCGTCACGCAGCTCGTGCGGCGGCTTGCTGCCCACCACGCCCAGGACGTCGCCCTGGCGCGTCTTGATGATCAGGCGCTGCCCCAGCACGACGTGACCCCACCATCCGCCCAGCGGCAGGAACTTGATGAAGCCGTCCTTGGTGATGCCGCGCACCATGAAGCCGACCTCGTCGAGGTGACCGGCGAGCATGACCTTGGGCCCCTTGGCGTCGCCCTGCTTCTCGCAGATGAAGCTGCCCAGGCGATCCTTGGAGAACGGTCCCACGCCCTTCAGGTACTTCTGCATCACCACCGAGACGTCGTCCTCGAAACCGGGGACGCCGTGCGCATCGACGAGTTCCTTGAGGAAGGACAACGAGCGGTCCATGAGGTCTCCCAACGGGATGTTCGTGCGGCGGATGAGTTCGTGATTCGGAAAGCTGCCCGGCGTCAGTGCGCCGCGGCCTTCGCAGCCTTCGCGTCGGCGCGGGCCAGGTCGAGGATGCGGCCGACCAGCTGGTCGTAGCTCAGGCCCTTGGCCAGCGCGGCCATGGGCACCAGGCTCGTCGGCGTCATGCCCGGGACGGTGTTGACCTCGAGCACCATCGGTTCGTCGTCCTCGGAGAGCCGGAAGTCCACGCGCGCCGCACCGCGGCAGCCGAGAACGGCGCAGCACTCCACCGCGAGCTCGCGAACGTGGCGGCCCAGCTCGGTCGGGATCTTCGCCGGGCAGGTGTAGTCGGTCTTGCCCTTGGTGTACTTGGCTTCGTAGTCGTAGAAGCCGCTCTTGGGCGCGATCTCCACGACCGGGTAGGCCTCCTCGCCCACCACGGCGACGGTGAGTTCGCGGCCGTCCACATACTGCTCGATCAGGATCTGGTGGTCGTGCCGGCCCGCGATCTCGAGCGCGGGGTTCAACTCCGACGGATGCTTCACGATGCTCAACCCCACGGTCGAGCCCTCGGCATTGGGCTTCACGACCAGCGGGTAGCCGCCCAAGAGGCTGGTGTCGATGGTGCTGCCGGGCACGCCGGACTCGAGCAGCACCCAGTGCGGCGTCGGGATGGCCTCGCGTTCCAGCACGCGCTTGGTCATCGCCTTGTCCATGGCCAGCGCACTCGCGAGCACACCGGAGCCGGTGTAGGTCTTGCCCGCCAGTTCCAGCGCGGCCTGGATCACACCGTCCTCACCATAGGTGCCGTGCAGCGCGATGAACACGACGTCGGCAGCCTGCACCGCGGGCGATTGCACGCAGGTGAGCATCGCCGAGAGCGGCAACTTGAGCACCGAGTCGCGCTTGGGCGCGGTCGCTTCCTCCGAACCCGGTGTGAGCACGCTGCCGTCGGCGCCATCCACCGACGTGACATCGTGGCCGAGATTGCGGAGCGCCTGTGCGACGCCCTGCCCCGTGCGCAGCGAGATCTCCCGCTCGCTCGAACGCCCTCCCATCAGCACCGCGACCTTCATCGTCACGTCCTCCGTGAATGTGATGGAACCTCGGCCACTGCGCGTCAGGCGGACTGATGCCCTCGGCTTGCCGCGCGCTCGAGGCGCGCCACGCACCGCTCGCGCCCGAGCAGCTCCGCGACCAGCGGCAACTCGGGGCCATGCGTGCGTCCGGTGAGGGCCGCGCGGATGGGCTGGAAGAGCTCGCGGCCCTTCACCCCCAGCGCGGGAGCGAGCGAACGGACCGCGGATTTAACCCCTTCGGCACTCCAGTCCGCAAGCGCGGCCAGCGCGGCGGCTGCGCCCGCGCACACCGCCGCGGCACCCGGCGCGCCCAGCGCGTCCCGGGCGGCGGGCTCGAACGAGGGCTCGTCCTCGAGGAAGGGTGCTAACTCGCCCGGCAGGTCTGCGAGCGTGGCGAGGTTGCCGCGCACGCCCTCGAGGATGTGCAACCGCGTCGCCTCCGGCCACGCGCGCGCGGCCTTGGGAAGGAACTCCGGCGCATCGGCTCCGGCGGCTTCCACCCACGCGGCGATCTGCGCGCCGTTCGCCTGGTGGAGCCAGTGCGCGTTCATCCACGCCAGCTTCGCCGCGTCGAAGACCGAGCCCGATTTCCCGAGCCGGTCCAGCGTGAATGCTGCGGCCAGCTCCTCACGCGTCAGCACCTCGCGCTCGTCACCCGGGTGGAAGCCGAGCAGTCCTAAGTAGGCGAGCAATGCCTCCGCCACGTAGCCCGCGCGGCGCCAGTCGCCCACCGCCACCGCCGCTTCGCCCTCGCGCTTGCTCATCTTGGAGCGGTCGGTGTTCAAGATCAGCGCGCAGTGCGCGAACCGGGGCGGTGTCCAGCCGAACGCGGCGTAGATCATGAGCTGTCGCGGCGTGTTGGCGAGGTGCTCCTCGGCGCGGATGACGTGCGAGATGGCCATGTCGTGATCGTCCACGGCGCACGCGAAGTTGTACGTGGGCAGCCCGTTCGAACGCAGCACGACGAAGTCGCCGACCATGCCGGCGGGGAACACCACCTCGCCGCGCACGTCGTCCTCGAGTGTCCAGGCGCGCGATTCCACCGCGAAGCGCACGCTGTGCGACTCGCCCGCGGTGGCGCGCTTCGCGGCTTCGGCGGGGTCGAGCGCGCGGCAGCGGCCGTCGTAGTGCGGCGGCCGGCCCGCGGCGAGGGCCACCTTGCGGCGCACCTCGAGGCTGTCGTCGGTGCAGAAGCAGCGATAGGCGAGGCCGCGCGACAGGAGTTCGTCGGCCTTCGCGCGATAGAGCGCCAGCCGCTCGCTCTGCCGGTAGCTCGCGTGCGGGCCGCCCACGTCGGGACCTTCGTCCCACTGGAGGCCCAGCCAACGCAGGTCATCCAACACGCCCTGCTCGCTGGCGGCCGAGGAGCGTTCGGTGTCGGTGTCTTCGATGCGCAATACGAACGCGCCGCCGTGCTGGCGCGCGTAGAGCCAGTTGAAGTACGCCGTGCGCGCGCCACCCACGTGGAGCCAGCCGGTGGGGCTGGGCGCGAAACGAACGCGGACACTGCCGGGCGAGGTCATCGGCGCGAAGCTAACCTAGAACTGGCGAACGCGCGGAGTCCTCGCCCCGGCTCAGGGCTTCACCGCGCGTTGGAATCGCACCGAGCCGCGCACCGACTTGAACGCCGGGTGGCGCGCCGCGTACGGGCGCAACGCCGGCTGCGTGGCGAGCACGCTCGTGAGCATGGTGAGCGCTTCGTCCCAGCGGCCCACCTGCGCGTAGCGCTCGGCCAGGTCGTAGGCCACTTCGGGATCCGACGGGTCCAGCGCCAGCGCCTGCTCCTGCACCATGATGGCCCGGTCGAGTTGCCCCGTGGACACCAGCACGCGCGCGCTGTCGCTCAGCTCGCGAGCCTTGGTGGCGCGCAGCATGTAGCTCATGCTCCAGATCGGATCGGGGTCGTAGTCCACGCGCAGCTCGATCGCCAGCGGGTCGAGCGTGTCGGGATCCATCATCGGATTGGGCGTGTAGCCCGGTCGCGAGATCACCAGGAACGCCGAGCCGCGACCCAGGCCGTCGCCGCCTTCGGACTGGCCGGCTTGGAGAGCGGCGAGCATGCGATCCGCCAGCGTGCCCTTCGTATTCTCGTAGGCGTAGCGCATCGCCGGCAGCACCTTGTCGGAGGCGAGCGAGTTGCCCTGGATGGCGTAGCCGGCACCCACGTGCTGGCCTGCTGTCGCGTAGGTCTGCTCACCGGTGTAAGCACCGGCGCGGCCCTTGGCGTCCACCATGGCGAGCTGCCGCCACACGCGCAGCGAATCGTTGGCCATGATCTGCTCCACGGCGGCATCGGGCGCGAAGCCGTCGCGCATCATCTGCATGCCGAGCGGCATCTGCGACAAGTCCGGATAGCCCTGCGCGAACACCGCACCCACGCGCCAATCCGCAAAGGACGACACACCGCCCACGCGCATGCCGCGTGACTTCACCGCCATGCCGACCTCGCCGGTGACGGAGTCACGCGCCACGATCCCGAACGTCGCCTGCGCCGGAGGTGCGGCCACGGCGAACAGCGTCAACGCCACCACGGTGGCGTACCACTTGCGGACGTTCATGAGCGCTCCACCATGGCCACGGCCATCGCGGCCAGGCCCTCGCGCCGGCCGATCGCGCCGAGCGTCTCGTTGGTCGTCGCCTTCACGCTCACGCACGAGGCGTCCATGCCGAGCGAGCGCGCGATGTTCGCGCACATCTCGGCGCGATGCGGCGCCAGCTTGGGCGACTCGGCGATCACCATCGCGTCCACGTTGGTCGCACGCGCGCCGTTGTCCTTGAGCAGCGAAGCGACGCGGGACAAGAGGTCGAGGCTCGAGGCGTCCTTCCACTTGGGATCCCCCGGCGGGAAGTGCTCGCCCAGGTCGCCCAAGCCGGCCGCACCCAGCAGCGCATCGCCGACCGCATGCAGCACGACGTCGGCATCGCTATGGCCGACCAGGCCCCAATCGCTCTCGAACCTCACGCCGCCGAGCACCAGCGGTCGGCCCGCTTTCACTCGGTGGACGTCGTAGCCCAGTCCCACGCGCTGCGTCATTCCTTCCCCCTATGTGCCACGGCCGCGCGATGCGCGAGCCAGGCTTCGGCCAGTTCCAGATCGTTCGCTGTCGTCACCTTGAAGTTGAGCGGGTCGCCCGCCGCCACATGCACGGGATGCCCGAGCCATTCCACCAACGTCGCGTCGTCGGTCGCCACCTCGGCGGCCTCCCGGTGTGCGCGCTCCAGCCAGTCGCGCCGGAACACCTGCGGCGTCTGGGCGGCCCACAGCCCAGCCCGCGGAACCGTTCCCGTGATAGTACCAAGACTCGCCTGTTTGAGCGTGTCGGCCTGCGGAACGGCCGCGATGGCCGCCCCGTGCTCCACCGCCGCGGCCACGGCGCGCGAGATCACCTCGGGGCTCACCAGCGCGCGGGCCGAATCGTGCACCGCCACGTGGCTGAACGATTCCGGGACAACGTGCAGGCCCCGACCCACCGAGTGCTGGCGCGCATCGCCGCCTTCGCTGTAGCCCACGATCTTCGCCGTGCTCGTTCCGCTCGCCGCCACCAGCTCGCGCAGCGTGCGCACCGGCCCCACGAGCACGATGCCCTCCACCGCGTCACAGCGCTGGAACGCCTCGAGCGACCAGATGAAGAGTGGCCGGCCCGCAAGGGGGGCGAGCGCCTTGGGCACACCGGCGCCGAGTCGCTCGCCACGACCGGCGCAGAGCAGGATCGCGCAAGTGCTCATGCCTCTACCTCGGCGACGCGGCCGTTCGTCATGCGCACGAGTTCGTCGGGCGTCAACGGGAACAGCGAGTTCGGATGGCCCGCGGCCGCCCACAGTCCTTCGAGTGTGAGCAGGTGCGCGTCCACGATCGTCTCGATGGTGCGCGCATGTCCCACCGGCGGGATTCCGCCGATCGCATAGCCGGTCACTTCGCGCACGAACTTCGGATCGCCCATCGCGAGCGGTTCGCCGGCGAGAGCTTCGAGCTTGGACTCGCTCACGCGATGCGCACCGCTCGCGACCACCAACAACGGCTCGCCGGTGCGCGTGCGACGGAATACCAGCGACTTCACGATCTGCTCCGTCCTGCACCCCACGGCCTCGGCGGCCAACGCCGAGGTGCGCACGGGGACTTCGAGCTCGAGCACGGCGTTGGCGAAGCCCGCGGCACGCAGCGAGTCCTGCACGCGCTGCGCGGCTTCGCTGAGCGGTTTCGGGTTCGTCGTCGTCATGACTCGGCTTCCACCTTCGACGTGGCTGCTTCCGGTCGGCGGCGGGCCGCTGCGGCCAGCTTCTCGACGGGGCGCGCTTCGGCACGCGGCGCGGCGGCTTCGAGCCGCGGCGCTTCGGTCTTCTCGCCGAGCAGTTGTTCGCACGCCTCGCGCAGCGTGTTGAGCGGCACGAGTTCGAGCCCGTTCCCTTCGGCGTCGGCCTTCTGCGCGCGCGGGAAACCGGCGCGCGCGAATCCCATCTGGGCCGCTTCGCGCAGGCGCGCACCCAGCCGCGGCACGCGGCGAAGCTCGCCGGAGAGGCTCACTTCGCCAAGTGCCAGCGTGCGAGCGAGCACCGGTCGGCTCCGGAAACTTGACGCGATCGCCAACGCCACGCCCAGGTCGGCGCCCGGGTCGTCCAGCTTGAAGCCACCGGTGACGGTGACGAACACGTCGTGCTTGCCGAGCCGCAGCCCCACGCGGCGCTCGAGTACGGCGAGCAGTACCGCGAGACGGCGAGGGTCGTAGCCGCTCGTGACGCGCTGGGGCGTGCCATAGAACGACGTGCTCACCAGGGCCTGCACCTCGACCAGCAACGGCCGCGCGCCTTCGAGGCTCGCGACCACGGCGACGCCCGGCACTTCGCGCGTGCTGTCCGAGAGAAACGCCTCGCTCGGGTTGGCCACCTCGCGCAGGCCCGAGTCCAGCATCTCGAACACACCCAGCTCGTTCGTACTCCCAAACCGGTTCTTGGCCGCGCGCAGCACGCGGTAGTGCTGGTAGCGCTCGCCTTCCAGATAGAGCACCGCGTCCACCATGTGTTCGAGCACGCGCGGGCCCGCGACCGCACCGTCCTTGGTGACGTGGCCCACGAGGAAGACGGAGGTTTTCGAAGCCTTAGCGTAGTGGAGCATCGCGAGGCCACATTCCCGCACCTGCGTCACCGTGCCCGGGCCGCCTTCGAGGTCGGCGCGCGACAGCGTCTGGATCGAGTCGGCGATCAGCACATCGGGTCCGATCGCGACCGCCGTGTCGAGCACCTTCTCGAGGTCGGTCTCGCAGAACAGCAACAGCCCTTCGGGCACGTCGCCCAGGCGCGCAGCGCGCAGCCGGATCTGCTGCTCGCTCTCCTCGCCCGAGACGTAGAGCACCTTGCGGCCGCTCGCCGCGTACGCGCGTGCGAGTTGCAGCAGCAGCGTGCTCTTACCGATCCCCGGATCGCCGCCCACCAGCAGCAGTGAGCCCGGCACGATGCCGCCGCCCAGGACGCGGTCCACTTCGGGAAGCCCCGTGCTCGTGCGCTCGGTGGATTCCATCGAGACGTCGGCCAACGGCACCGGGCCATCGCGGCGCACGCTTCCGGCGGGAACCCAACGGCGTTGGCGGCTTGAGCCGGCACCGGGGGCGCTCGCTCCGGCGCTGCCTCCCGCCGGTGCTTCGCTGGCCGTGTTCCACTCGCCGCACGACGGGCAATGCCCGAACCAGCGCGGCTGTTCGTTGCCGCAGGCGGTGCAGAAGAAGGCGGTGCGGGTGGCTTTGGCGGACTTGAGGGTTCGGCTGTTGGTCTTCATGACAGTCTCGCAAGGGGCGGGTTCACGCGAGACTACTTGAGCATGGAGCTGAAGGCGAGGAACTCGCTGGGCCCGTCGATGTTACGGCTGGGATCAGCCACCTCTCCTGAGGGAGGCGGCTCTGCTGGATCGCAGTGCATTGGGAGTCCTCGTCGAGCTCAAGTGGACGCTTCAACTTTGGCTCCATGCCCCTCCTCCCAGGCTGAGTGAGACTCCGACCTCAGGCGATTCACGTAGGGTCGGATGAAGTCCCTGAAGTACGCTGGATCCCTGTGTGGAACGACTTGCCTCAATTTCGGGAGATTGGTATGTCAGCTCGACGAGCAGTCGCACGAATATCGGCAGTCTTCGCGCTGGCGGCATGTTCCGAGGCTACATCTCCTGTGACTACCGCAGCGCAGGTGCCTGCCTACATCAGCAGTTGGGGCGGATATGGGGGCGGATTCGGTCAGTTTCGGTCACCCACCGGAATCGCAATCGATTCGCAGAATCGAGTGATCGTGGCGGACCAAGTGAACAGTCGCATCCAACTGTTCAATCGAAACGGGACACCGCTGACGATCTGGGGAGGAGTCGGCACGGCACCTGGTCGATTCAGCTTCCCTGAGGGCGTCGCGACACGTGGTGACCGGGTCTACGTCGTCGACACTTCCAATCAGCGTGTCCAGGCGTTTGGTATGAACTTCGAGTTCATCCGGGAGTGGGGACAGTACGGGACCGGGCCGGGAAACTTTGACTATCCCGCTGGTATTGCGGTCTCACCCGATGGCAATGTCTACGTCGCGGACAATGGCAACCATCGTATCCAGATGTTCTCGCCCGACGGCACATGGCTGATGAGTTGGGGGGGATTCGGCCAGGGCCCCGGCCAGTTGATCCGGCCCGAGGGCATCGCCATCGATGCGAGCGGTCGTGTGTATGTGACAGAGCCTTCCAACTATCGCGTACAGGTGTTCACGGCCCATGGGACATTCATCCGGCAGTGGGGCTCGCGCGGCACGGGCCGCGGCACTTTCAACTTCCCCACCGGGGTCGCGATTGATCAGCTGGGCCGTGTGCATGTCGCCGACTACTACAACAACCGGGTACAGGTTTTCGACACTCAGGGCGTGTACTTGACCCAGTGGGGCGGGACCCCCGGTCCTGGCGCGCTGTCCGGCCCCAACTTCATCGCGGTGGCCGAGGACGGCGAGGTGTACGTCACTGATACGAGCGATCAAGTACACCACTTCGGAACGCTCCCGACCGCAACGCTTCGCACCAGTTGGGCGGCGCTGAAGACTCGGTTTCGCTGATCCGAAAGCCGATTGGGCGTCGCTCGTCGCGGACCTGCGAGGCAGTGGCTCGCGAATCGGCGAACCAATCCCGGTGAGCGGTTGGTACTAGAACACGCTCAGGTTGATGTATTTCTTCGGGTTCTTCTTGATATCCGCGACGAGCGCCCGGAATTCGGCGACCGTGTCCTTGGCGTCGTTGTAGAGCGCGGGGTCGTTCACCAGCTTGCCGAGCGAGCCGTCGCCGTCGTCGATCTTGTTGCTCACGCGCTGCAGCGTGCCGCGCAGCGAGTCGAGCTTCACCGTGAGCTTCTCCATGCCCTGCGCCGAGCGCTCGAACGAATCCAGCGTGGCGCGCAGCTGCGCTTCGCGGTCAGTGGTCAGCGACTTGGCCGTGCGCGAGGCCGCGTTCAGGTTCTTCATCGTCTCCTTGAGCATGGCGCGGTTCTCGGACACGGCCAGCTTCAGCTCCTCGCTCGTGCGGTGGAAGTTGGAGAGCGTCTTGTCCACGCTGCCGCTGCGTTCGAGCGAAGCGGCGATGTTCTGGAGCTGGGTCGCGAGTTCCGTGATCGCGTCCACCGTGGCACCCATCTCGGCCATCACTTCGGGGATGCCCTTCTCGTACACACCCGGGATCGTGTCGCGCACGCCGTACGGCGTGCCCGTGGCCCTGTAGTCCACGGCGATCACCTTCTCGCCCATGAGCCCCACGTTGCGGATACTCACGCGGCTGTCCGTGGTGAGCGTGATGTCGGAGGAGAGCGCCAGGTTCACGACGACGTGGTCCTCGACCAGCGACACCTTGTCCACGTTGCCCTTGCGCAGGCCGTTCACCTGCACCTCGTCGCTGCTGGCGAGGCCGCCCGTCTGCGGGAACGAGACCGTCCACACGCGCACATTGCGCGCGAGTGTGAGTTCCTTGAGCCATGTCACGCCCCACAGCGTCACCGCCAGGGCGACCAACACCGTGGCTCCGACCTGGATCTCCGTTCGGCGGCTCAAGTCCTGTTCTTCTCCTTAAGATGGGGGCACGTCGTGCGGCTCGAAGCGGCCGGCCTGAACGTGAGGCAGGCCGGAGGTGACACGCACAGTTGAAACGAGTCTACATGAGTCTCGCGCCGGTTCCGACCGGGCGGCGCCATCCCGCGAGAAGGCCTTACACCGACCTGACCCGGTGGATCGAGCGATGCCTGTGCGGCAGCCGGCGGCGTCGAGTGTTACACGGTGATCGGCCCCTCGCTCGTGCCTTCGATGAACTGCCTCACTCGAGGATCCGCGGTCTCCTTCGCTTCGGACGGCGTTCCCGTAAAGACCACTTTGCCATCGTGCAGCAGGGCCAGTCGGTCGCCGACGTGCCACGCGCTGTGCAGGTCGTGCGTGACGACGATGGACGTCACCCCGATGCGAGCCTGGAGACTGCGGATCAGCCGGTTGATGACATCCGACATGATCGGATCCAAGCCCGTCGTCGGCTCGTCATAGAGGATGAACGCCGGGTCCATGGCGATCGCCCGCGCCAGTCCGACGCGCTTGCGCATTCCGCCCGAGAGCGACGCCGGCTTCATCTCTTCCACGCCGGTGAGCCCCACCCACGCCAGCCGCTCGGTCACGCGCGCGCGGATTTCGGCATCGGAGAGCCGCGTGTGCTCGCGCAGCGGCAGCGCGATGTTCTCGCCGACCGTCATCGAGTCGAACAGTGCTCCGCCCTGGAACAGCATCCCGAAGCGCTTGCGCACTTCATTCAGCTCGTGCTCGGACACGCCGGTCATGAACTGGTCGTCCACCTGGATCGTGCCCGCGTCCGCGTGCATGAGCCCGATGATGTGCTTGAGCAGCACACTCTTGCCGGTGCCGCTTCGGCCCATGATGACGAGCGTGATCCCGGTGGGGATGTCGAGGTCGAGGCCGTCCAACACCTGCTTGCCGCCCAGCTTCTTGCTCAACCCCCGGATGCGGATCATTGCGCCGGGAAGATGAAGCGGAACAGGACGTTCGCGAGCACGTAGTCGCTGATCAGCACCAGCACGCAAGACGACACCACGGCGCGCGTGGTCGCAATGCCCACGCCCTCGGCGCCGCCCTCGGTGCGGAAGCCGTGGTAGCAGCCCATCCAGCCGATGATGCCGCCGAAGAACACGGCCTTGATGATCCCCGAGAGCAGGTCCTTCATGTAGAAGAAGTCCTTCAAGCCCATCACATACGTGTGCGTCGTCACGCCGATGCTGGTGATGGCCACGACATAGCCGCCGAAGATGGCGACGGCGTTCGCGATCATGACGAGGATTGGCAGCATGATGACCGCGGCCACGACGCGCGGCACGACCAGGTAGCGCACGGGATTGATGGCCATCGCCTCGAGCGCGTCGATCTGTTCCGTAACGCGCATCGTGCCCAGCTCGGCCGCGATGGACGCACCCACGCGCCCGCCGATGATGAGGGCCGTGAGCACCGGGCCCAGCTCGATGATGACCGAACGCAGGATGACTGAGCCGATGTACTTGAGCGGCACGACGGTCGAGAACTGGTAGGCCGCCTGCACTGCCGCGACGGCGCCGGTGAACAGGCTGACGATGAGCACCAGCACCAGCGACTGCACGCCGATCGAGTGCATCTGCTCCACGACCAGGCGGACCGAGCGCAGCCCTCGCCCCATCTGCCGGACCGTGGCGCCGACCAGGAGCGCGATGCGGCCGACTTCGGCCACGCCCTCGAGCGCCGGGCCGCGCAGGAACGCGAATGGCCGCGAGCTTTCGCTCATCGGATCAGAACCCCGGCTCGGTCTCGCCGGGCATCACGGCTGCGTAATCGACGAACTTCGTCTGCTCTCGGATGAAGGTCAGGTCAACTGAACCCGTGGGACCATTGCGGTGCTTTGCAACGATGATCTCCGCTTTTCCGTGCAGTGCCGGGTCGTCAGGCTTGTAGTACTCCTCGCGGAACACGAACATCACGAGATCGCTATCCTGCTCAATGCTGCCTGATTCTCTCAGATCTGAGAGCTGTGGACGCTTGTCGGTTCCACGCTGCTCGACGGCTCGCGAAAGCTGCGAAAGCGCCACAATCGGGACTTTGAGTTCCTTCGCGAGCGCCTTGAGCGATCGCGTGATTTGAGAGATCTCCTGCACTCTGTTCTCTGAGGAACCGACTGCCTGGATGAGCTGGAGGTAGTCGATGACCACCAACCCGAGCGAGGCTTCAGCACTCAACCGCCGACACTTGGCTCGCAGCTGAAGCACCGTCGGAGCTGCGGTGTCATCAATCCAGATGGGAGCGCTGGCGAGGAGCCCCGCGCCCGTCGTGAGCTTGGGCCAGTCCTCATTGCTCAGGAAGCCGCTACGAAGTTTGTGGAGCGACACGTCGCTCTGCGAGCCCAACATTCGCAGTGCAAGCTGAATGTTGCTCATCTCCAGGCTGAAGAGCGCGACGTGAACCCCATATTTGATCGCCGCATTCTCGGCGATGTTCACCGCAAGGCTGCTCTTACCCATCGCGGGGCGCCCTGCGATGATGATCAAGTCGCTCGGCTGGAATCCCAGCGTAATGCTATCCAGATCCTTGTAGCCGGTCGGCACTCCGGTGATGCGTTGCTTACGTTCGGAGAGTGCTTCGACTTCCTTGAAGGTGCCCTTCAAGAGCTCCTTGAGCGGCATGAGGCCTTGGCGCACCTGCTTGTCGGAGATCGCGAAAATCCTGGACTCCGCACGATCGAGGATCTCGGCGGTCTCAGTGCCGCCGGCATAGCACTCCTGCTGGATCTCAGTCGATGCTTTGATCATCTGCCTGAGCAGAGCTTTTTCCGCAACGATCTTGACGTGTGCGTCGAGATTCGCCGAGGTGGTGGCTTCCTCGAACACGCCGGCCAAATAGGCGGCGCCTCCGATTGCCTCGAGATTGCCCTGCTTTCGCAGCTCCTCAGAGACCGTGATGAGGTCGACGGGCTCTTGTCGGTTGTAGAGCGCGACAACCGCATCGAAGATCTTCTGATGACTCGTGCGATAGAAGACGCCCGGACCAATCGATTCGAGCGCCCTCCCCACGGAATCGTGCCCGAGCATCATCGCGGCAAGAATCGCGCGCTCCGCCTGAATCGCCTGAGGCGGCACGATGCCCGCCTGTTGCGTTCCCCGGCTCTCCCTCTCGATGTCAACCATGAAACACACTCCATTGTGAGGCCTGTGGAACGGGGGACTGGGAGTACGTCACTCAGTCCGTAAGATACTCCTGCGCGAGGCGCTGCAGGTCGTCCCAGACGGGACGCTTGGCACTGGGGCTTCGCAGCAAGTAGGCGGGGTGGTACGTCACGACGAGCTTCGCACCGCGCCAACGGTACGTCTTGCCGCGCATGCTCGTGACCGTGCCCTTCAGCTGCAGCAACAGCTCGGCGGCGAACTTTCCGAGGCAGCAGATGATGCGCGGCTGGAGCGCTTCGAGCTGGCGCAGCAGGTAGGGCGAACAGGAATCGATCTCGTGCGGGAGCGGGTTGCGGTTCTCCGGCGGACGGCACTTGAGCACATTGGCGATGTACACGGTCTCGCGCGACAGCGTGACGCCCGGGATCAGTTTCTTCTCGTCCATGGCGGCGATCATCTTGGTGAGCAACTCACCCGCGCGGCCCACAAACGGCTCGCCGCGCGCGTCCTCATCCGCTCCCGGAGCCTCGCCCACGAACACGATGCCCGAGCGCGCCGATCCCACGCCGGGGACGGCATTGGTGCGCGTCGTGCAGAGCCCGCACTTCGTACACGCGCGTGCCTCGGCGGCGACGGTCTCGAGCATGGGAAGTGCCGTGGCGGCGAGCGCGTCACGTCCGCCGGCCAGTGCAGACGGGTAGAGATCGTCGGTGAACGGCGGCAGCTCGATGTGCGGCATCTCTTCGGCGGCGGCATCGCGGTTGGCGGAACGCTTGGGAACACGCGGCGTGACTTCGGGCGGAGTGAGCGTGAAGCCCGAGGACGGTTCGGTCTCGGTCACCGTGGGCGATGCAACCGCAGCAGCGACGGCCGCCACCGAGACCGACGCCCGCGACACAGCCGCGACTTCAGTCGCGACCCTCGCTCCCGTCACGCCATCCAGTGCCCGCTCCGCGCCTCGCGCTCGCGACACACCGCTCGCCAACAGCTCTCCCCCGCCCAGCGCGCGTTCGCGCTCGACCTTGCGGCGTACGGCGCGCGCGAGGCTCGCGGCTTCCTGGCGGAGATCGTCACTCATCGCTTGGCCTTCTTGCTCGCAGGCCGGCTACCGCCGGCCTTCCCGCTTCGAGCCTTCGGCGCGGCCAGGTGCAGCTTGGCCTGATGGCCCGCATCGCCCCGCAGCTCGAGCACGCGATCGAGGATGCGCTCGGCGACTTCTCGCTTGCTCGTCTCGGGCAGCTCCACGGCCGAGAGCGCTTCGACCAACGTGACCGTGTTGGTCTCGCCGCCGATGCCGGCTTCGGGCGAGTTCAACACGATCAGGTCCACACCTTTGGCGGCCAACTTGCGGCGTGCATTCTCGACACCGTCCTGCGTCTCGAGCGCGAATCCCACCAGCGTCTGGTCGTTGCGCCTCGCTCCACTCAGCCCGGCCAGGATGTCGGGGTTGGCCTCCAACGTCAGCGTGAGCGGCTCGCCCGAGCGCTTGATCTTCTGCGCCGAGGGCCGCGCCGGCCGGTAGTCGGCCACCGCGGCCGCCATCACGACGACGCTCGCCTTCGCCGCCGCATCGGTCATGGCGCGCTGCATCTGGAGCGCGGTGGTCACGCGCACCAACTGGACACCGTGCGGCGGGTCCACGCTCACGGGGCCTGCCACCACCGTCACGTCGGCGCCGCGGTCGCGCGCGGCTTCGGCGAGCGCGAATCCCATGCGGCCGCTCGAACGGTTGGTGATCATGCGCACGGGATCGAGTGGCTCCTCGGTTCGACCGGCGCCGATCAGCACGCGCAGGCCCTTCATGCTGGTGCGCACGCGCAGCGTCTCTTCCAGCTCGGCGAGGATCGCGTCCACCTCGGCCAGCCGGCCCGGCCCCGAAAGCCCCGAGGCGAGAGCGCCGTCGTCCGGCCCCACGAACCGGTAGCCGCGCGAGCGAAGCACTCGCACATTGGCCTGCGTGGCCGCGTCGCGCCACATCTCGACGTCCATCGCGGGCGCGATCACGCGCGGCGCCGGCGTGGCGAGCACCAGCGTGGTGAGCGCGTCGGGCGCTTCACCGTGGGCCAACCGCGCCATCAGGTCGGCCGTGGCGGGCGCGATCACCACGACGTCGGCGGTCTCCGCCACGTCCACGTGCTCGACGTGCCCGCGCACCTTGGGCCGCGACTCGACAGGCAGCTCGAAGCGCGGGCGCTGGTCGCCCCACAGCGTGGTCACGACGGGATTGCCCGTGAGGGCCTGGAACGTGAGCGGCGTGACGAACTCGCATGCCGCGGGCGTCATGACCACCAGGACCGTGGCACCGCGGTCGCGCAGCCGGCGCACCAGTTCGCAGGCCTTGTAGGCCGCGATCCCGCCCGACACGCCCACGACCACCACTCGGTCCCGCAGCATCTGTTACTCGAGCGTCGGCTCGGCCATCGGCTCGGCGGGCTGCGCCAGCAGGGCCATCGGGTCCTCGTAGTAGTACGGCACGTCGTCGTGGATCACGCGCTCGAGCGCGACCGCGGTGACCTTGCCGTGCAGCGTCTCGCCACTGCGGCGGACCCAGTCATTCAGGCGGCGCGCCTCGCGGGCGGCGACGATGGCGAGCTCGTACTTGCTCTTGCCCGGGGGCGGTACCAATGCGGAAAGCTTCATGTGATCTCCGTTTCATTCGGGTGATGCTCGTCACGCCCGCGGCGCACCCATGAACACCGCGGGCGGGTGAAGCCAGAAGCGTCAGCTCACCGGCACACCGCGCACACGCGCGAGTTCGGCGTCGTGGATGGCGACCAGCGCGGCCTGCGCGCGGTCCAGGTCGTCGTTCATGATGATGTAGTCGTAGTGCACCGCCTGCGCCATCTCACCAGGAGCATTGCGCAGGCGCTCTTCGATGATCTCCGGCTTGTCGGTGCCGCGCGCTTCGAGGCGCGCGCGCAAAGAGTCAATGGACGGCGGGTAGACGAACACGCTCACCGCACGCGGCCGCACCTGGCGCACGCTGGCACCGCCCTGCACGTCCACGTCGAGCACGACCACCTTGCCGGCGCGCACCTGGTCGTCCACCGGGCCCGCGGGCGTGCCGTAGAACTGGCCGTGCACGTGCGCCCACTCCAAGAAATAGCCCTGGTCCACGCGGGCCAAGAAGTCGCCCGGCTCCAGGAACTCGTATTCGCGCCCCTGTGCTTCGGTGGTACGGCGCGCTCGCGTCGTGGCCGAGATCGAGAAGATGCAACCCGGCCGGGTCTTCAAGAGATGCGACACCAGCGTTCCCTTGCCCGCACCCGAGGGACCGGTCACCACGAGGATGAAGCCCGGGCCGCTCGCCTTGCGCGGGGCCGTGCCATCGCCCGTGCCCGCGGCCGCCGCCGGCGTGCTTGCCGCGGGCGGCGCGCCCTTGGGCGCATTCGACGCGACTTCTGCCATGGGTGCGAGGCTCATTCGACGTTCTGCACCTGTTCGCGGATCCGCTCGATCTCTTCCTTCATGATGATCACGGCGTGGCCGATCTCGACGTCGTTCGCCTTGGAACCGATCGTGTTGGCCTCGCGGTTCATCTCCTGCAGCAAGAAATTGAGCTTGCGGCCGGCGAACTCGTTGCCGTCGATCAGGTGCCGGAACTGGTCCAGGTGCGCGGCCAGGCGCACGCACTCCTCGGTGCAATCGAGCCGGTCGGCGAGCAAGGCGACTTCCTGCGCGATGCGGATCGGGTCCATCTCGATGTCGTCCAGCAGCGGCTTGATGCGCGCCACCATGCGCTCTTTGGCCTCCTGCGGCCGCAGCGGGGCGCGAACGGAGACCTTGTCGAGCTGCTCGCGGATCACGGTGAGCCGCTTGTCGAAGTCGCGCGCGAGTGCCGCGCCTTCGCGGTCCTTCATCAGGTTCATGCTCTCGCACGAGCGCTCGACCACGTCCTTGACCAGCGACCAGCTCTCCTCGTCGGACATGGCGGTGTGTTCCCACGTGAACAGGTCCGGCAGGGTGGCGATGGTGCGGATGTCGATCTCGCCCGCGAGCGCGAAGCGCTCCTTCAAGCGTGACATCAGGTCCACGTAGCGCTGGGCCACCGGCTCGTTGAGCTTCAGGACCTCGCCCTGCTCGCCGGCACCCACCCAGGTGATGGTCAGGTTGAACTTGCCTCGCGAGAAGCGGTCCTGGATCAGCTGCCGGATCTGGTCCTCGAACGCCAGTGCCACCTTGGGGCCGCGCAAGGAGACCTCGCAGAACCGGTGGTTGACCGATCGGACCTCGGCGGTGAGGCGCTGCCCGGAGCGCTCGAGCTCGGCCGAGCCGTAGCCGGTCATGCTGCGGATCATTCGGGACCTCCGGGGGGTGGGGTGCGGACCCCCGAAGGTAGGCGAGCCGGGCTGCCGGCGTCAATCTTGGCGAGGGGTTATCCCCGCCATTCACGCGGGTTTGCGGGGGTTTCGGGTTGCGACGCGTGTCGCGATGCTCGTCCACCGGCTTTCCACTCTCAGCTGTGGATAGTCACCGCCACGTTCGGTCACAGCAGCGGGTCATCTGCGTGCTAGTTTGTGCCGTCTCGTTCGTTCTCTCTGCCGTGAACTCCATCAGGAGGCTTGGCTTGCTCGACCGACGCGGATTCCTGGCCATGAGCGGTGCCGCCCTCGCCGCAGCCGCAGCGCCCTCGACGCTGCTGGCCGCCGTCCAGAAGCGGACGCCGCCACCTGCGGACGTGAGTGACTGGAAGAGCGTGCGCGCTCAGTTCGCGCTGGCTCCCGGGCAGCTCCACTTCGCGAGCTTCTTCATGGCGTCGCACCCCAAGCCCGTGCGCGAGGCCATCGAAGCGTTCCGCCGCACGCTCGACGAGGAGCCCTTCCTCGTGATCGAGCACCGCATGTTCACCGAGGGCGCGCAGAATCTGCAGCTCTCGATCCGCGACGACATCGCGCCCTACCTGGGAGCCAAGCGCGACGAGATCGCGCTGGTACCCAACACCACGACCGGCCTGGCGATGGTGTATTCCGGGCTCTCGCTGCGCGCCGGCGACGAGATCCTGACCACCACGCATGACCATTACTCACATCACGAGTCCATCCGGTTCGCCGCCAAGCGCTCCGGCGCCAGCGTGCGCATGATCGCGCTCCATGACCGCGCCGCCGACCTCTCGACGAGTGACGCGTGCGAGCGCCTGCGCCGTGCGATCTCGCCTTCTACCCGCGTGGTGGGGCTGACGTGGGTGCACTCGAGCACCGGCGTGCGGCTGCCCATCCGCGCGCTGGCCGACGTCGTGGCCGCCGCGAACCGCGGCCGCAGCGAGGCCGATCAGGTGCTGCTCGTGGTGGACGGCGTGCACGGCCTGGGTTGCGTGGACGAGTCCGTGGCCGAGCTGGGCTGCGATTTCTTCAGTGCCGGTACGCACAAGTGGCTCTTCGCGCCACGCGGCACGGGGCTCGTGTGGGGCAAGCTCGAGCGCTGGGAGCGGCTCACGCCGATCGTGCCGACGTTCGCGAACATGGGCGCGTTCGGTCGCTGGATGGAGGGCGATCACACGGCATTTCCCACCAATGCGTACGACATGACACCGGGCGGTTTCCACGCGTACGAACATGAGTGGGCCATGAGTGCCGCGTTCCAATTCCATATGAAGATGGGCCGCTCGCGCGTGGCTGCGCGAATCCGTGCGCTCAACGACCAGTGCAAGACCGGGCTTGCCGCGATGAAGCACGTGACATTGCACACGCCGCGCGAGGCCGCGCTCTCGGCCGGCATCGTCGCGTTCGAGGTGGCGGGCATGAAGCCCGAGGCCGTGGTGGCGCGTTTGCTCGAACGCAAGATCGTGGCGAGCACGGCACCCTACAAGACGAACTACGCGCGACTGGCGCCGAGTCTCGTGAACGACGAGAACGAGGTCGAGACGGCGCTGCGCGCGGTGCGGGAGATGGCGGGGGCGTAAAGAGCGCTGCTACTGGCGTACCGCATCTCGGTGACGCGCGATGCCTCAATGATTCAGTTTGGGCGGAGCCAGCCCGTCTGAGCTGTCGGGCAATATGAACCGGGTCAGAATGGGGTACGTAAGCCCCGGATTGCCGCCCACCTGGTCGGGATCCACCACGTCGTGGTTGAGTTTGAGTTCTTCAGGGAACTCGTACGGCCACACGTGCTGGGCTCCTCGAGCGCGCCAGGTTCGCACCATCTCCGCGCACTTCGCGTTGTCGGCCGCCTTGTCGCCGCCCACGGTGACCATGACCATCTCGCGGCAGGCCGGTGCGCGATGCTCGGCCTCGGCCCGCGTGGCGGCACCCACGTAGAGCGTCGCGGCGATCGAGCGCGTGGAGAAGCGCGGGTAGACGTGCTGCGGCCCCGCCAGATCCTGCTTCGCCTTGTCATCCCACCACACGAACATGTTCGGCAGCGTGAGTGCGGCGCGTGTGACCACCCGCGTCATGGCACCCGGCGCCTGCGCCACGCCGAAGATGGGCGCGATCATCACGGTGCGATGCACGTCGGCGCGCTCTTGCCCCGCCCAGGCCGCCAGCACGCCGCCGATCGAGAGCCCCGCCACGGTGACCGTGTCGCCGAGGCCGCACGCCGCATCCAGCGCCAGATCGGTGAGCGCGCACATCTCCTGCGCGTTCATACGTGCCAGTGCCGTGGTCATGCGGTTAGCGTAGCCATGCTGCGGCAGTCGCGGGATCAGCACGTTGGCACCGCGGGCGTGGAGCAGCCGCGCCAGTGAATCGAACTGCGCCGGGCAGTTGGTGAGGCCGTGGAGCAGAACGATCGCCTGCCCTGTCCGATGGCCGTGCGTGTAGAGGATCGTGCCGCAGTTCGACGCGATGTCGGCGCCGTCGCGAGCTCGCAGCGAATCCACGACCGCGAGGCCGTCTTCGTAGGCGGCCGCGGGCCTCGCATGAGAATGAAGGTCGGCTGGGACGAGTGGTCGCGACAACACGATCACGCCAAGCGCAACCGACATGAGCACGATGAGCAGTATCCTCGATCCGCGGGACATGAACAGAGGATAACGCTTCCTCGCGAGTGCAAGAATGCGCGTCGGTGTGTGCTACGGTGCCCGCTCGCGATCATCTGCCGCCGAGAGGCTCCAAGAGCCCGGGAGTCCCGACATGATCCAGATCTTGCCGAGCATCTCGCCGGAACTCGGCTACATCGCCGTGCTGTTCCTGCTGTTCGTGCTGCCCCGTGCTCTGCAGCGCTGGAGAGTGCCCGCCGCGCTCACGGCGCTCGCGCTCGGGGCCGCGAGCGGACTGGGGCTGGGGCTCTTCCAGCACGACACCACCCTGCACCTGCTCTCCACGTTCGGGATCGTCGCCCTGTTCCTGTTCGCGGGGCTCGAAGTAGAACTGGACGATCTGCGCAAGCACGCGCTGGTGCTCTCCCTGCACCTGGTCCTGGGTGCGGCGCTGCTCGCCGCGGTGGCCATGGCACTTGCGCGACTGTTGAACCTCGAGCCGCGCGTGGCGCTGCTGGCGGCCCTTGCGCTTGTGACACCCTCCACCGGGTTCATCCTCGACGCCATCGGCATGTTCGGCCTCGCGCCGAAGGAGTGTGAGTGGATCAAGTCCAAGGCTATCGCCACCGAGCTACTGGCGCTGCTGGTGCTGTTCGCCACGCTCCAGTCCACGACCTGGGAGCGCATGGCGCTCTCGTCGGCCGCGCTCGCGGTGATGATCGGGCTGCTACCAGTGGCATTCCAGGTGTTCGCCAAGCTGGTCGTGCCCTACGCGCCCAAGTCGGAGTTCGCGTTCCTGCTGATGGTGGCCGTGGTCTGCGCCTACGTCACACGCCAACTGGGTGTGTACTACCTGGTCGGCGCCTTCGTCGTAGGCATGGCCGCACAGCGGTTCCGCGAGAAGCTCCCGGCGCTGGCGTCAGAGGAGTTGATCCGAGCCGTGGAGCTGTTCGCGTCGTTCTTCGTGCCTTTCTACTTCTTCAACGCCGGCCTCACGCTGCGCGCCGACGACTTCAGTGTCGGCGCCGTGCGGCTCGGTGGCGCGTTCGTGTTGGTGATGGTCCCTCTGCGGCTGGCCACGGTGGTCATGCATCGGCGGATCTCATTGGGCGAGGGCCTGAGAGCCAGCATGCGCATCGCCGTCCCGATGCTGCCCACACTCGTTTTCGGGCTCGTGATCGCCGGAATCTTGCGCGAGCGCTTCGCTGTGGACGGGCTGCTGTTCGGGGCGCTCGTCCTCTATACGCTCACCGTCACCATCATCCCCGCGGTTGTGTTCCGAGCGCCTCTGCCGGACGGTGCGGCCCCGAAGGCGCCGGCGCTTGAGGGTGAAGAAGCCTAGCCCGGGATGCCGTAGCGCTTCATCTTGCCCAGCAGCGTCGTGCGCGAGATGCGCAGCGTGCGGGCGGCGTCCGCCTTGATGTAATGCGTCTTCTCGAGCGCCTCGAGGATGCGGACCTTCTCCTGCGACTCCATCTCCTCGCTGAAGTTGCGCGGCGCTTCGGCGGAGTCGGAGAGCGGGATGTCGCGAGGCGTGACGACCTGACCCTCGCGCGACTGCACGACGAGACGCTGCATCAGCGCGCGCAGCTGGCGGACATTCCCCGGCCACGTGTAGCTGATGAGCCGATCGCGAGCGGCGTTCGAGAGCGACACGCGCTTTCGTGACTCATTCGAGAACATCTCCAGGAAGTGATCCACGAGAAGCGACACATCGTCTCCGCGAGTGCGGAGTGGCGGTAGCGTGAACACGGCGTGCGCCAAACGGTAGTAGAGGTCCTGGCGGAAGCTGTCGCCGACCTGCATGCGCGCGGCCTCGCGGTTGGTCGCGGCGATCAGGCGTGCGTCCACGCGGCGGCCGGCGTTGGCGCCGATGCGGCGGACTTCACCGGTCTCGAGGAAGCGCAGCAGCTTGGACTGCAGGTCCACCGGCATCTCGCCGATCTCGTCCAAGAAGATGCTGCCCTGGTGCGCTTCTTCGAACAGTCCCGCGCGGTCGCGCGTGGAGCCGGTGTACGAGCCGTGCACCGAGCCGAAGAATTCTGCTTCCATCATGGTGGCGGGCACCGCACTGCAATTCACCTCGACGAGCCCGCCCGTGCGCCCCGAGAGCGTATGCACACCGCGCGCGATCAGTTCCTTGCCTGTGCCGGACTCGCCCAGTACCAACACCGGGATGTCGCTGACCGACACGGTCGCCACCTGCTCGAGCAGCTCGAGGAGCGGCCGGTGCCGCGTGACCACGGCGAAGGTGTCGAACGCCCACTGCACTCGGCGCTGAAGCTCGCGGTCGAGGCTCGGACGGCGGCGGGGTCGCGGCTTCTCGCCGGCGGCGGGCTCGAGGATGCCCTCGTCACGCATGCGCTGGTCGAGGTTCGCGAGTCGCTCGCGTGCGTGGTTCAGCTTGAGCTCGGCACCCATGTGATCGAAGTGCTCGCAGGCTGCCCGGTAGGCTTCACGCGCGTCGGTGAGGCTCTCGTAGGCACCGGCGTGCGACCCGCACAGCCAGTCGCCGTAGGACATCCAGAGCTTGCCCCACTCGTAGGGCGTCTCGATGTCGTCATACATCGCGAAGCCGTGCACGAAGTGCTTCTTGGCTTCGTCGTGTCGCCCGAGTGCTGCCGCCGCGAGTGCGAGGGTGCGATAGGTCGCAGCTTCCTCATAGCGATCGCCGAGCTCGAGACACAGTTCGAGTCCGGCGTTGGCTTCGTCATAGGCCTCGGCGTCGCGGCCGAGCGCGAGCATGCATTCGGCGCGACGGCGGCGCAGTTCGGCTACGACATCGCCGCGCGGGATCAGGGCCATGGCATGTGGCAGGACTTCGTCGAAGCGCTTGAGCGCGGCCTCGAAGTGGCCCTGCTCGAGCTCGACGTCACCTAGGTACTCGAGGCGGAGGAGTTCGGGGCGGGATTCCCGGATCTCTCCGCGATCGTAGAAGACAGTCTGGAGCTGGGCGCTGGCGGCGGGGATGTTGCCGAGATGGATATGGGCTTGGGTTAGAACTAGTTTGCTGTACCAAAGCTGCGGGCCCCGCAACGTCTCACCCGCCTCAGTGAAACTCTGCTGCAATTGCTGAGTGGCCTCCAGAGCTCGCCCTCGCTTGAGTACAGAGATGGCGAGTGACCTGCGGCAGTGGGCCAAGAAGACTACGGCCCCAACACGGAGATACGCCTCGACAGCCTCTCGCCCGGCGTCCTCAGAGGCTAGGTAGCGGCATCGTCCGCGCTCAGCAATGCAAAGATTGCCTAGCGCGATCCCCTCATGGAGGGAAGACGCTGTTCGGCGAGCGGAGACAAGCGCCTCAAGGCTGATTCGTCGAGCATTCTCCCAATCGCCCTGCCCGATGTAGGCGGACGACAGCGATCCCAGACACTGGGCAAGCGCGATGCTGTCTGGCTTGGTGCGCAATACCGCCGCAAGCGCATTCAGCCTATCGATGCTCTCTGCCACCCGATTCATTCGGAGGAGAGCAATCCCCTCGAACGTCCGAAGGTGGAGGTAGTCCAATTCGTGGCGCACAGCGAGCGATTCGAGAGCGATGGACGAAGCGGCAGCTCGCTCTAGGCATTCGGCGTCCCTGAAGCAAAGCGTTAGTGCACGCAGTGCCTGGAGCTCCAGCCGGATTCTAAGCTGGCCAGCGTCCTCAGGAACTCGGGCAGCGACAGTGTCGATGAGCTCGATCGCCTTGTCAGGATGGCCAGAAATGTTCAGCTGAGTTGCGCACTCCAGCGCTGACTCAAACTGGTGCAATCCGAGCTTCGCGGAGTGACCAGAGGAGATCATCCCGAGAAGATTGGCGGCCTGTTCAAGGAGTACGAGGCTCATCGCCGGCTATCTCCCCCATGTCGTGCGACCGGGACCTGATGGTCGGTTCATGGACGCGGTCCGCATCGGAAGGGCGAATCGCCGGAAGAACGGGCTGTTCGCTTGCGCTGCAGCTATCAGCATCAGGATGCGTTGCAGCGTCAGATTGTGCCCGGCATCCGGTTCCCCAACCTCCGTGGGACTCGTCTCCGGCCCTTCCGGCCGTTCCAAGGGCTTGCCTGGCACGCGTGCGAAGACTGTCGTAGTGACAAAGAGCAGCAGCGTGAGTGCCGCCGCGAGTCTCCTGATCCGAGTGAGTGCTCTCATCGGAGTCCCCCTCCATGGCGTCCGCGACCATGGGGAGCATCCTGCCCGGAGGGGATGCGGGTGCGGGCGCAAACGAAAGTGCCTCCCGCGGCTTCGGGGGCCACGCGGAGGGCAGGCACTTGATCGTCGGATTCGCAGAGGAGGGGACTCATAGCGGCTTCCGAACCGAGGCGATCGTTCCCGGGCAACAGGTTCACGCTAGGACTGCCCTCGTGAACATGTCAACGAATTAGTAAGCGTGGCAGCCAGCCTGCTTGTTCGAACAAGTGCAAGCTGTGAGCCGCTGCCTGGTTGCTCGCATCCGCTGACCGAACCGGCCCCGAGCACGCCCTCGTGGGGTCTTGAAAGTCGCACTCCCACGGCATTGCGAGTGGTGAGTTGGCCCTCATTCACCATTGGAACGACTCTCGCCGAGGCAGTCACGCGCTCGCGAGCCGGCCCCCTCGTGTCGCCTGGCACCAAGCCGCCGGCCTCCGGGCGCTGCGCCGAACGAGAGCCTGCCGAGCCAGAAAGTGGCCCCATGCTCCGAGCCGATTTCG
>Ga0315912_10000795_pt1 | contig 47199 bp, 36 predicted proteins | sample VfabasoilMG_FD_204469 | JGI IMG/M metagenome (GOLD analysis project Ga0315912, IMG submission 204469) | Garden soil microbial communities collected in Santa Monica, California, United States - V. faba soil | ecosystem: Environmental > Terrestrial > Soil > Garden | place: USA: California... | reverse complement strand
GTGGAAATGGAGACCCTGTTTATGATGTCCCTGATACGGATGGTTTTTTGAAAAGAGTCAGCATGCCCAAGTATGCTCACTCATACTTACTTACCTCGATTTTAGGCCCAGACTACGTGGATGTTACACAAAATGGTGTTACAGAAGATGACTTGGGATACTGGGTAAAGTTCACCTATAAAAAGACAACGTCTGCATTTAATTGGCGAGATCCATTCACTCAAGCTCATTTTCAGGAGGGTTATCGAACTGATCCTCGCGATGACAAGGGCAGCTTTGTGTATGGAAAGAAAGAACTTTGGTATTTGGTTAAAGCTGAGACGAAGTCGCATATAGCAGAATTCAATCTTACAGCCCGAAAGGATGGGCATGGCGCGGCAAGTAAATTCCAGAATAGTGGTGGGAATGATCCAAGTGCAGTGGTTTATTCATTGAGTAGTATAAAACTCTATACCCGTTTGGCCGGGTCAGGGCAACCACTAAAAACAACTAAGTTTGACTATGACTATTCTCTATGTCCCAATACACCCAATAATGATGGCACAGCTGACTGGGATCCCAGTCATACAATAAATCGGAATAACAGTATAGGGAAACTTACCCTCAAGAAAGTGTGGTTTGAGTATGGGTCAAGTACCAGGGGCAGGCTTAACCCATATACATTTAAGTATCACAGCAATAATCCAGCGTATCCAGGAGGGAATGTATTGGCCTATGACCGTTGGGGTACTTATAAACCTGTAACAGTTGGTGATCCTTATCTGAATAGTGACTTTCCATATACAGATCAAAATCCAGCTAACAAGACTACTTCTACCGGAATTGACGCGAATGCAGCAGCCTGGAGTTTAACCAGTATTGAACTTCCTTCGGGTGGTAAAATAAAAATAAACTATGAGGCTGATGATTACGGGTACGTACAAGATAAGGTAGCTATGCAAATGACGCAACTGGTTGATCCTTATGCCGCTTCAACCAGCGCACTTCAGGATGTCATCACGTTAACTCAGCCTATCCAATCTAACTATAAATATAAAATCAGATTTAAGCTTAAGTCAACTATACCGGTCAGCCAGATGACTGATCGAAATCTTCAACGGCAAGAAGTGATGAAGTACATCGATACCAAGACCTGGCAGCTGTATTTTAAACTATTGATGAATCTTAGAAAAGAGAGTGAGGGATTTGAAGAGTACGTTACTGGCTATGCCGATATTGATAAGGAAAAGACGGATACAGCTTCCATGAAGTTGGAAAAGATTGATGCTACGAACTATGGTTACGGTACTTTCTATGTGAAGGCTGAAAAGGGAGTTCATCCATTCTCCATGCGGGCATGGCAGCATTTGCGAACTAACCAGCCTGAGATTTCCAGTACTGGAAAGAGATTGGAACAAGCCACTACAGACAAAGGCAAGATCGAACAGATTAAAAGCATGGGAAACATCGGGACGGCATTTAGTCAGCTTTTCAAAGGTTTCTACAATTATTGCGATAAGGAGAACTGGGGTAAAACAATCCGATCATCTCGATCATGGATACGTCTGAACTCTCCTGACCGAACAAAATTTGGTGGTGGCTTGCGTGTCAAGCAGATTACCATGAGAGATTCGCTGAACGGTGAAGGCGTATATGGTCAGTATTATGACTACACTGTGCAAGAAGGTAATTCAACAATCAGTAGTGGAGTGGCTGCCTATGAACCTATGGTTGGCGGTGATGAGAATGCCCTTCGGTATGCCAAGAAATATGCTCAGTCAATCCCCTTGCATTCAGATAATAATATGTTTTTTGAATATCCGATAAATGAAACAAATTACCCAGGCCCACAAGTTGGATACAGCCAAGTTAAGGTAATGAGCTTGGCCTCGGCAGCACGAGCGGGCAAGTTACTAACAGGTGATGCAGTTAATGCATTTCCGACAAATAAAAACTTTGGATCAACCGGTATGACGGTGCATGAATTTTATACAGCTAAAGATTTTCCTGTATTAACGGAGGAAACAGAAAAAACTGACAGACCCTATAAGCTGGTGGTTCCCATTCCATTATTTGGAACTATCTCCGTGGTTAAACTTACTTCAAGCCAGGGCTATAGTATCGTTACGAATGACATGCATGGAAAGCAAAAGCGTGTAAGCAACTATGCCCAGGCGAAAGATGGAAGTATTGAGCCTGATCCGATCTCGTGGGTTAAATACAACTTTAAGAGTGAATCCAAAGTAATTAACGGAGAGAAAAAGCAAATGCTATCTAATGTCATGAAAGTGAATAAGGACGAAACACTTTCCATACCGGTCGGGAATGACCTGTCTAAAATAGACAGCCTGTATTATATGGGGCAGGAAAGTGAATTTTTCCACGACATGCGCCAATTTGATGATAATACATGGAGTGGTGGGTTTCGGGGAAATACTGACATTGTGTACATACCATTGTTTATTGCAGCGGTCCCTATACCTATCCCATCCATGTGGCCCAGCGTAGGCAATAGCAATACACTACTGAGAACTGTGTCTTCTAATAAGGTTATTTTCCGATCGGGTATTATGGAAAGTGTTGAAGCCTTTGATGGAGGATCGTTGGTGAAAACAAACAATCTGCGGTGGGATAAACAGACAGGCCAGGTGGTATTGACTTCCGTTAACAATAATTTTGATAAGACTGTTTATTCGTATACACTGCCAGCCTTCCGGGAATACGTGGGCATGGGCGCTGCCTATAAAAACACAGGCTTGGTTTTAAACTTAAAGTATGTTCAGCAAGATGAGTACAAGCCTGAATTTTACAGTTTTCAACATAGTGTTTCAGCGGGTTCATTGACAGCTGGTGACGAACTTCTTTTGTACGGCTCACCTGGACCAATTGCATATCCCTTGGCTCGCGTTGTTTACGTGGGAAATATTGATGGTGATGATACATTTTATTGCGAGCAGAGCTTAGCATCAACTGAATATCAAGGCATGATCGTACGCTCTGGCTATAGAAACCAATTGATGGTTTCAGCCCAAACCATTACAGCCCTGCAGGATCCCACTGTTGCTAAAGGGCCTGCTTCAAGTTTCCCTGCAAAAGTAATTGTACCAAAGAAATGAAAAAAAGTAAAGTACTATTAGCCTTATTGTTGGCAGTATTGACACAGCATGTCAGTGCTCAGGGTGTTGGGTCAGTATCGAGCTATGGGTGTGTATCTGGTCCGCAGTACCTATCGACCTCTATTTTTTACCGGTCAGGAAGTTGTACCGTTGGCTCCCTAAGTGATTGGTCAGTTTCTGGAGCTGCAGCAATTACGACTTTAACCCCTGGTGACTTTAGCGCAATCAGTGTTACTTGGGCTACTTGGGGATCACAAACTATTTCAGTTAACTGTGGTGGTACATTTTTGAGTTATCCTGGAACATTTACTGTATATCCTGCAGTCACAACAGCCAATGCTGGTCCTAGTCAAACTGGTTCTTCTACATGCGGAGCTGATGTGGTGCAAGTTACGGGAAACGCGTCTACCGTGGGAGACGGAAGTTGGAGTATTGAAAGCGGTTACCAGCCCAACAGCGGTATCGGCTTTGGAGCATTGCCAAACACACCTGTTAACTCAAGAACTCAATCAACAGCATCTGGTGTTGAATCATCTTACTTTTTTGGGTTGCGTGGGGGTAGTTATATATTAAAATACACCATTTCCGATACTCATTGTGGCAGTAGCTATGATACTATGAAGGTGACTTTTAATCCGGATGCCTATACTACGGGTCAAAGACTCTGTGGAGTCTCATCAACTAGATTATCAGGAAAGCCTTCAAGTGCCTCAGGGGTTTGGAGTATTGTCAGTGGGACTGGTGGCGCAATCGATAGCCTAACAAATAGAAATTCCTTATTCAGCGGAATCATTGGTAATTCATACACGATTAAGTGGACCCTTACCAGCGGTTTATGCTCAGGAACTTCTTCAACTGGAACGATTACTTTCTATCCTTCAGCAGTGGCACCAGCGATCACTGTGGATAAAAACTCAATTGAGCCGAATGAATTAATCACCCTCTCACTAAACCAGTTTAATGCCCAAAAAAGAGATACAGTTGATTGGGGTGACGGTAGCCCCAAACAGTATGTGGGAGCATCACCCATATCACATATTTATACCATGGCTGGGAATTTTAATTTATCGGTCACTAGCCAACAAATTGGAGCGCCATGTTTCGCTACCACCAATAAAACCATAGGTGTAACCAATTGTCCGGAATTGGTAGGCATTGATTTACTGTCCGAACAATATCTTTGCGCCACTAAGTTCTCTGTCCCCACGATTAATGATTGCACCTCTTTGTATACCTGGAATTTTGGTGATGGATCGAATCCGTCTAATAAGAAAAAACGAAATCCATTTCATTCATACTCTGGAACTGGTCCGTATGATGTTAGCGTGACCATTCACTACAATTGTGCCTCATTGAATTGTGCGGGTGATACTGTTTTAACAAAAAAAGTTACTATACCCCAGACAACCTCAGACCTGGATACATTAGTTTTCCAGGTAACGAGCGATCAACGCCTGGAGGTAATCAACACTACGACATCCAGCTTTTCGGATGTGTGGCCTCTTCAATACGAGGCATCAGCACTGTCTGATAAGGTCGGCTATTGGAATGGCTCCGCAGGTGTATGGCGAAATGATGCAGCCTTTGCATACAAGGAAGCTCGTAGTCAGTCGGAAACGGTTAACATTCAAAAAGACGGCACCTTTCCCATGGTTCAGTTCGACTGGGATAAGGCCGAACTGAATGCCATACCCACCTGGATACGGGCCAACTCAATAACCGAGTATAGCCCGTACGGATTTGAATTGGAGAATAAGGATGCTTTAGGTGTATACTCGTCTGCAGTGTATGATTATAACGGTCAGCTACCGGTGGCCAATGGCGTCAACATGAAGAACAAAGAGCTCGCTTATACAGGATTTGAAACATTGGAGGCAAGCCAGGGTTACGCATCAGGAAATTGGTTGTTGGGACTTCAGCCTCCTCCGGCTTATCAGAGCTTTGTGATCAACACTGGTTCAACTAATATGGCCGTTGTGGAAGTTCCCCGACAAAAGTTGTTGGGGTATACTAAAGCTGATGTGTACACCCGGAGCTTAGATCAGAATGGCGCGCCTAAAAACAATAATAGCACTTTTATACAGGCTAATGAGATTGTATGTAGCAAACCTCATCCGTCAACTAATCAATGGAGTTTGGTTGTTTTTGACCAGGCACCTATTGAGCCCACATGGATGGGCAAAATGGTAGTCAAAAATATCATACCAACACAGCCCAACCCTGACGTTGATTCAACGATAGCACACACCGGCAAACGATCGCTCCGTGTGACCGGTAGTAATAGAACCTTTAGCCAAAAAATATTGAGGTTGGATTCTGGTAAGATGTATCGTATCAGTGCCTGGGTTACAGTACCGGGTGCGGCCCAGGTCTCAACGCCTTCGCTGGGTAATGTGGGTATGCAAATTCAAATCAACCGGGAAAATGGTACTCCTGTGGGAACGCTTATTCCTATCAATGCAAGTGGTCCCATCATCGAAGGCTGGCAGCAGGTGAGTGGTGAGTTCGTGTGTTCAATTAACAATGCGGTGTTCGATATTACATTTAAGCGAGGCAGCTCCACAGCCTGGTATGATGATCTTCGCTTGCATCCAAAAAGCGGAAACATGAAAAGTTATGTCTATGACCCGCGCGACTTCAGGCTAAAGGCTATTTTGGATGAAGAGAACTTTGCCTCCTTCTTTTACTACGATGCCGAAGGAAACCTCTACCTGACCAAGAAGGAAACCGTGGATGGCATTAAAACATTGACCGAGAATATCTCTTACCAGATTGAGCGATGAGAATATTGGTTGTCTGCATCGGTGTCTGTGTCTGCTCTGGCTGCTTTAGCCAGGATTTCAAGCAGCGGCTGCTCGCCATGCGGGCTGAGAGTGCCGGCAGCGATAAGCTTAAGGTGGAAATGGAGATCAAGGTCTATGATAACCCACAAACCAAGACGCCATTCTTTAATCAGACTGCGGTTGTTAAACGCCAGGGACAAAACTACTTCTACAGGATATCGGGCACAGAAATGCTGATGAATGAAAAATACCTATTAATGATCGATGAACCTGCCCGCCAGATCATTTGCTCAGAGCGATCTGTAAAGCAGGAAAGCAAATTTGTTGATCCGCTCACCGCTAACCTGGACAGCATATTAAACCTCTATCAGACTCCGATTCTGATCGATGATTCTGGTGAAGACACCGAACATTACCAGATAGCCTTTAACCTGGCTTCTATCAAATCAATTGACCTATATATCGATAAGCAGGAGAACTGGGTGAAGCGCATAGCCTACGTCTACGAGGATTCTCAGTTGGCTGTAATAACCTTTACTATGTTCGATAGGAATCCGGCCTTCGCTGAGCATGAATTTGATGAGGCGCAATACATATTGATTGAGAAGGGACGAATGAAAACAACTCCGAAATATTCAAGATTTAACTTAGCTCTTAACTAGAAACTATGCGGCTACAAAAGTTACGCGTCTTTATTCTAATAACTTTCCTGGGATGGGTTACTTGTGCGGAAGCACAAAATATTATTCCGCAGGCCCTTCGGGTTGATACAGTGGCAAAAACAATACCCACGCCCACGGCCACATATTCCAACTCACTTAACAATATTTCGGCTGGTTTCGAAACCCAGGTGTTTCCAGGCTGTTCAAGCGGGAGCTATTTCGTTGCCTTCCAATTATATTTTGATCTCAACAATTTGAACACGGAGCAAGCGTGGTCTTCCAATGTTGATATTTCATTTAAATATAACGGTGTTCCGGTTGCAGGATGGTCTACTACTAAGCGATTAAAAATTAATACGGTTAACGGCACAGATGCCAACCAGGTATTTGTAGCTACACTCTTTCATGATGATTGGGTACCATGCTCTACTTTGTATACGGTAAAGGTTGATTTTAAGAATACAAGCGTGGTAGGTACGCCACCAGAAGCCAATATTTTGTTTAAAGTGCTCACGTTCAAGCGAGTTCCCAATGCCTACCTACCGTCTTCTGTTTCTGGGTTGACCACGCAGTTAACTGGCAATAACATGGCCTTGGGTTGGACCCCACCCGTATCCGCAGAAGCAGTAGTTGACTATGATGTAGAATGGGTCTTCATTAGTAATGAAGATGGAATAACTGTTCCAACAGCTGCGACAGCCTTTACCAAGCGCGAACCTGTAAGAGTAAGTACGGCAAGCCCTGGCTATAGTCACCAAGTGTATTACCCAACTGGCAAACTATGGTATAGGGTGCGACCGGTTGGTTTTAACCCGAACGATGATCCTCAACATCGGATCCCCGGCAATTGGGTATACAGCGCTGATGCCGGCATCAGCATAACCAATCATCAGGCCGCTATGAATTGGCAGCAACAGACAGTTTTTGCTGAAGAAGGGAAGTATAAAAAAGTGATGACGTATTATGACGGCACGCTAAGGCAAAGACAGGCACTCACCAACCTTAGCACAGAGAATCTGACTTTATTGAGTGATACACGCTATGATTTCGAAGGAAGAAAATCTGTGGATGTTTTGCCGGCACCTGTATCACAATTTACAGACAGCAATTTACCGGTAACTCAGTTTACCAATATTGGAACTAACCTGACTATTTCCAGTAACAACATAACTAAAAATGCTGGGAGCGGTACGGGCTGGACTGGAGCATTTTCAGTAAGTAAAATTAAAAGCAATGAGAGTGGTTGGGTAGAAATGGAGATTGTATCAACTTCGGGAACAAGGGCATTTGGATTGTCTCCCGATGATCCAAATACCAACTATAATACGATTGACTATGCCTTTCATACTAATGGCACCGCATTGAAAATTTATGAGAACGGTACTCAGAGAACAGCAACACTACCAACGCTGGCGGTGGGCAATAAGCTCAGAATTGAGCGAGTTATAAATGGTTCAACGGTTTCTATAAACTACCTGGTTAATGATGTTATTAAGTACACCTCAACAATTCCGGGCTCCGCCAGCACAATTCTATATGGTGATTTTTCAATTAATACGGCAGCTACCGTATTGAGCAATTTAAAAATGTCTACCAGGGGTTTCGATTATGTGCCTACACTGGCCTATTTGCCAACTTTCAATGCGTTTCAGGCTCTGGATGCAACTGTTAGTTCTGTGACAGCGTCAGGAAATTTCAGCAAGTTTCATTACGATAATAAGAAATACACAAATAGTATAATATCTAATCTCACGGGGTCATCCCGATATTATTCTACTCAACTCATTAAAGAGTCTATCCACTCAGATTATACTCCTGATGCCGAAGGCTACGTGTATAGTCAAACAGAGTATCTCGATGATGGCACGGGTCGGGTAAAGAAACAATCAGGTGTTGGCAAACGGTTTCAAATGGATAGCACCTATGTAACCAAGTCATTCTATGGAAGTCCAGACCCCGCAGAGGTGGTGCGACTGTTTGGTAGCAATGTTGGGAACGCCACACACTACAAAAAGAACATAGTCATTGACCCAAATGGTCAGGCAAGTGTTACTTATTTAGATCAGGAAGATCGTGTTATTGCTACAGCCTTGGCCGGAGCTCCGCCTCAGAATGTACTGGCATTACCAAGTTATACGCAAGCATTGGCATCAGACTCTAACTACGTCAATATTAAATATAAAAACCAAAAATCAGGAAATGTCAGTACGGTAACCCAACGTTTTATTAAAAGTGGCAATGCAGCCATTGCCTATCGATTTGTTTATGATGTAAGTTCTATATCATCGCAGATTGAAAATGTTGGCTGTATTGCTTGTTCCTACGATCTGCGTATCGTGTTAACCGATCCTGATGGTTTTCTGGTAAACCTCTCTGGTTTCCCAGGCAATCAATCAACCAGTGGCGATCGGGCTTATGTTCGAACAGGCCTCACCACTTCTAATCTAAATTGCTCAAGCCTACAAAGCTTGGCAACCATTGTTCTAAAGCCAAATCTAACAAAGCCGGGCACCTATACCTTCACTAAGACGCTCACTGCGAAGGAACAAACTTTTGAAGAGGTAAAAACCGTGGTGAGCCAGACTACTGAAGTGCAAACGCTGATCAATGAAATTAAATTGGGACATCCACTAGATTCCACGCAATGCGACATCTGTAACACTTGCTCCACCGGACAAATAATTGAGGATGCCATTGGCGCTGTTGTGGATCAGGATTGTGAAAATATTCGCGAACGCATCCGGCAGCAGTTGATTGCTACCTATGGCTCAGATCCAAACTACGTAGCCACCGATTCTATTGTAGCGCTTCAGCCAGGTTATTGCGAGTATGAACTGTGTGTGGCTAATAAAGCAAGTGATGAGCATGAAAAAAAAATGTCCCGAATTTCAAACTGGGCTGAAGCAGTGGATAAGGGGTACGATGGCTTTTTCTATATTATTATAGGAGCTCCGTATAAAATTATAATAAATGATCCTTTTTTCAACGGAGGGTTAGGGAGTGATTACGTGAGTTCAATTCATACCAAACTGGACGATATATTTATAGGTGAAGTTCCTGTTGATGCTAACAACAATGGAGTGCCTGAAGGTACCACAACTTACCATGGATCTGTTCTTGATATTACTAACCCAGACAATGGAGCTTTCTACGTAAAGCAAAATGGCACGCAGGGTACTATAGCTAATGGTAAACATATTCTCTATTCTGATCTACAGACCCGAAAAGCCAATGGCGAGATTACAAATGCGGTTTACCTGGAAGAAGTGGATAAACAACGTTGGTTATTAGTCAAGTCATTTTACTTAGAAGCAAAGCGAAAAACCAAACTTGAAATACCTCAATTTCAAGCTTGTAATGCGGTCCGATCTAGCCTTATGGCACAAGATAGCATGCCCATATACGAAGAAGAGATTAAACAATGGGAAGCCACAAACCCTTTAGCAGAAAATAGCCTAAGCAAACCAGTATCGAATACGGAAGTTTCAGCAGTTACCGCCAACTTTAAGTTTTTCTGCCCTGGTCTCACGCCTTCGGATACAGTTACTATTTTTAATGACCTTAAGGCGTATTTTCAAAGTAAGCCTGAGAATTTTCTTCGTTTGATTTTGCAGGAAGACTTGAACAGCCCCGCGTTAGCTTCTGTTAAGTCTATTCTTCAAAGTAGGGGATGTTCGCTGGATTCTTTGGCTGAAGTTAGCCCCACAAGTTGTGCTACATACAGAATTGTGACATGGAATGATAATATTTATTATAAGCCTATATCGGAAGCCACGAATGGAGGTGCGACCAATTGTTCTGGTACGTGGGGAGCACCTTGTTTAAACAATGCCGATGCCCCGAGTGAGGGCTACCCGACCTGTATAACAACATCATTACTTCCATTTCTATCTGAATATCAGGCTCTGCTGAAGGTTCACGAAGCACTAGGAAGTCCCAAAAAGAATTACGCTGGGTGGAAGGATGCAGATCCAAATGTGGTGCAGTGCGTAAGTGGTTGGAGTGGCGTTTGCACGGATGCAAGTGGACATATTATTGTACTAAACTTGAGTTCTGCGGGGGGAGGTTACATACATTCCGATATTTACAAGCTTACCTATCTCAAAAGTTTAACTGTGTACGGTATAACTGGTGTAGTTCCCGAGGAGGTTGGTTCATTGACTAATCTGCAATATTTGGGTATTAGCCAAGGGAATTTCGCCATTCCGGATTTTTTCGGAAATCTAACCAACTTGAAGTCACTTAAACTTACGGATGGCTTGCATGGATATATCCCACCGTCTATCAGTCAATTGACTAACCTAAGCTATTTGACACTTAGCAATAATGAAATTACTGGAGACATCCCTGAAAGCCTGGGAAACCTTACCAATTTGTATAGAATTGATTTAAGTGATAATAACTTAACTGGTAAGCTTCCTGAAAGTTTGGGTAGTTTAACAAAACTTGAATTCATAGACTTTAGTTTTAATGCTCTAAAGGGTAATATCCCTTTGACTTGGGGAAATTTTGCATGCAGACCTAATGATTCTTATGGGCTAAATTGCGTGTATATTGATTTATCGCACAATAAATTAAACGGAGTGGTGCCTTACAAATTGAAGGGCCTGTCAGCTTTATACATGGATTACAATAATTTCCATTATTCCAATTTGCAATACATTGCCAGCAATTCAGTCCTCCATAATTTTACATATTCACATCAAGATTCTATTGATGTGAGAAAAATCATTAAAGCTGTTAAGTATGCTCCATTCACATTAAGCACCACAATTGATGTGGGAATGACCCCGGCCTCCACCTACAGATGGTATAAAAATGGAGTTCCTATAACTAATTTTTCAACGACAGGGTATAACTACACAATTTCCAATGTTGGTAATAGTCATGCTGGTGAATATTTCTATGTCATTAAAAATAGTGACCCAAATTTTTACCCCAACTTCATAGACTCCCTAATTAGTCGCAAAATTAAATTGATACCCGTTACTTCACTTTCGCGAACGGATACCATTTGCACCTCCTGGGATACCACCAACCCAACCCTGAAAGCCTGGACCTTCGAAGCAACTCAGGCCGTGTGGGATTCCGTGATCCAGCGATGCATGAAGCGGCAAATTGAAGAAGACTCCATCCTGATTGAATATGCCACTAACATTTTGATTGACTCAGTGGCCACGGATTACTACAGTAAGCGCACGACTAACTGCCTGGCAAACGTACAGGAGAATATTTCGTATACCTATAAACCCACGGAGTACCACTACACGCTCTACTACTATGACCAGGCCGGCAACCTGGTGCAGACCGTGCCACCCAATGGCGTGGTACCGCTTAGTGTGGTGCAGGTGAATTCTGTATTGAATGGCAATACCATCTATCCGCAACATAGCCTCATTACCCGTTACCAGTTTAACTCACTCAACCAAAGCAGTTGGCAAAACACGCCCGATGCCGGCACCAGCCAGTTCTGGTATAACAGCAAAGGCCAGTTGCGCATGTCTCAAAATGCCCAACAGCTAAAAGATGCCAAATACTCTTACACCAAGTATGATAAACAAGGCCGTATTACCGAGGTGGGTGAGTTGTACAGCAGTTTGCCGTTGGCTCAGCTTACGGACAGCCTGGAGAGAAATACCAACTTCCCAAAATTGCCCTATCATTCTTTATATGATTACACCCGCACCTATTATGATGAAAAGTGTAAATGCAGCAACGCGAGGGGCTTTGCACAGTACAATTTGCGCAGCCGGGTGTCTTATGTAGAAGTCTTTGAAAAAGACGCAACGGATACACTGGCCACGTTTTATAGTTATGATATCCATGGCAACGTAAAAGCGCTACTGCAGCACTTGCCCAAGTTGGGCAATAAACGCACAGACTACCAGTATCACCTGGTGAGCGGTAAGGTGAACTATGTGATCTATCAATACAACAAGCCCGACCAATTCATTCATAAATACACATATGATGCTGACAACCGCATCCGCGAAGTGTTCACATCCATTGACGGCTGGCTGTGGGACCGAGATGCCCTTTATATGTATTACCTGCATGGGCCGCTGGCACGTGTGCAATTGGGTGAACGATTTGGTGTGCAAGGCCTGGATTACTATTACACCTTGCAAGGCTGGGTAAAAGGTGTGAACATGCCGTACCATGATGCAACCGTGAAAGACCTGGCTAAGGATGGCTATAGCAACAGCAACAGCTCCATTGCCCCATGGACAGGCCGCGATGTGTTTGCTTACACACTTGGCTACTTTAATAAAGATTATAAGCCCCGGGGCGGCAACGCTATTGCAGACACGCGCGATAAACTCTGGCAGCGCTACAAAGAGGTGTATTACCCCAGTGTAACCCCGGCCGACACCGGTTATTATAATGGCAACATTGCCTGGATGATCACCGACCTGAAGCGCGTTGGCCAGGCGGGCGTGAACAACAATCGGAAAAAAGGCATGCAGGCTATGCTGTATCAGTATGACCAACTGCACCGCATCCGAACCAGCCTGAGCCTCACCAGCTATACGGCTACAGGCTTTGCCACTCGCTCGGCCTCAACACCGGCTGCGTACGATGAAAAGTTCACCTACGACCCCAATGGCAACATCCTCACCCTACAGCGGTGGAACAACACACCTGCGTTGATGGACGACTTTAATTATACTTACTACTCAGGCACCAACCGCTTGCGCTTTACCAAAACGGTTACCACGGATATGAACTACACGGGCACCATCTCCCAAGATGGCAAGCTCTACCGCGATATCACCATACAGCAGGCTGCCAATGTAGCCAGTGGCACCAGTGTAACGTTGAAAGCCACCAACAGTATTAAGTTCAACATACCTTCCGGACAGACGTGGGATTTGAATAGTGCACTTAACACCAACTTCCGCGCGTATGTTATTGGGGAAGATGAAGGCACGTTTAACTACGATGGCATTGGCAACCTGGTGGCAGACCAGGAGCAGGGCACAACCATTGTGTGGACACCTTATGGAAAAATACGCTCTGTAACCAAAGCCGATGGCAGCAAGCTCACCTTTAGGTATGATGCCACCGGCAACCGCATAGAAAAGCGCTCCGTGCTGGCCAGCAACACAGGCACTGTTACGCGCTACGTGCGCGATGCCAGCGGTAATGTGATGGCCGTTTACACCTCTGCCATTACCAGTGGCACGGAGGGCGTGAGTGCAATGAGCGAGCAACCCATCTATGGCAGCTCCCGTCTGGGGATGTACAAAGGCGGGCGCACAGCAGGCATTCACACGTTGGGTCTTAAAAACTATGAACTCTCCAACCACCTGGGCAATGTGCTCAGTGTTATTACCGACCAACTCAGAATACAAGTAGACAGCGCCTGGGCTAAGGTTGTAAGCGCAGGCGACTACTATGCTTTTGGTGGGGAGATGCCGGGAAGAAGCTTCCCTGTTGCCGGTGGGCAAGAGGGTGCTTACCGCTATGGCTTTAATGGCAAAGAGCATGATACCGAAAACACCTGGGGTGGAACGAGCTATGACTACGGGTTTAGAATTTACAACCCCAAGTATGCAAGGTTCTTGAGTGTGGATCCGTTGACTAATGGTTACCCTTGGTATACACCTTATCAGTTTGCAGGGAATAAGCCAATAATAGCATTGGATTTGGATGGATTAGAGGAAATAGATCACAGAATTTTAGAAACTGTAAAAACTAATGCTTACTTAAATAATGTCAATACTGATTTAGCCCCTGATAGGTTTATGGGTGAAAAGACTAGAGTGAATGCGGAAACTGGTAGGAAGTGGAATGCTAAATGGACTCACTCCGAAATTAATAAACTCGATCCAACTTTTTGGAGTGATGCTAATAAAATAAAAATTGTCAAAGGTGAGTTGCCGACAGTTGATGAGCACTATTTAAATAAGATTGGAAATGGCTTGTCTCCAGAAGATATGGCTACCCTTAGGAATGCTGTCCCCGCTGGAAGTACAATACATCATCATCACATTAACCATGGCAGATTTGCAGCTGCTCTCCCAAAATCCCTTCATCAAGGTTATTCAAAATTTTGGCATAATTCCAAGTTTAAAAATAATCTCTTTAAAGGTGGGGCAAAAGCTTTCGTCCTTCTTGGAGTTGCCTTCACAATGAATGAAATAATTAAGGGCAACCCAGCAGGAGCTCTTGCACAGGAAATGCCTATCCCGACCCCTGATATGGATGAGTTTTGGGTTGAAACGCTACTCTCAGGTTTAACCACCAATTCCTTTGAAAAAGTTCGAATTGGGGTTGACATGCTTAAAGATTTTTCTGTAGAGTACTGGTCGGCTGATAATATGGTGGACTTTTTGAAAGGCAACAAAGTTGACGCTAGCGGAGGTGGGTCGAAAGATGTAGATGTTAACGAAGCTGATAAATTTCCTTATCTGAATATTTTATTCCAAGGTAAATCAATAGGTATTGTTGAGATACCTGATAAAATTAAAAAGTAAACGATGGGTTTCATTGACAGTTTTATTAATGCCTATAACGACTATCTGAGTTCGAAAAAATCAATATTCGATGACGTTCAACTTATTGAGAAGGCTAAGAAATTCGAGGGATTGGATACCCTTTTGAACTTTCCATTCAACTTTTTTAAAGCTTTCAATTTCCCCTACACATATAATTATAGCGGCTTTTGTTTTATAGAAACACCAATAACAGATGGGCAATTTATTGATTTTGCTTTTCATGGTGACTATAATATGTATTATGTGTTTGATAGCTCAAGTCAGAAAGTATTCTTAAGGGACGATGAAGAAATTTGGCCTTGCTCAGAAAATGTTAGTATTTTTTTTAATTGTATGACCCATATTATGCAGTTGAAAAGAAAGGCTTTAGGAGAAGTTGATTTGGAGCTTCCGAAAGAAGTGGTACGAGAAGTGTATTTGTTTTGTATGAAGCAGAACGGTAATTATTTGGCATATGAGAGATTCTTTGAGCATATAACTGGGTTATGACTCTCTGTCTCCGCAGAGTCTCCCGCAAGAAAGCGGAAGCAAATGGCGGGGACACTGAGGCAAGGAGAGTAGTAAGGGAGCGTTAAGGTAAATGAGTATGAGCATAGATAAGGCCCCAACTCAGGCGCAAGCGTCACGCTTGTGCTGGTAATGTTAAGAAGTAAGTAAATGAACAGAATGAGAGTAAGCATAAATATTGAATTTGTATTGTTTAAAAAAATAAAACTTATGAAAAAGTATTTCTTGATTTTGGTTACGAGTGTCCTGTCGCTCCATGCTGCCGGGCAGATTAATTCCCCCACCGGTGCCTACACCACCACCAATGCAAACATTTCGCTGTACACCAGTGCGGCAACCGGCACCCTGCGAATGCGCATTTTAACCAGCAACGGATTTGTTGGCATTGGTAATGTGACAACACCAGGCGAAATGCTTCAGGTCAATGGTAATATTCTGGCTACAGGTACTGGTAACATTTCTGCAACGGGAAATCTTCAATCCATCGCTGGTATCTTGAATGTTAACCATGCCACTAATCCATTCATTTTGCAGCTTAATGCATCTGAAAAATTGCGGGTACTAAGCTCGGGCAATGTTGGTATAGGCATTACGCCAACTGAAAGGCTCCATGTTAGTGGAGGTAATATTCTTACAACTGGAAATTTGATTACTACGGCTGGCATTCTCAATGTAAATAGTGCTACTAACCCACTTACGTTTCAAACTAACGGGACGGATCGCATGCGTATCATGACCACCGGTACCAACGCTGGATATGTGGGCATAGGTAACACAATTACCAATCCATCGGAAATGCTTCAAGTTGGCGGCAATATAACAGCATCTGGAACTATTTCATCTGCGTCTATTTCAACTGGAGGTGTTACTTCTGGTGGGCCCATACTCACAACAGCAGGGATTTTTGGTACGTACAGTGCCAACCCTCTTCTGTTCCAAAGTAACAGCAGCACAAAGATGACAATTCTAAGCTCCGGTAATGTTGGCATTGGTACCACAAATCCAGGCCAAATGCTTGAAGTTAACGGCAATATTCTGACTTCGGGCTCAATAGCCACCACTAGCGGTATTGTAAATGCCAGCAGCACAACCAACTCGTTGCAACTTCAAACCAACGGCACTACTAAAATGACCATTACCAGCGGGGGTAACGTGGGTATCGGCACCACAACCCCTGGCACTTTTAAACTGGCTGTCAATGGTGCTATAGCAGCTAAAGACCTTCAGATACTTAATACCACGGGCCCTACCTGGCCAGATTATGTGTTCAGCAAGGAGTATAAGTTGCCCAGCCTACAGAATGTTGAAAAATATATCAAACAGAATAAACACCTGGAAGGAGTTCCCTCAGCTGAAGAAATAAAAGAGAATGGGTATAGCGCAGCAACCCTGGACCAGGCGTTGCTAAAGAAAGTGGAGGAGTTGACCTTATATGTGATAGAACAACAAAAACAAATTGAGGCGCTTCAAAAAGAGGTTAGCGAAAAAGGAAAGCGAAAATAGCAGAATCGGGTGAGCCGTCTTTTCATTTCTTGTGCCATTGTTTTAGCGGGCTTAGTGTGGCCGGCATCACCTTTATTTGCCCAGGCGGATTCCACCAGGCGTATACATACTTCCATGCCTGATTCGCTTTCCATGAAATGGGAAAATGGAAAACTGGTGTTGCCAAATACTCAACAACTGATCAAGCTGGATAAGGGTGTCTTGGACGATTTGAGGAATTCTGCAGGCAACCAGCTGAATGGTATGGATAGCCTTTCCCCTGCATGGGACAACATGAATGCTGAGGATTTTGTCAAAGGGAAAATTTATTCATCTCGGAAAATAAACTCCATTTTTGATTCTCTTGGCATCGGCCGGATGGATACTTTGCTGGCGCTGGCTTCTATGAAAGAAGAGGTTCGTCCGGAGGATTTGATAAAGCGTATCAATAATTCTTTTTATCCAGGTAATGTCGATGAGCTTCAGAAACTGTCAGCAAGCCGGTTGTCTACTGATGCATTGGCAACATTACCACCTATGGATGGCCTTCGCATACCTGCTAAGTTTATTGATGATCCAGGCTTTGCCATGTATTTGATAAGCAGGAAACTGGATAGTCTGAAATCTGGAATGGCTCTTGATAATATGGATCAATGGAAGCGGAAGTATCAATATAGGCGCGACAGTGTATTACAGTATACACACATGATGGATAGCATTGCGCAAATCGGCAAGAATCAGCAATGGCCTAAGATGAAGATAGACAGCTTGATGACTCTAAAGTCAAGAGCAACATGGGTACTTGACAGTATGGCTAACCTGGAAAAACAAGTGGGATTGCTTTCAGAAAATTATAATAAGTCAAAAGCAAAGGCGCAAGCCTTATTGCAACAAGGAAAGGATAATATCAATGAAGCGCAACAGAGCTTGACCAAGGCTGGAAAAAATTTTAAAATTAAACAGTCATCGGTCGCGCACGATATAAAAAATATTGAGTTGACACAGAAACCCAGATTTTGGTCGCCATTTTATTTTGAATTTTTGGCTACTGGTTTTAGCAATACAGGCGGTAAGCAAGAATTTCAGTTGGCTCCCAGCGTGGGTTATGAAATAAAAGGAGGCTTCTCAATGGGCGGTAGCCCCAACTTCCATGTAAGTATGAATGAAGGTCATATTAACATGTTAACGGGTTATCGTGCTTTTGCGAAATACCGGGTATTTAAAAACAGGGGCTACCTACAGACTGAGGATGTTTACTATCCGGGAGTAAACTTGATGCACAACTCTAAACATAATGTGCTGGCAGGGGCAGGGGGATTAATCCCTCTGGCAAAGAAGTTGGCTATTAATGCTGCTATTTTCTACCGGGTGAGCGGAACCAGCAACACAACGAACTGGGTTTTTAGAATAGGTATAAGTTCTTTTAAAAGCCAAAAGCCCAAGAATTAAAATGATAAAGATCATGAAATGCATCAAAGTTCTATTCTCCATTATCTTTTTGTCTGCAAACCTTGTCTTGGCGCAAGACAATCTGAAGATTCAGAAACAGACAGCCGCATATATACTGATAAACCATGTTCAGGCTAGTAATTTATTTGACGTTTACAAAGGTGAAATTAATCTAGAATACTCTGACAACATAGGTGCTCAACGTACTCTTGACCTTAAGTTTTATGACAAGACAGTATTAAAAGGTATCTACATGTTGGATAAGGTAGTCGGTACTAATCACTATTCCTTTAATCTGGCTGATATAGGTCTTTCAATTTCGGAGGGTGTAGTGTACAGGTGCGAACTTGTAGATGAGAATAAAACCCGGTGGGAGTGGAGTGTACGCTGCGTCAAACTTCCGGCCGATAATAAGCCTGAACCTACTATTCAGGTTAAACCCATTCAGATGGCTTGCCAAAGCAAGACCTCGTCAGGAAGTTTGATAGAGTATTATGGTAAGGTTTCAGGCGGTCGTGGTCCTTTTACGTTTAATTGGTATATTTTAAATGATGCCCGAACAGAATTCCTCAATCAGCCTCGTGAAGATCATATTGAGGCTAAAGAAACTTCTATGATAAGGTTGGATCATAACCCAGCGTATCATGTTCTGTTGGTAGTAACAGATGCTTGTGGAAACACAGGCAAGCAATTGATCCGGGTTTCATGCAGTCCACAGAAAAAAAAGATTAACACAGTGGTAGTTGAACCTATTGATAAGCTTCAATCATTGCCTGATCTTTCAGGAAAGTGATATGCGAAGTGCCCTTATTGCGCTGACAATTGTTGTGTTACTATTGAGTTTCCTTGTCGGATATCAGTTCATTAATCGTAAAAAACTGGCCTTTGTTTATACAACTACCGTCTTCGATAAATTTGACGGTACAACTCATTTTCAGCAAAAAATGGATCAGGCAAAGCTTGAACATAAGAAATACCTGGATTCGCTGTTGAACCTGGTTAAGAGAGGAAGAAAGGAATTGGCTTCTCAGTATGCTCAGCAGGCTGATTACTTTGAAACAATTGAGGAGCAACAGGGAGAACAATACACGAAGGAAATTTGGAAGTACATCAACGAGTCTATTCAGGAGTTTGGTGATAAAAATGGATATGACTTTATATATGGGGCATCTGGTAATGGCGCTTTAATGTATGCAGATTCATCCAGGGATGTTACTGATGATCTCCTGAGATACTTGCAAATGAAATACAAGGGTGATAATCCATAATTGTCAGTCCTGATTTAGGTTTGGTTAGTTAGCGAACGCGCTGACTTCAAAACCATTGGTAGCATTCTTATTACATCAGAACCCCTGCCGTGGCAACTGGAATCTGGTTTCAAACCATCGGGACTATGAGCACAGTTCAGCAAAGTATCATGCATTTCACGTCAGGGCAGATATGAAGTTACGAGTTATGGCCTGATAAAAGGATATGGACTTGACGATAATGAACAACTAACTGCAGGGTGCTTGACGGACACCTTGCGGGGACAAGAATAAGTATGGTCATTCAAATTACATTGGCGAATCAATTGAGGCAGTGGCTCCTCATGTGTCAGCAGCCGGATTTATGTTAGCGGTAGGTTACGCGGTAGGTTTTGATGATATCATGCTTAAGGTTTTTTCCATCTTGTGGGTAGTTTTTTCATTACCAGTGGTCTTTTTGCATTTGGAGTACTATTTTAGGAACAGAGGGCAGAGATTGGAAATACAAGAAGGAGGGATCACTTTTCATGAGAGTAATGGTGAAAGGAGAGGTTATAATAATGATGACATAGAAAAGATAGTGCTTTACAAATCAGCAAGCTTAGACAAAGGCGGTTTTCCTCTTTCAACCTTTGAACTCTACCATTATGCGAGAATAGTCCCAAGGCAAGGAAGTGAAATTGTAGTTACTTCTTTAATGGCTCCGAAGGTTGAAGATGCTGTAAAGCAAATTAAATGGGTCAAAATGGAGCGAAAGAAAAGTTTCTTTGCAAGTCTCCCTTCTCGCTCTGCACGCTGAGTATAAAAGAAAAATATAGAAGTTGTATAACACACAAAGGAAATGTTATAAAGGGCAAAAAAGAATTCAAACGGTAAAATTTAATATTCAAAATTGATAACTAACTATTATGGACGCTGTGGTTTCAATTGTCATTACCGTCTTAGCTATTTTACTCTCAAGGGTCTTTATAAAACTAATAAATTCAGATGTTGAGCTATTTATAAAAGTATTTCTAACAATTATATTTTGTTTACCTCCTGTTCTTTTCTATCACTTAGTCCTTCTAATAGAAGATATTTGTGAATGGGCTTCAATTGATTTTGATGTCGGGCATTCGAATATCTTAGCTGTTCTTTTAGCATTTTGGTCGGCTGCAATAGTTCTTTTTTCTGTAATCAGAGCTTGGTATTTATTCGTTTCAAAAAGTAAACCCCGCTAGTTGCCCCAAGGCTGTGGGGCAAGTGCTACAATTAATTTGTCAAAAATAAATCGATGGATATCGACAAAATTTAAATGAAAACTAGTATTGTTTTATTGAGTCTAATAGTAATCTCATGTCACAATCATTGTGATGTTGTGCGGAAAGTAAAGGAGCAAGAAATGAAAGGCGTTATTGTGAGAAAGTACGTTGAATCGTTCAATCATGGTGCTCCTCATTTAGATATATCTTCAAGTAAAAAGGAAGAATATGATAACCTTTATTTAGTTCACGAGTTAGGAGGAATATGGGATTTTATTGAAGTGGGAGATTCAGTTATTAAGGAAAAGGGAGATTTTACCATAAAGATTGTTAAAAGTAATAAAACCGAATTTAGAAAATTGGACTATGGTTGTAGTGAGTAAAACCACCGCTTAACATCTCGACTGATGGCTACCTCTACACGTGCGTAAACAATGAAAGCGAAAACGTAAAAGTTTGGTTTGACGATTTGAATGTTACCCACACCCAAGTGTTCCGTCTCCGGGGGTGTCCGCCTCGGCACCCTGCGGCTAATGCCAAGTGAATATAATATACTTCGTACATTTAAGTCATGAGTGTCCGTAAAGCAATCCCAGAGCAGCATGTTTTATATTTCATAACCAGTCTGTCTCCGCGGGGTGTCCCGCATGAAAACGGAAGCAAAGGTGGGGACTCAAGTGAAATGGTTCGTGCGTACACGAACCAAGGCTGTGGGTTCAACGCAGTCCATGTAGAAAACTTACTCCGCGCGCAATGGAGTTTGCCACTCAGAACTCATTATGGAATCGAAAGTATGCTTAAAAGTGGAACTGGCGCACTTGGTTTTTATAGATATGGTATCCGTACCAATCATTGCTACAATTGCACTCCGCCTCCTCAGTTTTACACCGGACCTAACTCAGGAAGATAACAATGAGGTTCCATATTATAAGCCTTACAATTATCTGCGTGGTAAGTTCATGCGCAACAGCGCAGCGTGCGAGACTGAGGGAAAGGGTCATCAAAATAGGTAATCTCCAGATCGGTGACACCGTGCAGGTAAATATGTCTGACGTGCATGTTCTGTTTGATAAGCGAGACGTATTGGGTGTTTTGGAGAAAGAACTAAACTCCAGATATATATCCGAGGCAACCGTTGAAAAGCGAAAAGTATTTTTAATGTTAAAGAGCGATTTTGCACATAAAGTCGAAATCAATCAATATGGTGGATTGGTGACCGTTTGTGAAAAGCTCTTTAAACGAGGGAGGAGTATTATTGTTGATGAACACGGTCAAAGAATGGATGCGATCATATTTAAAAAAGAACGTATGCTATTTGGTTCATACAAGGAGAGCCTTACCCTGTTAGATGGAAGGGAGCTAATAGTTACTAAGATTCGACTTGGAGAATGATTCCCCAACCTAGCGCGGGAGGAAAGTGTGCAGGGTCATCCGTGCGATACAAAACAAGAAGACGAAAATGAAGATGGTATTATCAGGGTGCTTAATCTTAAAGCCAGTAAAAGCTGTAGCATTGCTTGTTTCTTTCCGTCTCCGCGGGGTGTTCGCCCCGGCACCCTGCGGGAAGGGAAGAGTGAGAATTAAAGATATAGAAGTTGTATAGCTAGCAAAGGAAATGTTATAAAGGGTAAACGCCCACGACAAAACCCTGATGGAAAAAGTATAGCAGTTAATCATGGTTTATGCCCTTTAACTTTTTTTTCTCTTCCGGACTGCCTCCTTGGACTTTTCAAATTCACGATACTCAAGACCTGTCTCAGAATCATAGACAAGTATCTCTCTCAATTTGCCAATGGCGATAAAAGAATTTCCATCTCCATAATTTCCTTCAAAATATTCACTGTCATCTGACTTCAGATGAAGAAAGCCTTGACTCGGTCTTAGTCCTTCCTTGTCAGATAAACTGTTCTTTAGTATGTTAAGCTGCGAAATCAATTCTGAGTTGTTTGCCGTATTCTTTATTGAATCGTCAAACAAAACCACAAATGACTTTCTATAACTATCACAAGCAGCTATCGCATACTCAGTTCTATTTTCACCAACCTTAACAAAAATTGCCTCTTCATTATTCTCATTCATTTTTTCGTAATGCAAAACCCAGGAATTCTTGCCCAAATAAGACCCAATCGAATCCACTTTAATTTTACAAAATTGTGCTCCACAAGGCCATGTCAACAAAGCCAGAAAATAGATGAATAGTTGAAATGCCTTAGTATGAATCCCTGACTTCATAAGTTATGTTCATTTTTGCCCTACCTGTTTCATAATTTTATCAGTGTACTCCACATCCGTATTGCCGCGTCATTTCACCCAATCACTCTCCTAATCAACTGGATCTCCCATGAATATTTTTTCTGGCCCGCCAGCTTTATTCCTTTTGCATCAATGTGTTCCTGCCGCACATGGCCATCCACCAAAATAACTTTTTCGGCACCTAGAAAAAAGGCCGGATCGGTTTCGTTGGTGGTAATATTTTTTAAGAAAACAATGTCGCCCACGGCTGCATGTTTAAAATCTTCAACAGCAGTGCCGGAGTTCATTTGTTGATTTGATGTACGTGGCAGTTTGTATCCACAAATTTTAAAGACCATTTGCACCAATCCAGGGCTATCAATCCCGAAAGGCGATTTACCACCTGGAAGGTATGGGGCATTCAAATATTTCATTAGCACAGTGCTCAAATATTCTCCATCCCGCTTTTGGCTTAGAGTTTTAGACTCGCCCATAAAGGCAAGCTGCTCCTCCATTTTAAATAATTCTGAATTGGAGATGGGAACAATACTGCCCATAACAATCGTCAACGGATGTTTATTGAAAAGAAGCGTGGCTGTTATGTCGGTGGTAATTTTGTAGTCGGAGGCGTTTATCTGGTCGAAAAATTCCCTGGAAATAGAATGGTGTTGCGAAGCTGGTATCCAGCCACCCGAACCATCGAAAGCTAATTGAATGGATAACCAATTTTCTTTCGACCCCGTAACTTCATAATGTTCACCAAACAAAAGTTGATTGTGTTGTAAAGAGCGATAATCGGGTCGCTCAAATACAGGAACCACTGCCATACGGCATACTCCAAAGCCCAACGATTCAGACATAATCTTACCCAATTTTTACCCGGCTTAATTCTCTTTTTAAATCTCGCTCTTTTATGCCTTCGCGTTTGTCGTGCGTTTTTTTGCCCCGCGCTAGCGCAATTTCCAGCTTGGCCAATCCCCGGTCGTTAATAAAAATTCGCAACGGCAACAAGGTAAATCCTTTTTGGTCAACTTTCGATTCCAGTTTTTTTAATTCTGCTTTCTTCAACAGGAGCTTTCTCTCTCGCGTTGGCTCGTGATTGTTGTAAGTGCCTTCCGTATAGGGCATTATGTTCAGGCCCTTTACAAACGCCTCGTTTCTATTGAAATAACAAAAACTATCCTGAAGGTTTACTTTTCCTTCGCGGATGGATTTTATTTCTGTTCCCGTCAATACCACCCCGGCCACCAGTTTATCCAAAATTTCAAAATTGAAAAAAGCCTGGCGGTTTTTTATATTAATAATTTGCTTGAATCGCTCTTTGTCTTTGCTCATTTCGGTGTTGGTAAAATGGAAGCGGGAGTGTCAAACGAAGCCATAGGTGAAACATCTAAACCGCAAAATTCTCCTCTTAAATATTTGTAATGCGCAGTAATAGCAATCATTGCGGCATTATCAGTGCAATATTGAAAATCGGGAATAAAAACCCTCCAGTTATTTTCCAAGCCCTTCATTTTCAGTGCGTCCCTCAATGCGGAGTTGGCTGCAACGCCACCAGCAAGAGCAATATCGCGAACCGCAAAATATTTTGCAGCTTTTTGTAGTTTGGTCATCAGCATTTCAACTATCCGATGTTGGTAGCTGGCGCAAATGTCGTTTAAGTTTTGCTGAACAAAATCGGGAACGGTTTTTACATTATCCCTAAGAAAATAAAGTAATGAAGTTTTAATTCCGCTAAATGAAAAATCATAGCCCGGCATTGAAGTATTTGAAAAAGTAAACCGCTTGGGGTTTCCCTGTTTCGCATACTGGTCAATAAGCGGCCCGCCTGGGTAGGGCAAACCCAACATCTTGGCACCTTTGTCGAAAGCCTCGCCTGCAGCATCGTCCTGAGTTTGTCCAAGTATCTGAAAATCAATATGGTTACGAACCATTACGAGTTGCGTATGACCTCCACTCACGGTGAGACATAAAAATGGAAACTCAGGAAAAATTGAATCGCCTTCTTGCTTTGGAATAAAGTGAGCGAGCACGTGGGCCTGCATGTGATCCACTTCGATGAGGGGAATATTTAAGCCAAGGGCCATGCCCTTGGCAAACGAAACACCCACCATGAGCGAGCCCATTAAACCCGGACCGCGGGTGAATGCAATCGCGCTCAATTGGTGAGGCAATAGTTTTGAACTTTCCATTGCTTCATGCACCACAGACACAATATTTTTCTGGTGCGCACGCGAGGCCAGTTCGGGCACTACGCCACCGTATTTTTGATGGATGCTTTGTGAGGCAATAATATTATTAAGTACCTTGCCGTTGCTAATAACAGCTGCAGAAGTTTCATCGCAGGACGATTCGATAGCGAGTATATTAGTCATGAGTCAATAGTCGTTAATCTTGAGTTGGAATTGTCCGTAGCGTTTGAATTTGTGCACTTTGCCGCAACAACTACTCAGGATTTTATGCAAGGCTAAGGACTAAATACTTAATACTCAAGGCTCCTAATGCAAATTACCAAAAAACGAATTGTAAAAATTGCACTCTACGGATTGTTATCTGTAGCAGTGCTTTTTGCGATCGCTTTCCTGGTGCTGCAAATTCCAGCCGTGCAGAAAGCCCTGCTTGAGCGATACCTCGGTAAATTGAAAATTCAGTCCAATTTTGAAATATCCACACAGCGATTGCATTTGTATTGGTATGACAGGCTGGAAGTTACTGGTTTAAAAATTATTGATCCTGAGAAGAATGAGATGGTTTTCGTGGATCAGCTCCTCGTAAACTTCAGGATTGCAAAGGTGAATGAGAATAAAGAAATTAATATAGATGGCATTTCACTTGATAGCGCACGTGTAAACCTAGTCTATATCGCAGAGTCGGATTCAACCAAAGACATTAATATCAATGAGTTCCTTACGGCCATCAACAAAATGTTTGCCCCGCCTCCCGGAAAAACAGGCAAGAGCCCAAAGGTAAATATCGGGGAAGTTGTACTAACAAATTCTTTATTGTCGATGCACCATCCGGATAAGGATTCCTTAGCATCGGGGTTTGATCATAACCATTTCAAGTTTAAGTTGGATGACTCGGAACTGGAAGCATTTAAATTAATAGGCGACACCATTCAATTTCAACTATTGTCCATGGTGGGAGAGGAGGTTAAGCACCAGTGGCCATTGCATGAGATGAAATCGTTCTTCCGTGTGTCGCAGGGAGGAATGGAGTTTTTAGGTTTAAGTGTTAAAGCCGGTAAGAGTTTTTTTTCCGACACGCTTATTCTTAAATACAATAGCCTGCGCGATATGAGCGACTTCATCAACAAAGTCTCCATACAAGCTAAGTTAAAATCTTGTTTACTTCATCCGGACGATATCCAGTTTTTTACCGGCCAGCCGAGCTTGTTGCCTTTACCTGTTGCCTTTTCCGGTTTGATTTCGGGACGTGTGAAGCATTTCTATTATAAGGAAATGGATTTGCGAATAGGTAGCTCGAGGGTGTTGGGCTCGCTGGAAATGGATGGACTGCCATCCATCCGCGAAACGTTTATTAACCTGGCCATAAAACCTTCTTCCATAAACATCTACGACTGGAAATTTGCCTTGCCTGTTTTTGCGTTCGCTAAAATGGAGCCATTAAAACAGTTCTCCCTTACGGGCGATTACATTGGTTTCTTTGACGACTTCGTGGCCGATGGAAGAATCTCCAGCGCAATAGGGGAGATTGATTCTGATATTAACTTGAAAATTGATGAAGATAATTTGGAGCGCTCCAGTTATACCGGAAACCTGTCGCTTATTGATTTTAACCTGGGCAAATATTTACAAGACACGGTAAACTTCCAGCATATTACTATGAATGGAAACATTAAAGGAATTGGACTGACTACGCTCACAGCCGATTTTGTAATGCAGGGTAAAGTGGATACAGTGGGAATTCGCAATTACAACTACGCCAACATCGAATCGAATGCCCGGTTCACTAAAAATTTCTTCAACGGCTCACTTACCATACGCGATCCAAACTTGAATTGCTCAGTTACCGGATCGGTAGATTTTCGAAACAATGCCGATATAATAAATCTCCGTGCAAAAATTGATACAGCCAGTTTGAGAGAGTTGGGTTTGATCCCTCAGGATTTTTCCTTTCACTCTGATGTAATCATAAATTCGAAGGGTCTTCAAATCGACAGTTTGCGGGGCCAGGTCAGCTTTTCTGATATGGTACTGAGGTATAAAGAAAATTTCATTTCATTAGATTCTGCCTCGGTTGTCTCCACAATTCACGGGAAAAACCGGACATTGGAAATGAGAAGCTCCTATGGCTCGCTCGATTTGTATGGCGATTTTTTTTACTCCACAATGTTCCATGACTTCAAAAATATTTTTGAAGAATTTTATTTGAATATCAAAAACGATAAAGAAGCATTGGTTAAGTATTATCATAAGAAAGACCCGTGGGACCAGAACTACAAAGCAGACTTCAGGGCTAAGTTAATTGACATTAACCCCATTTTGAATTTCCTTAAGTTGGATATGGAGATATCAAAAAATGTTTCTGTTGATGGTGACTTTACGAACGGGTTTACCAGTATTTTTCATGCTTATAGCACCGTAAAATCATTTCGTGTATCGGATAAAATATTTTATGATAACGATATTGAATTTAATGGATCAAAAATTCACGACACTACCAATGTGCTGGCGATACTCACGTTAACGTCAAAAAAGCAAACGATCAATAAAAATATTTCTACCAAAGATCTGCTGTTTGAAGCCATTTGGAATAAGGATCATATTGATGTGGGATTAGACTTTGATCAGGAAGACTATGATAATTCGATGCGCTTAATGGCCGAAGTTGATTTCTTAACCGATAGTACGAAAGTAAAATTATTGCCATCCACGATTCGTGCCTTAGGCCAGAATTGGTCAGTAAACCCTCGAAATTTGATCCTTTTCAAAGGAAAAGAGTTTTCGATAGAGCAACTGGAAGTCAGTTATAATGATGAGTCCAGTATGATTGACGGTAAAATTTCAGAAGATCCGGGCAATGAAGTCCGGATACTGATTAAGAATGTGGGTATTGATTTGGTAAACTCACTCACACACGAAAAATTTTCAGGAACACTAAATGCCGATTTTGCCTTGCGCAATTTGTATGGTGACTTTACTTTTCAAAGTGAATTTTCAGTTGACAAATTTACCATCAATGAATTTCTATTAGGCGATGTTAGCGGATCGAGCACGTGGGATCCTGATCAGGATGCCTTCATAATGAATTTCTTTGTCGACCGGTTGCAAACCAGGATTGTGGATGTGACTGGTTTGTATAATCCAAATGATAAACTACAATCGCTAAACCTCACCGCCCGACTTAACAAAGTCAATTTAAAAGTTGTTGAGCCAATAATGCGTGGATTGTTTTCGAATTGGGATGGAACAGCCACCGGGGCGTTCGATATTACAGGAACAATGTACAAACCTGATATCTCTGGCGAAGTAAAACTGGAAGACGGTAAGGTCACAGTAGATTATCTAAAAGTTAATTATGGAGTGACGGGAAAGATCAGGCTAAACCATAATCAAATATTTTTGCAAAATTTAATTCTAACCGATGCGCTTGGCAATAGGGGGGAGTTGGACGGAATTATTGCCCATAAGGATTTTTCTAAATTCCGGATTAGCCTGGACAGTCGCTTTAGAAATTTTCAGGTACTCAATACTACCGACAAAGACAATAGTCTTTTTTACGGCCAGGCTTATGGCACTGGCTCACTAAGTATTTTTGGTCCGTTTGACAATCTTAAAATTTCAGCGACAGCCAAAACTGAGAAAAACACGAGGATGTATATTCCTATCTCTGGAACTTCTACAGTGCAGCGCAGTGATTTTATCAACTTCGTAAGTTTTAAAGATACGGTTACAAAGAAGAATGAGGAGAGAATTAAAAAGAAGGAAGCATCTAATTTCTCCCTGGCGCTGAATTTGGATGTCACCCCGGAGGCGTATGCTGAAATTATTTTTGATATAAAAGCGGGCGATATTATTCGCGGGCATGGCCGCGGAGATATTAAGCTTGATATGGATACGAAGGGAGAATTCAGCATGTTTGGATTATATGAATTCGATAATGGATTTTACAATTTCACACTTGGTGGTGTTATTAATAAAGAATTTGCTATTAATAAGGGAAGCCGGATCAGTTGGTTTGGCGACCCGTATGCCGGTGTTGTAAGCATTAATGCAGGATACAGGCAATTGGCATCCATTGCCCCAATACTTTCAGATCCCACTTTGGCAACAGCCCCCGAGTTGAAAAGAAAGTTCCCCATGGAAGTTCAGCTTAAACTTGATGGCCCCATGCTCGGCCCTCAAATTTTATTTGATATCGTAGCCAAAGATTTACCTGAAAGTATAGTGGTTGAAGGCAGGAGCGCGCCTGTTCGTCCAAAATTTGAATTCAATGCATTTAAAGCCCGCTTAGACGAACAAGAATTGAAGAAGCAGGTTTTTAGTTTGATTGTACTCAGGCGCTTCTCACCCCCGGATGCGTTTACGGCCAGCGGGAGTATTGCCAACAGCGTAAGTGAATTTTTGTCTAATCAATTGAGTTATTGGTTGAGCCAGGTGGATCAAAACCTGGAAGTAAATTTAGATCTCGGAGCCATGGATCAGGAGGCGTTCAACACTTTTCAATTGCGCATGTCGTATTCTTTTATGAATGGAAGATTGCGGATTACACGCGATGGTTCTCTTTCTGCCAACCAATTTGCCCAATCCGAAATTGCCTCGTTGGTTGGCGACTGGACAGTTGATTACTTGCTTACTCCCGATGGAAAGTTTAAGGCAAAAATGTATAGCCGTTCTAATTTCAATACCGTATTAAATTCACTCGGAACGCAAACGGCCATGACTACCGGTGTAAGTTTGTCGCATACGCAAAGCTTCAATGATTTTGCAGAGTTGATCCGTTCTTCTCGCAAGCGAAGACAGGAAGAGCAAAATATTGCGCCTGACCCAGACGGTATAAAAGAGGAAGAGGAAAACTGATTTCTCTTCTATGAAACAAAAATTATTCACGTTTACTTTTTTATTGGCATTTTCTCTCTGCTGGTCGCAAGATTCCATCAATTATAAAAGAAGATTGAATATTGTCAGGTACGGTGGCTTGGCTACTTACACGGTTGGCATGATTGGTTTGAGTCAGCTGTGGTATAGTGACTCTCCCCACACATCCTTCCATTGGTTCAACGATGCTGCCGAGTGGAAGCAAATGGACAAGGCCGGCCATGTTTTTAGCTCGTTTCAATTAAGCAGCACCACTTACCAGGCGTTAAAGTGGGCAAACTCCAAAGAGAAGAAACGGGCGATCACCAGTTCTTTGGTAGGATTCACCGTGATCTCATCGATTGAATTATTTGATGGCTTCTCCGAAGCTTATGGAGCTTCGGCAACGGATTTATTGGCCAACGCTGCCGGGGCAACTTTTTTTCTGGGACAGTCCTTGCTTTGGAAGGAAATAAGAATTCATCCAAAATTTTCTTTTCATCAAACGGAATACGCGGCATTAAGGCCGGAAGTACTTGGCGATGGTCTGGCCAGTGAAATGTTTAAGGATTACAATGGTCAGACCTACTGGCTGTCGACAGACCTTGATAAGTTCATGCGATTTCCTAAATGGTTAAACCTGGCGGTTGGATATGGAGCCGAAGGAATGGTTTACGCCAGAGATGAAGAAAACATAGCAGCCGGGTATCCTGAAGCCTATCGCCAGTTTTATCTAAGCATTGATTTCGATTTGACTGCCATTCCCACCAGGTCTAAATTTCTAAAGGGTGTAATATTTTTTGCCAATATGATAAAGCTCCCCGCCCCAACTTTAGAGTTCTCAAAAAATGGGGTAAAAGCTTATGCTTTTTACTTTTGATTGGGTGAAATAAGAAATTATGCTACCTTAGAAATTCTAAACCCATCCCTTATGAATTTAACTTCATTCATGAAGAAGTATGCCGAAGAAATCGGGGGTCAATACACCGAGTATAATGAGTCACTTTCGGTTGTAATTGTGCCGCTTTCGGGAGATCGCTTTCAAACTGTAATAGGCTCAGTAAAGCAAAATGAGCTTTATAACCGAAAGCTAATTACATTCACTTCCAAGGTCTGTGCCTATCAATCCAGCCTCGACATTCGGATGCTGTTAGAGCAAACAGCCTATTTTAATTACTGTCGGTTTGTTATTAAAGAAGGATACGTTCAGGTGGAAGCAGTTTCTCCTTTAGAGGCGGTTTCGGAGGATAGCATCAAGGAAATGCTGCAGGAAGTGGCCAACCTGGCCGATCAATATGAAATGAAACTTACCGGAACGGATATTAATTAAGGCATCCCATTTTTTGGAGCGCCAAGGGGAAGGAAAAAAATGGCAAACCGAACATCGCACCGCTACAACCGCCTACCCTTGCTGCCTTCCGGCCCTGGGGGAGTTCAGCAGGAGCTGGTCGTGCTGGTTTGCCGGGTCAAAGGTATATTTTTCTATGATAGTTTCGATTGATTTTTTTGCTGAACTCTTTTGACTTGCATCCAAAAATTTCCTTTCTGATTAAATGAGCCAAAAGAAACGCATTTCAATAATTACAGGAATTGCAATTGTTGCGTTGGCAATCATCAGTTTTGGCGTTTGGAAAATAGTGAGGCTGAAAAACAAAGCTACTTTTCACATCGCCTATGTAGGAAGATACTCGTCTTTGAGTGACGATGCTGAAGCAATAGCCAGGTCGGCCAATTTTCATAAGATTCATGAATTCGCCCTAAAAAAATATATCGGCCAATTCAATGATGGATCGGAGATTAAGCTTTCACTCAAGATATTTAATAACTATAAATCTCCCGACTCAACAACCGCTATCTATGAGCGAATTGCAAAGGACACAACTATTATAGCGATCATTGACAATTGCTGGGGATCGGAATTAGCGGGAGGATCATCAGAAGTAATCAAACGCTTTGGGCTGCCTTTCATTTCCATTAATGCCGATAAAAATAATTTAGATTTTGGTACTAATTCCATCTTTACCGGCAATGGCGATTATGTGCCCGATGATATAGCTGCCTTCCTCAAAAAGGCATTCCAGGTCGATTCGGTCAATTTTATTTCAGAATCGAACTATATGCTTCACAATGAATACCTCAAAGAGTTCGACACGATGGATATTCATATTGCCAATCAATTGCTCATTAAGTCAACCAAGCTGGCGGAGAATGATTTTACGGTAGCCGATCTAAAAAAAGTGCTGGCTAATGATCACATGACGGTTATTAATACTCATTCGGAAATTGGCACCCATATCATTAATCAAATAAATGAATTTTGTGCTAATGAAGTAATTGTTGGTCATGCCCAGATAGCCAGCACCAGCGACTTAAAATCTTTTACTGGCTCTAATAAAATGTTGCTGTCTACTCAGTCTGAAAATGCCGTACCGCTTGAGATTCTGAGCGATATAAATGATTTCAAAAGGCAAAACAAAGATCTCTCAACCAGTCTCAACCTCGCATTATTTATTGAGCGGTGTAAAAATGCATGGAGCATTGTGGAGAAGGCTATTGTGGATAATCCAAAGGTTAATCGTGCCGAAACCGGAAAGAAGTTTAATTTTTTTATTCAAAATGGGTTACTGACTGATTATGATATTTTAAATTTTAATTCCGATGGTTCTCTGATTCGGGAAAGCAGCATTGTAGAATTTACAAAGTCGGGAGAGAATGCTTACACGCTTCAATTAAATTCCGAAAAAAAGCTGATCCCAAACTTAAGTTTTGGAATTGAGATAATCGATATTCATGAGATAAACCTGAATACCAATTCTTTCAGCGCAGATTTTTTTTATTGGATAAAGTCTGACTCTGCGCTGGACCAGCTTGGCAGCTATATTACATTTCAAAATATCAAGCCATCTGAAAGCGCAATTGAATTAATTACAGAGAAATCTTTCAAAAGCCTGCATTACCGGCTTTATAAAGTGTCAGGAATTTTCCTGGAGAATTTTGATGAACGGGATTATCCTTTCGACAGGCAAGAACTTGCCATTGATATTCAATTGCTCAGTCCCGCTGAAAGGCTTAGAGTTTCTTTTGACAAAGAAAGTTTCGAGCAAAACCTTAAGAACCTTAGCTTAAATGGTTGGGAACATGATTATTTTAATGTAACGGTCGATAACACAATTTCAAATAAACTCAAAGGTAACCTTGATATTTCAGCAAGTGAATTCAATAAATTCAAGAATATTACTTTTCGCTTTAATGTTCAGCGATCCTTTCTTCCCGGAATATTACAAATCGTGCTTCCACTATTTTTTATTGGAAGCATTGCCGTTGGATTACTTTTTATGAAGAGCCTGCAGTTCTCTGAAGTGGGCGAGACGATGGCCGCTGTTTTCTTAACTATCATTGCTTTCTCCATTTCGCTTGGCGATATAACACCCTCCGGAAATATCTTAACCAAAACGGATCTGCTGTTTATCCTTACCTTGATTATTGTGGTAATGTCATTTGGTTTGGTACTGCTGCACAATATCAACAAGGGGCTTTCATTTGAAACGATAAAGGTGCTCCGTAAAATATTGATGATACTCTACCTGGCACTGTTCAATCTTATGATCTTTTATTAAAGAGGTGTTGAAAAAGTCAACCTTATCTGGAGGCTAATCCATTTAAGATAATATGAAACTCCAGCGCATTGGCAATTGAAAATCCTTCATCGGAAAGGCGTTCAGGCAAGGCTTTATCAAACTCCATCTCTTCCAGTTCCATCTCCCCATTCGATTCAATTGTTAGTTGAGAGCCCATTAGTCGTATAGAGTCAAACTGAATAAAAATGGTCTTTCCTGCTTGTTCTCGCTTGAAATATTGATAGACAATATTTGACTTCATAACCAGCGTTTATTTCATCAAAACTTTAAGGAGTTCACAAGGTATAAAATTATTGAACCCATAGCTGGCTCTGATTTTTTTACAACTGAATTTGGTAAGTAAATAACCCTTTGCTATACTTGCCGCATATTAGATATAACACAATGGGAAGAGGAGATAAAAAATCTAAAAAAGGGAAAATTTTTAAAGGTTCATTCGGTAAAAGCCGCAGCCGCAAAGCTATTAAGGCCAAGTTGAAAAGAGCGCTTTCCGCTAAACCAGCCGTTGCGAAAGTTGAAGTAGAAGCTAAGCCAAAGGCCAAGAGAGTAGTTAAAAAGAAAGAAACTGCAGAATAATTTTAGTATGACAAAGTTTTCAGGCAATAGTGCATGGTGGTGGCATATATCAGAAAACGATATGTGAACAGCCTTGTATTCTAAATATTTACCGGAGGCCTGCTGTTCACAGCAGGCCTCGTTTGTTTTAATGGTTTGAAATGGAAAGATAAATTTTAAAAAAATGTACAAAATCAAGATACAATCACGAAAGCTGTTGGCTGATACCCTAACGCCCGTAAACGCTTATCTAAAGCTTCGCGATGTTTACGCAGGAAGTTTACTGCTCGAAAGCTCTGATTATCACGGGCATGAAAACAGTTTATCCATTATTTGCTGCGACCCCGTATCAACATTCGAGGTAAACAATGAGCGCATTACCGTTAAGTTTCCTGATAAAAAGCAACCGGAAACAGTAATTACGAAACCTGAGCTGGTGCAGCAGGTGCTTCATGGATTTTGTTCATCGTTCTCGGTTGAAGAGAATTCAACTAAACTACCCATTGGTATTTTTGGATATACGGCCTATGATGCTGTTCGGTATTTTGAAGACGTAAAACTTCAAGGATCAGACTCTAGCTTCCCCGATATTTTATACAAAGTGTATCGTTTCCTGGTTGTTTTCGATCACTTTACGAATGAATTAACACTGCTTGAATTGGAGATCAACGGATTAGAAAAAGAAAAAATTTCAGGAGGATTGGATGGGCTGGAGCAAATTATTTACAGTAATCGCATTTCAACGTATCCATTTAAGGCTCAGGAGAGTGAAGTGAGCAATGTTACGGATAACGAATTTCTGTCCACCGTTAAAAAAGGAATTGATCATTGCCATAGAGGAGATGTATTTCAAATTGTTTTGTCCAGAAATTTTAAGAGGAGTTTTACCGGTGACGAGTTTAATGTTTACCGGGCTCTTCGTTCCATAAATCCGTCTCCATACTTGTTTTATTTTGATTTCGGAAACTTCAAAATTTTTGGCTCATCGCCTGAAGCGCAAATTCAAATTAAAAATGGTGTTGCTTCGATTTTCCCGATAGCAGGTACTTTTCGGAGAACAGGCAGTGATATCGCGGATGCTTCCGTTGCTAAGTTGCTAGCCGAAGATGAAAAGGAAAACGCTGAACATTTAATGTTGGTTGACCTCGCGCGAAATGATTTAAGCCGGGCTTCATCTGAAGTAACAGTAGAGGTATTCAAGGAAGTACAATATTACTCTCATGTTATTCACTTGGTTTCAAAAGTTACCGGCAAACTGAAAGATAACCAGTCATCTTTAAAACTGATGACTGATACATTCCCGGCAGGAACGCTTTCGGGCGCACCTAAGCACATGGCTATGAACCTGATAAGCCAGTTGGAAAATCAAAACCGGGGCTTTTATGGCGGTGCATTAGGCTTCATTGGGTTTAATGGCGATGTTAACCAGGCAATTATGATCAGAACATTTTTAAGTAAAGGCAATCAATTGATTTCACAGGCTGGTGCAGGGGTTGTGGCGAAGTCAAAACCGGAAAGTGAATTAATGGAGGTCAATAATAAACTGGAAGCGTTAAGGAAGGCCGTGGCCATGGCCGAAGGATTAGTGAAGTATTAAATAATAAAATTTACGATTTGTATGAAGATATTGGTTCTCGATAATTACGATTCATTCACCTACAACTTAGTGCACATAATCAGGGAATTGGGTTATGATTACGAAGTACATCGAAATGATAAAATTTCCATTGATGAGGTGAATCGTTTTGATAAAATATTACTCTCTCCCGGTCCGGGAATTCCAGATGAAGCAGGAATCATGAAAGAGGTCATCCGAAAATATGGGCCAACAAAAAGCATTTTAGGAGTATGTTTGGGACACCAGGGAATTGCAGAAGTGTACGGTGCTAAACTTTATAATATAGAAAAAGTGCTGCACGGAGTAACCAGCACGATTCAGATAAAAAATGTTTCTTCGCTGTTGTTTAAAGGTGTGCCCGCTAATTTTCGAATTACTCATTATCATTCCTGGGCTGTTGTTCCAGAATCCATAAATGGCGAAATGCAAGTTACGGCTGTTAATGGTTCAGGCTTGGTCATGGCGATTTCACATACTAAGTATAATGTGCACGGAGTTCAATTTCACCCTGAATCAGTAATGACCGAACACGGAAAAGAAATATTATTGAATTGGATAAAAGGATAGTTATGAAAGAGATTCTTAACGACCTGATCAGACATCGGCCACTCTCCAAAGAGACAGCCCGGCAGGTACTTATTGATTTAGCATCAGGAAAATACAATGCCAGCCAGATGAGCGCTTTCATGACGGTTTATATGATGCGCGCGATTACGATTGACGAACTTCGTGGTTTTCGTGATGCCATGCTGGAACTTTGCATACCAGTGAAATTTGATGTCCCTGTGATGGATTTGTGCGGAACTGGAGGGGATGGAAAAAATACATTTAATATTTCTACGCTTTCTTCTTTTGTAGTCGCGGCTTCTGGTCAGCCGGTAGCTAAGCATGGAAACTACGGTGTCTCGTCCGTGAGTGGTTCTTCGAACGTGTTGGAATATTTCGGATATAAGTTTACCAACAACATAGATGTGTTGAAAAAATCGCTTGATGAGGCTAACATATTTTTTATGCATGCCCCATTGTTCCATCCAGCCATGAAGAATGTGGCACCCATACGGAAAGAACTGGGTGTGAAAACATTTTTTAATATGCTCGGCCCAATGGTAAATCCAGCTTTTCCTCCCCGGCAGTTGGTTGGAGTTTTTAGTCTGGAGTTGGCCAGGCTCTACGGTTATCTTTACCAGGACTTAAAAAAGAATTTTGTCATCCTTCACGATTTGCAGGGTTACGATGAAATTTCTTTAACAGGACCCGTTAAAGTGTTCACTAATCAGGGAGAGAAAATTTTGTACTGCTCTGATTTTGGGCTCAATGAAGTGAGTACATCGGATATCAAAGGAGGGGATACAGTGGAAGAATCTGCTAAAATATTTATGAAAATATTGAGCGGTGAAGGAACCGAAGCTCAAAACTCCGTTGTAGCTGCAAATGCCGGCATGAGCCTTTACGCTGGAAATAATGACTTGAGTATTATCTCATCAATTGAAAAAGCGACCGAAACTTTAAAATCGGGAAGAGCGCTTGAATGTTTTAAGAAGCTTTTATCCGTTCAACTTTAAAATGCCATGAATATTCTTGATGAAATAATTGCACATAAGAGAAGGGAAGTTCAGGAGAATATTTTAAAGCGACCCGTCAAAGAACTGGAGAAAAGTGCCCATTTCAATCGCGAAACTTTTTCTCTCCGAAAAAGTGTGTTGGATAAAACTAAGCATGGCATTATAGCCGAGATAAAAAGAAAATCACCTTCGAGAGGAATAATCAATCATAACGTTTCTATTAAAAATATTTCGGTTGGTTATGTGAAAGCGGGTGTCTCAGGAATTTCCGTTTTAACAGACGTGAATTATTTTGGCGGGAGCAACAGCGATTTAACTGAAGCAAGAGAACTAAATAATATCCCGATTCTTCGAAAAGATTTTATTGTAAGCGAATATCAAATTATCGAGGCAAAGTCAATTGGTGCTGATGCCATTCTTTTGATTGCTGCTGCGCTAGAAGTTAGTGTATTAAAAAAACTATCGGATTTTGCACGGACTCTTGGTCTTGAAATATTGCTGGAGGTTCATAATGAAGAGGAATTAATAAATATGAAAGATGTTTATACCGATTTAATTGGTGTGAATAACCGTAACCTTCAGACTTTTGAAGTTTCGATAGAAGTTTCGAAAAGACTGATTTCAAAAATACCGAAAGAAATTCCAGCTGTTTCGGAAAGTGGGATCGAAGACCACTTGATTATCAATGAGTTGAAGGGCTTAGGATATTCCGGGTTTTTGATAGGTCAAAATTTTATGCAGACACAATCACCGGAAACTGCTTGTTTAAACTTCATCCAAAAGCTTAAGCAGTGAAACTGAAACTCAAAGTCTGCGGCATGCACGATCATGAAAATATTCATGAGGTGGCATCTCTTGCACCTGACTATATGGGCTTTATCTATTTTGAACAGTCGCCAAGATTTGTCGGGAGTAATTTTGAAATGCCACAGATTTCAAAAAATATTGGGCGAGTTGGAGTTTTTGTTAATCATCCAATGGATTTTGTTCTGCGCGAAGTTGAAAGGAATTCTTTGGAGGCTGTTCAACTGCACGGACATGAAACACCTGAATTTTGCTTATCAATAAAGTCCAAAGGAATTACTGTCATCAAAGCATTTCATGTAAACCAGGATTTTGATTTTACTTCAACAGGAGCATTTCAATATAAATCTGATTTTTTTCTATTTGATACAAAAGGAAAGGGCTATGGAGGTAACGGTCTTACTTTCGATTGGAGTTTACTTGATCAATACACCGCACCAACTCCTTTTTTTCTTAGTGGTGGATTATCGGATGAAAATATTGCTCAGGTAGCCACAATCAAAAACCCGGCATTATATGCGGTTGATATAAATAGTGGAATTGAAATTTCACCTGGAATTAAAAGTAAAGACCGGTTGCGGCAGATAATAAAATTATTAAAAGAATTTAAATGATATGAGTCAATTTAATGTAAGTCAAAGCGGGTATTATGGTTTGTTTGGCGGAGCTTTTATTCCAGAGATGCTCTATCCAAATGTGGAAGAATTAAAGACCAACTATTTGACAATTATTGAATCGGAGTCTTTTAAGAAAGAATTTAATAAGTTGCTTGAATGCTATGTAGGCCGCCCCACACCACTGTACTATGCGCAACGCTTGTCCAATCAATTGAGTACAAAAATTTATTTAAAGCGCGAAGACCTTTGTCATACGGGTGCGCATAAAATCAATAATACGATCGGACAAATTCTATTGGCGAAACAACTCGGTAAGACAAAAATTATTGCAGAAACTGGTGCAGGCCAGCATGGTGTAGCCACAGCAACTGTTTGTGCGCTTATGGGAATGGAATGCACTGTGTTTATGGGCAAGCTCGATATGGAGCGACAACGCCCGAATGTAGAACGCATGAGGATACTGGGTACAAAAGTTGTTCCGGCACTTTCGGGAAACATGACTTTAAAGGATGCTACAAATGAAGCCATGCGTCATTGGATTAATAATCCAACCGATACTCATTACATTATTGGTTCGGTGGTTGGCCCTCATCCATATCCCGATATGGTTGCCAGGTTTCAATCGGTTATCAGCAGAGAAATTAAATCTCAATTAATTTCTGATCAGGGTCATCCAAATCCGGATTATGTTGTTGCATGTGTGGGCGGGGGAAGCAATGCGGCAGGCGCTTTTTATCATTTTCTTGATGAAGATCATGTGAATTTGGTAGGAGTTGAAGCAGCAGGCCTTGGTGTAGACTCAGGTGAAAGTGCGGCTACAACCGCTCTTGGCAAAATTGGAATTCTTCATGGAAGCAAATCATTACTCATGCAAACAGACGATGGACAAGTAATTGAACCATATTCTATCTCAGCAGGGTTGGATTATCCAGGGATTGGACCATTGCATGCTCACCTTTTTCAAACCAAACGCGCTGAATTTTTAAATGTGACGGATGACGAGGCTATGAATGCGGGTATTGAGTTAAGCCGTTTGGAAGGAATCATACCGGCAATAGAATCAGCTCATGCTATTGCGGCACTTAAAAAATTAGAATTTGCAATTGATGATGTGGTTGTGGTATGCCTGAGCGGGCGAGGCGACAAGGATTTGGAGACTTATATTAAATACGGAAAATATTGACATGAAGCTGGTTATAATATTTTTTTTTACGATCACGTTCCTCATAGGATGCAAACCATCTGCAGACCAGTCCGCAAACTATAAAGCGGAGATAGATGCCTGGCATCGGAAGAGGGGAGAGGCGCTAGTGGGCCCATCAGGCTGGCTAAATGTGAGCGGTTTATTTTGGCTGAAGGATGGAATTAACTCGTTTGGCTCAGACAAACAGAATGATGTTGTTTTCCCTGAAGGGAAAATTGCCCGAAAGGCTGGCTTCTTTATTTTAAAAGATAGCATAGTGTCCATGGAAGTATTTCCGGATGTTGAGGTACTGTCGGACAGTGTCAGAGTAACATCCCGGGTTATTTTTCACCCGGATTCCCTGGAACCAAAAGAGCTGCAGGCAGGAGTTCTTCAGTGGTTTGTTATCAAGCGCAATGATAAAATCGGAATAAGGCTCCGTGACCTGGAAAATAAAAATATTGAAAATTTTAACGGTATCGAGCGATTTGAAACCGACTTGAAATGGAGAGTGACGGCAAAGCTAACCATACAACCTGGACGAAAAATAATAATGGCTAATGTGCTGGGTCAAAATGAATTCATTCCAATAAAAGGCACCTTGACTTTTTCGCTGGATGGCAACGAATACCAGATAGACGCGATTGATGAAAATGGGAAGTTGTTTATCATTTTTGGCGACTTAACCAATAACAAGAGCACTTACGGCTCTGGCAGGTATTTGTATGCTACCATTCCAGAAAATGGCGATGAAGTAACATTAGACTTTAATAAGGCATATAATCCACCATGCGCCTTCACGGAATTTGCTACTTGCCTGCTTCCTACAAAACAGAATACACTTCCGGTCGAAGTTTTGGCTGGAGAAAAATTATACCATTGAAATTATACTTATGAATCGTATTCAACAATTATTTAAAAGTAAGTCTACCGGAATTCTATCCGTATTTTTCACAGGTGGTTTCCCGCAATTAAACAACACGGCACAAATTGCAAAGACTTTAGAAACATCAGGCGTTGATCTAATTGAAATAGGGATACCTTTTTCCGATCCCGTGGCTGACGGCCCGGCCATTCAGGAGAGTAATAAAATAGCGCTGCAAAATGGAATGAACCTGAAATTATTACTCGATCAGGTAAAAGAGATCAGGAAGGAAGTTTCACTTCCAATAATTTTAATGGGTTATCTCAACCCGGTATTGCAATATGGAATTGAGCGATTCTGTGAGGATTGTGCATCGGCTGGCGTAGATGGTCTTATCCTTCCTGATTTACCACTTGACGTTTATCAGGCTGAGTATCAATCTACTTTTCAAAAGTCAGGGTTATCGAATACATTTTTAATTTCACCTACTACCTCAGAGGAAAGGATAAAGTTGATTGATAAACTCTCTGATAGTTTCATTTATGCAGTATCAGCCTCCAGTACAACTGGCGCAAAAAATGATTTCAATGCACAACAGATTGAATATTTTAACCGGCTGAAGTCTCTCAAATTAAAGAACCCATTTTTGATCGGATTCGGAATATCCAATAAGGAGACATTCAAAACAGCATGCCACTACGGTGCAGGTGCGATTGTGGGAAGTGCCTTTATTTCGATGTTGAAAAATTCGACCGACATTCCAAATGATGCGCGAAAGTTTGTGGCTGAGATGAGAGGTTGAGTTTAATGCAAATATTTTTCTACAAATTTCTCTGAGGATAAGACTTCAATTTTGGAGTAGAAAAAATCGCTTTCGTCTTCAGTTACAATGCACTTGCAGTTGGCCTTTAATGCCGAGAAATACTCCAGCCCATCTTCAAAATCTTTGATAACTTTGTTATTTAATGCATCGCTTGCTGTCGTGTGATCAATAGTTGAGATATTAATATTTTCAGCGATCAATCCAATTTTCTTTTTGGCAATGTCTCGACCGTGTTTCTTTTCGGCAAAATAAAACGCTATAGCCAGACAAAGAGGTGATGTGACAATAGTGAAATGGGAAGACTGACCTAAACTTAAAATCCGGGATGTGTTTGGATAGAGTGGATATTCCTTGTTCAGTACTGAAACAAGTATGTTAGCATCCAGAAAGACTTTCACTTCCTGGACTTATAAAATTCTTTCTTTGAAGCCTTGCGGGTACGGGGCTTTGCTTTGTATTCAGCACTTCCTTCGGAGACCTGGCTTACCCACTCTGCAATAGGAAAATCTTCCAAAGATTTATAATTTCCGGTCGTCATTTTTTTATAAATAATTTCGGTGAGACGCGATAAACTAATATTTTTTGATTCCGCAAATTCTTTGGCCTTGGCGATAACAGCATTATCGAAGCTCATCGTTATTTTAACATCCATGCCACTTTTAATTATACGGCAAATATAAAATAGTTGTACGTATAACCAAAACAATCAGGGCTTTTAAGACATTTTTTTTAAAATTGCTTACGGAAATAATTCAATGATTAGCATACTACCTTGGATTAACCCTAAGGTTATAATAGCCAATAAGCATGTCAGCATCTGGATAGAATGAGTGGTTGTAAACGAAAATCTCATACTGGTTTTCTGTTTCATAATAATTTCCTTCCACACTCTCTGATTCACTTTCCGGTTGATAGCAATAATCGTAAATACCCTGCTTAAGCAGTATGTTGCAGGTGTACTGGCCCTGACTGTAGGTCATTTCATTAGTAGATTCTTTTACCCAGTTGTTAAAAGATCCCATTACATAAATTTTTGACTTGTATGGCCTTGATGCAGGAAGAGTGAAAATTACATTCAAATAGTTTCCTGATATATCGCCTTCGCCTGCATCGTAATTTGAAATGATAAAACTACCATTCAAGTCCTTGTATTGTGCATAACGCTGCCCATCCCGCGGCACATCTGTGGCAACATAAAGTTGGTATGGTTTCTTATCGCGCAGTAAGTGCCCCGTGTTTTGACCCGGAGAGTTAAGCGATGCAAAGTCAACAAAACGGAATTCATTACCCGCTTGAAAGCTTTTCTCATTGTTAAAAAAACGATACTCCATCGTCTTCTTACTTTCATTTATAAAGCTTGGTTTAATATCGACTTGAGCATTGTCCCATCGTTGGTTTTGTCTTATTACTGCATTTACAGTTTCTAATGGGTTCGTGATATTCACTCGGTTATAATCCAGTACAAAGTTGATTTGCTGATTAGTGGCTTTTAAAGTACTCATCCCAAAATTAGACTCATGTATTAAACTCACCACATTAGATGAAACCATGAATCGCCTCGAGATGATCAGGTCTTCTTTATCACCATCACGATAAATTATTAATAAATAGTTACCTGGCAGTTTAACTTTTGGAATTAAAAACCGGTAATGCACATAGGGGATATGTGTATTACTTGAATAGGTATAATCATTGATATTAAACTCGTTATAATCTGCGATGTAATCCAAATCGTGAAGACGGGAGGGTGTCCAATTGTAATTGCAATGCAATATTTTAGCGTAATAGTTGGTTCGGTCATCCTGAAGGTCATCAAATTCAACCTGTAGATTTGCTCCACCCATGCTCGTTACAGCCGGAAGCATTTTTATATCGGGATCATCGCTTGCCGGATACAGCCTTACTGTCTTTATATTGTCTTCATAAATATGATCTTCATAGACAAGTTCTTTCCCTGAAGCAAAGCCAAAAAATGTGATTATAATTGGAAAAATGAGCATGATTCAAATCTATTTGATATTTGCGTTCGTTACAACTATCGTGCAAAAGCGGGTGTCTATACAGCACCCTAAACTACAAGATGTCAGATAAAGAGCTGGTTAATGGATGCTCGAAAGGGGACCGAAAGTTCCAGCAGGCTCTCTATAACCAGTTTTGCCGTAGGTTATTGGCAATTTGTGTGCGTTATGCCCGGTCTGTGCCCGAGGCTGAAGATATTTTACAAGAAGGGTTCATTAAAGCATTCGATCACATTAGAAACTTTAGGTATGAATCTAAGCTGGAGACATGGCTCACCCGGATCATGATTAACACAGCTTTAAATTATCAAAGAAAGAAGCTGTATCTCTTTCCCATGATAGATGTGAATGATGTGCCACTAAAAGAAGATGAAAAGATTTCGTTGGCCGGATTTCACCTGAATGAACTTTTAAATTTTGTTCAATCGCTGCCTGATGGTTGCCGCGTGGTTTTCAACATGTTTGCCATCGAAGGGTATAGCCATAAGGAAATTGCAGAAATGCTTTCCATAAGCGAAGGCACATCAAAATCGCAGTACAGCAGGGCGCGTCAGTTGTTAATACAAAGAATAAATTCAGAAAAAGAATATGGAAAACTGGGAGAATCAAAACTTTGAAACAGAGTGGAAGAAAGCTTTTGATGGTGCTGAAGTGACACCATCTGCTTCCGTTTGGCAAACTCTGGACATCAGCCTGATACAAGCTGAGAATATTGCGATGAAAGGTCGCATAATATTTTATCAGAGAATGGCTGCCGGTTTGGTGGGAGCGTTGCTAATGGTTGTAGGCTATACAGTCATTAAATCAGACAACATAATTTCATCTCAATCACTTTCACAGAATAACAGTGTTCAAAAAAATGGCAACGATGCTTCAATTGTAACGGCTACATCCGATTCGATAATAGATAATTCAGAAGGCGCTTTGGGTGAAACCAAGACAGAGTTAAGTGGGAGGACCTCATCAGATGGAGATCAGTACAATGGAATACAAACGTCAAACAAAGAGCCACAAATTCAAGCGACAATTTTCGGTAGCGAAAATTCTATTGAGCACCAGGTAATGGACAGCCGGACGGCCGACAATTCGAAAGAAAATGATTTGGATGTAAATTATTCGGTAGCAACAATTTCTTTGGTGGAAGTAGAGAAGATGCCGATCATTATTGTACCAAAAGAAATTTCCATTGCTTACCGGGTGGCCGATGCCCGGCCAGCTACGATAGTGTCGCAAAAAAGGAAAGCTGAATTACCTGAAAACACATGGGCTTCCGTTGGGTTTGCGGCCGGAAATTATATGTCAGGGGCTGGTGGGGCAGAAGTACTCAATTCTCCAACTTCGATGTCCTCGTTTCAGTATGCCAGTTTGGGCAGTCCTCGCAGCAACGATGAAAAAGTTAAACAAGGAACGAGCGTTTCCTTACTTGTTTCTGCTGGAAAGAGGATTTTTAAACGATGGGTAGCACAAGGAGGAATCAGCTATTTAAATCAAACTTCTGAGGCAAATTCCAACGTGGTAACATTGATTCCGGCTAACGAGGCTTCAAAAGTTACCCTCGATGAGAATTTTTCAACGGGAATCTCCAATATGGTTACTTATTCCACTCCATCTCAGATTAACAGCACGTTTCAATTTATTTCAGTTCCACTACAGGCTGGCTATATGTTGGTTGATAGAAAATTCGGACTACAAATTAATGGTGGTGTTTCGCCCGATTTCTTTTTAAAGAGCACCGTTTACAATGAAGCAACGCAGCAGGAAGTAAGCACTACAGCCAGTTCAAACGAAACTTTTAAGTCTGTGAGTTTAGCCGGAACGGGCGGGGCTGAGATTAGCTATCGTTTTTCAAGGCGTTACCGGGTTTCACTGATTCCAGGTTTCCGGTATACACTTACGCCTATTTATAAGGAAAATATTATGGCATCGGCTAAACCATTTGTGGTTGACTTGGGTTTAAAGTTCAGATACGTGTTCGATAATTAGTGTTTATGGAAGAGTCTATAGATTTTCGGCTTAAAAAAAGAATTCTTAACTCGGTTTACGCCCTCGTTTTTCTTGGCGCATTGCTCTTATTGAGTGTTGTGCTGGAGAGACTGTAAATCAGTTGGTTACAGACAGTTTATCAATTTCACCTGCAAGGGCTTCCCATTCGGAGTTGGCTTGGGCAAGGGAGGATTTTACTATGTCATATTCTTTCTGAACCACATTTAGCCTTTCCGGATCTTGATAAAGATTTGAGTCAGCCAGTGTTAGCTCCAATTCGTCATTTTTCTTTTGCAATTCAGATATTCGGGTTTCGAGCAAATTCAGTTGTTTATTGAGTTTGCTTAATTGATTGGATGTTGCATCTGATTTCTCAACCCTTTCAACCTTAGGTTTAGGGATTGAGCCCTTTTCAATTTTTTGCTCTACAACAGCAGTTAAATTTTGTTGTTGATTATGCTTCCAGAATTCATACTCCTCATATGTTCCCGGATATTCCTTAATCTGTTGATTTTCAATATACCAGATCTTATTCGCTATTTGACTTACAAAGTGGCGGTTGTGCGAAACCACCACAAAAGTTCCCTGGTATTGCTGCAATGCCTGGATCAAAATATTTTCTGAAATAAAATCAAGGTGGTTGGTTGGCTCATCCAATAATAAAAAATTCGCTTCCGAGATGAGCGTTTTTGCCAGCGCTACTCTTGACTTTTCCCCACCTGACAATACTTTAATTTTTTTGAATACATCATCATCCGAAAACAAAAAACAGCCCAATACATTTCGTAATTCCGATTCTGTTTTGCCTGTGCCTTCCATTTTTAGTTCATCCAAAATCTCACTTTCAATATTCAGCGACTCCAATTGGTGCTGGGCAAAAAAACCTTTGATAACATTGTGGCCTTCCTTCCTTTCGCCTTCAATGGGTTCACTGCCTGCTAGTATTCTTAAAAGTGTCGACTTTCCTTTTCCATTGGCACCGATTAGTGCAATCTTATCTCCCCGCTCAATAGCTACTGTTGATTTTTTCAGAATGTGAAGCTCCCCATACGATTTAGAAACCTCATTCAAATTAATAACATGCCTGCCCGACTGCTGTTTGAAGGCAAATTTAAAGTTGACGGCAGCACTGTCATCAATTACCTCCTCCACCTTCTCCATTTTGTCCATCAACTTAATCCTTGATTGCACTTGTCGCGATTTGCTTGCCTTGTAACGGAAGCGCTCGATAAACCGGTCGGCCTGCCTGATTTTTTGTTGCTGATTTTCAAAAGCGTTTTGCTGAATTTCTTCC
>Ga0315912_10000794_pt1 | contig 47277 bp, 34 predicted proteins | sample VfabasoilMG_FD_204469 | JGI IMG/M metagenome (GOLD analysis project Ga0315912, IMG submission 204469) | Garden soil microbial communities collected in Santa Monica, California, United States - V. faba soil | ecosystem: Environmental > Terrestrial > Soil > Garden | place: USA: California... | reverse complement strand
TGGACACTCTGTTCGCGCGGCATCCGATCAAAACCTCGTTCCTGCAGCACATGCCGCTGTCCCCAAAGCGGTTCCGAGCCTACCTACCGCTGTTTCCAACCGCCATCGAACAACTCGAGGTGGGCGAGGTCGACGTCGTGTTCTCGTCGAACCACACGGTTGGGAAGGGCGTTTTGACCCGATCGGACCAGCTCCACATCTGCTATGTTCACACTCCGGCCCGATTCCTCTGGGATCTTTATTTCGACCACATGCGCGAAACCGGCCTCGATCGCGGCATTCAAAGCGTATTGTTTCGCGGCCTGCTCCACTATCTTCGCACCTGGGATGTCATGGCCGCCGAGCGCGTCGACGTGTTCGTGGCGAATTCGCAATACGTCGCACGCAGGATCAACAAAGTCTATCGTCGACAAGCTCGCGTGATTCATCCCCCGGTCGAGACCCAGAACTTCGACCCCCATCGCAGCCGCGAGGACTTCTTTCTCGTCGTCGGACGCCTCGTTCCGTACAAGCGGGTCGATCTCATCGTCGAGGCGTTCAATCGATTGGGTTTGCCGCTCGTCATCGTGGGCGATGGGCCGGAACTCGGGCGCCTTCGCAAAGTCGCCAAGACCAACATTCGCTTCGAAGGTTACCAAAGCGATGCCGTCGTCCGCCGCTACATGGAAACCTGCAGGGCATTCGTCTTTGCAGCTGAAGAAGACTTCGGCATCACCCCCGTCGAAGCGCAAGCAGCGGGTGCTCCAGTCATCGCATTTGGGCGTGGCGGTTTGCTCGAAACGATCGTAGACGGACGCACAGGGCTATTCTTTCCGCGGCAAGAGGCCTCTTCCATCGAAGAAGCCGTGCGACGCTTCGTCGCGACCTCGACTCGCTTCGAGGCCGGCGAGGCCGCGGCTCAAGCCGAGCAATTCAGTCGCGCTCGGTTCTTGCGCGAGCTGAAGGCATTCGTCGAGGAGGCAGCTTTTCGCTTCCACCGCGATGGCCCCCTTGCCCAGTGGGACTTGGCGAGCCGGGAATCGCGTCCCACGAATGTCGCCACGCTGCGGCCCAGACGATCGGCGATCGGCAGCCGCGCGGCACGAATGCTCAGGATTCCGTGAACCGAGACCGGAAACGCCGCAGCGACGACCGGCGGCGTACCCGGGCCGTCTCCGACCATCGCAGGCTCTGCTGTGTCACGCTCGCCCTCGCGAACGCGTGTGGGATTCCCGAACTCAGTCGCAGCGACGAAACGACCTACGGTGACGGGACGGGAACGGAGACGGCGGTGCCGACCGTCCCCCAGAACTCCGGCGAAACGTCATTCGAGAACTCCGGCGAAACGTCATTCCAGGACTCCGGCGAAACGTCACCCCCGAGCGCTGGCGAAACGTCGGAATGCGACGAGGCGACGTCGGCTGCGACCACCGGCCCCGTGGGGGGGTGCATGCAAATTGCTCGACTCGACGTCCTTTTCATTGGCAACAGCTACACGGAGACCTTCGATCTGCCGGGCATGGTCACGATGCTCGGAGACAACGCCGAAGTCGTGATCCACACGGAAAGCCTCACGCAACGCAACGTCGATCTCGCCTATCATCTCGCCCAACCGATCACGGCGGAAATCATCGCAGGTCACGCATGGGACGTCGTCGTATTGCAAGGGCACAGCCTTGGGACCATCGACGACCTCGACGGCTTCATCGAGGCTGGAGCATCGCTCGTCGACCTGGTCCGGCAATCGGGCGCCGAGCCACTCCTCTACGAGACATGGGCGCGCAAGGAAGGCCACGAGTTGTACGCCACGAATCCGAACACGGGCGGTTCACCTTCGGCCATGCAACAGATCATTCGCGAGGGCTATCGGCAGTTGTCCGAGCTGACCGGAGCTCCGGTCGCTCGCGTGGGCGATGCCTGGGAGCAGACCATCGCGGATCATTCGGCTATCGAACTATTCGCTCCAGACTTCCACCATCCGAGTCTAAACGGCGTTTATCTTTCGGCGAACGTATTCTTCGCCGTGCTCACCGACATGACACCGCTCGGTCACGTCGGCCGCTCGCTTGACGGTATCGAGGACGAAGACGCCGCGGCACTGCAAACCGAGGCCGCCGCGATCGTGTGGCCGACCGACGCACCGTAACGAACCCGACGGCGACGGATTCGACGGGCCAAGCCATCCGTAGGGATAAGCACCGACCAACGCAGCCCATGCGGACGGAGGCGATGCTCCGGCAGGCGAGGAAGTCCGGCCTCGACACTTCCTCGCCGCGTTTGCCGGCCGCGCGTTACCCCTATCGTGTATTGGAAAGCGTGCCGACCGATCGATCGGACGAGAGCGTTGTCCACGTTGGCAGATCGCGATTCAACAGACGACGCAAACTTCGCAGTTCGTCGTCGTACGTCTCGATCAGATAGCCACGAATATGCTCCGGCACGTCGTATTTGGGGGTTGGTTTGAACAACGCGTTTCGCACGTGTTTGGATCGTTTGATCCGACCAACCAAATCCGCAGCTCCGAAAGCTCGCAGCCTGCCCGCGACATTTCGAGTGAGATGGGTCAGCAGAGCATTGCGAGGCGTTGCCGCGGCATTGACCTTGCTCGAAAAGTCGAAATCGACGTGGGGGTCCACGCCGAGAAACCGCAGAATATCCGCCGAGAACCCCTGTGCGTCGCGTCGCAGGTCGTCGAAGAGTGAAATTTTCAATCGATCCGGTCCAAAACGTTCCACGTAGGGCCGGAGATACCGCGAATAGCGACCGAACTCGATGATCAATGGATTGATCTCAATCGCACGAAAGAAATCGTCCGGTACGTTGCCGAACTGCGCCGAATAGCGAAAATGCGAAATCGCGCGATCGATCGGATTTCTCAACGTGACGAGAAGCTTCACGCCTTCGAGATCTCGGTGGATACGCTGCGCCGCGACCTCGGAGTAGAGGTAGTCGTGCGACAACTCTCCGATGGCCGTATGTCGTGGCGTCGCCCCCGTAAAGAACGAACCGTACCACTCTTCGCCTTTATCGTAGTGACGATCGAAGTAGTAGATATCCTTGGCGGGCGGCACGAACACCTGTGGATGACGCAGGAAGAGTTCGTACAACCAGCTCGACGCCGATTTCGGTGGACCAATGTAGAGAAAATTCGGAAGTGTCTTCATCGCTTCGATCCCCTGCGGACGAAACCGGTCAGGCTACGCCAGACGAAACGTGGGTCGTGATACGGGCACACCCATATCCCGAGCAAGACTCGCGTGGCGGCAACTCCCATGGCAGCCTGGAGGATGAGAGCGGCCGCCCATATCGAAACCAAGCCGATGATACCATACAGGGTCATCGCAATCGCCCCGCCGATGATCACCACCGCGAAGCAGATCGCATTGATCCGCAGATTGTAATGTTCGTACTGCGTCATGTTGAGTGCGGTCTGCGACATGCCGCCCCACGCGTGCGCGAGTTTTGCCGCCATCATCACGGGTAGCAACGTGACGACACCGGAATACGAACTCCCGAAGATGAGGCTCGCGACGACATCGGAGCATACCAGCAGGCCGCCCGCGACGACGACCCCGCCCACGACACTCACCGTCGCTGCCGCCCGCAACGTGTACTCCAGCCGGAATCGATCGCCTGACGCATAAATCGAAGCCACAGAGGCCATGCTCGCGACGGACGTGATCGTCAACGGGGTGATGATGGCGACGAGCAAGTTGCGGGCGGCTCCGTAGGTGCCCAGATCCAGTCCCGACGCGACGAAGCCCGCGACCCAGACGTCGCCGTAGTTGACACCCACTGCCATGAGGCGCGAAAGCATCATCGACGCCGTCGATGAACCAAGCTCTGCGGCGGTATCCCTGAACCGCTCACCATCGTCGAGGGGGTGACCCGCACAGATCTGAACGAACCACGGGAGCGCCATCGCGAGGAGGACTGCAAACGTGAGATCCGCAGCAATGAGCAGATCGAAGAGTTGGACGGACCGGGTACGATCGATGGCCCATATGATGACGAACAGGACGGCCATCGCAATGGGACCTCCGAATTGCCCTGTATAGGCGTCCGCGAGCACCGGTCGGTGGAGGCCACGGAAAATTCCTCCCGCGAGCTGATGCAGTCCGTTCAGCACGAGCACGGTGCTGGCCGCGAGCGCACAGGTGAACGGGAGCTTGATCGAGAACTGCGAGAGCCCCCACGTGAAGACACAAAGACAAACGAGCGAAGAGATCGTCGCGACCGCAAAGCCAACGCGCACGAGTCTCGCGGTACGGCTTTTCGGCAGATCATGCGAAACGCCTGCGAGAATACGAACGAAGGTGTGGTCCAGGCTGAGGACGGACAAGACGCAGACCACCGCCCCGACGTTTTGCAGCAGCATCCACGCGGCAAAATCCTCGACGGCCAAGATTCGGGCGAGCTGGGCGAGCAGAACGATGCGTATGACGATCGCGAGCGCTCGCATCCCGGCCGCGGAGAGGATCGCCACACCGTGGCGTCCGCCGACCGACTTGACGTCAGAGTTGAACATCAGGCGTTCGAGGCGATAGCGAGATCGCGGCACAGGTGATTCAGCGCTCGCACCGACGTGGCACAGCGAGCATTGATTTCGTCGTCGGAAATCGGCCGTGCGGAGTCGAGTAAGGTCAGGCAGCGGCGCGCGGAGACATCGTCGAGAACGCACTCGGATCGTTCGACGGCATTGAAGAATCCCTGGAGCTTCTTGTCCCATGGCAGCGCCACGCTCGGGACCTTGAGGCCGTAGGCGACGATGTTCGCGTGCAATCGATGGGAAATGACGCTTTCGAACTTGTGAATCTGTCGGACGAGTTCGTAGGGACGTTTGGGTGGGGGTGCAACGTTGAAGCCAGGTCGCGCCGCCAAGCTGGGATGGCGCCCGGTAAACGCACGCACGTACTCTTGGTCTTCCCAAGCACCATTCGTAAATAGCGTCACTCGTTGGCCGCGCTCGAGCAGCTGCTTCGCGATGTCGACGAAGAACTCTTCGATCTTCTCCGGCGAAAGCGTCGCACCCGCGGCGTAACCAAGCATGTGTGGATCGGAGAGTCCGAGGCCGACCCCGTCGGACCCTCGTTCCACACCGTCCAACGAATCTCGATAGATCTCGGAGACGTGAATGGCGGGGTCGATCGCAAGATGGACGGGGCTTCCGAGCAGCTTTTCGAGCGCCGCCCGGGAGAGCTCATCGCGGACGGCGATGTGCTGCATGTTCGGATCGGACAACACCGACTGCAGGTCTCGCTTGCCCGGCCCTGGACTCACTTTTGCGCCGCACGCATAGACCGCAAGCGGTTGTCCTTGCGACCTTGCGTCGCGCAGCCAGACCAACTTTCGCGGGAAGTTCATCGTCGCGTTGGACAGCAGCTGCCCCCCCCCGATGATCACCGCATCTGCACCCGTGAGAAGGCGACGCCAGCGACCGTCCAGCCCACGCAGCCGTCGGAACGCTTCCAAGCCAACCGTTTCCGCGGTGGCTCGGAGGTATTGTGGAGCGTGGGCCAGCAGCTCCCCTGCCCGCCGCAACGTGCCGCTCGCGGGGGCAAAACCGTCTCGACCCGCAAGATCCAAATGATCGACTTTGAGCTGCGGACTCACTCGCTTGAGCATTCCGGCAAAGCAATCTGCAATGACGCCATCGCCCAGATTCGGGCTATAGCAGACACCGCACAAGACGACGCGTTTCTGGTGTGTCATTACGGGTCCTGCGGTGGGTGCGTCTCGTGCTGCGCCCCGTCGCGCTGGCTCTGTATAGCCGGCCCCCCCTCGGCGCCAGGTTGGTGGAGACTTCATCATGCGCAAGATTCCGCGCTCCGCGGGAAACGCGATTGAAAGACCGGTCCATTCGCGCGAACGTGAGTCCCGTCCGAGGTCCCACGCTCATTCTCGCGCGGAGCGTCGCCACTGTCTCGTCGATCGGTCGGTCGACGATGGTTTGTGAACAGGGGCGCTCGCATCGTCGCGGAGTCCGAGCGATGGCGCGAAGATGTCCCCTACGCATGCGCGCAAGCCCCTTTTCGGGTTTGCGTCGAGACTCGCTTTCTCCCGCGGCAGGACTGGCATGTCCCGCGATCGCACCTTACACGCAAGGCACATGCTGCCCGTGCGACAACCGCAGGAATCCAGATTCGGTGGACAAAATGAGACGATGCTGCGCCGTCCGCGGGAGCTCGCATCGTCGGAGGACTCCACTGAGACCGAGACTTCGCTCGGGCAATTCGTCGGGTCGTTCATCCGCATCATCCGTCGGCGATGGCACAGAGTCGCCTTGATATGGCTTGCGGTAGCGACGGTGACCGCGATCTATTCATATACCGTCATTCCCGAATACAGATCGAGCGGCGCGGTCCAAGTCAGCAAGGGGAGCAATGGGAGCAATCCGCTCGCCGAGTTCGGACTCGGGGGAGGCAAAGCCGAAGTTGCAACCGAGGTGGAGATCATCAAGCGGCACGAGTTCACCGCCGAGGTGTTGCGCAAGCTCGGATTGCATGTCGTCGAGCCCGACGAACCCAAGTTCACGCTCTCGCCGGACATCATATTCGGCCGTCGCTCGCCGATCAATGAGCAGTTACGTCGGGTTCGAAGTGCAGTGCTCGTCGCAAGTGTCAGCGAGCAGAGATTCACTCCCGTCAAGTTGAAGCTGACGGTGACCGACCCCACGAAGGTTTCGATCCTCATCGAGGGCGACACCGAGCGAGAGTTGAAGGTGGGCGAGCTGCTCGACACCGGCGACTTCATGCTCCAATTCGGGAGTGCCCCGCTCGAGGTCGGCGACGCCATCGAACTCGCCGTCCTTCCGGAAGCCAAGCTACTACGCCGATACGAGAGTCGCATCTCGGTTAAGACGCTCGGGACGCATCAGGATCCCACCAATATCGTCGAGGTTTCGGTCACGCACCGAGACCGCTCCACGGCTCAGGCGATCGTTGGAACCCTGATCAATCTCTATCTCCAGCGCACCCTCGAACATCAAACCAAGAGCGCGTCGCAGACGGCAAGTTTCATCGAAACCCAGCTCGAGGAGGTCCGCAGTACCCTCCGGTCGGCCGAGCAGGCGTTGCTCGAGTTTTCACAGGACGAACAGGCGGTCCAGCTCGACACGCAAGCCAAGGTGGCGATCGAGTCGGCGGCGGGGCTCGAGACCCGGAGAATCACCGCCGAACTCCAGGAACGAACCATTGGAACAGTCCTCGATCGCCTCGAGCGTCGACCGGGCGAGGGCGCGGCCAGCCTCACCTCGAACTTCTTCGAGGACCCGGTTTTGGCCGGCAGTATTGCCCAGCTCACCGCTGAGGAAACCAAATACGAAACGCTCAAGGCCTCGCTCACCCCCGATCACCCGACCGTGCTTCTGCTCCAACAGACGTTGGAGTTCCAACGCAAGAACGTCATTGATCTACTCAAGAGCGCCCGCCGGAATCTCTCCAGTCAGCGCACCCAACTGGAGCGGGAACTGTCCACCGTTGCCGAATCCATGAAGCAATACCCGGACAAGCAGCTCGAGCTAGCGCGCCTGACCCGCGACATGACCGTCAGCGAACGCTTGTACATCCTCTTGCTCGAGAAACTCGAGGAAGCGGAAATCCTCAAAGCATCGACGACGACCGACAAACGGATCGTCGATCCGTCGAGCTTGCCCGACGTTCCCACGTCGCCCAAGCGAACTCAGCTGCTCGCTTTCGGAGCCCTCGTGGGTCTCATCATCGGACTCTCCGCGGCACTGTTGGCCCACTATCGCCAAAGTCGACTCGAAACCGTCGAAGCCGTCCGAGAGGTCGCCGCGTTGCCGGTCTATGGCACCGTGCCCCGCGTCGACTCGGATCGACAGTTGAGCGTCCAGACCTTGTGGGCGGAAAACAACAGCTCACTCGTGGAGTCGTTTCGAGCCTTGGCGGTCAGCGTCAGTCTCGTCCCCGGCGAGGCTGGGTGCGGCAAACTCATCGTCGTCACCTCCTGCCAACCGGGTGAAGGCAAGAGCACCATCGCGGGTAACCTCGCGGAGGCGATCAGTCGGAGCGGCAAGAAAGTTCTCCTGCTCGACCTCGATCTTCGACGTCCCACCCAACATCGTGCGTGGGGAGCTCCGCGAGCCCCTGGTTATACCGACCTGTTGGCCACGACGGAGAACTCTGCATTCAAAGAAATCGGATCCTATCCAACGGACAGTCGTACCAAATTGCTGACCGCAGGCACCCGCGTCGCGGACACGGTCGCCGCTGTGATGACGCCATCGCTCGAACAGTTGCTCAACGTTGCCGTGGCACAGAACGACTTCGTGCTCATCGACTGCCCGCCCGCCTTCGTGGCTGAAACACCTGCGCTGGCTCGATTCGCAGACCTCCTCATGTTGGTCGCTCGTCCCGGAGTCACGGAGCGATACAACCTGTTGCAGGCGCTCGATGTTCTCGGCGGACTCGACGTGTCCGCTGGCCTCGTGCTCAATGCCGTGGGTAAGCAGCACAGCGACCAGTACTATGGGTATCACTACAACTACTACTATTCGAGAGACTATGGTCGCGACTCGAACGACCGTCACGCAGCCTAGTCGTGGGTTCCCCAGCGACGGTCCAGATGCGACCGTCGCTGCGCCCGACCACCTCACCTGCGACGAGCGGTGACCCACGCCCCAGGCGTCCAACACGGGGTGGCTGCGCAAGCCGAAGCGGCGAACCGCTCTGCCCCGCGACGCCCGGTAAGGCCCGCTCACTCCGCCAGGCCCATCGTCACCGATCCTTGCCGCGGTTCGGCCAACGGAATGAGCCGCTCGATGCCGGGAGCGATTTGCTGTATCGTCGCTTCGGCCATGGGCAAGTGGTCCCGTCCAGAAGAACTCGTGGGCGAGACGCTCGAAGGCCGGTTTCGGATCCTCCGGCTTCTTGGTGAAGGCGGCATGGGGGCGGTGTATGAGGCTCGCCACGTTCGGCTCGACGGAAGGGTCGCCGTCAAGGTCTTGGATCCGCGCCTCGCGGAGGACGAGCGTCAACGCAAGCGATTCTTGCGAGAGGCCAGGGCGGCCGTTCGTATCGACCACGAAAACGTCGTTCAGATCACCGACTTCGGTGAGGACCCGATCACGTTCTTCGTGATGGAGTTCCTGCAAGGTACGGATCTGGCGCGAGTGCTGCGGACGGAAGGCAAACTGCGGCTCCGCCGAACCTTTCCGATCGTGCGACAGCTCATCGGAGCACTCGCGGCCTCACATCAGATCGGTATCGTCCACCGCGATGTGAAGCCCGCCAACGTATTCATCCTGCGTCGCAAAGACGGGTCCGACTTCGTCAAGGTCCTCGATTTCGGCATTGCCAAGGTCCCCGAGTCCGAAACCCGCGGACTCACACGAACCGATGAAGTGATCGGCACGGCTTTGTACATGTCCCCGGAGCAGGCCCGCGCACAACCCATCGATGCGCGCAGCGATATCTATTCGCTCGGTGCTCTCTTGTTCGAGATGGTGACGGGCACGACTCCGTTCAAAGGCACGAATGGGTTTGCGCTCCTCGAGCAGCACGTCGCGGCGACGCCTCCGATACCCTCGTCAATCGAACCATCGGTGCCGCCCGCGGTCGACGCCATGATTCTGAAGGCACTCGCCAAAGATCCGAACGATCGCTTCCAAAGCATGGAGGACTTCGATCGCGCGGTCGAGGCCGTGCTCGAGTCGAGCGAGTATGTCTCGGGGCACCCTCCCAAACCCGTTCGTCGTACCTCCACTTTGGCGGTGTATGCCACCACGGTTGCCGCTCCCGCGGCCATGCCCCCTTCTCCGGCAGCGAATCCAAGCGAGCTTTCATCGCCATCGATCGGGATGACCGAGGTGGTGGTGCTCCGAGACGAAACTCTACGCATTGGGGTCGGCAGAGATCGGAAGCCTTTGCGGATCGTCGGCCTCTCGGCGATGGGACTGCTGGTGTCGGTCAGCGTCGGCGCCCTTGCCATCATGAGGCCCGACCTGCAGACCCGGGCCGGGCACGTCGACGCAGAGCCTTCCCAGCTCGCCGTCGCCCTCCCACCTCACGCCGAGCCGCCTCACGCCGAGCCGCCTCACGCCGAGCCGCCTCACGCCGAGCCGCCTCACGCCGAGCCGCCGGTCCCCCTCGCCCTCCCTGCGCCGCCTAGCTCCGTCGAGACCGTGCCGGCCCACGCCTCGCCGATGGTGAACCGAGGGTCCGACACAGAACCGCTCGCCGTCACCGGACCCGTCGCGAAGGCGCCCCTCGGGAGCTCGGCCGCCCCGAGCTCGGTCGTTGCCCATGCGTCGGTCGGAGGGACTCGGACCACGCCGAAGGCACGCCCGCGAGCCAAGACGAAAGCGAACCCGGCGAGTGAACTGCGTTCCGACAACGCCGTGATCCAGCAGATCCGCAGCCAGGCCCGTCGATGCAAGGTCGACGCCACGGTCCGGGTGACGTTCCAAGTGATGGCCGATGCATCGGTCAAAACCGTTCGCACGACCCCGCCCCATCCGTGCATTGCGGACATCACCAAGGGCATGACGTTCGCTTCGCGGAAAGCCCCGACCCGCTTCGACTTCGAAATCGCGCCATGACGCGAAGTGCGGGCAAGATCTACTGAGACATGTAGAAAAACACCATGAGGCCCATCATCGGCACGCTCGTCACGATGATGATCGCATTCACCCATGCACCCCCCATCTTCGGGTAGAGGGTGAGGAAGAAATAATAGTATCGCGCATTCTGGAATGCGTGGGTGATCGAGGTAAACAGCAGGACGGTGAGCACCGTGGCGATGAAGCCCGGGTGCCGTAACGAGCTTTTGTAGAAACTCGAACTCAGGAGTCGGTGGGAGAGCGTCGGCAGGATGATCGCGATCGAGAATGGAATTGCCAACACGTAGTCGAGGTGCGGATTCACCGAGAAGACCATCGACGCCACGAAAACGATCACCGTCTCAGGGACACTGTACTCCGGATTGATATACGTACGCGTCCACTCGTATCGTCCGAGCTGAGGAATGATCGGATACAAGACTCGCAGGTTGGCATCGACCCACAAGATCGCTCCGATGACGCCGGCAACGACGAGAAGATTGGGGCGACGGGCCTTGAACAACAGCAGCAACACGCGATAGCAGGCGATGATAAAGCCGTTGTTCTCCCCGAGCAGAACTGAGCTCACGAGGATGCACACGATCACCGCGGCCTCCTGCTTCGGCGGCAAGTCGACTTTGACGGCCGCGAAGGGAAAGAACAGGAATTCCATCTTCAGCTTCGTGGCGAGGTAGGCCGAATACGGCAGCGCGAGATACGTCACGAGGACGGGTTGCTCGACCAGTCGCAAGCTGCTCAACACGAGGAGGACGAGCAACGTGACGATCACCATGCCGAGCCGGAGGGGAATCTGATTGTCGGGCCCAAAGAAATGGTAGCCACCGGCAAGAAGCGCGTTGAACTGCGCCCATCCCCGTTCGGAGTCGACCCAGCCTTGCGTTTTCGGGTCGATGAACGCAATGGAAAGCGCACTGTTGATGCAAAAGACCACCAGAGCGGCGAAGATATACCCGTTCTGTGAGCGTGCCGTTGTCGAATCCACAGGCGCTTTCATCACTTGACTCCTCCGTACGCAAGGGTTTTGCCCCAACGGGCGGCGGGGAGTTCAACGTAGTGATGGAGAACCCCGGACACGAGGATGGTGGGCAGGAGGGCCAATGTAAACAGCAGTAGCGGACTATGAATCTGCGGCGACAACAACTTGATGAAGATGACGTGAAATAGATAGATCCCGTAGGAGTAGTCGCCAAGCCGATGGAATGCCCTGCCGAGGCTCACACCGGGAAAACGGAGGATGAGTGTGAAGATGTACGCCCCGATGAGATAGCTGCAAATGTACCGGGAGGGGGTCTCCCCGAACCGTATCGAGAACGAATAGGCAAAACCGCAGGTAATGGCAATGGTCACCAGGTACAGGGCTCCGTAACCGAGCATCGATTGCCGTCGCGCGTGCAGGGTGCGTAGTTTTGCGCCGAGAAACATGCAGAAGAGTCCGAGCGGGATGGCCGTGGCGACCTTTTCGCGGAGCACCCACCGCGCAACACCACTTCCGACGCACGCCAAACACGCAAACAGGATCAGGTAGTTCAACCGGTCGTCGAGGAGGCGTTTGTCGTACAGCAAGGCTCCCGTGATGAGGACGTAGAGGCAAAATTCGATGGTCAGCGTCCAATACACGTCGATGGCGTTATCGAACCCGAGGAGCTGCTGCCCCATGGTGAGGTTCGCAATCCAACCGGCGATACTGAGACGTTGGGGCCACATCCAGAGTGCCGCAACGATGGACAGCCAATACAGTGGGTAAAGGCGAAACACGCGCTTGACCAAAAACGATCGCACGTCGCCGTCTTTGACTGCACTTGGGATCACCAAATAACCCGAAATGAAGAAAAAGACCACGACGCCGATCTTGCCGAAGTCGATGACGTAGTTGGTCACGACGTTTCGGTAGTTCTCGGAGTGCGACCAAACGACCATGACCGCGGCGAGACCACGGACCGCTTCGATGAGTTCGAGTCGGCTGGGAGTTCGTAGTTGCGCTTGAGCCATCGGAGTCGTCACGGAGTCTCGGCGATGCCCTTCGTGCTCACACGGCATCGAGGCGTCGCGGACATCGGCTGGGACGAGGTGAGGCCGATGGCCTAGCGCGGATCGATCTTCGGGTGACGGTCGCGCGTGCAACCTCATGTGAATCGTTGTAAGTCGCAGAAGGGGCCGAGGCCAATCTTTGTGCGCTCGTCCGAAGCCCCACCTTCCATCCGCATCACCCTCATGCACGAAGTCGCACCCGCCCGTCCGCGCCGTCGGTGATGCAGCCGAGGCCTCGGGAATCGCGGCCGAGGGCGGGTGTTCGCGGCGTCGGGAACCGGACGGAAGTGGGCCAAGTGATGAGACGACTGGCCTACACCGCACCGACGAAGCGAGCGAGCACCCCGTTCCGCTCGTCCTAGCGAACGCGTTCGACGAGGTCCCGCGCCCAGTTGGCGGCCCTGCCCAACGTCGTCGAGTTACCGTCCGACATGAGTTCGGGCCTGGACAACTCGCGGAAGAGACCACCGCGCGGCTCATAGCATTGGAACTGCATGCCCCAGCGCTGATTGGGCACGGCCTCCAGGATGGTCTTCACCGCGTGGAAGCTCTGTCGGGTTTTGAAGAACAGCAGGAAGTTGTTGGGTGCATACTCCGCGGTCTTTTCCACCGTGAAGTCTTCGAACCCGTAGTGTGAATCGCCCCAACAACGCGCCATCGGATCCTTGTGGCGCAGCAGCTGGGTCCCGTAGGCCTCGAAGCCCGGCCGAGACGCAAAGGAAAAAATGCACGTGAAGATTCGCGTCGCGATATCGGTGTGGGGACCGATGTAGTAGTTGGGTTCGTGACGCTGCAGAAAGAGTTGCTTCTTCAGCTTGGGCCAGAGCGTCCCCTTGGACGCAAGTTCCCCGAAGCGAATGTCGAAGTAGTGCGGAAATTTTTTGTACACGATCTGCGGGAACCAATCATCCGCGATGAAGGCTTGAATGACCGTGTCCCAGAACCCCCGCTCCTCCTGGGTTGCCTCATACGCCTCGCTCTTATGGAAGTTGATCTGCATCCGATGATCGTAAGGCGTCGTATTTCGGTTCAACAACATGCGCGACTTAGTGATCCACGCCTGCCCCTTGTTCTTGTTGAACAGATTGTAGGTCTGGATGTTCTTGTAGACCGTGTCGGGGAAGAAGTTCTTGATGATGAGGTGAGGGAACGGAAACAGCTCCAGCGTTGCCGCTTCGAGTTGAGCTTCGATATGGAGCCGGAGCTCCGCTGAGGGCATGAACGGGGACACGCCCTCACGCGCAGGTGCGGGTACCGGTCTCCCATCGGTCTCGATCGTGTGCATCGTCATCTCGCCGACCCCTGTAAGCAAAGCTTCCGACGAAATCCACGAAGAATCCTGGTACACGCGGTTGGGCGGCCGCCGTTGGGCACGACGCGGCTGCTGGCCGTCCTCGCATGGCTCTGCCAGAGTTGCACGGTGCCCGATATGGTCACGACGGCATTCATCCCATTCTCGAACACCGCTAACGTCGCATGACGTGGCGTCGGATCCACTCATCCACGAATCCAGCGAGCACCAAACAAGCGATCGTCGTCGCGAACGCGAGGCCGAACAACATGAACAGCGTTGCCATCGGTCCCACGGCCGGAAGGAGCTTGTTCAGTGACTTCACGAAGTAGATGTGGGTGCAGAAGATGACGAGCGTCTGTCGCGACATGCGGTGAGCAAGCCCCGTCAACGGCAGCGCCATGGACACCGCGAGGAGTGCCGCCGTGCCGATGGCCGCGTTGACGAGGTACAGCAACCCATTGGCTCCGAACACGGCTTTGTTGAGATTGGTCGTCCCGTTCCAGGGTGCCGTCACGCAGAGCAGGGCCACCCCAACGACCGCGATGCCGAGATAGACGATCGACGGTGCAAGCCTTTCGATGGGCTGCTCGCGCGACTCGAGCAGCTCCCGGAGCGTGATCCCGCCGAACACACACAGCACTCCGACGCCGCCGACGTCGATGGACCACGGTAGCCGGCGATCCGACAGCTCCGGATAGGCGATGCTGAAGGCAAAATAGGCCAACGTCGCGCACCAGCCTGCCGACACCGGGAGCTGGCGAATGAGAAAGACTCCCAGCAACGACGTGACGAGAAACGGTAGATACCAGAGTGGGGCATTGGCGTGGACGAGCAAGAGCTCGCTGCCGTGGACACCGTAGACCATCCCGCAAAAGGCGTTCCCGAGCTCGGAGAAGCCATGGCGGAGCGGTTGATCCATCACGATCCATAGACCGATGGACAGGACCGAGAAGAAGCCATAGAGACGCAGGTAGGGGGCGATCTGTTTGGTCCAAAGGGCCACAAATCCGGAACGCCCAAACTTCCTGCCCAGCAGGAAGCCCGTGATCACCAGAAACGCCGGCAAATGAAAGGCGTAGATCACATCCTTCGTACAGCGATCGAGTGCCGAGAAATGCCCAAGCACGACCAGATAGATCAAGATCGCCTTGGCGTTGTCGACCCATTCGATCCCCCCTTGGCCGGGACGTGCGCTTCGCTCAAGTTCGTACGATTTCAATGTTGCTCCCTCCACGATTCCGTTAGGCAGCTGCACGTCCCTGATATCGGGCCTCGAGCTCGTCGACGGGAATGTCTTGCCAGTTGGCTGGAAGGTCGTCCCCGAACAGCTGTTCGAGTTCGACCGCGAGTGAGACAAAGGAAAGCGAATCGGCGGCAAGCTCGGTGAATTTCCGCTCGCCGGAAATGTTCGTCACTCCGAGGATCGACGCGAACGTCTCACGAACCGACGCTGATCCGTGTTCCGCGAGGCCCAAGACCTCGACCACGCAATCGATCGTGCGCCTCAGGATCGAGCGCTGCTTCGGCGCGGGGTCGGGTTCGGTCAGCATCCTTTGATAGTCGAATTTTCCGTTGGGCAACAACGGCAGCTTGTCGTAGGTCTTGATCTGGAACATCCTGACAGGAAGCCCAAAGCGGTCGGCCAGCGCCGAGAGATCCGGCCGAGGGTCTCCAGCTGCGAGTCCTTCCATTGCGACAACGATCCGTTGGTCGGTTCCAGTCACGACCGTGGCAGGATGACGTTCTTTGACATGAGTTTGGACCTCGTCGAGATTTACCCGGACGCCGAACGGTTTGACGAAACGACTCGACCGGCCAACGATGTAGAATAGACCCTGCGGATCACCGCGGGCAATATCACCCGTGAGCAGCTTACGCGGTGTTTGATCGGACGATAGCTCGGTGGGATGGGTCGCGTAACCCATCATCACGTTCGGACCTTCGTAGACGAGTTCCCCGACCACGCCCGCCTCCGCGACACGCTGTCCGGACCCGTCGATCACATAGAGTTCACCACCGGGAATGGCCCGACCGATCGAGTCCGGATACTGCGTCACGAGCTCCGGAGGCAGATAAGAAATTCTCGGAGCGGCTTCGGTCTGACCGTACATGACGTAGAAGCGCTTGCCCGACGCGGACATCCGCTCGGCAAATGCTTTGACCAGTCTCGCCTCGAGCTTCCCCCCTGCCTGGGTCACGTAGCGCAGGCTCGGATGGTCCGCGGGGTTGAACTTGCCATGCAACAACGTTTCGAAGGTGTAAGGAACACCGGCAAAGCTCGTCGCTTCGAACGCATCGAGTTGTCGCCAAAACGCCTCCTCCAAAACCATGGATGGCGTCAGCAGCAACACGGCTCCAGCCGACAAATGCGAGTTGATGATCGACAGCCCGTAGGAATAATGCGGCTTCAGGTGCTGCAGTGCTCGCTCGGACGGCGACAGCTCGAGATACTGACGAATCGAGCGGGCATTGGCGTCGAGATTTCGGCGAGACAGTTTGACGAACTTGGGCGATCCCGTCGACCCCGATGTCGAAAGCAGCAACGCCACGTCGGGATGGAGCGTGATCGATTCGGGGTTGTTGCGTTCGATGGTGCCCAAACGATCGACGAGCAGGTTTGGACGATAGAGATCGATCAACGCTCGCGTCGCTGCACTCGTCATGTCGTCGAGCAGATGAACGACATGCCGGCAGCGAAGGCACGCCAAATAGTCGACGATCAAATGCAGATCGTTCTTGGCTTCCATGAAGACGAGCGAACGCTGCGACCCCAGACGTTCCATACGTTGCTCCACCCGCAGCTCGAGTTCGGCGTAGCTCGTGGTCTCGGCACTGGCGGTGTCGATGATCGCCGGCGATCGACCGAATCGAGCGAGCGATTCGAAGAACATGAAATCTCGAGTCTCGGTGCGTGACATGTTCGCTCCCATCGCATGAGCCATGGACGTGACGTTCTGGCCGTCACGCCGCTACGAAAAATCGACTCCTCTGCTGGAGGAGGAGCTTCGTCGGAACGAACAGTCCAAGGCAGAGGAGGACGACCACGGCGAACACCATCGCGGTCATGAACAACTGCGGCACGACGACCGGTACGCCGATCGGCATGGGAATGTGGCCGGACAGGGCTCTCGCCACCCCGATGAAATATCCATGGACGAAGAAGATGTAGAAGCTCAATCGAGCGAACATGTCGAGCCAACGGTTGCGGCGGTTCACGTGTCGCCAGAACAGGCCCATGCCCACCCAGAGCAGGGGCACCATCGCGAGAAGCGTGATCGAAGTCGACACTTCCGAGTTTTGCTCGAAGATGAAGTAGACCGCGACGAGGGCCACCGCGTAAACCGGGACGAGCAGCGTCGAATACCGACTCCATCGCCGATACACGTCCGGATAAGTCTGAAACACCATGCCGAAAACGTAAAACGGCAAGTAGTAGACGAAGCACTGCAACACGTTCTGGTGAAACGGCGGAAACCCCATGCCATATCCCGCTGCAAGCGTGAGGACGAACGCGGGCGCTTCCAGTTTTCGGCGACGAATGAACACGAAAATGGGTGCAGCCAGATAGAACAGCACCACCATCGGCACGAACCATAGGGGTGCCAGATGGGCTCCGGTCACGAGCATGACGGCGATCTGCTCAACGACGTTGAGATCCTCACGGAACCACTGCATGTCCAACCACGGGTGCGTGGTCTTGAGGTCAAATATGTAGAGCGAGATCGCTGGAATGGACGTGAAGAGGTAGGGTGCGACGACGCTCTTGAGCTTGTTCAGCAGGTACGGACCGTACTTGAAACCGTTGGCCGTTTCGGCAAAGAGATATCCCGCGATGGCCACGAGGATGAGGGTTCCGTTGCCCAACACGAAATCCAACAGCCGTAGCGTGGGCGTGGGGTTTGGCACGGTCGATAGTGCATGTCCCAAGACGATGGTCAGAATCGCAATTCCGCGCAGATTATTGATGAACTGCATGCGCTTTTCCGCGAAAGACGGTCGATCCCAGTCGGTCCACCAGAACGACCTGTGAGGAGATTCCAAGTTCGAGTCGGCGCGATCCCAAGTTCGATCCTGGCATCCGACGACATGGGGTCAAGCGCGCCGAGATCCATGTCCTTGAGCGCGAAATCCGAGATGTCGAGCAAATCCTCCTTGGGCGTGTGGGGGGCTTGTAGTGACGGTCAGCGCGGGAAGCAACGGGGGCACGAGGGGTGTCTCGATCTGTGCCGCCCGGCAGCTCCGTCGTGGTACGGAAACCGACCCACAATGACCCATGGGTTTCAGCACACATTTTCAGCCGCCCGGCGCAGTAACGCAGGTTTGCAAGAGCATCCGAGCCGCAATTCCGCCATCATCGCGTTGCTGAGGCCAACGTCAACAATCCACACTCACCGGCCGAACTCAGCACACGATCCAGGATGGCCGCTCCAGCGATCCCGTCGAAATGCAAACTATCATACCAATGGGCTGGATCGGTGTCATCGGAGCATACGTGAGCATCCCTCGCCCCGGCATCGATGAATCGGATACAGCAAGCCGGCAGTTCGACCCGCAGGTCGTTCAAGATCCGTTCATAGGCACGCATTCGCTCGGCTTTGGCCTGACCAATCGCCACATGTGAAGAGAGATGCGGATGAATCGGAGGCTCGTGGACAATGAGCGACGCTTTCGTGGCAGCACACCGCATCGCCATTCCGCGCAAATAAGTCTCGAGCTCTACCCCGGATGGAGCGATGAGCGCATACGTATACCACGGATGAATGCGCAATTCCCCGTCCGTCGGAGTTGGTCGATCGTGGTCCCGAGGAGGAGCAAAAAAATCTCGCGAGCCTAGCTGCGAATCGCGCCCGGCTAGACTTCGCGTGAGGATCATCATCGAAGCACGGGTCACCGCAGCCGAGATCGTGGATTCGAACAGCCCGGGTTCGATCTCCACATGCCGACCACGCGCGTCGTCCCGGGCCACGATCGGGCTCGTTTCGACGACGTACATGCGTGGGGGGATGGGTCTCCGCGAGGCGACATCGACGATCTTTCGCAGCTCTGCGACGTCGGCACCCCCAATCCCCGTGTTGAACATTTGCGGTTCTGCCGACGTGTCGAATCCCTGTTTCGTTCGCGATGTTCCGACGAGCACGATGGGGGCGTCGGAACGGGTCACCTCGATCAAACGCGAACGCAACGGGAGCCAGTCCAAGGTCCCCACGCTACGATACGCGTGATTGAGCCCCACGATCCGTCGGGTTCCGAAACGATGGTACGGATCTTCGATCACATTGAACAGCACCACGAGCGACAACGTCGCGATCACGACGCTCGCCGTGTGTAGGAGGAACCGACGCAGTACCTGATCCAAGGTTAGAACCGTCCGTAGATATTCGTGGTCAAGGGGCTTCCGGTGAGGACCATGATCGCTGCAGCGAACAACAGTCCGGTACTGATCGCCCAGAATCGATTGGGCGTCCAAGTCAAGCCACGATACGCTTTGGGATTCGAACGAGCCTGGGTCGTGGGATCCTCACCGGCGAGGCCGAATACGTCGACGGTGTTGGGAAACGTCAGCGCGATGATGCTCGTGACGGCGAGGATACTCACGACCTCCAAAAGCGTGAGCGGCACGGCGGGAAAGAACCCTTGTCCTTGCACCCAGGCTCCCACCATAGGCCGGAGGATGTCCCGAACCTGCTCGGATACCGATAGATTCCACGGATCGAACATCGCGCGGAGCAATGCGAACACCGAGGACAAGCTGCCCGCTCGAAAGCATGCACTCGTGAACAAGAGCGTCGCGAACAACGTCACGCGAGCGATCCATCGCATGAGGGCGGTCCCTCGAAGACCCTTCACGGTCGCCAGAACCTGGGTCGCGACCGCGACAACACCCGTTGCGACGCCATAGACGATGAAGGTGGGCCTCGCCCCGTGCCAGACCCCGATCAGTGTGAGGGTCACGATGGTCGCGACCGCCCAACCCGCAACTCTGGCTCGTGGGCCCAACACCCGCACGGAGGCCATGAGCAACGGTGACATCACGAACGAGCGAAAGAAACCCGTCAACGTGATGTGCCAGCGGTCGTAGAACTCCGCGAGCGAGGTCGCCTTGAGCGGCGAGCGAAAATTGATCGGCAGACAGAATCCCAACGTGAGCCCAATTCCGATCGCCATGTCCGAGTACCCGGAAAAGTCGAAATAGAGCTGTAGCATGAACGCCCACGTCACGGTCCAGGCCTCGAGGATGGTCGGCGGTGTGCCTGCATCGTTCGCAGCATGAATCGGATCGACGATGGCGCCGAGCAAATCTGCGAGCAGCACTTTCTTGGCGAGCCCCACGGCAAACAGGGATATCCCACGGCATACGCGGTGCCCGTCGATCGCGACATTGCGGAGCGGGACGCTCCGCTGGGTGTATTCCGAGAAACGCACGATCGGACCCGCCGGGATCTGAGCAAAGAATCCGACGTAGATGGAATAGTCGAGCAAGGAATCCGCTCCCCGGCGAGTCGTACGAACGTCGACGAGGTAGGCGATCTGCTGGAAGGTGTAGAAGGAGAGCCCGAGCGGAATACGTCCGTCACCCGATCCCGTGGCATCGAGTCCAAAGTACGCGGTGGGGGCAACCCCATACTTGAACGCCGCGAGCGGAACGAGGTTGCCAACAACACCGATCACCAGCCACCGCGCGCCCCATGGATTGCGGACATCCAAGCGGAGGAGCTGGTTTCCGAGCCAATGGTTTCCGAGGAAGGAAACGACGAGCAACGGTAGATGGACGGGATCACCCGTTGCATAGAACAGCGCCGACGCGAGCACGAGGACAACCGTCCGCCACTTTGGAGCGGCACCACGCAATATGAACATTGCAATGATGACGGCCGGCCAAAACCCGAGGAAAAAGCTCGGCGAGTGGAATGCCATTGGCCTGGGTCCTGCTCAGGGACGCCGTTCGGAACGATTCGGCGTCCTTTGTACGTAGCTTCGTCGTGGCTCGTCGCCAGTCGAAATCGCTGCCTCTTGCTTCATCGCGGAGGGCGGATCCGCTCATGATGTCCGACTCGCCTCGAATCTTGCCAGATGAAACGGATCGCGGACGCTACCTCACGCGAACAGCTCGCGTACCACGGCCCCCTTGGGATCGACGAGTCGGATCGGCCGACCACCACCCGACATCAACTCTTCGTCCGCTTGGATACCCAAAGCAAACGCAAGGCTGGCAAACAGATCGGGCACCGTTACGGGCCGCGAACTGACTTCAGCGCCGTCCTCGTCGGTCGTACCGATCACACGCCCAGGCCTCATCCCCCCACCCGCAAGGAGAACCGAGAAGCAACGGGCATGGTGGTCGCGTCCGCCCCGATCATTGATCTTTGGCGTTCGCCCGAACTCGGTCACGAGCACCACCAACGTCGACGACAAACGTCCGCTCGCCTCGAGGTCGTCGAGCAGCGCAGAGCATGACCGATCGAGCTTGGCGCTCAAACTTGCGACCGCGGGAAAGTTGTCGGCATGGGTGTCCCAGCCATGGAGTCGCACTTCCGCGAAGGGGATGTCGGCATCGACGAGACGTCGAGCGAGCAAGCAGCCTTGTCCGAACGAGTCTTGCCCGTAGCGGGCGCGGGTGGCTTGGGTCTCTCGATCGAGGTCGAACGCGTTGGACTTGCTCGAGCCGGTCAACGCTGTGGCTCGATCGCGAGCGGCCATCAGGTCCCGTGCAACCGAAGATGGGTGGGACGCGTAGAACTCCTCGTCGAGAAGCGTCAGCAACTCGGTCCTCGAGCTCCGACGGGCTTGATCGACCCCACGCGGGGAACGTAGCGGCCGCATGGCTTTGGTTGGTTCGTTGATCGAAAGCGGCATGTGGTCGGGACCGAGGAAACCCGCACCAAAGGTTCCACCACGTCCGATCGCGATATAGCCCGGCGTGACACCATCCCCCAGGTGACGGTCGACATAACTTCCCCATGCGGGGAACTCGACCGCACTTTGCGGTTGGTACCCGGTGCGAAGCAAATGCTCGGCGCGAACGTGATTGCTCTCGGAGCCGACGAGCGAGCGAATCAGCGTCATTTTCCCAGCTCGTTCGGCCAATCGGGGCAAGTGCTCCGAAAACCGCACGTCAGGTAGAGTCGTTTCGATCGCGCGGAACGTCCCGCCGGTGGGGCGACCTGGCTTGGGATCGAAGGTATCGATGTGACTCATTCCCCCGCGCATGAACAAGACGATCATGCCGGTCGCCTTTGGCATGGGCGCGGGCGAGCTCGCGTCGACCCGCGCAGCCGCAGCGGTTGCAGCCGCTACCGATAGTCCGACGAAATGGCGACGAGAGATCATCTCAGTGATTGGTCCGGAACTCGACGCTGTTGAGGAGTGCGTACATCAGATCCTCATAACCGGCCGGCGAAGGTCGTGCCGCGATCCATTGCAGCGACCGTTCCACTTCGGAGGTGCTCGGTTCACGGACGAGCACATGCAGATAGATTGCGTTCACTCGCGCCTTGGGCTCCTCGTGCTCACCTAAAATATCGGCGAGCGGCGAACCGATGCGTGCGAGCGACCCGGCGTGGGTCATGCCGTCATTGAGCAGGATGAGACTCTGGGTGATATCGATGTTGCCATCCTCATGACTGCGCGTGCGTCCGTCTTCGAATGCACGTTCATACTCGTGTCGGCGAGCGCCGCTCGTGCTCCCCATCCAGGTCACGAACGACTCGTCCCGCAGCCGGTCCGCACCCGTGACGACAAGGAGCGACTCATAGACTTGATGGGACGAAAGCGGTCGAATGGCCGCCCGCGCAAATCCACGTTCGGCCTCGACCCGCGTCGCTGCGTCCCCGTCCGAGCCGCGCGCATAGGCACTCGAAGCGCAGATCGTCCGGAGAAGTCGTGCGAGATCGTAGCCAGACTCGCGGAAGCTTCGTGCGAGCAGAGCCAACAATGGGTCCTCCGCCCCGTTGCCGAGATCGTTCCAGGGATCGAGCAGACCGCGCCCGAACAGGTCGGTCCAGATCCGCCCGACGGCGGCTGAAGCCAACAAGTCGGATTCCACGATGGCTCGCGCCATCGCCTGACGTTGCGACTCACCATCGTTCCTCGCGACGGGTCGACGAAACAGGGCCGGAATGTCGGCCCCGGGTGCGACCTGGCCATTCTCACCCACCAACTTCGCTTTCCCGCGCGGACGATCGACGAGGCGAATGCGCTGAGCGTCCCCTTCCTTTTCGACGCGCACTTTGGCGGTCGCGAACCCGGCGGCAAGGCCCCAAAAATCTTCACGCGTCCACGGGTCGGAATCGTGACACTGCGCACATTGGATCTGCACGCCGAGAAATCGATCGCTCACCGTGCTCGTCAACGCCGCGATGTCGGCAATGCGCAGGTATGCAACGATGAAGCCTGGGCTGCCCTCATAGTCGAGATCACCCTCCGCCGTCAGGAGATCGTAGACGAGCTCGTTCCAAGGACGGTTTTCCGCCAGTTGCTCACGCAACCAGACCCGAGCAGGCTCGGTATTCTTGCGCGAGATTCGTACTTGTTCGTCGAACAAGAGGTCGCCGAGTCGAGTGCTCCAATATTCCGCGTACGCATCGGAAGCCACCAAGCGTTCGATGAGTCGACCGCGGCGCACCAAGGGAGGATCCTGCAAATACACGGCGCGCTCGGCCGGCGTGGGCATGCGACCGACCAGATCGAGCGTGGCCCGTCGGAGGTATCCATCGTCGGTCACCTCGGGCGCAACGGTGACCTTGGCCTTGATCCAGGTCCGACGTAGCTCGCCGTCGAGCTTGGCGACGACGTCCTCTTGACGTCTTTCGCCGGAGTGCACGATGTCGTCCTCGGTCCCAACCTTCGCGTCGGCACGACATGCCGAAAGCCCGAGGACGGCAAGGGCCAGGACTTGGCCACCGTGCGTCGCCCTTCCGTGAAACGCGGGGATCACTTGGCGGTCTATAGAGTTCACGGGGGTTCGGCTCATGCCCCTAAATGGTCCAAGAGCATCGATCGGCTCCTGCGTATCCGAGCCGTCCTCGGCGGTGGCCCGACGTGTGGAATCGGACGAAGCGCGCCCCCTCGCAGAAACGCCAAAGACGTAGCCTTGGAGGGGTGAGCGCGGAGCGCCCGCATGTCCTTTTCGGGAAAAAGATGGGGGGTGTATAGGCGATGAGATGCCACCCGCCCGCAGGGTTGTCGACGTCGCCATGATCTGCGCGCTCGGATCATCGTGTGGTGGCAACCCCGAAAGCGGCACCACGGACTGGAGTGACGAGCTCGAATCCGGCCTGTCCACCACGGCGACGGATGATTTCCGGGCCATCGATGTGGGCGATTTCGATGGTGACGGTCGATCGGACATCCTCCGCTCGGACTGGAATGGCAATGGCCGTCAATACAATCTCGCCCTGCTCGGCCGCGAGAATGGATGGGAACGTTGGATCGGACCACTCGCGCAACTCGGTGGCCCGAACCGTACCTTGCGGATCGGTGACTTCGACGGTGACGGGAGGGACGACCTTTTTCGCATCGATTGGAATGGCCAGGGGCATGCGAACAACGCTTGGTTGCGCGCGAACGGCAACGGCGATTGGAGCGAGTTCGAGGGTCCCGCGATTCCTTTGGGCGGCGACGATCGGACGACCTATGTGGGTGACTTCGATGGGGATGGACGCAGCGACCTTTTGCTCGTTCGCGACGACTCGACGGAAAACCGTATCTACATTTCCGAAGGCGACGGTCGCTGGAGGACGTGGACCGATGGTTTGGACATTCCGCTCGGTGGGAGTCGACGCCAAGTGCTCATCGCCGATTTCGATGGCGACGGCGACGACGATATCCTACGGGCCGACGGGAACGGCGATGGTACGCAATACAACCGACTCGCATTGTCGAACGGCACGGGTCAATGGACTGTACATTTCGATTCGCCACATCGCGCGCTCATCGGAGAGCACCGGGCGCTCCACGTCGGTGACTTCGACGGCGACGGTGCAGCCGATCTATTGCACGTTGATGGCGGGGGCAATGGGACCGAGCTGAACGAGGCGATCGTTTCGCGCGGCGACGGCAACTGGGGGTATTGGGGCGGCATCGAATCGCCACTCGAGCCACGCAACCGAAGCGTGCACGTGGGCGACTTCGATGGTGATGGTTGCGATGACATCCTGGTCGCCGACGCGATCGACGTCGATCGAAACGCGATGATCCGGTCGCTGGGCGACGGTCGATTTGCCGTGTCGTCCCCTCCCGACGGATGGATCGACGGAGAACACGGCGAGGTTCGGGTCGCCGACTTCGACGCTGATGGGCGCGCCGATATCCTAAGGGCCGATTGGAGCGGCGATGGAAAAGCGAACAACCGTCTGTTCCGATCGAACGGTGATGGTCGCTGGACTCGCGGCCCGGACCCCACGATCTGGCTCGGCGGCGACAAGGGGGTTGGCTTGCCGGAGATTCCCGCCCTGCGGCGAGATGTCACCGGCTACGAAGATGGGGAATACGTCGCGCCCCACATTCCACCGCTGCGAACCAGCAACGATGGTCGGATCGCGGTGTATCTCCGTGGAGGGAAGTTCGCGCTGATCGCCCCCGAACGCATCGAGGAGCATTTCGTCAAGCAGTCACCCGGGGTACCGATTCTCTCCGTCGGAAGCCCGTTTTCGGCCGATGAGATCGCCGTCGACGACGGTCGAGCGGGAGATGACGTGGGGCATTTGACCCTGTGTGACGGCAGCACGCAGTTTCCGGGGTTCCCCAATCAAAACGATCGTGTGAACCCAACCCCATGCGGCGATCATGACTGCTATGCCATCACGACCATCACCGCGCGATCGGCCGAGGGCGGTAAGCAGTTGTGGGCGACCGCGGTCACCGTCGAGGTCGAAAACCCCAAGACCGCGACCGCCGAGATCGTTTCGATCACCGCGAGCGCCCCGCGAAGCGGACCGGTCTGGCCCATCCAGTCGTTTTTCGAGCCGATGTTCACCGAGGACGGCCGACTGTTCGTGTTTCGCATGGGCGATAGCCCGATTCACTGGACCGATGCCCGTGGCCATGAGCGATCGGGCACCTACGACATGGTGTATGCGGTCATTCCTGCGGACGCCGATCCTTGTGATCTCAACGCACTCGAGGGCCCGTTTCCGCTCTCGCATGCACCGTTTCACCCGGGCCTCGCCGAACGTTATGGCTTTGCCCGCTATCCCTTTCGCGATGCCGAGGGGAACCTCATCGCCGATGGCGATGAGATCAAAGGCACCTATCCCTGGATCGATCGGGCCGGCCGTAACCTGTTCTTCCCAGCCATCCCGGCCACCCTCCACTATCGCGACGATGGGGTGCTGAGGACCCGATACCCGGTCCGCTGTGTGCCTGGAGTCGAATGCGACCTCAGCCCCGGAGCGATCGGTGAGGTCGAAACCGGCGGCGAGACGCGTGGGGTGATCGCGTTGGGACTGTGGACCCGAGGCAAAATGGTGGCACTCGATGGCACCTTTGCCAATATCGACTATGGGCTCCATCAGGATGCCGCGTCCCATCGCGAGGTCCAGCTCTACGAGCCATTTTCCACGCGCGATGGCGACCCGTCGGGCTGGATTCGCTTAGGGACCGGCCGCGACAGCGACCGCGCGGGCACTCCGGACCTCGGGGTGGCGAATACCACGTTCATCGATTCGCTCGAACACCTGTTCAATTACGACCCCGACATGGTTCCCGCCACACCGCGAGACGTAGTCTGGACCCTGAGCACCGGTCGCGCCACCGCGGACGTCGTTTTCGATGGATTCCTGCACCGCGGGGCGGTCGTACTCGCCAACATGAACGCGTCGCTGACTCACGACGATCCGAGCTATGCGCTCAACAGTACGTTCATGCATTACCACGATGGCTTTCACGACACCGGGGGTTTTGCCGGAACCGGGTTCGGCGATGACGTGCGATTGCAAAATGCGGCGGCGACTCCCGATCGATCGGTGCCGGCGTACGGACTCGCCCATGGCAATGTGCGGATCGAACCCGCCGCTGCAGGGGGCATCGTCGGCAAGGGCCTCTGGCTCGATGGGTATTCTGGGGTGACGTTCGAACTCTCCGAGACGATCACCGAAGACGTCTTCGTGAGCCTATTCGTCGATGTCCGTCCGGATAGCCCCGAATATCGACGTGTACTCGGCCTCCCGGATGGCTCCGAATGGTTTTTGCGCACCGACGCCATTCGCTATCGCAGTGGTGGGGATGCCTTCGATGTTGCATTGCCATGGACGCTTGGCGCACGACCCGAGTGGACCCACCTCGCCATCCAGTACGCTGATTCAGGGACCCACATCGAGGTCTACCTCGACGGGTTCTTGCTCGCGACCTTCACTCCACGAGCGCATACCGCATTCCAAGCCGGAACGCTCGACCTCGGCGCAACCAACGAAGCCTCGTCGTCGGGAATGCGAGGCTGGGTCGACGAGTTCGAAATCTTCGCCGACCGCCCGGGGCCAGAGCTCGTTTGCAACTACGCCCAGGGCACACTCATCGGTTTCACGGCGGGCATGGGCGGCCCATGGGACGAACTCGCCAGCACATATCCGAGCGAGAGTCACGACCAGCTCCGCGACCTACTCGAGCGCAACGGCATCTCGGCTGACGATCGATTTGCCTGTTTCCACGACTATACCCTCGACCACGGCATCCTCGCGGAACCGCTACCCGAGCGGACCCATTCCGTACGCGCCGCTTTGTTGTTCCCCGAAGGCCCGCTGACTTGGAATACCTCGCGTCCGGATAGCCGCATGAACGACTTCTGCACCGACTGCCACGGCAACGGGGAACCTAAGACGCTCTCGCTCGACGCCCTCGCGGGCAAGGCCATGCCGATGGAACTCGATACGCGCCGTCAGCCCGTTCAACCTTTGCGGCTGATGTCGGGCTGGATCCCGGCCGATTTCTTCGGACCCGGTGCCCCCCCGGTCGCCCAGCACAGTGCCGAAGGGATGCTCATCGATGAATGGGTCTTTCCCAGACCCTGACCGAGGGATCGTCGAGCCTCGCGGCGACGGTCTGGTATCGTTCCGTCATGAACGACATGCTTCCCGCCCGCGGCAAGCGGTTCTACGGAGCCAGCAACATCCGTGCCGGAGCTTGGGTCGCGAGTGTTGGTTTCGTGTTCGCTGGATGTCCAGACCAGCTCGATCTTTCGGAATATGAACGGATCGACCCTGGATCCACCGCCGCGATGCAAGTTGTCATTGCCGCGGGCCGCTTCGCCGACATCGACGACGTCACGCACGAAATTGCCGAGTTCTTGCTCGACCGGACCGAAGTGACGGTCGAACAATATGAAGCGTGCGTCGATCTCGGATCCTGCTCTGCGCCTCCGTCCGCGTTCATGTATTCCGACATGAATCCAAACTTCAACTACGGAGCGCCGAACCGCGAGCTACATCCGATCAATGGTGTGGATTGGTTCGACGCGGAGGCCTATTGCAACTGGGCCGAACGACGCCTCCCGACGGAATGGGAATGGGAATGGGCAGCCCGCGGCCGCAATGAAGGGAATACCTACCCTTGGGGGGATACCCCTGAACCCAATTGCAATGTCGCGGTGATGGACGACCTCGTGATGGGTGCCGGATGTGGATTGAACGCGACGAATCCGGTGGGCAGCAAATCGCCCCTCGGCGACAGCCCGGACGGGGTTCAAGATCTCAGCGGAAACGTCGCCGAGTGGACGAGCAGCGCGAGCATCTATGTGCCGACGTCCCGGATCGTCCGGGGCGGCAGCTGGGGCTACAACAGTGCGATTTACTTCAACGTCGCGTTTCCCTCGGACTACGATTCGATGGGCCGCGACGACAATACCGGCTTTCGTTGCGCCCGAGCCTCGTCCCCTTGACCGGGTGTTTCGCCGGCGTCGCAGAGCAGCCCGTGTCGCAGTAGGCCTTCGAGCGCGCGGTCGAGCCGCGACGTGAGGACTTCACGGCGCGCGGCCGGATCGACGGTCCGGCCATCTTCGAACACGTCCGGTACCGTCCCCTGCCCCGACCAGTCCACGAGGGCGTCGAGAATGGCCGCGTGATCGCGCGAACCGTCGGCCAGGTTGACCACTTCGACTGCGAGCGCGTCCAGATCGACCCGTTGATGGCGCCCGTTGGTCGCGAATCGGTATCGACGAGACTGCCACCGCGCCGTGGCAGCCGTCCGCGGAAACGTCGTGGGCTCAAACGCGAGATCGGGCGGATGCACCCGTAGGTCAACGCCTCCTCCGCAGACCATACATTCGAGCACGTCACTCGCAAGCCTGGTGCTCGCATCGGGGTCGCTAGGAACGGCGAGGCCGCACGCGAGCACCTGCGCGACCGCATGCTCCACGAGCTCCGCGAACGCGACATCCGCGGGCCATAGGTTCATCAACCGGACGAAGGCGGCTTTGGTCAGAGGCTCGCGGCTCACGACGTCGTTACCTTCGAGACCGGTGAACCGATGTTCGACCCCAGGCGTGAGGTCGACCGTACCTTCATGGGGTCGCCCTGCGAATCCGGTGCGAAGGGGCTTGATCACGCCCGGGCCGAGCGCTCGGTGCAGCTCCGCATCCGCATGGCAAACGAGCGAGGCCCGAAACTGTCGATTGCGCACGAAATCGAGATACTGCTCCATGTGCAAGAGGTCGGGCAGCAGACGATCGAGCGTCTCGCCCACGTCCGGCGGAAGTTCGCGGGCAAACATCGTATGGACCTCGCTCTCGCACAGGAACTGCAGGCGATAGCGTTCGAGACGTTCGACGAATTCGTAGAAGTAGAGCGGCTCGTTTTCGTCTTCGAGGTGCTCGTGGAACACGTAATCATCACCCGTCCGGGCCAAGATCGCGAGTTCTCGCTCGAGCAGCAGCGCGTAAGGGCCACTTTGATGCGCCGCCGAACGCACGAGAAAATCGACCAACGCACGCGCTTGATCGATTCGGCGCCGCGGCTCGGCAAATCCGCGAACGTGCCATCGCATCATCCGGCGCACGCTGTCGCGCAAATGCCAACCCGGATACGTGTTGTAGCTTACGTAGCCGACTCCGCCCGGCGCGAGGCGGTCGCGACAAATCTCGAGGATCTTGGCCTGCACCGGCGCCGGCACCCACGAATAGACGCCGTGACAGATCACGTAGTCGAAGGTGCCGAACGACGCGTCGACATCCGTGATGCTCGCGCAACGGAGCTCGACATTGCCGAGCCCAACGGCGGCAAGAAACTCGTGCCCTTCGGCGATCTGCCGAGCCGATCGATCGACGCCGACGAAGGTCGAGTTGGGCAGGTGCTCGGCCATGGGGATGAGGTTGCCGCCCGCCGCACAACCGAGCTCGAGCACTCGGGACTCGCGTGGATCGGCGGCGGGAAGCCCAAAGAGCCGAGCGAGCATGCACAACCGATCCGGGTGCGTCCGAGAGTACGGGTAACTCGTGTACGGAACCTCGTCGTAGCTCGAACCGATCGCGTGGGTCATGCAGGGTTTCGTCGCGGTGGCACATACCCTAGGACGGCCGCGCGGTCACGGGGTGAGCGCATCGGGCCTTCGAAGGAGGGTCGAGGCTTCGACCAGAGGTCCGGCGCGACAGGCCCCACCGGCAAATCGACGATCGGCATCCCCGTGGAATGGCCTCTAGCCCTTGGAACGTTGGGCTCGGCGTGTCGAAGCACCTACTCGTCGGCGTCGCTTGTGCGGGTGCGCTCTTCCTCGGGGTTCTCCTCGAGCGCTACGGAGATCTGAACCATCTCGACGACGAGCCCTTAGCGAAGCGGCTGCTCGAGTCGCGAGGCATCGGATGCACCCCCAAGATCGTGGACCGCCGCGAAGGTGAACTTCGCATCGCGTGCGCGGACGGAACCTATACCTTCGTCATCTCCCTTCCGTGCGGCAGCCCTCGACCTTGGCTCTGCGACGTGCTCGGGTTCGACGCGGCGTGCTGGGAGCAGACGTTCTAGCCGGTGCCGAACCTCGGTCGTCACGCTCATCGAGCATAGTTCGAGATTCGCGAGCTCAATCGCTCGGCGAGCACCGGACAGGCCTCGCCGAGTTCCGTCAGAATGAGTTTCGCTTCTTCGCGATAGGTTTCGATACGTGCGGTCGTCCAATAGTGCGGCGGCTCGCGAAGATTGTGCACACGATCCGCCAACTTCACCATCCACACTTCAGGCGGCTGTTCGCGAATTCTTCTGAGGCTGTCGCGCATCTGCGCTGGCTTGTCACCCGCTGCGGGGTCCTTGCTCAATGCGGCGACCCCTTGCGCCACGGCATCGCCAAAGCGCATCCGGATCTCGTCGAGACCAACGTCCGTGTCCTCCGCGACGTCGTGAAGCAGCGCGCAGGCAACCGCCAGGTCCGGTTGCGCGACATCGTCTCGTACGGCGAGCGCCGCAGTCACCTCCATCGCCACGGCGCACGGATGGAGAATGTAAGGCAAGTCGCCGCCAGGCAGCTTTTGGCCGTGATGCGCTCGCGCGGCGAGCTCGAACGCGCGCAACCAGAGTTCCTGCGACCAGACCGTCATTTCGACACGACGATACCCGATGCGCGATGACGCGTCATCTCGCCGCGACCTCGACCTCGAACGCTCCGGTTCGCTTGGCTGCAGCCCCGCCACATCTCGTCGACCAACGGCAATCATCGTATTGGCGGTCGACAACATCGTTCAGCGAGTTCCGACCGACGTGCGACAACCATTCACGATGCCGCCGCGGTTTCCGAGTTCCCGGATGGCTGGGTGCAGGAACCACCCGCGAGCGCCGTGCAAGTGTGGGCCACCGCAACATCCACCTCCAACGACATGACTCTACCGATCGAGGTCTAACCGCGACGGCGATCGAACTACGACCCATGCCGGGAACGTCCTTTCCGGCAGAGGGCGCTCGCGGTTTGCAGTTTCCCTATCAAGCCCCTCGACGACGAGCCGGTGTCCCTGTCCTCTAAAGTTCCAAGCCATGCACATCTCTGTTGAATCCATCATCGATGCGTCACGTGTCGTCGAGCCCCAATCGGATGGCTACGATACCGACGTCACACTCGCGTCGTTGCGAGAGCAAGGCTGGCAAAGGCGGACCGTCGATTCGACCCGCGGCCTGCTCGACGGAAAGGTCGTTGTCGACGACATTGGGCAAAGCCGAGCCGGGGAACGCCGGATCGTGATCGCCGAGCCTCCCAATTGGCCCAACTTGCGCCGGGCCGAAGCGTTGCTTCGGACATGGCAGGCCGCCTACCGGCAATTCGGGACCTTGATCGACACCTTTTATCCGATTGCACTCCCGAGTCCCGATCCGGTGATGTTTCCCCCCCACGACGTGCCCCCTCCACGATCCGGGCTCGGGTCCGCCTCGGGCAGCGAGGAAGACGAACCGGGGACGATGTATGCGACGGTTTTCGACCCCATCGGGACCGCGCAAGCCTTCGTTCACGAGCTCGCACACCAAAAGCTCCGCGCACTCGGGATCTACTTCGAACACGCCGAGCGTTGGATTCTCAATCCGCCTAGCGCGACGTTCCCGAGCCCCGTGCGACGCGATCGGCCACGGCCGATGACCGCGGTCCTGCACGCGCTCTATTCCTGGCTCTACATCACCGATCTCGATTTGCACATGGCCCGTGCCCATCTCGCCGGTGAACTCCAAGGCGAGCCGTTCTCGACGTTTCGCTATCTCTTGCAACGCAACCTGGGCCGAGTCATGGAAGGCGCGCAAACGGTCCGTCGTCATATGGAGGTCGACGAGTCCGGCGAATCCTTCCGCTGTGGGCTCGACGCATGGATCGATCGCCTCCACGACGAGGGTTGGTCGCTGCTCGACGCGACGCAACCGAGCGAACGTCAGGCGAATCGCCACATCAAGGAAACCACGTATACGGCGAACGCAACCGCCGAAGCGCTGCCGAACACCATCGCCAAGTAAGCGACACGGAGTCGTGGCACCACCGTCCAGGCCGAGCGCCATTGCTTGCGGCGTTCGAACAAGGGTGCCTCGGAAAACAGCGTGGCCGTCTCACGGCGAAGGTCCGCGTGAGTCGGCCCGTCGCCGTTCGCGGCCACGATGCGAACGAGGATCGCTCGTGCGTCGAGGCTCCCCGGCCGCGAGCGGAGGGCCGCGTCGATCGCTGATCGAGCCCCCACCAGATCCCCGCTCGCGACCAAACATCGCCCGAGTTCGAGGGATAACGCGCCCGAACGGAAATTGCGATCACGAGCCAGTCCGGCCTCTAGATGCGCACGCGCTTGCCCATAGCCGGAAGGAGACCCCAACGCCGCAGCGGCTCGACCCGCGAGCAACCGGTGCTCCGCATCGTCGTCTCCCGCCCGGATGTTGGCCTCGAGGAGTGGAAGCGCCTGCCCTCCCCGCCCCGTGTCGACGAGCAGCTCCGCAAACTCGAAGCGAGCGCTGCGATCATGGGGGTTGATCTCGAGCCGGCGTCGTAGCTTGTCCTTGCGTTGACGACGACGCCAAAGTTGCCAGAGGTCCGGCAGGACCCGCAGACGCAATCGATCGAGGAGCCAGGCCACGACGATGAACGCGACCACGGCCGTGATCCAAGGGTCGAAGAAGAAGAACAGCGCGAACAAGACCCAAAGCTTCGCCACCACGCGATCGTGCCTCGATCACGGCCGTTACCCAACCCACAAACACGGCGTTCGGCACGCGTTGCCCTGACGACCTACTTCGATCGTCGAGCGATGGGTCTACGAATCGCTCCAGCAGATGGCTGAAGGCGGCATTGCTGACGAGGAGGCCGACATCGACGGCCGCTGCCACCGAACCCTATGGGGCGCGTGGAGAGGATTCAGCCCGTGGGGCGTGAAGACAGTCTCGCGTGGTCGTTCATCGCCATGGGGTCGGCGTCACGATCGGTGGCCCGCGATGGATCTCCGGCCCGAACCCATCGTCGCTCGGCTGCGGCTCGCCGGTGATTCCCCCCTCGGGTCGTCCGGAGGGTCGCAACGGCGGCACGATATCGCTCGCGTCCCCGTCATCCCACCGCAGATAGCTCACCGCGCGACGACATTGCTCGTAGCTGCGGTGAAGTAAGGTGAACGCCCGCGCACGCAGGTCCATCTCATCGAGCTCGAACGGTTCGAGGACCGGCGGACCCTCGCTCCCGTCGCTGCGACGCGACAAGGCCACGATGAGCATCACCCCGAGCTCGGCCGCGTGATCGACCTCGTCACGACGTGCCGCCGTCCGACCTTGGATCCGCTGCCAGGCCTCAGCAAACAACGAGGACAACGCCACGAGGTCATTGGCAGTATCGAGGTGCCCTTGCCCTTCGCGGATCTCCGCCACCCGCTCTGCATTGACGAGCTCACGCGCAACCAAGGCGTCGGCGTCTGCGAGCAAGGTGCGACGCAGAGTCGTGGATTCGGTCAACAGCTCGTCGAAATCGCGATCGTCGCGGCGATTCCGGGCTGCCCAAAGCAAGTGAGCATACCAAGCCGCCAACGCGAGATCGCTCAAGTCGACGACATGGGCAAGGTCGAACGTGGGCAGGTGCTCGACGATCGCCGAGCGCAGTTCGACCAGTCGCTCGGCAGCTCCGAGCGCAATGGAAGCTGCCGTCGGCACGTCACCTTGAATCGGTTGCACCTCCGCGACGGGCATTGCCTCGAGCCGCGGCCGAACGCGTTCGAACGCTTCTGCGGAGGTTTTGGGCGGTTGTGGTCGGGCCGGGGCAGCACGCAAAGTGGTGGCCATCTCGCAACCCAGGTTAGCATCGAACGAAGCCCTGCTCGACGAAGCGTCGCTCATCGCCTGGTCCGGTGCCGCGGCGAGGGGCCTTGGCGAAAGGCCCCTCGCGAAGGACCTCAATGGTGGACGAGCGCCGACTGGCCGCCGAGGGTTCGCAGACCAGGACCCGCCGCTTCGCTCGCGGTTCGAGCGAAGAGGAAGATCGGGCTGAATCGCTCAAAAACCGCTCCATCCGAGAACCGGGCGGAGCCTAATACTAGCCTGCTAGGTATAAACGGGTGTGTCGCGAATCAGCCTGACCGCTCAGCGGTGGGCACTGTCCATCGCTGAGGCCAACTCGAAGTCGCGGTCGGTCAGCCCATTCGCCGTGTGCGTCCAAAGCTCGACATCGACACGGTTGTAGACGTTGGACCAATTCGGGTGATGGTCGAGTCGCTCGGCAACCTCGCCCACGGCATTCATCCAAGCCAAAGCCTCTTTGAAGTCGGGGAAGGTGAACGACTTCTTGAGGTGGCTCTTCTCCACCGCCCAACCATCGAGAGCGGCAACCTTCTTTTCGATTTCCTGTGCGCTGAGAGACATGGGCGGGAGGCTAAGGGATCTAGTACCGATAGCGAATCACCCGCGTGTCCCCACCGATCTCGAGTATGAAACCAAAGAGAAAGTCGATGTGGCCCGAACTTGGATCCACGAGTTGTTCGGGGGGATTGCTGAACGGTGCGGCCGCGCGGACTGCACGAATGGCCTCTTCGTCCAGATAGCCCACACCGCTGCCCTCGATCAAATGGATCCAATGCAAGGTGCCATCGGGGTTGAGTGAGATCGCGAGCTTGGTCTTGCGCGATCTCGATCCGAACCGACTGCCATCGGGATCGTGAGCCGCGTGGACGGCTTCGGGGTGCCACTGAGCCGCGATCTGATCGCGAACGCGATTGAAGAACGACGCGAACCGGAACCGCGTCGTGTTGAGCAAGTTCCCGTCGCCCTCGTCCAGCTCGGGGTCGAGCAGATCCATCGTGCCAGGCCCCCCCCACTGTTTGCGCAGATTCGACGAAAGCCCCTCGACGCCACGTGGGCTCAGGCTCGCGATCCCACCAACGGGAGACACCTGGCCGCCCCCTCGAGCGGCTTGCTCCCCGTCCTCGGAGGGATCGAGAACGCCTCGGCCATCCTGGGCGAGGTTCCCCGAACCCGTCGGTTCCCGGCCGAGCAGGCGCAGCGCGGTCGAGGTGGACATCGTCGGCGTCGGGGCATCGGATCCATCGGGCCGAGCGCGGGGCTGACCCGCCGGCTCGGCTTGGCCCTCACTCGGTCGCCGCCTCGGCGCCCGTGTCTCGCGATCGACGCGATTGTCGAACTCGGAGATGTAGCGGGTATTGTCCGGTGCACGCTCCTCGACGAGATAGTCGAGCTTGACCAGCTCGCCGTCGGGCCGTGGTGGAGGTGAACGCTCGGCGGACGGTTCTTCGGGATCAGAGACCCAATCGATCTCGAACGAGCGGCCTGGCACCCGCGGCAGCGATGCGTCCGACGGGGTCAACTGAAGAACCACATCGCCCGCAGACCATAGGATCCAGTGAGCCACGACCGAGACGACCACCGCTACCACGCGGGTCGCCACGGTCGTCGACGGATCTCGGCGCATGCCCACGGCTGGCTGGCATTATAGCCCCGCCCCCCGACCTGCAAGAGTGGGGCGCTCGGCGGCGAACCACCCCGGGGTGAGCAGGACGCCTGCTAAAACGTCGCTTGCAGGGCGCAATGCGGTTGGCGGCGAAGCGAAGATGGCTCGCACCTCATCGCCCATTCGGCGTTCGATGAGGAGCGCTATGGCGCGCCCGTTTCGGCGCAAGGACACGGTCCGGAGTTCATCTGGGTTCCCCCCGGCCTGTTCGTAGGCCGCAATGAACCCCGTGGGCGTCGGAGCTTCCACGGCGTGGAGTTCGTGCTGCAACGTCGGATCGAGCTGCAAAAGGCTCGGGATGGCCACCGTGGCGTCGCTCGGGGTCGCGACGACCTGGAGCTGTTGACCCACTCGCAGCGCCAAGCGATCGATCGCGCCCGGTTGCAACGGAATCGCCAACCCCTTCACGACGACCCGCTCGCGAACCGTTTCGAATTGCGGAGGCAGGTCGAGCCAACGGTCCCCGACGAGGATCCGCTGCGAGGGTCCCGCGAGGTAGGCCGCCCGCGCGTCCGTCCGCGCAACCAAGATCACACTGGCCGCGACGACCACGAGGAGTGGGATCGCTGCCCATCGCAAGGAGCGTCCGATCCCGCGCTCTGGGACCATCGCGACCAGCATTCCCCATGCGGCCGCGGTGATGAGCCCGACCGGCGAGACCTCGAGCGCGGCCAAACCGGGGATCGCAGCCAACGCTTGAGCGAGCAACATCAACAGCATCGGGGCGAGGACGCGTTTTCGCATGGCGGGGACGACCGAGGTCCGCGACCAGGGTCCGAGCGTCCACAACGCACCTCCGGCCAGCGCCGAGGCGAGCAAATGCCCCCCGGCGAGCACCGAGGCCGGATCCGACGACACTCCCGCGGCCGCCGCGAGACCGACCGCACCTCCCCCGACCCCTGCGACCACCGTTCGTCCGCGACCATGGATCCGTTCGAACGCGGGGCCACAGAGCCAGATCGTATACGCACTCACGACGACCGAGACCGCGTCGCCTTGACACCAGATCCCCGTGAATACTCGGAACCACTCCCCGTTCCGCCACAACGCCGGCGTCATTGCGCCCGCGGCAAGCAGTCCGAGCCCGCCCATCTGCAGACCGGTCCGAATGAGATAACTCCAGACGACCACGACCACCAAAGCCGGGACGACGAGCAACGTTCCGGTGCGTTGGAAGGTTGGGGCCATCCGGAGAAATCCATCCAGACGCACCGCGACACTTTCGGCATAGTGGACGAGGTCGGCATTGAGCTCGACCGACCCCCCCGCACTGCCGAGCGAAGCGATGGCGCGACGCGAGGCGACGACCACACGATCGTCCGCCGCCGTCGCGAGTCGTTCGACCCGTTCGAACTCGACCTGGGCAGGCTTGGGACAGCCCGCGCGAAGCCAGGCAATCCCGCGAAAAAGTGCACCACTCGCAAGCGAGATCCCGAGCACGCGGCAACGCTCGCGCGTCAACGCGTTCGCCACGGTCTGCGCAGCACCGACATAGGCGAGGAAGGTGACCCGCGCCTGCGAGAGCAACCCGAGCGATCGCGGGTCGGTCCCCACCGGACCATTCTCGAGCGCCAAGAGCAGTTCCGCTGCACGCTCGAGCCGACCCGATTCCCCATAGGCACGCATGAGACCGAGGGCCAACGCGGGCCGAACCGCGGCATAGCGGGCATGGAAGTGAAGGTCGTAATGCGCGATGCCTTCGTCCCAACGTTGCCCGTAGAACAGCATCGACACGATCTGCTCATTGATGATGGCGAGCTCGGTGTCGTCGTCGGTGTCGCCCGCGAGACCGCGAAAATGATCGATCGCACCGTCGACGCCAACCCGTTCGAGGACGGCCAGTCCGTGAAGGATCTCTTGATGACGAGCCAAGCCCGAACCGGGCATGAGCAGCGCACGCAGGCCCGCGAGTTGGACGGCCACGCGGAGCTTGCCGCGACCAAAGGCGGCCCGCGCCAACAACTCGAGCAGGAACGGCACGACGACGACGAGACCCGTCATCGCGACGGCGACCACACCAAAGAACGGCGACTCCTGCCCCATGGCGTAGAGCGACATGAGCAACAACGCAGCGAGGATCACCGTGTAGCCACGCTGTCCCGCATCGAAGCGACGGACCAACCGCCCGAGCGTCAACCCGAGCAACACCGCCGAAAGCACCGTCAACTCGGTCAACACGAAGACTTCGTAACCTCCCCTCGAGCCGTCAACCGTTCGGACCGGCCGACTCGAGATGTCCGATGCGTCGGTACTTTTCGTAGCGTCGTTCGATGAGCACATCGGTCGGGCACGCCAGCAAGTCGCGAAGATGACGTCGGATGACTTCCTGCATGGCCGCCGCCGTCAGGGTCGGGTCGCGGTGTGCACCACCGACCGCCTCAGGGATGATCTCGTCACAGATCCCGAAGGCGAAGAGGTCGTGGGCGGTCAGTTTGAGTTGATTGGCCGCCCGTTGTTCGGCCTCGGGGTCTTTCCAGAGGATCGACGCACAGCCGCGCGGCGAGATCACCGAATAGACTGCATGTTCGAGCATGAGAACTCGATCGGTCAGTCCGATCGCCAGCGCCCCTCCGGATCCGCCTTCACCGATGACGACCGAGATCGTCGGAACCTCCAACGTCGACAGCAACTCGAGCGAAGTCGCGATCGCTTCGGATTGACCTCGTTCTTCCGCGCCGATGCCCGGGTAAGCGCCGGCCGTGTCGATGAAGCAAAGCAACGGGTGACCGAACTGCTCGGCCATCCGCATCAGTCGTTGCGCCTTACGGTAGCCCTCGGGCCGAGCCATCCCGAAGTTGCGATAAAGGTTTTCTTTGGTGTTGCGGCCCTTTTGATGGCCGAGGAGCACGACGGTCGCCCCATCCAACCGACCGAGCCCAGACACGATCGCAGGATCGTCACCGTAGGATCGATCGCCCCGAAGCTCGACGAAGTCCTCGATGATCTCCGCGACGTAGTCGAGCGTGTAGGGACGATCGGGATGCTTGGCGAGCTGCACCTGCTCCCAAGGCGTCAACGATGCGAACCGTTCCTTCTGGAGCTGGCGAGCCTTCTCCTCGAGCCGCTCGATCTCGACGGCCATCTCCCGACTCTCGCCGCTCAGCAGCTTGAGCTCGCGGATCTTTCCCTCCAGCTCGACAATGGGTCGTTCGAACTCGAGAATCTTGGTGCTCATCGGAGATGACCTCTTCCCTCGCGGCGCGGCGAAGGGCCAAGGAATGCATCGATCCGCTCCCAAGGGCAACCGCGCGGGTCGCCAATGTGAACGATCTCTTCCGCAGGCAGCTGGTGGCGAAAGTACGTGCGTTGTCGGCGAGCATAGTGACGGGTCGCCAGAAGCACCGCTTGACGCGCCACACCGAGATCCTGGCGACCTTTCACCACGTCGACGAGCTGCCGGTAACCGAGGGTTCGCATGGCCTTGTGGCGCTCGTCGTAGCCATCGGCCACCAGCCGCTCGACTTCTTGTAACCAGCCGGCCTCGAACATGGCACCCAGACGGCGCTCGATCCTGTCGTCGACCTCGGCCGTCCCAGGATCGCACACCACCAGCATCATCGGGATCCGAGGGCGAGGAGGGTCCTGCTCGCGGACGCGACTGACGGGCCCGCCGTGAAGCTCACAAAGCCACAACGCGCGAAGGATCCGAACCAGATTGTGGGGATGGATGCCTTCGGCCGTGTCGGGATCGCGCGCGACGAGGGCGCGATGTGCCGAGCCCGGATCCGCGCGCTCACAGGTCTCCCAGCCGCGATCGAACTCGACTCTCGCGGGATCGTCGTGGCGTCCATCGGCGGTCGCGGGCGCGCTCTGAGTCCAGCCCACGGCACGAAGATAAAATCCCGTCCCCCCGACGAAGATCCCACCTTCCTGTTGCAGGACCTCCCACGCCGCGCGCGCGTAGTCTCCGGCCGAGAACACCTGGTCCGGCTCCACGAGATCGATCAAACGATGCGGAACCGAGGTTCGAATGTGCTCCGAAGGTTTGGCACTGCCGATGTCGAGCCTTCGGTAGACCTTGACCGAGTCACACACGAGGACCGGTCGATCGAACCGACGCGCGGCTTCCAGTCCGAGTTCCGCTTTACCGGCAGCGGTCGGACCCACGAACGCGACGACCCGAGCCGGCGAGGCGTCTTCGTCGATCACGGCACGAGTTCCTGACTCGACCATCGTCGCACCCCTGGAAGTTCATCGATCGATTCCCCAGCGAGCACCAGTTCCCGCAACCAGCGTCGTGCCAAACGCGGGGCTGGATCGGCACCACGGATTTCGGCGATCGCCTCGATCGCAACATGGGCTTCGGCGGTCGGATCGTTTTGGCGCAAGCGCAGCCACGGCAACACGCGCTGGAGCAGATCGTGTACGTCGGGCTCGTCCACACAGTGCCGCAAGATCGCCGGAACCGCGCGGACGCGGACCGTCTCACCACCAAACGCTTCCGCCACGATGCCGAGTTCTTCGAGCAGCGCCTGGCCGCGGACGACCAAGTCGACGTCCTGGGATCGACACCGCACGAGCACCGGCTCGAGCAGCCCTTGCGCCTCCACTCGTCCACCGCCGAGATCTGCGGTCAACCGGCGAAACAGCAGGTGCGAGCGCAAACGACGGAGATCGACGGCCAGCAAGTCTTCGCCCGAACGAAAGATGCCCACGGGCCCTGGCAAGCACGTCATCAGCAAAAGCGAATCTTCGGGGGTTCCAAGCGGAAGTTCAGCCGAGGCCACGGGCGTGTCGGCATCGTGGCCGTTCGTCTCCACCCGACGATCGGCCGCCGCAGAAGCCGACCGCGTGCGCAACTCCTCGGCCGCCTCGCGAAGGCGCGAGCGTTCGACCGAGTAGCCTTCGCTCGCCGCCCGAGTCTGTAGTCGATACGCCGACCCACGCTCGAGCGCGGAGGAAGGGAGCGTACCCCCCCCGCCCGTACGACCCCACGCATCGAGTGCGACCGCGACCTCCGAATTCACGGACCGCACGGCCGGAGCTTCGGCCACTGCGGTGGTTCGCCACTGTCCGAGGGCCGCCCGAACGGCGGTGTACACCACCTGTGGATCCGCAAAGCGGACTTCCGCCTTTTGCGGATGAACGTTGACGTCGACCGTGCCTCGGGGGGGGTCGACCACGAGGCACGCGATCGGATAACGCCCCTTCGGCAGCGCGTCGCCATACGCGGCTTCGACGATGTGCGCGAGCTCGACATGGTGAACGACGCGTCGTCGCACCACGACGAACAGGCCCGCGCGACTCCGAAGCGCAGCTTCGGCGGGCGTCAGAAAGGCGACGACCGAAACCCCTCCATGTTCACCTTCGACGCGGGTCGCTCGCGCCTGCGTTCGGCGATGCAACACCTGTACGAGCCGATCGGGCAATGACGAAGCCACGAGCGCGAGCACCTTCCGGCCGTTGTGGGTGAGGCTCAGGTGCACGTGCGGATGCGACACGCCTAGCCGCAGCATCGTTTCCGTACAGTGGGCGACCTCGGTCGCCTCGGTGCGAACGAACTTCCGTCGCGCAGGGACGTTCCCGAACAGGCGAGTCGCTTCGATCCGCGTCCCCGGAGCCATGGCAACGGGCTCATGCTCGGGCGGTAAGCCGGGCCGTGATCGCAACCGCGTGCCCGCCGTTGCAGATCGCATGCGGCTCTCGAGGACCACGGTCGCGACCGCGGCGAGCGACGCCAAGGCTTCGCCACGAAACCCGAGGGTGACGACGTCGAGCAGATCACTCGACGTCCGCAGCTTGCTCGTGGCGTGCCGCGTGATGGCCAGGACGAGGTCGTCCGGGTGGATCCCATGCCCATCGTCGCGGACGACGATCCGATCCATGCCGGCATTCTCGAGCTCGACGTCGACGCGCGTGGCCCCAGCGTCCACCGCATTCTCGACCAGCTCCTTGACGACCGAGGCAGGGCGATCGACGACCTCGCCGGCCGCGATTTGATCGGCGATCTCGCGACCGAGCACGGCGATCCGCGGAAGGTGATCCACGGTGTGGACCCCATCAGCCCCGGAGGGGCGTGAAACCCCATCAGCCCCGGAGGGGCGTAAAACCCCGTCGATGGGCACGTCAGGCCTCCGCGGAGCCGGTCCAGACGACGCGATTACGGCCGCCTTCCTTGGCGCGATAGAGCCGAGCATCCGCGATGGCGATGAGGTCGTCCGGTCCGACGATGGCCGGCAGGAGCTCCGCGACGCCGACGGAAATCGCGAGCGGAATGCGGCGTCCTTCGAAAATGAACTCCTCCTCGGCGGTCATCTGGCGGATCGTCTCGGCAAACGACACGGCCCCGCCGAGATCGATTTCGGGAAGGATCACCGCGAACTCCTCACCCCCGTAGCGCGCCACGATATCGACCTTGCGAGCGCGCCGACTGACGAGATCCGCGAGGTGGCGCAACACGTGGTCGCCCGCTCGGTGCCCGTAGGTATCGTTGCACTGCTTGAAGTGATCGATGTCGAACATCATCAACGACAGGGGTCGATCGTATCGACGAGCGCGGGTGAGCTCGCGTTCGAGCGTCGACATGAAGTAGCGCTTGTTGAAGATCTGAGTGAGGCCATCGACGGTCGAGAGGCGATAGATCTCTTCGTGATAGGAGCTCTCGATGTTGTCGCCGGTGAGGAACTTGAAGATCGAGCGTCCGACCTTGATGAGGTCTCCGTCCTGCAGGTACTTTTCCGTGATCTTCTGGTCGTTGACGTAAGTTCCGTTCGTCGACTCGTTGTCGCGAATCTTGGCCCCGTTGTCGTCGACCACGATCGTCGCATGCGTCCGCGAGACCGAATCCTGACTCACGCAGATATCGTTCGTCGCGGCGCGTCCGATGGTCATTTCTCCATCCAGGACGTATTTGCGACCCAGTTCGGCACCGTAGATCACCACGACGCACGCGTCTTTCTTCCGGCGCTGGGTCGTCGGGTCGTCGACCTTGTGGATGACGGTGACGATGGTTTCGTCGCGCATGGCCGCGGGTTGGGCGGGGTCGCCTACCCGAGGCAGGGTAGCAGACAAATCGTCGCGGCCCTGGAACCGAAGCGTGAGCGTGGTGTGACCGAATCCTACACAGCTCGCCCCCACCCGGAGGGGTGTGAGTCATCCCGCGGCAAGCGCGTGGTATTTTGACGGCGAGTACGACCTTGATATACGCCACGGAACGTGGCGACGCCGAAGACCGGGAACGCTAGGCTGGGAGGCTTCGGCGCGTTGTTTTTTCTGGGCACGCTCGCCGCGATCGCTTTCTACGTGCAGGGGCAGAGCACGCTCGAGGACCGTGAGTCCGAACGAAAAGTGGTGACGATCCTGGCCGACGAACCGGTCGACGCGCCACCGCTCCCGTTGCCCTGGAAAGATCGCCTCGACGTTTCGGCGGCAACACTCGTTCCCATCCTCGGTAGCCCCGATCCGAATACGTCCGGCGCACCGACCGCGACACCCGCGGGGGCCGTACAAACGCGCATCGACGCCCAGGAAGCATTATACGTCCAGGATCTCAACGACGGACATCGGATCCTGCTCACGCTCGATCCGGTCCTCCAAGACTCCGCTCTGACGATTTTTCGCAATCGCGAAGTCCCCTATGCGGGCGCCGTGATGATCGACTTGCGCGACAACGCCGTCCTGGTCCTCGCTGGACACTCGACGATGGATCCCGCCGTCGATCCGCTCGAGATCGTCGGCACGGCATGGGCACCCGCAGCGTCGATCTTCAAGCTCGTGACGACCGCGGCCCTGCTCGATAGCGGCGCTGCGACCCCGGCCACGAAGGCGTGCTTCTCGGGGGGCTTGCACGGAATCGAGGACCGCGATCTGCGGGACGACCCGGCTCGCGACAAACGCTGCGAAACGCTCAGCTCGGCGGTCGCCCACAGCCACAACCTCGTCATCGGCAAGCTCGCGCTCAAACACCTCGACCAGGACACGCTCACCGGCATGTCCCGATCGCTTTTGTTCGAGACCGAAATCCCGTTCGAGTTCAACATCGAGCGCAGTCCGGCCCATATTCCCGATGCGCCGACCGAGCGAGCCAAGGTCGCGGCAGGGTTCTGGAACGTCGACCTGAGCCCGATCCATGCAGCACTGATGACGGCCATCTTTGCGCGTGGGGGGATGCATCAACCACCCCACATCATCGCGCGGGTCATCGCTCCGGACGGAACCGATCTGACGCCGCCGCTTCCGACCGCGTCCCGAGCAATCGCCCAAGATGTCGCGGACGCCGTGGGGCTCATGATGCAGTCCACCACCCTCGAAGGCACGGCGCGCAGCAGCTTCCGGGATCGGCACGGTGTCCCCTACATTCGCGGCGTGACGGTCTCGGGCAAGACCGGGAGCCTCACCGGACGACGCGAGCCGTTCTTCAACTACAACTGGTTCGTCGGCTTCGCCCCGGCCGAGCGACCCGAAGTGGCGTTTGCCGTGCTGCTCGCGAACGAACCCAAGTGGCGCATCAAAGCCCACTATGCCGGTCGGCGATTGATCGAGCTCTACCTCGAGCGCCGTGAAGCGATCGCCCGAGCCAGGGATGTCCTGGTGACCCCTCAGGGCCTTTCCGCTCCCGTTCGTGACCCGTCCGGAGCGATCGTCCGCAACGCGACCGAAGCCGCCAACGACCGATCGAACTCTCCCGGCGGGGACGCGGCAACTGCCGATGCCGATCCGTCCACCATCGATCCCCCCGAGTCCCCACTGCCGCCCCTCCCTCCCCCTCCGGGGGCACTGCCCAAACGACCCGAACCGAGCTAGTTAGTTTTCAAGGGGCCTTTCGCAAAGGCCCCTCGCTCAGGCAGCCAAGCTGCCTACGCTCTCCCCAAACGCTCGCCTCACGGCTCGTCTTGTCTCCACGGAGCCTTTCGCAAAGGCCCCTCGCTGCGGCAGCCAAGCCGCCTACGCTCATTCCAAACGCTCGCCTCACGGCTCGTGCAGAATCGCAGCGCTGCCGTGCGAAATCCCGGCTCGTCGAGCCCGAAGTTGGCGGCCACCTTCTCCCGTGAAGAGGAGGTGTTCGATGATCGGTGTGACCGGAGCCAATGGAACCTTGAGTCGTGAAGTGATCGCGCAGCTGCGAGCTGCCAACATCCCGTTTCGTGCAATGTATGTGTCGAGTCGAGCGGCCGAGGCCGCTCGCGCGATGGGCATCGACGCCGTCACGAGCGACTACAACCACCCCGAGACACTCCGTGCGGCCTTTGCAGGGTGCGACAAGCTGTTCTTGCTCGGACCGAACGCGTTGAACCAGATCGAGCTCGAGTGGAATGGGATCGAAGCGGCCAAAGCCGTCGGCGTCCGGCATATCGTCAAACAGTCGGTCATGGGTGCAGACGACGAAGCCTTCAGCCTGGCCCAGATCCATCGCCCGATCGAACGAGCCCTCGCAGCGAGCGGCCTCGCTTGGACCTGCTTGCGTCCCAATAGCTTCATGCAGAATGTCTTCACATTCATGCGCAAGACGATCGCAGACGAATCCGCGTTCTACAGCGCGAGTAGTCGAGGCCGGGTGAGCCATGTGGACGTTCGCGACATCGCGGCGGTCGCCGTACGAGCACTGACCGAACCGCATCACGAAGGCCGAGTCTATACATTGACCGGTCCGGCGGCCCTCACCTACGACGCGATGGCGGGGGAGCTCTCGCAGGCGCTCGGGCGCACGATCACGCACCATGACCTTCCACCCGCGGCCCTCCGAGCGGCCATGCTCACCGACGGGATGCCGGAACCGCTGGCGGATCGCTTGCTGGATCTGGAGCGATACTTTCGTGAGGGCTACGCGGCCCAGGTCACACATGATGTCGAACAGGTGACCGGACACGCCCCGAGGTCGTTTGCGCAATACATGAGCGAATGCAGACCACTGACCTAGCGACGGTCTCTTTGTGGGGGAACACCGTCAGCGTACACCGGGGCGCGGCGCCACCGATCCGGCGCGGTTCCGCAACGTGGTTCGGTCGCATGTGATACACATGTCGAGCCGTGTCCGACACGAGTGTCCGCCGCAGACGGCCTTTCGGGTTCTTGCTCGGGTTTACGGTTGCACTCACCGGCTGCCCCCAACCGTACCCTGCGTGCCGCAGCGACCGAGAGTGCAAGCCCGCGTCGTCGGAGGTTTGTGTCAATGGAACCTGCCAAAACTGCAAGACCGACGACGACTGTGCAGGGATGCTTTCGGACGAGCTCGGCCCGCTCGTCTGCTACGAGTTCCGTTGTCAGTCCTCGGGAACCCACCCCGTCGAGTTCGGTGGGCCCTGCATCGACCGCTCGCAATGTGCACAGCAGCTTGCCTGCCGCCAAGGGATCTGCAGCAACTGCGTCGACAACGTCGATTGCGATGGGTTTCCATGCGATGCCGGGAGTGGGCGGTGTGCCCCGCCCGGACTCTGCAAGTCCGATCAACAGTGCCCCATGGACGAAGTCTGTGAAGCTGGCATCTGCGTGTTCGGCGAGCTCGCGGATGGAGATCCCAAGTGCGATAGCAATACCGTGTACTTCGACTTCGACAGCGCCTCGTTGACCCCCGACGGTGAAGCCGTCGTCTCCCAATGGGTCGAATGCACGAAGGGCGACCCTCGCACGCTCTATCTGGAAGCACACGCGGACAATCGCGGCAGCGAGGAATACAACATCCTGTTGTCGGAGCGACGTGGCGCCAGCGTTCGTCGCTATATGCTCGACTTGGGCCTCGACGGCAACAACCTCGTCGTCATCGCGAAGGGGTCGCTCGAAGCCACCGGCACCGACGATGACTCGCGTGCGAACGATCGCCGCGTGCAGTTCATCTTTCCCTGAGGGGCCTTTCGCAAAGGCCCCTCGCTGCGGCAGCCAAGCTGCCTACGCTCACCCCAAACGCTCGCCTACCGCTCGTCGGGAGCTTCGAGCGCGGATTCCTGGTGCGGGCGCCTTTCGCAAAGGCCCCTCGCTGCGGCAGCCAAGCTGCCTACGCTCACCCCAAACGCTCGCCTACCGCTCGTCGGAAGCTTCGAGCGCGGATTCCTGGTGCGGGCGCCTTTCGCAACGGCCCTCGCTGCGGCGGCCA
>Ga0315912_10000793_pt1 | contig 47283 bp, 37 predicted proteins | sample VfabasoilMG_FD_204469 | JGI IMG/M metagenome (GOLD analysis project Ga0315912, IMG submission 204469) | Garden soil microbial communities collected in Santa Monica, California, United States - V. faba soil | ecosystem: Environmental > Terrestrial > Soil > Garden | place: USA: California... | reverse complement strand
GGGCTGCGTTGCTCGACGCTCACCGTATTCCCGATACGACTCGGTCTCGCGCCTTGCCCTCGCGGCGCAGCTCCGCGCCTAACCGGCCACGAACTTCCGGCACCGAGTACTAGGTCTCACGCACTCGGCGGAGAGTCCCAATCTGCGAAGTCCTCGCCTTTTTCCTTGGAGAGAATATCGAGTGCCGCCACCGCGCCATCGCCCGCGCTGATGATCGCCTGACTGCGGCCTGGTCGAGCCAAACGGCCAACGGCATAGACACCGATCACCGACGTCTGACCGTTCTTGTCCGTCACTGCGGCCGGCCCCTCGAAGGTCACCCCGAGCTGCTGTGCGAGACGCGGCGATTTGCCCTCCGAAAGGATCAAGTACCGCGCCGTGACGTGTTCGCCCCCCTCGAAACCGACCTGGAATGCACCACCCTCTTGTTTCACCGATTCGACGCGCCGGTCCTCGATGGGTGCACCAAAGCTCGAGACCTGTCGACGCGCGACCTGCTGATAGTCGGTACCTGAAACCTCCGGGACTCCGAGGTAGTTCTTGAGCAAGGCCCAGTGCATGGCGGTCTTGTCCTGCCCGTACACCACGACCGACAAACCATTCTTGGCCAAAAACAGCGCCGCACTCAGACCACCCGGGCCATCTCCGATGATTGCTACGTCCATGTGTCTCGTTCCTTTCGGGCGACCTTAGTCCAAACCGCGGGGCTGCGAAACCTTCGATCGGAGCGCTCGTAGAGAAACGTCGGTTTTTCGGGGACAAGCTAGCTGTCAGCGAGGCGTCGGATCGGCCGCACGCTGTGCAATCGCATCTCGTAGCCGAGAGCGACGAGATGATAAGGCACGAGTCGCCACCCTCCCAGAACCAAACTTCCGGCACCCCGAGTCCGGGGAGGAACATGGAGGCATCGGGTTTGCGCCCGCGGTCGGGTCGCACGGCGTACTTTGCTTCGGACGCGAAGACGAACCCACCTCGAGGCACGACCCACGCGAACAGCCAACCGATCACGAGTTCATGACGAAGCTCGCCATTTCTTCCTCCTCGAGCACTCCGTTCACGAGCTCACCAGGCTCGTCCTCAGGCAACGCCCTCCACTCATCGATGCGGAGGCGGATCCCGCCCAGATGCGTTTGCCCCGACGAAGGCGTTGCAACACCAGCGGAGGCCGGTATCCAGATCTTCGTCTGTGAGACCGCAGACCTCGGAGAGGCAGACCCGTCGGCACGCATCATCTTGAACTCCAAGCTCGTCCGTTTGGAGCCCTTTGTGGTGGAGCCCTTTGCGGAGCTCGAACCTGAGGTCACACTCGTACGGCTATTTGGGATGCTCTTCCCATTGAACAAGGCCTTCTTGTTGCCGAGCGCGTTCGAGGGGATCCGACTGCTCAAGAAGATTTACGTTTCGATGGAAGGCTCCAAGGTGCTGGTCGTTGGGCACACCGATACCACGGGTCTCGCAAGCCGCAACCGATCGCTCTCATTGCAGCGAGCCGAGGCCGTCATTCAGTTCATGACCGATGACGCGGAGGCGTGGCTGCAGTACTACACCTCTGAAACCGATTTTTCCCGCCGCTCGCGACGACGACGAGGACATTCATATGCTCTCGACGGTTCCGTTTGGCGGGCCCGCTCACTTTGGTCCGCACCATGACGACAATACGTACGAGGCGGCCCTGGCAAGGTTCCAGCAAGCCAATGGTCTTCCGATATCGGAAGTCGCCAGCGAAGATCTGCGGCGCGCGCTGATTGCAGAGTACATGATCGCCGACGACACGACGCACCCCCCATCGCTCGCGGCCACCCCCCATGGATGCGGTGACGCGTTTCCTGAAGTGAAAACGATGAGACTGAGGAACCAGAGAACCGGCGGGTCGAGGTGTTCTTCTTCCGCCACGGAATTGACCCGCAACCACTGGACACCATCTCAAACAGCGGATCGACCGATTATCCGGCATGGCGGGAGCGAACGCAGAAGGAGCACGATTTCCGCTCCTCCTTTGTCCATCGCGTCATCCTCGACGACCCTCTCTATGGGCTTGTGGCCTCTCAATCGGTGGAGCTGCTCTATGGCGATGGAACGACGCGGACCGCCTCGACCGACGAAGAGGGCGTGGTGGAAGTCGACGCACTACGCGGTGTGTCGGTGAAGATTCGTTTTGGGCAAGGCGATGAGCCCCGGGAACGCTTGGTGTTTCTCGATCTCCCCTCGGTCGACAGTGACGTAGGGGTCTGGCAGCGCCTGCACAATCTCGGGTACGGCCAAGTCGCCGATCCTCCGGCCGAGCCCGACGACCAGAACGAGCTCTTGCGCATGGCGAACAACTTCGCCATGGAGAACGGTCTAGAACCCGGACTCATCATTGAGTCGCCAGTACGCGTGGCCCTGCGTACGGCCCACGATCACGACATGCGTAGCTGGCCCAATCGCTTCGAGCAAGAGGAAGCGTTGCCCGAGGAGGTCGAAGGCGAGAACGACAAGGAGTCGGTGAGCTGACATGGCTGATCAATCACGCACGATCCTTCGGAACCTCACCTTCGCCTGGGTCGAGTTCCTCGGAACGAGCGACGGGATCGCGTTTCTGGCCGCGGCCAAGCGGATGGGCGGGAACAATCTGTTCGAATTCCTGCTCCCTGACCCGGCCGCGCCCGACGCAGACTTTATCCCGGCTCGATCGAAGAAGCCTGGTGTGCTCGCAAAGCGGGTGGGTCGCTTTTGGATGGGAAAAGTCAACGATTTTCGCGAGCTCTCGGCCGATGTCCACGCGCAACAGACGGCTCGCGACGAGTCCAAGGACTTTGCCGAAGGGTGGATTCTCAACCCCGCGGTCTTGGTCACCGATGTTGTTGGCCCACCCGTGTTGGGGACCCCGACTCACTTCCTCGCCGTCAGCGGTCATGGCAGCGGCGGTTTGGTGTGGGGAGGTGCCGATGACAAGGGTGCCTTTTCGATCAACATGATGCAGGTACCCCTTTCGTTCGCGAGCTCGACGACGCATCTCGTCGGATCTCTCAAATGCGTCCTGCTGGCATCCTGCTACAACGTCAGTCCCGACTTGGGACCGCTGTGGGTCGCCGCACTGCGCCGCGTGAGCCGAATCGTTGGAGACAACACGGTTGGGCTTCGCCTGGTGCTCGGGTATCGCGATGGCTATCCCGGTGGAAACCTCGGAGCGCGGGCCATGACCGACTTTCTCGGCCGCGTCCGAAAGGACCCAACGATCCCGATTGTCGAAGCGTGGCGCAAAGCCAACACCAGAGCGAGCAACAAAACGCTCACCCGCACCCTGCCTTGGGCCGCATTCGCCTTCGAGACCGCCGCAGGAGACAATTTTGCGGACTGGAACGACAACAAGTTGAGTCCGGTCAAGCTCACGGACCCCATTCTTCATTTCAACTCGAGTACGCCCGCTTCGGGCGAACCCGCGATCGAGCAACGGGCCGTCGAAATCCGTTGGAGGATGGGCGACGCCGCAAAGACGGTGATCGACACGTCCAACCGATTGGATCCAAAGGTGGGCTTGTTCTCGGGTGAGAAAGCGTCCATTACGATCAAGTTGTCCGCAACCGTTCCGGCTCCGAACAAGGATGAGATCGCATTTCTCGTGTTCTACTATTACCGCCCAGCCAAATCCATGGATCTCGCCAAGCTGATCGACGTCAAAACGGCTACGGCAAAAGACTTGGATGTCGTCGCCCGCGAGGGGCTCAACATTGAGCTGCAAGAGACTAGCATACAAGGGTTTCAACTCACCGCGAAGACGGACGGGGTTCGCGACTTCGAGATCGAGTTTACGTTGGTCTCACCTATAAGTTTGAAGGACGGCAATGACGGGACACGAGGAAACATTACCCTTGGTTTCTTTCCGTTTGGAACCGATCCGGAAGGCTGGGCGCAAATCCACAATCGAATTCTGCCAGCCGAGTTTGGTGCATTGGCGAGGAATCGACCATGAACACTGCTAAGCCCCCACAGCCCCCGGCAAAACGCCAAAAGGGGCACAAACTGAGCCCTACCATCTTGCTCGCCATGAGTTGTCGGAGTGCCCCCGAAGCAGGGCCTTCCGAACCACAAACCTTGCCCGCAGAGGTTCAAGGGGCCACACCCGCGCCTGCCGAGACCCCCAATGAACCCAAACCAGTCGCGGAAGACGGGGTTCGATGGCTCCGCGAACGCGACCCAGAGGGGGCACTGCATTTGGTCGAATCGACCAATGATATTGTTTATGTCGTTGACGGGAACTTCTATTTGACGCACGGCAATTCGCATGGAAATGGCACCCTGGTCGCTGGCGATGGGAGTGCGCTATGCGCTGTGGATTTCGGGAAACAAAAGGGATGCCCAAACGCTGGGGCTTTTTGGCGCAACCCACAGATCGCCGACCTCGCGACTGGAAAGCACTTGGGTGATTGTGCGTCCGGAAATATGCACCCCTGCGGGGGCGATGGTCTTTATGTTTGTTGCCAGATCACGGACAGGCCCCTAAGGCCAATTCACCCAGGCATCCGAAGACCTCCTTTAGCCGGGAAAATGCATCAATACGCCGCGCTCGACGATTCGCTGAAGCCCCTTCCCTATGAGGGGCGCCTCCTTAGAGCCGGAGAGCTGGTTTACCCGGAGCTCTTCACCCAGTACGCCGATCGTTCACCCGAGAACGCCGATCAGATCATTGTGCTGCGGCTGGACGAGGGAAGACCCTCGACGATCTGGAAGAAGCCATTCCAGAGTTGGACGGTGCATCGAGCATCCCACACCGCGCTCGTCCTGGACGCTCAAGGAGTGCTGTGGCGAGCATCCAAGGCATTGTGCTCCCCACAGAAAATCGCAGAGGTCTACACCGCCAAGGACTACAAGATTTCGACCATTCGAGGGCGCGGTCTCTCATGTGCGACCAGCGAGGCCTTCTACATGATGATTGCCACCGAGGACGGAGCCGCAGGCGAACCAGCCGAGGTGCACCACCGGATCTTCCGGCAGTCCCTCGAGCCCACAGCCCCGTCGGAACAGATCCGCGACTCGCAACACGTCATCACGTCGATCAGCTGCGGTACCCAAGGTGACCAAGTCGCCTGGGTCGAGGACCATGACCCCCGTTCGCCGGCCGAGCAAAGAGAGGGACGGCTCCCAACCTTTCATCTGGTGGTTCCCGGAAAGGAGCGTCCTTCCGCGACCCCTCCGGGGGGCTAGGTCTGGGGCATACGATCGATCGGGAACGAGCTCAGGAACTTCGAACCGGAGAAAGGTGCTGAACGAGGCCGGTGGAGTCGAGGCGGAGGCCCATATTAGGAGGATGGGGTCGAGTCCTTGACGGACAGGTCGCGGTTGACTTTTGGGCGTAACGGAGATTTTCGAAAGCGGTGTCGTCGAGTTTTCCTCGAACAGAACCAATGCAGCGGCGACGCTCGTGGTGCGCGAGGCGGCTCAAGCGGTCCAGGGAAGGTTGGTTTGTCCTGTCGGCGTCGGCGGGGCAGGTGGTGGCCTGCGAGGCTCGAGGAGACCCTGGCGCGCGAGTGCTTCGTCAATGTCCTCGGGAATTGGAACGGCCTTGAGGATCTTCATGCGACCCCCGCACTCGGGACATACGGTGACATCGGCGGAGAACACCCTCGCGAGGAGCCGACACCAAGCGAGGCGAGCCGGTGTCGGCGGAGTCGAGCTGATCTTGGCGTGGTGTTCCTCCTGGCCGTATCGCTCGAGCGATGGCGGTTGGACAACGGGAGTCGTCGCGTTGGGCTCGCGGTAGGCGATGGCGGCTCGCGGTGGCGCGAAGCGAAGACGCCGTGATCGCGGATCATGTGAAAGCCCGGCGGAGGAACCAGGACAACGAGTCTGGCGAGAAAGACGTTCGGCGTGACGGCGGCGTCCTGCTTCGAATGGCACTCGTGTGCATTTTGCGCTATCTCGCTATGAGCGGAGACTACGAACCGTTCTCGAACCCGAGCATTTCGACCCGGATCCGTCATCTCTTGAGGCAGGTATGGGCGGAACCGACCTCCAGGCAACCCGTGCTTCCTTATTTGTCCACCTGTCTGCAACCACGAAGGACTCCGTCGATCTCGAGCGACGCCGACCGCATCATCCGGCCTTCTGCTCTAACCGGCGTCCCAAGCGGTCCCCGACGCCGCGCAATCGTTTCAGAACCGCGCGCGAACAGCCCGTCACCCCGCTCGAGCGGTCTCGGACCCGAATTTTTTCGCCCCCGCGGGGTCCGAGACCTGAATTCGGCCCCGAACGAGCTGCACAGGCGGCTGCCCGAGCTGCACATGCGGCGGCGAGACTCGATTTCAAAGGTTCGAGACCTGTCGAACAGGGTCCCAGACCTGACGAAAAAGGTCCCAGACCCGACAATGACCTTTCAAAACCCAGCACTGACAAGAATTCACTCGGAATTCGAGTGTGCATCGATGTTTTGCTCCAACAGTCGACGGCTTCTTCTTCGTCCGACCCGCCGCCATATTCGCCGGTTCGGAGGGTGAGGCTGAGCCACCCCGCGCCGCTTCCGCTCAAAACTCATCCGGCCCGTGAAGGGCTCGCCAGTCCTCCAACCGCTTCGCGACGTCGTAGACGCGGTAGAGGCGACTTCGGTGATAGACGGTGCGATTCGTCAAGTCGACGAGCTCGTGACCAGCATTGGCCTGGGTCAAGTCTTGCTCGTCGAGATAGATGCGGCGGGCGAGCAACATCTCGTGGCCGTCGGTGTGGCGGACGAAGGTATCGACGGGGCAGCGCAGAATGTCGTAGGTGACGCCGTGGATCCGTCCGAGGGCATCGCGGTGGCGGAGTGGCTGGCCGTCGATGGTCAGCAAGGTCAACGTGTCGCCGGCATCGGCCGAACGCACGCACAATGCGTTTTGCATGAGGCCGTACTCGCGCTTCTCGGCGGCGTGGCCTCGGGCATCGACGACCTTGAGGACGTCGAGCACACTGCGGGTGGGGAGCTTCGTATCCGCGTTGCCGGATGTCGGGGTGACTCGTTTTCACCCAATCGCTTTGGTCGATGGTGTCGTTGCGGTCGAAGGTCCGCATCTGCCAAGCGTCGTGCTCGACCTTCTCCATCGTGCCATCGCGATAGACGGCCACCCGTCGAGTTCGAGCGTCGATACTACACAAGTCTGAACCTCAGCATGACTGAAGTGGCATAAGTCAGGTGTCCGTTTTTCGGGGGGAAACCCATGATCGGCCTCCTCAATCCCTCTTACCTAAGAAGCCTTCTTCGGAGGCATGGCGAGTCGTTCGCGGTTCATTGCGGGGATGCCAGGATCACGCATCGATGCCCGGAAGCGCAGCTGATCTCGCTTTTATGTACGCCCCCACGGGCCTCGATGTATCAACCTCCAACAAGAGTCGGTAAACCGCGTCAGGCAGAAAGAATGCGTAGTCGTCAACTAGTGAATCTGCCTCCAGTTTTTGCAGGCTTTCCACCAACTCCCGAAATCCGGGTGCCAGTCGTTCAACTTCCTTCGTCCTCTTTAGGCGGATCATTAGGCCCGGCAAGAGATCTCCGACACGTGAGCGACCGAAGATTACTTCTGTTCCTTCGGCTGCTTGCTTGAGCTCGATAACAAACTGTTCCGCTTCTCGCCTGAGTCGCAGTCGGCCCAATTGGTTCAGCACGGTTTTTCGTTCAAGCTTTTCCATCTTGATCTCCCCCCTTACTATGGGTCAAGAACTTCGAGTCCTTCTCTGACACCTCGTAGCAAAACTTCACGTTCGTCGCCCCATACCCCCCAAACGAACTCCCAACTCCAAGTGTCGTGGGGACCGGGGCGTCCGGTGGGAGTTCGAAGCACAACTCCTCCGGGACCTGACTTGGTAGCATGTGCGCGTGCATGCTCTGGATCATGGGTCCAAGAGGTAAAAGGACTTTCAGCCTGTATTGCGGGGTTGTCACCGAGCTCGTTGTGAATCTCGGGGGTAACGTTACCATTCACGTTTCCAGGCTCCACGCGTCCTTCTCTTGCTGCAGCGAGCTTCGGATGCTTGGCATTGACGCCTCGGTACACGAAGGTTTCGCCAGCTTTCGGGCCACCGTAGGAACGAACCCCGCCAAAAATCGCGCTGGCGACGGTGACCGCGTCTTCGCCGAACCTTTGCTCCTCTTCTGGCGTTGAAGTGCCGAAAAGGACCCGACCGGCATTGCGAATCGAACCGATCGGGTCGATCGCGCCAGTCGCAATCCCGATGCCCAAGCCGACGACCGCCGCTCCGATGAGGAGCGGCGCAACGGACGTCATCCCGAGACCAATGGCGACGCCACCCAGAACTTGGACAACCGCTGCGCCGATGACGTAGCCGGTAGCCGCGCCGTACGCGGCCCCAATGCCGATATTGAGCAACCTGGAACCCAATCCCCTTTGGGGAGCCGAATGCACAGGCTTCGACGGTGGTATCGGTGAATCCGCGGGAGGAACATACTCGTGCCGGAACGGATTCTCGACCATAGGCCCATCGAGTCCTCTAAAGAGTTCCTCAGTTCCCGGCATGCGAATCGACGTTGTCGACGTTGATGTAAAAGGTCCTCGCGGTGTGGGAATCGTAACTTCGTATGTTTCCTCGAAATAGAATTCTCCGTCTGGTCCGACGCTAGAGTAGTTTTCGTACTTGAACTCGAATCCCGAACTCGGCGGAGGCTCGGCCTTGGTTCCCGCGGGATCTCGATAGCCGATCGGATCATTCGCAGCGTATCGGTACCGATTCACCCCGTCCCCCAGCCCGATCGGATCGGCCGCCGACCACCGCCCGAGCCACGGCGCGTAGTACCGGGCCCCGTGGTGCGAAAGCCCAGTCTCCTCGTCCCGCTCCATCCCCGTATACCGATACCGATTCGGCGACACCTCCACGCTCGCATCACACGCCCGGTACGCACTCGTACCATACGGGTGATACTCCTCAAACGAGATCACCTTCCCACCCTCGTCGAGCTCCATGGTGACCGAGCCAAGGTGATTCCCGATCTGATGCCGCGTCAGCTTGCCATCATGGGCCTTCCCGTCCTTGCGAGTCTTGAACTCGAGCACGAGCCCACCGCCAACATGCTCGGTGATCGTCTCCTCGAGCACCTTCCCGCTGCCGTCCCGCTTCTGAAACCGCTCCGAAGCCCCAAGGTAGAGCCGCTCTTCGACCCGCCCTTGCCCATTCTGCGTGAGCTTGCGGACCCGCGCCCCCCCAACGTCGTACTGCATCTGCACGGTCTGGGTCCCGCGCTTGGTGGAGACGAGCTGCCCGACCTCGTCCCACGTGAGCAGGTCGAGGTGTGGCATGGCCACCATGTTGCCCATGGCATCATAAGCATAGAGCTCGTGCGCCTCGGCAACGCTCTTACCGGTCGCCCGCAAGCGATTGCCGAACCCCGAATAGACATACTCGCGGGTCCAGGATGCGGCGCTCGTCTTGCTACCGGTCTGATGCCGCATCTGCAAGACATTGCCGACGGCATCGTACTGATAGGTTTGCGTGTAGCTGCGCAGGGCGTTGGGGTCTTGTGGCGAAATCGTTCGCAACGCCTCCGTGTCGTAGTTCGGCGCATTGGCGGCTTGGCCAATGTGCTCGCGGCCCTTCGCGGAGATCAGACGATAGAGCGAGTCGTAGCGATAGGTGCTCGTGGCTTCGACCGCAGCATTGTCGAAGTGGACGGTCTCTTGGGCCTTGTCGACGATGGCGAGGATGTTGCCGGCGGCATCGTAGGTATGGTGGAGGTCGCGGAAAAGACCGCCGTTCTTACGCGTGGTGGAGAGGCGTGACAGGCGGTTGCTGAGCGGATCGTAGGTCGAAGTCGTGGTTGCGACGTTGCCGTGGCGCACCTTGGTGGGGCGACCGAGGTGGTCGTAGTCGTCGACGGCAAAGGCAATCCGGTAGGCGTCGTCGTTCGGCTCCTCGAACTGTTCGTCGACCTGATCTCCCAGTTCGAGACCTTCGTTGCTTCCTGGTCCGACCTTGGGTGCAGGGGTCTCGCGCTTGGCGACGCGTTGCCATTCGACCTGTTGGAGTGCGCCCGCGCCGTTGTAGGTCAGCTTCTGCCAGACGCCGGTCGCCGAACGGGTTTCGATGGGGCGATTCTCAGCGTCGTATTCGGCGAGGGTAATGAACGGCGTGTCGTCGAGCAGCCCCCGTTTCTCGGCATCGGCCCGCATTTTGGCAGGGGTGGTCTCGTGACCAAGGAAGCTCCAGTCGGGTTGCTTGGCCTCCTTCGTGAAGCGCCGAACGACCTTGGTGGGGTTGCCCTTGAAGTCGTACTTCTCGAAGGTGGTCTCGCCCGCACCGTCGTAGACGCGGAAGAGGCGACTTCGGTGATAGACGGTGCGACTCTCCAAGTCGACGAGGTCGTGGCCGGCATTGGCCTGGGTCAAGTCCTGTTCGTCGAGATAGACGCGGCGGGCGAGCAGCACCTCGTGGCCGTCGGTGTGGCGTACGAAGGTATCGACCGGGCGACGGAGAATGTCATAGGTGACGCGGTGGATCCGTCCAAGGGCATCGCGGTGGCGGAGCGGCTGGCCGTCGATGGTCAGCAAGGTCAACGTGTCGCCGGCATCGGCCGAGCGCACGTGCAAGGCATTCTGCATCAGGCCGTACTCGCGCTTCTCGGCGGCGTGGCCACGGGCGTCGACGACCTCGAGCACGTTGCCGACGACGTCGAACACACTGCGGGTCGCCAGCTTCGTATCGGAGCCGCTGTCGCGCAGCAGTGCAATGGTGGCCCACGTGCGGCCGAGGACGTCGAGCTTGTGGGTCGTCGGGGTCTCGGCGTGCTCTTCGGTGGCTACGAGGGCACGCAGGTCTGGCGCGCTCGTCTTCACCCAATCGCTCTCGTCGACGGTGTCGTTGCGGTCGAAGGTCCGCATCTGCCAAGCGTTGTGCTCGACCTTTTCCATCGTGCCGTCTCGATAGACGGTTTGAACGAGCCGTCCGAGGGCGTCGTAGACGAAGCGTGCCGCGAGCTCGCCACCGGTTCGGGCAAACGCACCACTACCGGTGAGGAAAGGCTCGAACGTTTCGACCGGTAGGCCGCGATTGTCGACGACGGTGCGACCCGAGGCTCGCCACTTGGTGCCGCTCTCACGGGCGAGCGTTTGCACGACCGAACCCGACCCATCGTAATAGGTTACGCCGATGCGGACGTCCTTGTGTGGGGCGCCATGGCGCAGTCGTATCGACTTCGTCTCGGAGACTGGCGTTCCGCTCTGCTCGAAGGCGAGCACGTTGTAGGCATAACGGAACGTCGCGCGTTGCGTTGCGTTCGGGTTCTCCTCGTCATTGTCGATGTCCTCGGGGGCATCACCGTGCTTTTTCGTCTTTCGCTGCTTGGTCGTACGGATCTCGCTGCCGTCATCGGGGCCGTCGGCTCCGTAGGTCGAGACGAGCACGGGTTGCCCGAGCGGGTCGTACTTCGTTTCTGTGATGCGGCCGTTCGGATCCCTGACTTTCACTGGTGCGAGTACGCGACGGTCGTATTCGATCGTCGTCGTGTTGCCGTGCACGTCGCGAGTTTCTACGGGCAGATGGTGGTCGGCGTCGTAGCTGGTGAAGGCGACGGAATCGTCGAAACCATCGATCGCCTCGACGGGCAAGAAGAAGGCCTGCGGGTCATGCACGGCGCGGCCGGAGGGGACCCACCAGTGGGTGCCGTCGACCTCCTGGGTGTAACCGCCTTCGGTCAGTACCGCTGAGAGGTTGGCCACATGGCTCTGCCATAGGGCCTCGATCTGCGTGGTCTTGAATGCACGCACATAGGTTGCGTACGGCAAGGCGTACGGGCCGACTTGACCGAGCGGGGCGGCTTTGTCCTGCGCATCGCCTTGACCCCTGTAGAAGACCTGCTTCGTGTGGGCGAGCAGGCCTCCGCCACTGCTGCCGATGCTGCGCAAGGCATCGACGGTGAACGGTGAATTCGAGTTGCCCTCGCCGACGCCGAGGAGGAGCTCGCGTTCGACGACGGTGCCGATCCGGTAGAGCTTCGCCTCGTCCTGATGAGCGAGGGTGAGGCGTTCGACCGTGATCACGGTCTCGTGCTGCGGCGCGCCAGCAGGTCCCGGGCTCGCGACCTCAGGGGGTGATGGTTCGGGTGCTCCGAAGTCTGCGGGTGAAGGCAACACCAACGAGTTCGCGGCGGGACTGGGGGTTCCGCTGCGGCCGAGCACTTCGCCGGTCTCGGCCGAGATGTCGATCGTCGCTTTCGCGGCGTTGAGCCATTCGGTGTACTCGGTCGAGTCCTCGTCGAGGTTGCTCGCACTGGGAATGGGCTTGACCCCATCGGCAAAGAAGAACAACTCGGCGCGACGGTTGGCGGGCTCCTTGACGTTGTCGGCGGTCGGAACGAGCGGAAAATATTCGCCCGCACCTACGATGTACATCGCCGTGCCCTTGGGCACCGAGGTTCCATCCATCGCCATGTACGCGGCGATGAGGGTCTTACGGGTGTTCGCATCGATTTCACCGCTGGGTGGAATCCCGTGATCGAGTTGGAAGTTCGGCAGATCGGCCTTCGAATAGCCGAGCGACTCGAGCATCATGTCGTCTTCGACATCGCCCCAGCGTTTCAACGGGTGGACGTCGTCGCCATAGCGAGCGAGCCAAACCTCGACGTCGTCGCGGAGGAACGCGGCGACCGCTTGCGCGCGCTCGAGCGAGACCACGTCGTTGTCGGCTCGGATGTCGTAGCGGTCGGTGTGACCCACGAGCACGAGCGAGAACCCGGGATGCTCGCCATACAAGCTTGCGAGCGTCTTCAGGCCGTGACGCATCTCCGGTCGGATGAAGTTCTTCGCCTGGTCGAAGTGGAGTCCGACGAGTCGGGCGCAGAAGGACTCCTTGGGCACGGGCGGATCGGCGTCGTCGGGCACAAGGTCGTCGGGCACGGGGGGCGGTAGCGGCTCAGGGTCGGGACCTCGCCGGGGGTAAGCAACCGTGACCGTGCCCAACGAACAGCCGTAGTCATCGATGCCAAGGGTGGCCACTTGCACGGCGCGCGGATCGGGGACGGCCTCGCGCTCGTAGGTGTACGTGATCGTGTTGTTCGCTTCGCAGCAGAAGCTTCCATGATGGTTCGAGCTCTTGCGGACGACCGTCGTGATCGCGTAGCCGTGCTCGGTGATCACGATCGGCCGGGTCGCCGCATCGGTGCCGTCTTCGGCATAGACCTCGGTCCGCAAGACGCAGCCCTTGAGCGCACGCATGGCCTCCCCACGTTCGGCGACACTCGCCTGTTTGGCGGGCAAGGTGATCTCGGGCAAGAGCGCGCGTTTGTTGTCGTAGATCGAATATTCCTGCTCGAGGGCGCGGGCGACCTCACCGTTCGGCGATGCCCAACCCGTGTGGAACCACGTCTTCGTGCGTTTGGGCGGTGACAACCGTTCTTGGTCGATGATCTGGCGATCGCTGCCTTCCGCCGCCTCGGCAAATTGATCGAAGGTCTCCGAATCGAGCTGTTCGATGCGCCCGAAGCCACGAAACTCCCGTTCGACGGGATCGTAGTGACCGTGGTGATAGCTGAAGGCCGACGTGAACCGGCGGCCGGTGATCGAATCGTGGACCTCGACCTTCTCGGCGACGGGGATCGCATACGGCAGGCGGGTCACCCATGAGGTGTCGGGCAGGCCGGGGGGGCCCGCCACGTCATCGGCGAGGGAGAACTTCGTACTCGGAACGTAGGTGACGCGCGTGGTGAGGCCGCGACCATTCGTCGATTCGGTCAACAAGAAGGGCCGCAACGCGGTGAAGAGATCGACGATCTGGAGGTCGTCTTTACCTTTGCCCCAGACGATCGAGGCCGTCGCACGACCATCGATGCAGGCCACGGTGGCGAGGTCGAGCTCGGCCCCCTTTTTGAAAGGGTCGGGCATCGCGACGGTCGTCGCGAGGACGAACCGGTTGCCGGCTTCGTTGAGAAAGACCTGTGCACCCGAGGTGCCGAAGTAGACGAACCCCCATGCACCCAAACCATCGAGATCGAAGAACCGGATCCGCTCGCGTTCGGCCGGCCCTGAAAGGGCGACGGGCAAAGTGATCTTGGGGCCGAACTTGCCATAGCCGAGGTTGGGCCAAACCACGACTTCACCCGCGCGAACGCAGATCGCATCGGGCAGGCCATCGCCCGTTAGGTCGGCAAAGAACGTCGCGGCCTCCCGGTCACTCAAGACGGGCGCCGGACCGTCGTCTTCCGTCGCATGTTCGAAGGGGTACTCCGGTTCAGCCTCGAGCTGCTTCCAACCTTGAGCTCCGTAACTGCGCCAGACTTCGTACTTGGTTCCTTCGGCGATGAGCAGGTCGGGCAAACCGTCGCCGTCGAGATCCGTGACATAGGCCCGCTTCTTACTGTGCTTGGGTTGCACGATCGGAGGCGGTGGCGTGGTCGGGATCGTTTTATCGCCCGTTTGGATTACGCTGGCGTTGAGCACCTTGCCGCCCGTCCACTCGTCCGTGTTGGGATCACGTTCGAAATGCGTGATCGAGGACTTGCCGAACTCGAGCAGGCTCGGCCGCCCCTGACCGGCGATCGGCAAGAACTGTTGCACGCAGATCCCCGTATCGGCCGTGGGTACGGCCCCCACGTCGAGCTTGATGGGGTCCTCGAACAACCCGAAGCCGCGACCTCGGAGCACCGAAAATCCGCTCAAGTTGCGAATTACGACACTCGCGATGCCGCGCCCGTCGAGGTCGAACATCTCGATGGCCCGTTGCTTGGGATCGGGCGAGAGATCGTAGGCCGTCAGGGCGCTCGTTGGCGAGGTCCGGGACGTCTCTTGCAATGTACGCGGCGAGAACTCGAACGTTTGCTTGGGCAGCTTGGCCGAACGCGTCTTTCCCTTGCCGCTCAGGTCATAGCCGATCCGCCTGGCGGCATTGAGCAAACTCGCTTGCCCACTCGATGCGTGCGTGAGTTCGACGGCGTCGACGAGGGTCGCCGGGAAACTCGTCCGCTCGAGGTCTGTGGCCGTACGTTGGAAGACGAGCACCCGACGACACAACCGCCGGGTACGAATGTCGAATCCCGAGCGGCGGTACGAGAAAGCATCCTTGCGCACGCGCCAGGGGGTCACCTCGTCTGGGGTCGCGTCGTCACCCGCCGCGTGCTCGCCATAGTCGAGCACGACCTCGAACATGAAATTCTCCACGTTCTCCCGGTCGAGACCTTGATCAGATGGAATGCGATTGTTGTAGAGGATCCGTTTGAGGTACCGCTGAGGCTCGGTCTCCGCCGTACGGCCCACTTCCACCGGATGCCCGAGGTCAACGCCCGCAAGGTCTTCCTGCTTGTAGCGATAGACGATGACGTTGCCGTAGGCATCGCGTTGCTCTTCGATCAACCACTTGAACACGCGTTTCGAGTCGGCCGGATCGGCAATGCACGCTTCGGGGCTCTTGCCGAAGATCGAGACGACGTTCCCAGGCGTCGTCACCCGCCAATAGAGGGCCCCCGAATCGCCGTTGAGCCGCTCGATCCGCGAACGTGGACCGCGTTCGATCCTCGGACGATAGAGCGCACCGCCGCCCGGGCTTCCACCGTCGAGCACGAGATCCTCGGCGTCGCCGAAAATGTACACATCCCCGTCGGGCTCGTCGTCGTATTGCGGCATCCCGCGACCCGCTTCGCGAAGGTGAGCCCGGGCCGTGCTCCGTTGGAAGAACGGCAGAGTATCCCGCCACCCGAAGCCGTACGGGCCATTGCATCCCTCCGTGTGATAGGCAAGCGAAAACGCTGGAGCGAGACCACCCGGCCGCGGCGACTTGAGCGGGAACGCAATCGCTGCACTGCTGCTGCCCGTTACCGCCTGAGTGAACTTTTCCCCAAGGCGAGAGATACCGATTCCCCCCAAGGCCTCACCGAAGACGGGCAGGGGACCGCGTGGGGTGTAGACACCGACGGCATAGTGATGTCCGAGCGGCACCTCGGGCACGACCACCGTGCCATCCGGTTGCAGACGTGCTTCGACCAACACCTCGCCTTCGCGGAGATAAGCGAGGCCGGTCTCGCTCGTAAGCACGGGCGAGGCCAGAGCTTCGCCTTCGAAGGTCTCGGGATCGCGAATCGCCGCAAACTCGAGTCGAGCCGTACGACCCGCGACCGGTTCCAAGGCGATGCCTTCGATGCCGCAACCGCCTACGAGTCGGCGTGCGCGGGCCTGCATGACGAGCTCGGCGACGAACTCCGGAGTTTGATCGGGATCGTCCGCATCGGGCGTTCCACGGCCTTCCTCGCGATCCTCGTCGCCGAGATCGTAGATCCGCGCACCGATGAAGGGCAGGGGATCGGGGATGACGAGCACATGACTCTTCCCCGTCCGAAGCCCAACGGCTTCACCGGCCGGCTCGATCAACTTGTGCGCACCGAGCTGGGGCACGACCACCCGACCGGCGTCGCCGAGTGGGGCGGCGACCTTCACCCAACAGGTTCCCGGATCCTCGATGCTGTCGATCCGCCATCGTGCCTGGCCGTTGGTCTTCGCCTTCACGGCGGTCCGGTCGGTGAGTCGCACGTCGAGGTCCAAGTTTTCGAACGCCTCGCCGCGAGGCGAAACGACATGGAGTTCGATCCAGGTTTCGTCTACCGGCAACGGTGCATCGGGAAACACATCGGGCAACAGGTCGCGGATCGAGGGGATCGGCTGTGGCTTCAAGGGGGGATGGAGCGGCTCATCCCAATACCAAAGGCGATACTCGCCGATCCCCCGATCGAGCTCCCCGATCACCCGATCCAAACGCTGTCGGGCTTCATGCGAATGCCATCCGAACGGAAGACCCCGCATCAAGAACCCGAACAGCGAGGTCTCTTGCTCGATCATCCATCGCTGCATCACGAATCGGACATCATGGTTCGCGCGAGCTGGCTTGTCCTTCTTGAGTCCGAGATCGGGTGTCCTGAACCAATCGGTGAGGAGGTAGCTTCGGAACAGGTAGCGAAAGCGGATCTCGTTCACGCCGGCAACGACCCTATGTCACGACGCTCGGCTTTCCAATGACCCTAGGGGCCGAAGTGACGTTCTTCGCCCGAACCGGCCACCGGTCCGCCGGCCCATCGCCCAGTCGCGGTTTCACGGTACCGCCGGGCTCTTCCGTCGAGCCTCCATCAGCGAGTCCGGAGCAACGCCTCGACCGCTCGCCGACCAAGAGGCCAGTGCGCAACTCTGGTGTACGTCTTGGGTCCCGGTGCTGTCCGCAACCGCTCGCGCGGTCTTGAAAAAGCGCGCTTCCTTGATCCGCGTCGGACTTGCCGACCGAAAGGTCACCCAAAGAGGCCCCAAGGGACCCGGAACGGCTTGAGCTTTCGTGTCAAGCGTGGGCTGAACGGTTCCGGAGCGCGGCGTCGTCCGCACGGTTGATGGATGGCCTCGGTCATCCTGTCCAAATAGCCATACCAATGTTCGCGAGCTGCCCGCGACCACCGTCGCAATCTCAGCCACCGTTCCGGTCGACTCCATCCAACGCACGAATCAGGATCTACCGTTTGCCGGACATCGGGCTCGGTCGATTGGTCGACCACAACATGGGCATCGCGTCGGACGCACGTCCTCCACGTTCACTTGCGATTTGTGCCAAAACTTGACGTCGATCGCGATCTCGACGACACGAGTCTTCCCATCGGCGGACTTTTGCACGTGAGCCTCCGCCGGGGCCCGGACGGGTTGGTGCTCGAAACACCTCCCGTCCATTTTCTTTGGTGGACCTGTGAAGAGAGGCCCCGCTCCATCTGCATGGCTCAACAACGAAGAAGGCCACCGTCAAAGTGCGGCGGCCTTCTTCTTTCGGAGTCTACGAACTAACGATTGATGTCAGCTTCAAACGAGTTGATCGTGAATGCGCCAGTGGACTGCCAGATTTCGAAGCCAGCCTGAACGCCAAGGACAAACCAGCCATTGTTCATACCGGGTACGCCGCGGGTGAGTGCGTCCGCGAAAAAGTCTTGGAGGTCTAGCTCCGCTGGGGCAGCCCCATTACCAACCCAGCGATAGGTGAGCGTTTGCCAATCTTGGGTCGGGCCCAGGTAGATGTCAAAGCCCTGGAAGTTTTGGTTCAGGCGGTTTCCGATCGGGTTCTTGTTGTTCGAGTCGGCCTTCCAGATCATGAGCTCCAGACCACCACCTGGAACGGTCGCATTTGCGTTCGGGTGAATCCAGATGTCATAGGAAGCGTTGAATGTGCCTCCGCCTGTTTGGAACGTAAATGTCGAAGGCGCAGAAGCGACTTGCGAGATGGGGATACCGGCTTCGTACCCTCCGCGATAGACACCGTCAGCGTGCCATCCGTAGATGAGCGAAGGATATGCCGCAGGTCGATTGTCCCCGCCTCGGTTGTAACGAACATTAGAGAGCGTGAGTCCTGCTTGATCGCCCTCGTTGGTCGATACGGCCACGCAGGACCCGTCGCCTTGATTCCTAGCATCCGTGTTCCACACGTTGTTCTGGAATGCGTAGTCTCCCCGATTCGTCGTGTAGACGAGGGTTGAGCTGCACATCGGCTCACCATACGGCTGGAGCGCGGCTGGCGGTGCCGGAGGTGCCGTGAGGGGGGTGAGCTCGGTGATGCAATAGTCGAAGTCGGAAGCGAGTTGTGCTCCTTGGACCTGGACATGGATGTCGAAGATACTGGTCGGATCGAGTGCTGCACCGCTGGTCGGGGCAAATGCGTCGGAAAACAAGATATCGTAGGTGCCAACGCCGGGAACCAGAACCTGAGGTGCGTCGATGTCACCTGGAACCTGGGTAAACTTGAGCTGGAACTGGTTTCCGCCGGACGAGCCACTCAAACCGATCCTGAATCCGACGATGCCTGCCGCAGTTGCGTCGAAGGCAGATTCTACACCTACGGTCCCACCGCTATTGTTGAGGTTGAACCCGAGGGCAGCGCCCCAAGCTGTCACTGCTTGGCCCTGAGGAACTTGAGACAGTGTGGAGCCGGTGAGGCACACCGATGTCTCCTCGAGCCGGGACGGTCCACCGTTCGTGCAGTCGAGTGGTGCCACACCATCTCCAAAGCAATAGAACGCCCCTTGAATGCCGAACTGGGTGCATTCCGCCCCGATCCATCCGCTCGCATTGATGGGGATCGTGGCGGGATCCGGATTCACCACAGGGCAAGCTGCGGGATTCCCCGGATCGACGATGGGGCCTCCAGTGTCGCCTGTCTCGGCGCCGCCCACTGTGCCGTCCACACCGCTGGCACTGGCACTGGCGCTGGCACTCGCGCTGGCACTGTTGCTCGCTGAGGCACTCGCGGTCGCGTCCATGGTTTCCTGGTTGCGACGACGTCGTCGGCCACCCGTTTCGTCGTCATCGTCCTCGTAGCCACTCGAGGAGTATCCACTGGGGAACGTAGCTGCTGGTTGGGGAGTGCAGCCAGGCAGTGCGCCCAGGCCAGCGAGGATGGTGAGCAGGGGGATATTTTTGTTCATGACACCGAGACCCATGACAGTGCGAGTGCTTGGCCCCGTTCCGCGATCGGCAACGAGGGCTCGATCGCCGGAACGATCCAGGCCTTCATTCTCGTGGTTTTGGCCCATCCGTGTCACGTAGGTTTCGCGGTCGTCGAGCGATTTAGCCGTGAATTAGCGAGAGAAACCCGTACGTGAAGCCACAAAAAAAGCGAGAGAAAAGTTCATCCGTTTTAATCAGGAAAAACGCCCCCGCAGGGTGCTGGCGCAGCGAATCGCTCGATTCGTCGTGGCGTCGGCCCCTCCGTGCGAGGTCTCATGAACGACCTTCGAACCTCGAGGTTGAGACCCGGAACACCTTCGAACTCGGCGAGATCCTGACCACACCAAGGTAGTTGGACCACGGTACTCGTCGACGAGAATCGTGAACATGCATGAGGCGAAATCGAATCTATCGAGGCTCGTGGAGGCGTGCTCATTGCTCGAGGGGCTCAATGATGACGGCGTCTGCTCCTCGGGTGCACCGGCCGCGAGCGCCCGCTTTGCGACCCTACGTATACAGACCCGTGAATCGGTGACGAGTCCTGGTGGATGAGAAGCGGGAGTGGCGAAACCCGGGTCAGTGGTCGCCCGCGCTCTTGCCTCGACCGAAGAGCTTGGATCCGGGCGGCACGGACTCGACGAGCCACACGTTGCCACCGATGATCGAGCCACGGCCGATCACAGTCTCGCCTCCGAGGATGGTGGCCCCGGCGTAGACGGTGACGTCGTCCTCGAGCGTCGGATGTCGCTTCTTGTTGCATCCACGGCGAGGAACGCTGAGGGCTCCCAGGGTGACGCCTTGGTAGAGCTTGACGTTGCGCCCGAGAATGGCGGTCTGCCCCACGACGACTCCGGTTCCGTGATCGATGAAAAACCCTTGGCCGATCTCCGCCCCGGGATTGATGTCGATGCCGGTTTGACTGTGCGCGTATTCGCTGATGATGCGAGGAATGAGGGGGACGCCGGCCCGATAGAGGACGTTGGCGATGCGGTAGGCCGTGATCGCGCAGAGTGAGGGATAACTGAAGACGATTTCTTCTACGCTCGAAGCCGAAGGATCGCCCTCGTAAGCCGCGCGCACGTCTTCGTTCAAAGTCATGCGCAGACGGGGGAGGGCGTCGAACAGTTGGAGCACGACCTCTTCCCCCGAGGCCTCGGTAGGGACAGGATCGACCGTCCCCGTCCAATGGTCGTAGCGCAGCGCGCGATCGATCTGGTCCACGAGCAACACATGTGCGGCATACATATGTTCAGCGATCGCGTGACGCGGGTTCCTTCGATCGAGCGTACGCGGGCTGTAAAAACCGAGGTAGATGACCGGCAGAAGGTGCTGAAACGCGTCCTCGACGGCCCGCTTGTTGGGGAGCGCGGCACTTTCGAGGTTGTTGATCTCCGCATCTCCTTCGTAGCTCGCGACGACCGCATCGATGCAGCGCTCGAGACCGTCGACGCGTTGGGGACGATCGCCAAGACCGCGCGCATCGGAAACGGTGAGGGAACGGGCCTTCGAGTCGGATGCGGTCATGGCGTGCCTTCCCGTGTATACGTCGCCTACGTCCGGAATGCTTCGTTCGGGGTGGAACGAGGAAAAACCCCTGGAAAGACGCACCCCGGCGATGGGGTGAACGCGACCCTGGGGTCGAGCCGGTAAGGGCGCCGTGAACGTCGGGAAAGGCGTCTTCGCGCCCGGGCGGTGGCGTCCTAAGCTCTGTCTCGTGTTCAACGAAGCCATTTCCATCGCTGCGATTGCGCTCCAGCATCACAAGGACCTTGGCGAGCTGGTGCTTCGTTTGTGGGACCGACTCACCCGCGGTCACAAGCGGATCATCGTGATTGGGGCGGCAGGCGCCGGGAAGTCCAGCCTCGGGCGCCTCCTGTCCGGCGAGGGATTGGGTGACGGCGCCTATCGAGAGTCGACCGAGGTCGAGAACTATGCGTTCGGGGGCGCGACGAGCTGCACCGTGCTCGTACCTCCCGGGCAAGAGCGATTGCGCGATGCGACGTGGTCCGGGCTCGAGGGCTTCATTCGCAGCGGATCGAACGTGGTCGTGCACGTGGTCGATTGGGGGCTCGACGAGATCGCGCCGCTCAGTTTCTCGCAGCTCAAACAGTATCAGGAAGGGATGCAGCCGAGTGCGGTCCTCGAAGCGTTCGCAGCGAACCGGCGTGAACAGGAGATCGCGACGGTGGATTGGTTACTCGAGGTCAAACCCAAAGACGATCGACTGCGCTTGGTGACGGTCGCGACCAAGCAGGATCTCTGGTGGCGGTGGCGTGACCGAGTGCGCGACCACTACGAATCGGGGCCCTACGCTGCTGCAATCGCGAGCCTCGAGCAACGCCTGGGCCAGGGGAACCTCCATCATTCGCTCTGGTCGGTGGCCCAGATCAGCAAGAACCTGCGCGATGGAGACGGCGAGGTCTTGCTGCCGACCACCGAAGGTTACGATGAGCCACGCCGCAAATGGCACGAGCGTCGACTGCTCGAGATCATGGGTGAGGCTGCCAAGAGTGCCTGAGACCTCGGGATCGGGGCGAGCCAACGTGCTCGCTTCGTTGCCCGAGCGAACCCGCGAACTCGCTCGAGCGTCGGAGCGACTGCGGCGGGCCAAGATTGCGTGTGCTGTGACGGGGGCGGCCTGCGGAACTCTCGCCGTCGCACTGGCGAGCTCGGGGGTGGGATGGGTTCTCGCGGTGGCTGGCCTCGTGGCCGTCAGTGTGGGGACGCGGTCGATCCGTGTGGCTCGCCAGGAGGTCGCGGGCGCGGTCGCTGCGTTGCGGCCGGTTTACGAACTCGGCTCTCGGCTCGAAGATCACGGAGCCGTCGAGGGACGGAACGAGCTTGCGGAACAATTGGGGGAAGCTCGTGGAGAACTCAAGACGGCGGAACGAGACGTTTGACGTCTGCAAGGCACCACGGTTCGACGCGTTGTCGCGGAGCGAGACTCGAGGTGCGCTTGGCGGGGCCCGAGCGTTCCGCCCAGGGGCTCGATCGTGCTTGCGCGGCATGAGACCCTCGCCTCGTGGACCCGTTCCGCTCGCTCGGCATCGAAGTGCCTCCAATCAGGTGGCATTGGCCCTGGTTTCGCGGCCGTACCATCTTGCTGGCTGCAACCATCGCGCTCGGTCTCATCGGCTTCTTGTCGGGGGTGAGCGTCACCGAACGTCCTGGGGTCGTTCATGCTGGCCTTCTGGTCAAGGTCTACTACACGCTCGGTCTGTTTCTCTTTGGTGGCATGGATCTCGGGACTCCCGAGGCTGGACCCTGGTTCGGGCGTGCATCGCTTTGGATTGCGTATTTCGTCGCTCCGATGATCACCGCATCCGCCGTCATCGAGGCCGTGCTCCGTATGGTCGGTGCGGATGCGTTCTTGTTGAGTCGGCTCAAAGGTCACATCGTCGTCGCGGGCTGCGGACGGCTGACTCAGCTCTATCTCGAACGATTGCGTCAGACGCAACCCACCATCGGGGTCGTCGTCGTCGGTACGCCTGCGGAGGCACATGCCTTCGCAAATCTGCGGGAACTCTATCGCGCCCAAGTCGTCGAAGGCGACATCACCAGCGAAGCCTTGCTTCGCCGCCTACGCCTCGAGCACGCCGCGAGGGTCTTGTTGCTGACCGACGACGACTTCACCAATTTGGATGCGGGTGCACGCATCCATCACCTCGTCCCGAGCGTGGACGCTCACGTCGTCGTGCATGTCTCGGATCTTCGATTCCTGCGATCCATGGCCAAGACCGGCTTGGCCCGGCGTTGCCAGGTGTTCAACGGTCATCAGCTCGCCGCCGCCCACCTCGTTCAAGTGCACTTGCTCGAACATTTCGAGCGCACCGAACCTTGTGACGTGGTGGTGCTCGCGGGGTTTGGCCGATTCGGTCAATCGGTGCTCGACGAGCTGCAAAAGCGAGCAGAGGGGGCATTCGATCGCGTGATCATCGTCGATCTCGAAGCGACTCAGCGCACCTCGATCTTCGCAGAACAGGTCGGTTTCGGGTCTGGCTACCGACGCGAAATCATCGACGGCGATCTCCGCGACCCCGAGGCCTGGGCGCAGGTGGAGCGGGCGCTGACCCTATCGAAAGCTGCACCGGTGTTCGTGGTCGGTTCGGGTGACGATCGAACGGACCTTCGCATCGGGATGCGGGTGGCGAGTCGGTTCTCGCGGGCACTCGTGATCGCCCGAAGTGATCGCCAATGGTCGTTCGCGGAAGACTTCTCGCGCGAGTCCGGGCTCCACGTCTTCAGCGTCGCTCGTCTCGTCGCGGAGAGCATGCCGGAACCATGGTTCGGACCTCGAACCGAGCGGCACGTGGGCATCGACCCCGCCGCGGTCCGCAGCCCGTCGGCGTCGATGTTGATGCCCCGTCAGATTGTAAATACGGCGACTGCGAACCCCGCGGAGTAGTCAGTCCCCAAGCATCTTGCCGCGCGAACCTGCGTGCGCGGCGGGACGACCCAGCTGGCCCAATCGCGCACCTGCCCCAAACGAGTGCGCCGGCAACTCATTCGCAGTGAGGAACGCCCAACTTGCCGGTGTTGTACTTTTCCAAGAGCTTCGCCAGGTCGGTCGCTTCTGCGGCGTCTTCATCCTCAATTTCACACATCTTGAGCAGATGGAGCCCATCGATCAGTGCGTTCTTGACTTCCGGAGGAACCGGGGCGCCGTTGTATTTGTTGAGCATGGCGCCGACCCACTGGTGGACCAGAATGACCCAATGATCGCCGCGGGCGGGCGTCTGCTTCATCCAGAGATACCAGGTGGAGCCGCAACCTTCCGTGTCCTCCACGATGGGCCAGGGGATCCGCCGCGACCGCTGCGTCGAATAGCTGTTGTGAGTTTTCCAATAACCTTGACTGCGAACGCACTCGGCGGTGCCGACATGACTACCGCGCAATTCCATGTCGCCGAATCCTTCATCACCAGATTCGGCATCGCAGCCAGCTACAGCGCTCAAAGCGAGCGCGAACGAGAGAACGACGGGGCGGAACGACATGGCGAGAGTATTGGGGCAGTGAAGGGAAGGAGCACGAGAAATGAGTGATGGTGATCGCGGTTCGCCCGCGAGATATGAATCGCAGGAACGAGACGGTGCAAAGAGTGAGCTTCGGTCGATCGCGATGCGAGCGGACCTTCGTCGGTACGAATGACATCGAATGAACGCGAAGGTTCATGAGCCTCGGAACACCCGATCTCGCGACGCCCATCCGTCAAAAGCCACATCGATGGGCGCACCGCCCTGCCGCCGTCACGCTAACGAACCGCGGCGGGCGGGGTGGCTGGCGACGGCTTCCGCTCGATGGTCTGCATCGGGTTTTTCTGGTTGGGCTCCTCGAGCAGTTGGAATCGCGTTTTCGTCGGTTTTGGAGGCCAATGGTTATTGGCGAGGTCGGTGTCCGCCGTTTCGAGGTGTGGGTCGAGCACGACGGCGACGATGGGCTCTTTCGCGAGCACGAGCTTCGTGACTCGCGCGGCGTCGTAGCGCCAGATCGTGGCCGGTATGCGGAGCTCTTGCTGCGCTCCGCTCGCGAACGTGATCTGCAGAATGACAGGCATCACGAGCCCCCCCCGATTCTCGAGCTCGATGGCGAAGAACTGGCTTCGAGTATCGAGCAGAGCCTGTTCCTTGGGATCGAGCTTGGCGACCCGGTCTTGGTATCGTCGACGATCGTCGGCGGTCACGTCGAGCGGATCCCAATCGTTGTAGAAGTCCTTGAGGGAAGGGAGTCGATCGACCAGCTTGGGCAAGGCCACATCGCGTCGGTGCGACAGGCTCTCCGGAGCGGCATCGCGCTCGGCCCGTGCGCGCGGTTTGTCGGTATCGGGGTTGCCCGTTTCGAGCACGAATTCTCCGACCGACGCGATCGCGAGATCGACGTGGTCCACCGAATAGAACCAACCTCGCCAAAACCAATCCAGATCGACCCCCGACGCGTCCTCGATGCTGCGAAAAAAGTCTGCCGGTGTGGGCCGCTTGAACTGCCAGCGGCGGGCGTATTCGGCGAATGCATCATCGAACCGCTCGCGCCCGAGCACGGTTTCGCGCAGGATGTTGAGCGCCGTCGCGGTCTTGCCGTACGCGCTGTTGCCGAGTTGGCTCAACGAATCCGACGTCGTCATGATCGGTCGGTCGTCCGCGCTCCGCATGAACTCGGCGATGTCCCGCGGTTCACTTCGCCGCGAGGGATAGTCCGCTTCCCATTCTTGCTCCGCGCGGTATTGCAGGAAGGCATTCAAACCCTCGTCCATCCACATCCAGCAGCGCTCGTCGTTGTTCACGACCATCGGGAAATAGTTGTGTCCGACCTCGTGGATCACGACCGAGATGAGCCCATACTTGATCCGCTCCGAATAGGTGCCGTCCGGCTCTGGCCGTGGTCCGTTGAACGAGATCATGGGGTATTCCATGCCGGGGACCGGGCCGTTGACCGAGATCGCGACCGGGTATGGATAGGGGAAGGTGTAGCGGGAATAAACATCCAGCGCGTGGGTGATCGCCCGCGTCGAATAGCGGCTCCAGAGCGGCTCCGCTTCCGGCGGGTAGAACGACATCGCCAGCACGGTTTGGCTTCCGACCTCGTGACCGACGGCATCCCAAATGAACTTTCGCGAACTGGCAAACGCAAAGTCGCGGACGCGGTTCGCGGTGAAACGCCAGGTTCGCTTGGCGTTGGATCGCCCGGTCGCTGCGGCTTTGGCCTCGGCCGGCGTGACGATGAAGACGGGCTCATTGGCCGCGCGGGCTCGTTCGAGACGCTCACGCTCCGTTGGCCTGAGAGTGTCTCGAGCATTGCGTAGCTCGCCCGTCGCGGCGACGACGTGGTCGGCGGGGACGGTGATCGCAACATCGTAGTTACCGAACTCGAGCGTGAACTCGCCGCGGCCAAGGAATGGTTGGTGTTGCCAGCCCTGGGCATCGTAGTACGCAACCAGACGAGGAAACCATTGGGCGATCTCGTAGATCACCGTGCCGTCTGCGAGGCGCTCGTACCCCGTGCGGCCGGGCACGGAGGAAGCCTCGTTCACCGTGTACGACCAATCGATTTCGAACTCGTAGTTGCGGCCGGGAAGCAGCGGTTTGGGCAGATCGATCCGCAGCATCGTGCCGTCGACCGCGTACGATAACTTCCGACCGCGTCCGTCCTCGACGCGCGTGAGCGTCACCGAACCATCGAAGGTCTCCGAATCGAGCAGGACCTGTAGAGTGCGATACGGCAGGCGCTCGAATACCGGTGAGGCCGCGGTGAGCGTGCTTTCGGATGTCGGGGAATAGATGTTGGCGTCGAGTTGCAGCCAAAGGTAGCGCAGCGCGTCGGGGGATTCGTTGTGATAGCGGACGTGCTCCGAACCGCGAATCCGGTGGTTCGACTCGTCGAGTTCGACTTCGATGCGATAGTCGACCTGCTGTTGCCAGTAACGATGCCCAGGTGCACCCGAAGCCGTGCGTGTCTCCGAGGGGGTCGGGAGGAGATCATCGAGCGGTCGGAAGGGGTCGGTCGCGAGCCCAGGATCGGGTCCGTTCCACGCAACCGTGAGGCCACCGACGAAGGCCAGGCCGTGCCATCGAAGCATGGCCGTACCATACCCGCGGTGGTGCGCCCGGCGCGAGACGGCCAGGGATCCGACTGAAGTAGAGGCCGGTTTCCGGGCAGAGCCGGTCTACTCCCCGGGCGCGGTCGTTTTCGCCGAAGACACCCGGCGGTTGAGTTCCTCGGCAACCGCGCGAACGCGTAGGTCGTCGGGTAGCAAGATCATCACTGTCTCGAGCAGGCGCCGAGCGAGGTCATCATCTCCCTGCTGATGGGCCAACACCGCGCGCACGAACAACTTGGTGGCCGTGAGGCAGTTCCGGGGCTCGCGTCGCCCGCGCTGAAGCTCGTTCAAGTTGCGCCGAATTTCGGCCTCTGCGGTGCGATGAGCCGATGCGACCAGATCTGCACTGCGCGTCCCGTCGTCGAGACGCACGGGTCGGCGCCACGTCTTGAGAATCCGACCACGAAAATCCGCGACGGTGACCAACTCGGAGGTTCGAAGGCACAGCTCCGTTTGAACCGTGAGCATGCCGCTGCCGAGTTGGAAGCCCGAAATTCGGCCGGGAACGGGATGTGGATCGGTGCGGCGTTCGGAGGACTCGATCGCGGCGTTCGAGCTCAACACCTCTGCCTCGATCCGGTCGAGCTCGTGAATGAACTCGAGGGCTGCGTCATCTCGGGCGCCGGGCAGCTCGGCTCGAACGACCCGGCCATCGACGATCTCGACTGCTCCGACCACGAAGGAGGCGACCTTCAAGAGAACACTGGCATGGCCACATCGGCGCTCGGTGTCCTCGAGCAACGAAGACACGTCCAAACCACCGACTACAGTCGACGTTTGCGACGTTTGAGTGCGCCTGTCGGTCGGAATCTCAGTTGTGTGCATCGCGTCCCATTCGAAACGAGTGTACGTTCGATCCGTCCCGCGTGCCCACGCGAATGTGTTTGGGCATTACGGTGTCATCGCCTAGCGGATCGGTTTCGGGCGGTTGACCGACGAACGCGGCTCGATTCAGAACCGGCCGTTTTCGGGTCGAGGACGGGCCGAGACGCGCACGTCGACGAAACGCGAACCCCATCGATCGGGAGATACGGGCTCGCCGGGGTTCGGCTTCAGTGTTGGTCCTGTGCCCGGTTCGTGGAACGCGAATAGCGAACGCGAAGGTTCATTCGTATTCTTCGAACGACATGACGAACGAGATTCAGCAGCCAACGAATGATGCGAGCGGAGCAGACGTCGACGAACGTTGGGCAGTCGGCAAGCGAGGGTTCGCGATCACGCGGGTCGTCAACGCGTGCGTTCTGCTCGAGTTCGGCAGCGGCGTCGTGTTGACCGATCCCTACTTGACCAACCATTGGTTCATGCCATTCCGCGAACCCATCGGTCTTGCCCCGCAGCAACTGCCGAAGTTGTCCGCGATCCTGGGGAGCCATTCGGTCTTCGACCATTGGCAAATCCACGACTCCGGTATTCGTGGCCACTCGGTCGATGGTGCGAAAGGCGAAAGCCGCGGGTTTTGCGAGGGTCGAGCGGCTGGATTGGGGCGAGCGACGACGGGTTGCGGACGATCTCGAGGTCGAAGTGGCTCCGGCCCAGAGGGTGAGCGGCTGGAATGTGAACAGCTACGTATTGTCCGCAGGTGGTGTGCGGGTCTTCTTCGGGGGCGAAGCGCGGGACCTCGAGCCGCTGCGTCGCTATCGTTCGCAAGCGCCTCCCGTGGACATCGCCCTGCTACCGATCGATGGTGCTCGATTCTTGGGCAGCAAATTGGTGATGGATGCTGGCGACGCGCTCGACGCTGCGCGCATCCTCGGTGCCCGGGTGCTCGTCCCAATCCACTATGCGTTGCGATCCGTACCCGTTCTCCTGCAAACGCGCGGGTCCGATGTCGAGCTGCGAACCCTCGCACGGACGGTGCCCGACCTCGACGTCGTGTGTTTGACGCCGGGCGAACGGTGGCACGACGGCGAACGCACTTGAGGAGAGTCAGTGTGTCGGCCGGGCCGCGAGCCAAGCCACGGCATCGCGATGGGTCTCGAGGGCGTCGGGGGTCTCTGCGGCTCCGAGTGCGAGATCGTCGATCGCTTGCGTAGCCAACGTTCGCGCCTCGGTCGATTCGCCCAACGGCCAGAGCACGCGCGCGAGCAGGAATCGCACACGTCCACGCACGACCGGTTCGACGGCGGTCGCGGTGACGAGATCGAGCGCACGCCGCAATGGTGCTACGGCCGATGCGAGATTCTTCTCTTCGTAGTGTGAAAACGCGATGTTGTAGAGGGAAAGTGCCAGCTCTGGATGCCGATCGCCGAGTGCCCGTTCACCGAGCTGCAACGCATTGGTGCTGTGACGGCGCGCGGCTGCGAAGTCGCCTTGTCGATGGCGCACCTCACCGAGTGCGAGTTCGATGAGTGCGCGATTGCGATCATGCCCCGGCAGCACCTCCCAGATCGCAAGTGAACGCCGATAAGCATCGGCGGCCGCCTCGAGCCGGCCCGACTCGAGTTCGGCATTGCCGAGACCGCTCAACGACGCGGCGACATCGGGGTGCTCGGGTCCGAGCGCCGCCTCGCGAATGCGCAGCGATCGGGTCGCTGCTTCGACGGCCGCCGGCAGGTCGCCGCGCTTCCGATGGACGACGGCCAAATATTCGAGGGCCATCGCCACGTGCGGGTGCCCGGTACCCAGGGCTGAGGTGAACATCTCGAGCGCGCGCTCGTAGTAACCCTCCGCGATCGCGTACGCGCCGAGCGATTCGTGGGACAAGCCGAGATCGATCGCGAGGACCCCGATCGTCACCTGCTCCGATGCCATGGTTTCGCGGAGTCCGAGTGCCTCGGTCAACATGCTGCGGGCCGCGGCTGCATCTCCCTGACGTTGGCGCACGGCGCCGAGGCTCGTCAGGACGGCCGCTCGTGCGTCGTCTTTGCGTCCAATGCGGTTGCCGAAGGCTTCGGCAAGGGTCGCGAACGTCTCGGCTTCGGCAAAACGGCCTCGCTGCACCCCCTCCACGTGGACGAGCTGCAGCATGGCATCGTAGGCGACCTCGTCGTGTCGGCTCGCGATCGCAGTTTGCAAAGCATGGGCGAGCATCGGTACCGCGTCGTCGGCTCGTCCCGCACGGCTGCGGAGGATGCCGAGCTGCACGTTGGCCGCCGCGGTCACGGCAATGGATCGATCTCCATCTGCGGGCGGCGAAGCGAGGGCGGGCTGCAACAAGGCCTCGGCCTCACTCGGTCGGCCGAGACGGCGCGCGACGACGGCTCGACGCAGGGCCGCCTCGGCTTCGAGTACACCGGCCCGCGCTCTAGGATCGTCGGGCAACGGTTCGTCGTCCTGCAACCGTTCGAGTTCGTCGCAGCTCGTGACATCCACGAGCGTACCGGAGGCGGCCACGGCCTGGGCAAGGGTGTGGGCGGCCGCGCCGGGGCCGAGCTCCACGACGGCCGCGATCTCGTCGACCCGCCGTCGCAGGCATTGAACGCGCAGCTCGTGACTCGCTTCCGTTTGGGCTCGTTCGACGAACGTCGCACGGCAGCTCGCATGAAACGCACCTTCGATGGCTTGAGATTGCACCGCGAGGCGGGCGACCACACGATCGAGCGATTCTGTCGTTCCTGAATGTTTCGGGCGGCTGTCACCGAGCAAAGCCGCTCGGTGGTCGGCGTCGAACGCTTCGGTGATCCAGGTTGGTAACACGCGACAGGGATCACCTTCTCGCGTGTCGATCCACCCGAGGACTCCCAGGAATCCGGCCACGCCGAGGCCGATCGTCACACGTGTGCGGCGTCGAAGCGTGCGCTCGAGCGCGCGCACCAGCGTAGGCATGTCGGGCCAACGTGTGGCGGGATCGGGCCGAAGCCCGCGACGCACGATCCGGCGCAATCCCGTGGGCCCGCGCCACGGCACGCTATCGTCGATCCGCCCCGCGATCACCGCGTCCGCAAGCTCGATCGGGGTCTTCCCTGTGAACGGACGGCGTCCATAGAGCGCTTCCCAAAGCGCGACGCAGAGTGCGAACTGGTCGGCCCGCGGATCGACCCGACGGCCGAGAAACTGCTCGGGGGCCATGTAAGCCGGGGTACCGACGAACCGCGTGAGCGAGGTGTGGACGTCGGCGTGTGTGACCGCGCCGTCGGGTGCTGCTCGTTCCACCTCGAGTTCGCGGGCGAGTCCAAAGTCGCTCACACGCGGTCGTCCGTCGTCGCCGAGGAGCACGTTGCTCGGTTTGAAGTCGCGGTGCACCACGCCGCGCGCATGGGCAGCCGCGAGCCCGCGCCCGGCTTCAGCAAAGATCGCGACGATCTCACGCCAGGTTCGTCGCGAGCGATGGAGCCAGGTCGCGAGTGTCTCGCCCGCAACCAATTCCATCGCGAGGAACACATGCTCACGCCAGAGGCCGACGTCGTAGACGGTCGTCACGTTGGGATGGACGACCTTGGCCATCGTCTTCGCTTCGCGCAGAATCGGCGCGCCTTCACGTCCGGAGTCCGCGAGCGCGTCGGCATGCAGGATCTTGATGGCAACTCGGCGGTCGAGTTCGGAGTCCCAGGCCTCGAATACGCGTCCCATGCCGCCGCGGCCGAGGGTGCGGAGGACCAGGTAACGCCCCACGCTGTCGCCCCGATCGATGTCGTCGACGTCGCTCGGGACTGGTTCGCCTCCTTCGGAAACGCCGCCGCTCGTCGTCGGCCAAGCGCGAGCCATTTCCGCAACCACCGAACAGCATGCAGAACAGAGATCGATGTGGGCCTCGATCTCCGCCATCGCCGTTGCCGGCAGCTCCGCATCGACGTAACAGGCGAGCTGCTCGGCGCTCGGACATGCCTGGGGGCGAGCGCCCATGGCCATCATGCGGGCGCGTCATCGAGCCAGCGCCGTACGCTGGCGTCGAGCCGGCTGTCGATCAGGCCCATGATGCTGTCGAGCTCCTCGGTCTCGACGCGGAGGCTCGTCTTGAGTCCCGCGCGGGTGCTCTCGAGCACGCGCGCGCGAGCGTGGGCGAGCCAACGTTTGGCGGTTGCGCGATGGACGTGATGCACCGCAGCGATGCCGGTTGCGGATAGGCCATGCACGATCTGCAATCGCAGCAGGTTACGTTCGCGTGGTTCGAGCTCGGCCAGCGCACCGGCGAGAGCACTGCGAAACGCTTCGCGATAGTGCGTCTTGAGATAGGCGAGCTCGGGATCGAGGCCGTCGTGCAAGCGGTCGTCGGCGGCTGACGGGAGTGGATCGTGGTGCTGTCCAGGCCGCCGCTCGACATTGAGCCGCGTTCGCACCGCGACGACGCGCAACCAGCTGCGCAACGTTCCGCGCCCCGCATATTCGGCGATGCGCGGTTCCGCCGAACCCTCACGAGCGAACAGTCGCACCACGACCCCCTGAACGAGGTCCTCCGCATCGACGCCAGATACGTTGGGGGCGGCCAGGATGGCCCGAAGATCGCGGCCGTACGCGGTCCGAAATGCCGTGATCGCATGCACGTCGCCGCGCGCACACCCACAGGCGAGATATAGATCCTCGAGATGCAAGCGGGACCATGCATCCCGGTCGCAGGTGCCGACCCGGGCATCGGCATAGGCAAGGAACGCCTCGTCGGGGATTTCGACCCCCGGCCACGATGCTCGCGCGCGCGCCAAGCTCTCCGCGAGCTCCGGCCAGGGCTCGCGAGGGGGCTCTGCAGAACCGACCATCCCGATGAGCATAGTCGGGTGGGCACCGCACGGGGAATGGCCCGCGTTCCGTGAACCGACAGGGGTTGCGGCGGTGCACCGGCGCAGCACATCGGCGTTACGCCTTCGGGCATTTGAACATGCTCGACGCCTTGCTACACGCCTGCGCCACTTGGTCGGCCTGACCTTCGTCGATCTTCTGGCGCCACGTCTGCAGCATCATCACGTACGGCTTGGCGTCTCGCTTGAACGTCGCGCAGCCCTCGACTTGGGCGACGTAGGCGTCGCACTCGGCGACACCGAGGGAACCTTCGACCGCTGCGATCTCCGGATCGGCCTCGTCGGTTTTGGCCTCCCCGGTTTTGACCTTCCCTGATGGTTTCGCGCCCCGGTCGGCCCGGAGGTGCATCACCGCGGTGACGAGCTTGCGCTTCTTCACGGCGAAGTCCATGGGATGGACGCTGACTTCTTGCCCGCCTCGGTCGAAGTAGCACGCCGGCCCCGAACAGCGATCTTTGACGAAACCACTCGCCACGAGCGTTTGCTCGAGCGCCGCTGCGGCCTCCTCTTTGTTCTTCCACGCGTAGGATCGGAAGGTCAGCTCGTCGGGCGAGACTTTGCAGACACGGGTATTGCCGTCGGCGAGAGTCAACCCCATTTCGGTCCAAGGGGCGGTCGGTTCGACTCCTTTCTCGCATCCCGACCCGTAGTCGGACCGGCCGCAGCTCGCGAGGACGAAGGAAATGGAAAGAAGGGCGAATGGACGCGTGAGGGTGTGCATACTCCCCAAGACACGCCCACTCACGAAGTGGCGCAGCGAAACCACGAACTATCGTCGGCCCCACCGGCCTGCAGCGGACTTGGGAGCGGTCGCACTGGGCGTTATGGATGTGGCGGCGCTCTGAATCACCTCGTGAACGAAGCGAAGTTTGCCTTGCACGACCGGCGATAGCACGAACGGATAGACATCCTTCATGCCCATACTGCGGGTCAAGTTGTTGAGCGCGACGGTCACGGCCTGCCACCCCCAGCTGAGACTGTCGTAGTCACGGAACGCGAGGGTATTGGTGACGACTTTGTCACGCGCCGCCTTGCTACGGATCTGCACGGTGAGGCCGTGAGCCTTCGCGGTCTCCAGTGTGTCGATCATGTGCATGTAGTGCGCCCACGTTTCCGCCCAATCTTCCCACGGGTGCATGGTTGCGTAGGCACTGATGAAGGATTCCGACCAATTGCTGGGCGGGCCCTCGTCGTAGTGACGTTTGAGCGCATCTTCGTAGCTCGACGATTCATTGCCGAACCGCTCGCGAAAGGCCCCAAGCGATGGGCCCGAACCGATCAGGCGATCCCAGTAATAGTGACCGATCTCGTGCCGCAGGTGTCCGAGCACCGTTCGATACCCCTCACCCAGCTTCTCGCGCATGTTCTCGCGGTAGGCCGCTTCGGCCTCGGCTACATTGAGCGTGATCACGCCGTCGTCGTGCCCCGTCATCACGGGGTCCTCGTCGGTACCGCGCAAAAACTCGAACCGTAACCCTCCCTCTGGATCCTCGGTCTTGGCGGCCACCGGCAAGTTCAAGGCATAAATCGCGTAGAGCAGCCGTCGCTTCGCGCGTTCGATCTCCAACCAAGCCGCCTGGTTCTTTGCGTCCGTGAGATCGGGAATCACCGCGCTCAAGCGGCAGGACCGGCAGTACGGTTCTTCGTCTCCGGCGCGGACCAACCAGTTGCACGCGTCACGGTCGACGAAGTTCTTGCACTTGACATACTTCTCAACTCGCCGACCCGGCAGAGGGACATCGAACGGCTCGTTCGGTTCCTCTGTCTTCGGGATGGCGGCGAGGGTTTCGGCTTCCACGCAATAGCCGACGCTCTGGCCGCAATGGGTGCAGACGGTATTCTCGAAAAACAGGACTTGTTCGCACTGCGAGCACGAGAAAAGTTTCACACGACCTCTTGGGGAACGGCACGACCGGTGAATCGCTGCCTTGGGGGCCGAAATACTCTGCAGATCACGTGCCACCGCTCGAGCAAGCCGTTGCTCGGCGTAGTGGCAGGCGGATTCGGCTTTCGAAGGTTTTGCACCTCCGTCTGGCAGGTGAGGGCGTTTCTTGCGGCCCGAAACTCACGCCATGCAACGTGAAAGCGCGAGCGCGATCAGCCGAGGAACGCGAGCAGTGCTTGGATGATGCGGCTCGCGGCATACCCATCGCCATAGGGATTGGGTGCGTGCGCCATTTTGCGATAGGCGTCGTCATCCAGCAAAAGCTCCCGAACGGAGTCGATGATCTTCGTGGCCTCGGCCCCGACGAGCCGAGACGCGCCCGACTCGAGGCCTTCGGGCCGTTCGGTGTGTTCACGCATGACGAGGATCGGCTTACCGAGCCGCGGGGCTTCCTCTTGCACCCCGCCCGAATCGGTCAACGCCAGGCGGCACCCCGCCAACAGTGCGACGAAGTTGCTGTAGGGTTGGGGAGGAATGAGCCTGACGTTCGGCAGGCGGCCGAGTAGCGCTTCGGCGGGATCGCGGACGTTGGGATTGGGGAGGATCGGATAGATGAAGTCGTGGCCGGGGAATTCGTAGGCCAAGATCTGCAGTGCGCGACAGATCTCGTCGAAGCCTCGTCCGAAGTTCTCGCGACGGCTGCCCGTCACGAGTACGTAAGGGCGATCGAGGGTTCGGACACCGAGCACGTTGAGGAGGTCGGTGTCGATCCGCCGACGCTCGACGGGTTCGCTCTGTCGTCGCAGTTCGATGTCGAGCGCATCGATGATGGTATTGCCGGTCACCGCGATGGAGGCATCGCGGCATCCTTCGGCCAGCAGATTGGATCGCGCCCGTTCGGTCGGCGCCAAATGGAGACTCGTGAGGCGCGTCACGAGTGTGCGATTCGCTTCTTCCGGGAATGGGGATTGCACCGAGCCGGTGCGGAGCCCGGCCTCGATGTGGCCGAGACGGATCCGCCGATAGAAACAGGCGAGGGCCGTGCACAACACCGTCGTCGAATCGCCTTGTGCGAGCGCCAGATCGGGTAGCGCGTTGGTCAACGCAACATCGATCGCTTCCATGAGTCGGGCGGTCAGTCCCGCGAGCGACTGGCCCGGCCGCGCCACATCGAGCTCGATGTGGACCTCGATCCCGAAACGTTGAAGGATCTGGGAAGGCGCCAATCCGTCTTGACCCGCGACGATGACGACGGGGTCGAACCCTCGCGCGCCTTGCAGAGCCGCGACAACGGGGGCGAGCTTGATCGCTTCGGCACGCGTACCGACGAAGACCGCGATTCGATGCATGTGCGGAGACCCTCCGGCGGAATGGCTATTCGGATGGTGCGATGTCGCACTGGTTTCGGCAAGTCAAGGGGTGCGCAACCGCGCGTGGAGGTTGGCCCTCCGGCGCTCCGTGATTCGAGCGACGCGTTCGAACCGGTGGGGAGCACGTTCCGCGAGCGGTTCGTCGAAACTTCCGGGTCGTACGCCGAGTTCGAACAGAGCAACCTCACGTTGCGAAGAGTCGCCATACCTCCAGGTGACGACCGCCGCTCCGACACCCGCGCTCACGTAGACGGCTCCAGCGGGTGTCGTGTCGACCGTTTTGGGTCGGCGCGTCCCATAGAGACCGTGGATGTAGCGGTGGCCGACGACCCGTCCTAGGGTGAGTTCGTGCAGACCCCCGACCGAGATCTGGCCGCCGTGCGTATGCCCGGAGAGCACGAGCGGAACCCCCTGTGACCAGAACCGGTCGGCTTCTTCCGCGATGTGCGAGAGTCCGAGGCTCGGTAGATCGGCTCGGAGTCCTCGGGTCGCGGCCGCGACGTCGGCATGACCAGTATAGGCATCGTCGACGCCGACGATCTGCAGTCGCTGATGGCGAAGCGTCATCACCGTATGGGCATTCCCGAGCACTTCGATCCCAGCTCGGCGGAGTGCCGAACGAACCCCTTGCGCTCCCGACCAGTGGTCGTGATTCCCGAGCACGGCGACCGCAGGGGCCTGCAATCGGGAAAGTACGTGTTGCACCTCGTCGAGGTAGCGCAGACAGTGGCATACGAAATCGCCCGTGAGCACCACCAGATCGGGGTCCGCTGCGTTGGCCAAACGAACGGCTTCCTCTTGGACATGCAGGGGTTCGGCTCGCCCAAAATGGAGGTCGGTGAGGTGCGCGACACGGAGGCCGTCGAGCTGTTCGGCATGTCGGGTCGGCCCAGCAAACCTTCGGATACGAAACTCGGGTTTCGTCTGAGAAAGACGAAACCGACGGGGAAGCGGCACGAGGCGTGACTCGGCTTCGGGGGATGAACTCGACGCGTCGACAGACGCGCGTTTCGAGGGGGTCGATGCAGCTTTGCTGCCGGAACCAGGGACCTTGGCAAAAGGACCCTTGAAGATGAGCGCGGACAAGCTGCTGACAGTATGCCGAGCATCGTACTCTTCGGACAGTCCATGCTCGACCTACCCCGTTGGGTTCTCGAACTCGGGTTCGTCGTTTACGCGATCCTGATCTCGGGGTTCGTCGTCCTCGAACGGCGGCGCCCAACGGCGACGTTGGCGTTACTCCTGGCACTCGTGTTCGTGCCCGTTCTCGGGCTTTTGTGCTACCTGGTGCTGTCGCAAACTCTCGTGCTCCGTCGCCGTGTGCAACGACGGAATCGGCTCATCGACGCGATCGAAGGCACGAGACGGGTCGCCCGGGTGGCCGAGCCGCCAGCGGAACTCTCGCCCGTGCAGCGTGGACTCGTTCGGCTCGCGATGGCCGGCGGTGCGGCGCCGCTCCGCCGGGCCAACGAGGTGACGCTGCTCGACAGTCCCGAACTCGCGCTCGCGAGCGTCGAGGAAGCCATCGCCCGCGCCGAGCGGTCGATCCATTGCGAGTTCTACATTTGGCGCGATGACGCCACCGGGCGTCGGATGACGGAACGCCTCACTCAACGTGCGCGCGAGGGCGTGAAGGTCCGGGTTCTCTACGATCATCTCGGCAGCTTGAGTTTGCCGTCGCGACACTTCGCGAACCTCATCGCCGCGGGTGGCCAAGCGGCCCCGTTTGGGCGAATCCGGCTCGGCTTTGGATTCATTCGACCGCGAAGTCGGCTCAACTTTCGGAATCATCGCAAGCTCATCGCGATCGATGCGAGCGTGGGGTTCGTCGGGGGCTTGAACGTAGCCGATGAGTATCTGTCCCGAACCGCCGGACGAGAGAGTTGGCGAGACTTGTTGGTCCGATTCGATGGCGATGCGGCCATTGGCGTCGAGGCGACCTTCCTGGACGACTGGTTGGTGGCGACGGGGGAGGTCGTGGCTCTCGACGGCCGCCGGCCCTTGCGAGCGATCGGCATCGATGGTCGCAAACGGCCGAGACGGCATCGTTGGCAACGTGGCCTACCCGACGCTCGAACCTTGCGCGAGGCCAATCCATTTCGTTCGACCCCCGAGCGCCCTGTCGTATCGACCGGACCCCTCGTTCAGGTGATCCCGAGCGGTCCCGATCTCCCGCTTGGTTCGATCTTGGAGGCTCAGGTGACCGCCGCGATCTCACTGACGTTGGAACGGGCCTTCATCGCAACGCCCTATTTCGTTCCCGACGAGTCGTTGACGCTCGCGCTGCGGGCCGCGGCGATGCGCGGGGTCGATGTTCGCATTTTGGTGCCCACGACACGACAGAGCGACATCAAAGTCGCTGCTTACGCGGGCCGCAGCTACTACGACGCCCTGTTGGACGCGGGATGTCGGGTCTACGAGTACGAAGCCGCCATGCTGCATTCCAAATACCTCATCTTGGATGAGTTCGCGGCGATCGGTTCCGCGAACATGGATGTGCGGAGCTTCCATTTGAACTACGAGATAACCGCGATGTTCTACGATGCTCAGGTTGCGCAGCGACTCGCGGCCGTATTCACCGAGGATCTCGGACGCGCCCGCGAAGTCACCCCCCACGATCGCGCGACCCTGTCCATCTTCAGCCATCTGGCCGAAGGCGGAGCGCGGTTGCTTTCACCCCTATTGTAGAGCTTGGACGCGACGGACCGCGAGCCAGACTACGACGAACGCCAACGTACACGTGACCATGATCATTGCGGCCGCGCCTACGGCAAATGGCCCTAGCGAGGACAAGAACAGCTCCCACCAACCCTTTGCGGAAAGCTCGCGGAGCATGGTCCACTCGGGAGCCGTTCGCCCGCACAGGCGCAGCCCGATCCAAAGCTCCGCGAAATAGAAAGCCGGGCCGGTGAACGGATTCACGACGGCACTGCCCAGATACGTTGCCGGCAGGTTCAAGCGCAAGAGTGGTGCAAGCGCCAATCCAACGAGCATTCCGGCGACGGGGATAGGAACCAGCGAACATCCGAGTCCGAGCGCGAAGCCCACCGCGATCCCGACGGGTGTCCCGTTCAAGCGGAAGAGCTTGTCGAAGAAGCCGCGCATCGGGCCCATGATTCAACGCCGAAGGGTAGCAGTGGTCACTCTGCCATCGTTCGAGCCGTCACGGCCGCCCCTCTGCGGGTCGAATCCCGGAAGCTGCGCGACGACTCGACGTTCGCCACCCATCTGAACTCTGCGATAGGACTCGACGGGATGGCTTTCACACGTTGAAGCGAAAGTGCATGACGTCGCCATCTTGGACGACATATTCCTTGCCCTCGAGTCGCAATAGCCCCTTGGCCTTGACCGCGACTTCACTGCCGAGTTCGACGAGATCGCTCCAACGCATGACCTCGGCGCGAATGAATCCACGCTCGAAATCGGAGTGGATCTTGCCCGCGGCCGCCGGCGCCAAGGTGCCGCGATTGATCGTCCAGGCACGCACTTCCTTCTTTCCCGCGGTGAAGTACGTAATCAGATCGAGCAATGAATACGCTTGGCGGATGAGCCGATGCAACCCGGGTTCCTCGAGCCCGGTGCTCACCAAGAAATCGCTTTGATCCGCCGGGGGCAAGGCCGCGATCTCGGCTTCGATCGAGGCCGAGATCACGACGACATCGGCTTTCTCGTTCTTGGCACGGGTCACCACTTCGTGAACGTGGGGGGCGTCGAAGCCTGCGGATGCCTCGCGTTCACCTACGTTGGCCACGTAGAGAACGGGTTTGAGCGTGAGGAGTTCGAGTGGCCGCAGGAGCTCGCGATCGTCGTCCGTGAGTTCGATCGCTCGGGCGAGAACGCCGTTCTCCATGCGTTCGAGCACGCGTTCGCAGACCGCCAGGATCTTCTTTTCTTCGGCGTCGCCGCCTTTGGACTGCTTGCGTGCCTTGTCGCGCCGGTTCTCGACCGACTGCATGTCCCGCAGCAGAAGTTCGGTGTTGATCGTCTCGATGTCGGCCGTCGGATCGACTCGACCCTCGACATGGACGATGTTGTCGTCGTCGAAGCACCGAACCACGTGGCAGAGTGCGTCGACGTTGCGGATGTGGGTCAAGAATTGGTTGCCCAAGCCTTCGCCTTTGCTCGCGCCGCGCACCAGGCCCGCGATGTCGACGAACTCGATTGCGGTTGGGACGACGCTCAACGGCTCGATGATGGCGACGAGTTTGTCCTGTCGCACATCCGGCACCGGGACGACACCCACGTTCGGATCGATGGTGCAGAAGGGATAGTTCGCCGCTTCTGCGCCCGCGTCGCTCAATGCGTTGAAAAGAGTGGACTTGCCGACGTTCGGAAGGCCGACGATCCCGACCGAGAGTGCCATGGCCGGCACGTATCACAAAAACGGGGTGGCCATGCAGCAGAGCGCGCCTTCCAGTGCAGTGAGGGGAGGGGGGAAAGTCCTTCGTTCCTGCGGTGGTTGCGCCACCATGGGCGTGAAGAGTGCGTGCGGATGGAGGACCACGTCGAAACGACGACGTGAGAGGCTCTCGACCGATGACGAGGTTCGACAAGGAGCCGAGCCCCGCGCGGGCCGAAGCCAACGCGAAGACACTCGCCGACCTCCTCCTACGATTGAGCGGCGGCCGGACGCGAGCGGTGTTTCAAGTCGGTTCCACGAGTCGAGTCGGGCTACTGTTCGTTCACGACGGAATCATCGTTCATGCGACGATGGGCGAGCTCGAAGGGACGGCTGCCGCTCGTGAGATCGCCGGGTGGCGTCATGGCACCGTGACGATCTGCATGCGACCGTGGCCCGCGAAAGCCACGACTCACCTCCCGCTTCGCGCTCTCGAAACCCTCGGAGCGGAGCTAGCGTCGGACGAGGTGGAAGAAGTCACGATCCCTATCGTCGTGGAAGAGGATCGTGGTCCTGCGATTGCGTCGGGATCGATGACCGTCATCCCCGAGCGCCTCGATCCGCACTCTTGTTTCCCGGTCGAAGTCGATCGGCGAATCGCCCATGCGGCATTGGTCGGTCCCGATGGCGTCGTGTTGTGTGGGAAGGGGGACGCGGAGAACCTGGGGGCGCTCGCGAGCTACACCGCTCGTCTGGCTCGGATCGTTGGCGATGCGTTGGCCCTCGATGCGTTCGAGGGGCTCCTCGGGCGATTCGAACACCAAGATTGCGCCATTCGGCGTGTGGGTGATGGGTGGGGGATCGCAGTGGGAGAACCCGGCGTCGTCGAACACGTCAGATGGAACAACTAGTGGGCGACCCGAACGATGAGGAGTCAGACCCGCACGAGGGAACCGATCCCGAGGCGCCAGATGGTCGCGCCGTTCGTGCAGAGCGGCGACGTCATGAACGTCGTTCTGCCATTTTGGCAGCCGCCAAGCTCGTCTTTCGCGAGAAGGGATATCACCAAGCCTCGGTCCACGACATCATTGATGAGGCTCGGATCGCTCGTGGAACCTTCTATCTCTACTTCGCGAGCAAACAAGAGGTGTTTGGGGTGCTCGCGGACGACTTCCTCCGGGTGACCCGTTTGCAGGTCCACAAAATCTCACTCGAAGACGGCGCCGATCCGCCACATATCCAACTGCGCAGCAACTTCCGCCGAGTGGTGAGCACGGTGCTCGAGCATGGCGATGTCGCGAGCATCATCTTGCGCGATCCAACGAGCTTCGACCCCGAGAGCCGCGCACGCGTTCACGGGTTCTTCGATCAAGTGATCACCTGGACCGAAGGCGCGATCCTGGTTGGTCAACGTCTGGGGCTCGTGGGGGCGTGCGACATGCACATTGCCGCGGTCACGGCGTTGGGGGGAGTCCGAGCCGCTCTCGTACGGATGCTCGACGCCAACGAGAACCACACCTCGTCGGGACCGCGCGACCGGGCGTTCGCCAACCCCGATCACCTCGCGGACGAGTTGCTCGCGTTTTTCCTCCGCGGTTTGTCGCGAGCGAGCTAGTCCTCGAGGGGCCTTTCGCAAAGGCCCCTCGCTGCGGCAGCGAAGCTGCCTCCGCACACCCGAAACGCTCGCCTAGCGGCTCGTTGTGGGGAAAGGCCCCTCGCTGCGGCAGCAACGGATCCGTCTCAGGGACGGTCCGCGAGAAATGGGCGAAGGCGACCCTCGATGACTTGAGGCCCGATCGTCGACACGTCCTCACCGAGATCGTTGAGTTCGTCGACGATCGCCTCGATGACGGTGCGAGCGTCTTCCTTGGTCGCATCGGCCAGGAACCCAGTGAAGACGGTTTCGCCCGCCGCGGCTTTTGCGATTTGGGAGTCGCGCCCGTGCTCTTCGAGGTCCGTGTAGAAGATGGAGTGGAAGGTCCGGTTGTAGTCGGTCTCCCGGAAGATCTCGAACATCGTTCGCTCGTCAACCGCCATGTCGCGGGACTCTGCCAGAGCTTCTCTGGCCTCGATACCCCTCGTACTCGGTCGCATCGTGCGCACTCCACTTTCTCGGACGCAGGCGCGTTATGCTCAGCCGCGTCATGGACCGTTGGAAGCGGTGGATCGATCGTGCTCGCAAAGTTGCCGAAGAGAACCTTCCTCAGCGCGTCGTGGACGCTGGGCGCAAGCTCATCGACGACGTCGCCGAGGTGGCTCCGACCAGGCTCGCCGAGGTCTTGGGACGCGGTCCCGCGACGACCACGAGCGCGACGATGAAGGAGTCCCCTCGCGACAGTGCCCACACGTTCGAGGATCGGGCCGAAATCCTCGATCGCGTGCGCGCCAAAGCGGAACACGGACTCAAGCCCGAGGATCGGGTGGTCGTGATCTATGCCACGCGGGCGGAGGCCGAGGCCGTGGCTGAGATCCACCAGGCTCTCGCAGGAATCGAGACCACCGTGCGCGATATGGACCTGGCCAAGGAACCTCCTCAGACGGCGACACAGTTGGCCAAGCTCACCGGCGTGATGGTGCCACCCTATGTTTACATCAACGGCCGTTATTGGGGTGCCCAATACGAGATGATCAGCCTTCGAGCCAGTGGAGATCTCGAAAGCGTCGTGGCGAATCGGCTCGATGAGCTCAGCCCCGAGGCTCGACGGGTGGGCAAGCTCCACGAGAGCTACAGCGATGCCATTTCCGTCGCGAACATGCTCGAACGCTGGAAGCTCGGGCACATTCTTTCAGTGGACGACCTCGACGCTTGGTACGAGATCGACAAATCCGGACATGAGCGATTCTTCTATCAGGGGGCGGAGCGGCCGGTCGCCGATATGCCCGCCGTCGCCGAAGCGATCGAGGCTGGGGTGAAATCACAGGCGTTCGAGGCCAAATGGATGCTCGAGCCCACCATCCACTTGAACGAATGACCATGACCGAGCTGCAGACCCGCTATCGGCGGCATCTTGCCATCGTCGATCGCGATGTCGCGATGGTCGTCGCGCGATACCGTCAGCACATCCAATGCCGATCGGGCTGCAGCGACTGCTGCCACCAAACCTTTCGCATCTCTTCGATCGAAGGCGCGTATTTGCGCGAGGGGCTCGAGAACGCGCCGAAGGACGTTCAGCAAGATATCCTCGAACGCGCCCGCAACTACGTTCCTTCGGCGCATAAGGCATGTCCCGTGCTTTCGGACGAAGGCTCGTGCCGCCTCTATGAGCATCGGCCTCGGATCTGCCGTAAGTATGGAATTCCACTCTGGCATCCCGATCGCCCCCACGAGGTGACGACCTGCAAGCTGAACTTCCGCAACGCCCAGGACGTCGACGCGGAACTCATCCTCGAGCCACAGGCGGAGTGGGCTCGCGATTGGATCTTGCTGCAGGAAGGCCACAAACCTGATGCGAAGACCACCATCGCCGAACAGCTCCTCCTTGCGGAACCCCGGAGCTCGGTGAATGGTTTCGATGTGACGTGAGATTCGGAGCGGTGGGCGCCTTGGGCCGCCTCCATTCGCCCCTGGTCGCGATTGGTTCGCTTGGATACAATGAAGGGACTGGATGGGCGGCGGTTTCGAGGATGAAGCGAGCGACTTGATCGCTCGCATCGCGGCCGGACGGCCTGCACCGGAGCTCGACGCGGTAGAGAGCCCGCTTTGGTCGCGCAAGCTTCTCGGCACCACCCTCGGTCAAGAAACCCTCTACACGTTGCACCGGGTCGTCGGTGTCGGCGGGATGGGGGCGGTGTTCGAAGCTTGGACTGCGGATCGTGCGATGCGGGTGGCTGTCAAAGTCCTCGCACCTCCTCACCAGGGAACGACCGAACGACGACGCCGACGCTTCCTTCGGGAAGTCGAAGCGATGGCGAGGATCGAAAGCGATCATGTGGTGAAGATCCTCGAATGGGGTGACGAGCCCTTCGAGTTTCTCGTGATGGAGTTCCTCGAGGGCGAGGACCTTGCCCACCGGATTCGTCGGAAGACCAAGCTCGAGTGGGTGGAAGCGCGTCGGATCGCGGCGGGCGTGGTTTTGGGGCTCATCGCGGCTCATCGCAATGGTGTCGTGCACCGCGATCTCAAGCCTTCCAACTGCTTCGTCATGGCCGACGGAACGGTCAAGCTGCTCGACTTTGGGCTCGCGTTGGTCGAGGGCGCCGACAAGGTGACGCGCTCGAACGAGGCCGTCGGAACCGCTTTGTACATGGCTCCGGAGCGCTTCAAAAGCGGTGGCGGCAAGCTCGAGGACCTCGAACTCGACCGCAATCGCGCAGCTCAGGCTCGCCTGTGGGATCTGTATGCTCTCGGGGTGATCATGTTCGAGATGGTCACCGGCACCGTGCCGTTCGATTGCTCGGATCTCCTCGGATTGGCATTGCTCATCTCGGAGCAGCGTCCCCCGAACCCGAGCGCAGCGGGAGCGGTGATCCCCGAGCGTGCGGAAGAACTCATTCTGCGCTTACTCGAAAAGGATCCACGGAGTCGCTATCAAACGGCACCCGAGGTGCTCGAGATTCTCGAAGGCACCTTGCAGGGCAGCGGAACGCGGATCCGTCGTCGTTCTTCGGGGCGTCGGTGGGGGGCCAGTCTCGCAATCCTGAGTGTAGCGGCGGCAGGTCTCGGTGCTCTTGGTTCCATCGACTTGCCACGCGTGTTCGAGACCGTTCCTGCCGTACGTTCGGTGTCGGTTTCGTCGGTTCCTCCGCGGCCGCAGCTGAAACTGTCCAGGTTTCCTCACTTCCATCTCGATTTGACGGTCACTGTAGGTACCGTCGAGGACGAGGCCAAGCCGCGGCGAAGCGGTTTCCGAGCGCGTCCGAAAGTCGTCGCTCGAGTCGAGGTCGCCGAGGACCTCGAGGAGATGGCTCCGTCCGTGGAAACTCCGGTATCCTCGCCAGAGGTGGTGGCAACCACTTCGGCTCCGGTCATAGATCCCGTCCCCACGGAGGTTGCAAGCGACCCCCCGTTGTCGCTCGTCGATGTTCTCGCCCCCTTTCTGCATGACTGTTCACGGCAAGGAAATGGACTTCGCGTCGATATGACGTTCATCGTGAAGTCCGACGGGCGCGTGTCATGGGCGAAGGCGCGGAAATCGTTGGCTGAGTCGGTCGCAGGCAATTGCGTCGAGGATGCGCTCACGGAAGCTGCGCTCCCGAGCCACTTCGCTGGCACGCATCGGGTATCGCTCAAGCTCTGAACGGGAACCTGGGTGCCCAGCCCTGACGATGCTGATGCTGGATCGTTCGATGAATCGCGTGCCAACGCTCTGGGAACGGTTCCGGACGTGCCCATGGCTCACGTTCACACTTGCGGCTTCGATCGGGTCGATGCCATGCGCCGCGTGGGCGAGCCCTGCGGAGTCGCAGCCTCCAACCGAAGGGGAGCGCGCGTGTCTGGACGATTTGCTCGGAGAGGCGAAGGACAAGGAAGATTCGGGCTACTTCGGGATCGCAGCGGAGCTCTATGTTGAGGCCTATCGAACCTGTCTAGCGCCCGGGACTGAGGTGGGCTTCCTCGATGTGGATGTCGTGACGGCGGCAGTAAAAATGTACATTCAGGCTGCCCTTACCCAAGCCGACGGCTCCGAGATGTTGGTGCGGGCGACGGCGTTGTTGGACGAGTTACTCCATCGAGTGGGGGTCAATCGCGGAATGTTATCGGACCGGGATGTCGAGGCGATCGACCGTCTTGGTCGTGAAATCGACCTACTCGCCGAAGCGATCGCGTGTCGAACCGATGCTCACCGTTGTCCGGGCGCCGCGGGAGCTGGTCGGCTGCGAGGCCTACCGCTCGGGTTGGTCATCGGCGGCGGTTTGGCGATCGTGGGCGGGACCGCCCTCACGGCGGTTGGAGCCGATGGATTTTACCACACCGAGATCCGCAAGGAGGATGCTCGGCAACGGCTGAGCCGCCCGATCGACGAGAGGGCACTCGCCAATGACCTCCAATGGCTCAACCGGCAATCGGAGCAAAACCAAGTCCTGCTCGGCGTGGGTATTGCCGTACTCGTGACGGGAAGTATCTGCTTGACGGTGGGCCTCGTGTTGCACCGCCGAGCCAAGGCCAAGCAAATTGCGCTCGCTCCATTCTCCCTCAAGTTCTGATCTTCCTTGGTGCGTTCAATGGAACTGATTCTGATATCGTTCTGCTGATGCGACGGTGGTTGCCCTTGATGGTCGTCCTGCTCCAGGGGTGCGGAGAACCGTTGCCCGAACCCGATTTTCCCGATTGGGGTCCTTGCGCGCCCGAAGACCCGCCAGAACCTTGCTATGAGAGGAGCATCGCGGGCAACAACAGCTACTGGGGAGAGGCCCAAAACAATGGAATGGGGGGGATCGTGGCCACCACGGAAGCCGGTCAACTGCGGTTCACGATCGACGGTGCCGGTACGGCGGCGCCGTTCGTGGTCCTCACGCAGACGAACGATCGTGCGACCCAGGGCGATTCCTACCTGCGCCTTCATGTGAAGGAGATTCCGAGCGCGAACACGAGTGCCCAACTGTTGTTTGGGCTCGGAGTGTCCGAGATTGGAGGTACCGTCACCGAACGGGTCATGTTCGGCATTGAGGAGGCCGAACTCTATGCGCGCCGTGACATTGACGCGCGGCTCAACACCAACGACGAATTCACCCCAATGCCGTATCCGTTGGTCGCGATCGACTCAATCAATGTTTCGGATTTCTGGCTCGAGATTCGCGAGCAAGACGGAACCGTCTACTGGCGGTTCGGGGAGCACCAGGAAGACCTCGACGTCGTCCAACAGCTTCCGACGCCTTTTGGGGTCCTCGATAGGGATGCGAAGAGCACCATCCAGGTTGGGCGGTACAAGGACGAGGTACCGGCTGGAACCGAGGAAGTTGTCTTGGCCGAGTTTTGTGATTGCCCAATTCCACGCTAACGTTGTGAGTCATGGTCGACGACGAGCGCACCGACTTCGAGCTGCTCGCCCTCTGGCGAAACGGCGATCAGCGTGCGGCCAACGTGCTCGT
>Ga0315912_10000792_pt1 | contig 47347 bp, 83 predicted proteins | sample VfabasoilMG_FD_204469 | JGI IMG/M metagenome (GOLD analysis project Ga0315912, IMG submission 204469) | Garden soil microbial communities collected in Santa Monica, California, United States - V. faba soil | ecosystem: Environmental > Terrestrial > Soil > Garden | place: USA: California... | reverse complement strand
GGCACAAGGTGCATGTTTGGATCGTCGCGCACCCGCAGAAGCTTCAGAAGGACCCCAAGAGCGGTCAGTATCCGGTCGCCGGGCCTTATGAGATCAGCGGAAGTGCGAACTGGCACAACAAGCCGGACGCCTGCGTTTCGGTGTGGCGCGAGCGCCGGCCGGATGTCAGGACATCCGAGGTCGAGATCCACGTGCAGAAGATCCGCCACAAGTACGTGGGCCGGATCGGCATGGCGAAGCTCGATTGGAACAGGGTCAACGGTCAGTACTCCGACCCCATGGCCTACAAGGATGAGTCGTGATGCCGACCAGAATGATCCGTGACGGACTCTTGGACTCGGACAAGTACGCGCAACTTTCCGATGCCGCCCGACTATTGTTTGTCCATCTCATGTTGTTAGCGGATGACTTCGGGTGCGTGAACGTCGGAACCACTTTCCTGCGTCGCAGGGCTTTCTTTGACATGCCGTCCAGCGAGCGCATCGCCAAACTGCTATTGGAATTGGTCGATACGGATCTAATCCGTACTTACGAAGTGGACTTGGGGCGTTACGCCTTTATTCCCAAGTTTCGGCAACGCCTAGATCGCAACAAACTCAATCATCCAAAACCGCCAGATACCGTGCTGGTTGGAGATGAAGACGCCATAAAAAAGTTCAATGCATTCAACAAAGATGGACTCAGTTTGGTAAACCAAACGAAACCATCCGGTCCGAAATGTTCCCCGAAGAGAAGTGAAGAGAAGAGAAGTAAAGCAACACCACGTGCGCCAACTGACGTTGGCTTGGCGGACGGGTTTTCGGAGTTTTGGTCTGCCTACCCCAAGAGGCGCTCGAAGGGCGAAGCCCTGAAGGCGTGGAGGGCATTGAAGCCGAACGAGCAGTTGCGAACCGAGATCCTTGCCGGTTTGCAGCGGGCCATGAACTCGGCTCAGTGGCGAAAGGACGATGGGCAGTTCATCCCCCACCCGGCAACCTGGCTTCGGGCGAAGGGTTGGGAGGACGAGCTGGATCAGACCGACGTGTCGTTTCGGCATGGGCAAGCGCGAGTAGGCGGTTTCGTGCCATGACCCCATCCCGACTCATCACGGCGACCGAAATCCTGGCCGCGAGCAAACCGATGCGGCGCATGAATCGCGAGGAACTGCGCGAGCAAAACAGGCGATGGGACGACCCACCGCGGAAATGCTCCACCTGTGGCCGTGAGAAGCCCGCCAGCGAGTTCTACACCGAAGGCGTTCACAACGGCCGGCAGATGTACTCGTACTCCTGCAAGCCCTGCGTTCGAACGGCTATGGCAATCCGGAGGCTCCATGTCCGTTGAATGGCAATTCTGGCTCCTGATGGCTTTGGCATTCGGTGTCATCGGGTGGGTACTGGTGAGGTATCGGTGAGATCCACTGCCCACATGTTCCGCGTCAAGAGCCTGCCTTGCGTCCTTTGTTCGAGGCTTGGCCGGGAGCAGACGAGCGTCACGGATGCCCATCACTTCACCGTCGGGCGAGCCAAGGGCACCAAGAACGACGACATGCTGACGTTGGCTCTGTGCCACGACGACTGCCACCAGGGTAGCCAAGGCATTCACGGGGACCGGACGCTGCTGCGTATCGCCAAGGTCGACGAACAGGATTTGCTGGCTGACACGCTCAGGAGCTTGTACGCATGAGCATCGACGACGCCCTGATCTACTGCGAGAAGTGTATTGCTCGGGCTAACAACCGGCGGACGGAGGGCAGACATGAGGAGTGCCGCCTAGCGCTGGAAGACCTCAAGTACTACACGAAACAGGCGTTGCAGTTGTTGGAGAGCGAGCATCAGAAAATACGGCCGCAAGGATAAGAACCATGCACAGATCGTCACCGAGTTTCAGCGACTGGGATGTTCCGTACTCGATCTATCCCCCATGGGTGGTGGATGCCCCGACATTTTGGTTGCTTTCTTTGGCCGTCTGGCTCTGGTGGAGATCAAGAACGGAGAGAAACCGCCCAGCGCAAGACGACTCACCGATGACCAGGTCAAGTTCTGGAATGGCTGGAAGTCGAATCCCAGGATTGTGAAGAACCTGGACGAGGTCAGGGAGTGTGTTGAAGGACTGGAGCGCGAGATAGAAATGCTAAGGAGAGCGGTATGAAGATCACGATTGGTACGTGTGAAGCTTGCAAGGGACCGGTTCAGGTGCCGGTGGTGTGGTTCGGGATTATTCCGCCTGTGCCTACCTGCGGATGTTGCGGTGCTGTGGCCAAGCAGAGTTACGGCCCGGTAATCCCCATGGAGCCGACCAAATGAACCGTCGAGGATTCCTAGGAGCAATCCTAGCCGCTGGTGTAGCGCCTGCAATCGTGCGGGCAGAGAGCCTGATGAAGATCGTCGTGCCGAGGCAGGAGCTGATCCTGCCGGGGATGTTTGCATGCTTTCCGAGGCCACTATCGGCTCCGGAGTTCTCGTTGCTGCACGAAGCTATCAAGAGTCGGCAATTCTCCGGGACAGTGGCGATGCTGGGCGGTCAAATGAAGGTATTCGACGGTCAGGACTGGATCGCGATTTGATGCGAGAAAGCATCGCTACGGCTTTGTACGACGGCCTTGGAGACGAGCCGGAGAAATCCACCCCCGTTACCCGCTTGGCAGCGTTTGCGGGCGCCAGCAGGCTAGGAACCGCCCTCTGGAGACTCAAGTACGCCAAGGACCTGACCTCGTACAACACAGCCCTGTTACTCCTCGTTAAGAAGCTTCCCAAAACCCTGACACGCTCCTACCGAACCAAGATTGTTGCCCAAGCCCTACAGGAGTGGTACGACGAGACCTGCCGAACCTGTTTAGGGGTAAGACACGTCATGGTCGAGGACAAGAAAGTACTGTGTGCAGCATGTGACGGATTGGGGAAACATCGGTATAGCGACAGGGAGCGAGCAGGACTGAGCGGAAACTGGCTAGCAGAGTGCTCCAAGATCATCAGCGAGCACGATATCGAGACGGATGTACGGACTAGGGAGAGGCTGGAGCGATGAAGACTGCCATCTACATCGAGGACGGGGTAGTACAGCTAGTCCTGACCGGGGAGAACGAGTTCGAGCGCAACGCACTGGGGACATTCGAGAAGAGTCCCATGAGCGCAGAACTGTTCACCGGCACCTTCTACGACTGTAGGGGAGGCTGGACGCGGCAGAGCGATTGGTGGCCCACGCAATACCAATGGGACCGCAGCAAGGAGCCGCAAAGCCTAATCATCCGCATGGCCAAGAGGGAGCCAGAAGTGCAAATAGTGGTGGACAAACCGTTGGAATCAGCGTAGAAGTGATCCTGAGACCATCCAAATATACCAAGTCGGTCTCGGGCCATACGACGGCGTCGTTCGCCCTGAAGAATCGCGGTGCTGGTGAACACGAGTATATACGTGACAAACGCAGCAATTTGGACTACTTTCCCTGTGCGTGACAGGTCGGACAAAGTGAAAAAGCCCCGCTATTTGCGAGGCTTCTTCGGTTTTGGCTGCGGTGGCACTTTCTTGGGCGCTGGCGGTGTTGCTAGCAGCCTTGCGAGGACTGCATCCTCGTCCGGTAGCTGCTCTGTGGGCGGTGAGGGCTGTTTAGCGGGCTTTGCGGGTTTGGTTGCCATGGGTGGAGTTTAGGCCATGGGTGCGGTGGAGATCACGCCGGAGATGGTTAGGGCTGGTTTGGGTGCTCTGTATGCGTCTGACTATGGCTCTCCGATTCCGTCTCACTCGGATCAGGAGGTCGTTTCCCGAATTTATCTTGCAATGACTCTTGAATCGCTACCCAAAGCCGTAGCAGATTCGACTGATGATCCGAAAAGCGGCGGGCAACCTCCATGACTTCGCTTGCTTTCATGGTGTGGTTTCCCCGTTTGACCGTGGCGTTTCGGCCCGCATTGAGATCGGCAAGCAAGGACTGCAGCGAGAGCTTTCCTTTCGATTCCCATGAACCGTGGATTACCGTATTTCGCAAGCTGTTGTCAGTTGTGATGCGTGAGTACAGATCCTCGAATGCGTCTGCTTGTTCCTTGTCCGGTATTACCGGCAAGACAAGTGTTCTCATTATTCTCAACTTCATTGCGAACATCTTTCCATCCAGTAGAAGCTCTGCGACGCGCTTGTCGCAGACGTCCTCGACGATGGCCTCGATGCAAAACTCCAGCATCGTGGACTCGAAAGCGAGGCAACCAATAGCCTTTAGCTGTTCGTTGGAGAACATGAATTCGCTGATCATGAGCGACGATACTCGATGAGTGTCTACTGGCTTGCGGAATGTTCAAGGTGCAACGAATTGCAGGCGCTTGAATCAGGTCAACCTATCCCTGCTTGCCGGTTCTGTGGTGGGGCTTTAGTTCTGCAAGTACAGCGTCACGTTCTTTCGGCGGCACATCCAGAAGAAACGCGAGACTACTGCCGCAAGGGCCTACAAGCCCCCGTAACTCAGAGGCCAGAGTGCCCGCCTGTCTAGCGGGAAGCCGCCGGTTCGATTCCGGTCGAGGGCGCCATTAGAACTCCATCGTCGGCGGACACATGCCCCGAGTCATGATATTTACAGTCTGTCCTGACACGGTATAGGTACATTGCCACCCCATCTGGCCACCGGGAAGAACAACAGGGGTCGAGCCGATCAGGATGCCGAGGACTGCGGAAAGCAGGATAGTCATGGAATCTCCAGTCTAGAGAGTGCTAGCTTTGCGGGAACGGGAGAGTCTTGCAGGGCTAGCACAGCCTGAAGACACCATTCAATAGTTTGGGTATGGCTACGGCCTTGCGAGAGGGCCTGTAGCGCATTCGTAGCCTCCGGGGATAGCCAGAGGTTAAGCCTCCGCCCGCCGCGCTCTACAAGCCGCTGGCGGGACTTGGCTACGTATTTACCGGTCATGCTGTGCTTTGCTTCGCAAAAAAGCTTCACTCTGAGAAATCCCGCTTTCTCGTAACTCCCGTCCATCACGGGAGTAATAACGGACGTTGGCCCATGTCTTAGCTAAGGCATTAGCGGCATCTGTTGCGTACTCTTTTTTCGGCCATGCCCATGCCACGCGGTCACGCATGTGTTGCGGAATCCATGCGGCTCGAAAGTTAACCAGTCTTTTGTAATTGGTGAACTTTTGGACATAGCGCCCGGACTTGCTCAGTCCAGAAACAAACGGGCATAAGGCATCGCCATTGCAATAGTGAATCCAGACCTTTGTCCCAGTCCGCAGCACTCTGTCGCTTTTTACGTTTGCCACTATCCCGTAAGCGAGTTCATCAAGCATTGCTGATGTATACGAAGTTGTACGTATAAATGCCTAGAAACGGTTACAGGAACAGCTCTGATGCTCCGACTCTACAAGCCGCTGGCGGGACTTGGCTACGTGTTTAGCGGTCATGCTTGCCAGGCCAGTCATGCAGAGTATTGAGTCCGTCTTTGAAGCGCCAGATAAAAGGGGCAGAGTCGGCTCCGCTGTCAAACGACATCCAGCACAGATTGCCCTCGGTTCTGATGACTGTGCCGGTTTCGTGTCCCTTGTATGTGATTCGATCGCCTGGGCGCGGGGAGTTCATTAGGCTGCCTCGCGAGCGGTAACAATCGGGGCCATGCTATAGCTGCCCCAAGGCTTGACACACTCCGAGCCGTCATAGAACGAACCGATACGGAGGGTCTTGCCGTCGGCGGTCTTGATCGTCTTGGCGGTCCTGCTGACCACGGACACGCGGATGATGCAGTCGTGATCGCCAATGCTGCGGGTCTGGTAGGTCTTGCCGGCTTCGAACTTGTTCATCTCTATCTCCCTAGTTAAGCCCTGTTAGGCCCATTTCTGGGCCGGTCTGGTTAGCGGTAGATCCAGAATCCTTGCTTGATCCCGTCGGCTGCCAGATTCGCGGAGACGGTGGAGAAGCAGAGAGTCCCGCGCTGGGACTTGGCAAACCGGAAGGAAGTCTTGGCGATGCACTTGCCGACCACGATCCCTGCGATGTGCTGGAGGTTGTCTCGGATGTTCATTTGTCGCTCCCTTGTTAAGCCCTGCTAAGTGCAGTGCATGGGAGACATTAGGCGCCTAACATGAGAGATAGTCAATACCCCAACGAAAGAAAGTTGATAAGTCCTTGAAACGAGGCCGATCAATTTGCAAATCTGGATAGTCCAGCGCAGAGCTAACTCAAGTCCATTCCTGGACAACGAACTACAGCCCAACTGCGAGAAACTCGGGAAGATACAGGCACGTACCTACAACGACGCATGGAAGATATGGGAGCGGATGAACGAGGCGAGCGAGTTCACAAACGTGAGGGTGCTGAACCGTGGCTGACGCCTACGAACAATTCCAATGGCTCAAGGCCCGCAAACGCTCCACAGGACACGCTGAGATGACCCAGGAAGACCTGGATGCGTGGCTAGAGCTGGTAGGCCCGGCTAAACCCCACACAGGCCCTACCGAGCCCATACAGGACGTATGGAGGGATCTGTGAACTGGACGCTAGGTGACCCGCAGACCACGGAGATCCAAGCCACCTACAACGCGCTCCCGTGGCATCACCAGATCGCGTGGGACGTGTACAGCAGGGCATTCGAGCGTGCCTGATAGCGCATACGTACCGGTAGACCCGGCCAAGACAGGCCGCCCACACCCGTACATGCCTGTACCTGCTGACCAGAAGGCAGAGATAGTCGAGGACGCCAAGGGCCGCATCATGGACGGCCAGACCCTCAAAGAGATCGCCGAACACCATGGCGTAAGCAAGCAGGCCCTGTACACCTGGCTAGCAGGTCTGGGCGACGAATACCAAGAGCTAAGAGCGCGTTGGCTCGACAATATGCTGGTCAATGCAGCGAACAGGATAGAAGAGGCCGACAACGCTCTTGACCTCGCGCGTGGGCGCGAACTGTTCAGAGTAGCGACATGGCATGCCGAACGCCGCGACCCTCAGAGATACGGCCAGCTCGCCAATCTCCCCGTAGGACCAGGTATCAGCATCCACCTGAACATGATCCGAGAGGGCAAGACCATCGATGCTGCGGTGCTCACTGGACATAATAGCCAGACGGCACAGATCGAGGACGTGCAACCTACTGATAAGTAACGATTGGTGCAGTGTGCATACGCATAATCATCAGTATGTACAATCCCAACTCCTGGTGTGAGTGACCACTGGGGCGGGGGTAAGGAATCCCTTTTTCCTGGGCTGAGCGTCGAGGCGAAGGGGGTAGGGGTGGAACGTTCCATGGAGATGCTTAGGTATCCCACGCGTTTCCATAGTTGGATCGGTTACCCGACAGGTGGGTGCCGTACCACTCCTATCCGAAAAGAGGGATTCACCGTATCTCAGGTGGGTTCTGGGCTGACTGTGTCTCGGGTTTGATCGGGGACAGGACGGCTCGAATTGAATTAACCAGAGACCTTCCTGGTTATTCAATTGGCCCTCACACGGACTCGAAGGAGGATGTGGAAACCCTCCTGTTCTACCTCACGGACAAACCCAAGTCCTGTGGGACGACGGTGTTCGTCCCGAAGAAACCGTTCCGGTGCGACGGAAGAAAGCACCACAAGTTTGAAGACTTTGAAGTCGTGAAGACCGCTCCCTTCCTACCGAACAGCTTTTACGGCCATGTGAGAAGCGATGTGAGCTTCCACGGGGTATTTAAGACTACAGAAGTCAGACACTGTCTGGCGATCACTTATAGGGATTGAATGCCATTCACGATTGAGTACGCAGCGGACGGGAGGCCAGTTCGTGTTGTGGATAGCGATCCCAAGACACCAGGAGCCAGCTTGTACGCGCCTATACGGATGAAGAGTCAGTTGTTTACTGCTGACGGTACGTTCTCGGTTCCATCCGATGTCTACATGGTTTGGATTCAGGCCAGCGCTGGAGGCGGTGGGGGAGGAGGAGGACACGCCACCGGAGGTGGTGGTGGTGGTGGTGGGTCTGGTTCCGGCATGAACATGTACCCATGTGCGGTTACACCGAATTCCGCGCTGACGATTGCCATTGGATCAGCTGGGACCGTGGGATCTGTCGGCGGTGCCGGCGGGAACGGGGGCGAGACAACGATATCGGGGACAGTTACGCCAATCCCCAGAATGCGTGGCGGCGATGGTGGGGCGGTCGGAGGAGCCACGAACGGTGGCGCTGGCGGGAATGGGGGGAGCAACAACCTGGCAGGCGGATCTGCCGGCGCCCCAACCGGCGGCGCTGGGGCGTGGTCTTCTGCTACTGCTGTGGGACCGGCCCCTGGGTTCCTGCCGGGCGCTGGTGGAGGTGGTGGTGGTGGAACTACTGGGACGGGCGGGCTTGGAGGCTCAGCAATTGACCGTAAGGGCTCAGCCGGGGCTGGAAACGCTTCTGGTGGTGGTGGTGCGGGGTCCTTATTCGGGAACGGTGGCGTAGGCGGCGTCTCTGGATCGACGGGCGTAGCGCCCACAATCGGTTACGGCGGAGGAGGAGGTGGTGGTGGTGCGAATGCTACCGGAGGGGCTGGTGCTGCCGGCTTCGTAGTCATCTTCTATGCTCAGTAATGAGGGCGGCGTTTTTTGCCGTCACGGAAGGGCTTTCCGGCACGTAGGAGTTAACGGCTACGACCTGTTCTATCGGTATCTCAATGGGTATGGAGATTCCCCCAGGGTTTACCGAACAGCGTTTTCTTACCTTAAGGGGTATGGAATCAAAGTGTGCCGGTCCATCATCAACGGGCCGTGGCCGAATGAGTACGACACTTATTACAACTCCCCGAGCACGTACCACTCCAGATTGCTGGAGCTTCTAGATGAAGCAGCAGAGAACGATATTTCCATTGTTCTATCTTTTTCGCCGCGGTGGGCGAGCATTTCCGACAGGAATGCGGAGAACATCGTGGACTGGACGGACTCTGGAAGTGCCACAAGGACGGCTTTCGCTGACTATGTAAGCGACATCGTTTCCACTTACAAGAACCACGAGGCTTGTGGCGCTTGGGAGCTGGGTAACGAATGGAACTCTTACATAGACGGCGCAACCATTGACCTTCCTGCTGTCAGCGTTCCAAACGACACGTTGGGGTCGTATTCGGCGCCGGATGATTCCCTCAACGAAGCGCGGTATTTGATCGTCGCTCAGGCGTTTGTTGACGCCTGCTCTGGAGACACATCGAACCGGCTGCGGATCTCGGGGAATACGGTCGGCAGGGTTCCTGCGGCGGCCGGTTGGCCTGGGTACATGCCCAAAGCATTAAGGGAGCACGTCGCTTTCAACGCGATCTGCGTGCATACCTATCCGGATGCGAATTCATCCCCGGGGAATCATTGGGGACAAGACGCGCAAGGTTTCGGTGGGGCGATGACGGCGTGGAACAACATGGCGAAGGAACACGGGAAGATTCTCGTTGTTGGGGAATTCGGTGTTTCGAATAGTTATTCCAGTGGCGGAAGCGACCAAAAACAGGTGTTCAGACGCATGATCAACGGTATGGCGTCCGTGCCGCTTTCATTGATATGGAACGTGTGTAATCCAGCAGCTACGACAGTCGGGACGACGTTCGCCATTTGGCCCGGATACAACGACTGGATGCTTGAAATGGCTCGCTCGGCTAACTTTTAGTTGGAAGAGATCAGTTACACCCCTGCGGGGCCGGTAGTCTGGGATTTCCACGATTCAAAAGCGTTCGTTTCGGCCTTGATGGGGCCGGTCGGCTCTTCTAAAAGTACCGCTTGCATCATGCAAATGTGCAAGAAGGCGATGGAGCAGAAGCCCCACAACGGGAAAAGACAAACCCGTTGGCTCGTGATGCGAAACACCTATCCCGAGCTTAAAAGCACCACGATCAAGACCTTCCTTGAGTGGATGCCGTTCGTACAGATGAAGTACGACGCCCCCATTACTGGAAACTGCTCTGTCCCTCTTCCGGATGGGACTGTGGCGGAAATGGAGTTCATCTTCCTTGCTTTGGAGAGGCCGGACGACGTTGGTCGTCTCAAATCTTTCGAAGCCACTGGGGCGTGGATGAACGAAGCCGGGGAAATGGCGAAAGCCATCCTCGACATGGCTGCGCAACGGGTCGGACGGTTCCCAGCGAAGAAACGGGGAGGGCCTACGTGGTCCGGTGTCCTCTTAGATACAAACCCTCCAGACGACGATTCGTGGTGGTTCCGGATCTTCGAGGAAGAGAAACCCAAGGGCTACCAGATCTGGAAACAGCCTGGGGGTTTGATTGAACGAGACGGGAAGTGGGAACCCAATCCCGACGCAGAGAACATTGAGAATCTACCCGGCGGTCACGAGTACTACTTACGGCAGGTTGCAGGGAAAACCAGAGAGTGGATTCGAGTCTTTCTGGGTGGACAGTACGGGACAGTATCGACTGGGAAGCCTGTATTCCCCGAATACAACGATGAAGTCCACTGCAAAGAATTCGATACTTTGCCTGGACCGATACTCCTGGGATTTGATTACGGGCTCACGCCCGCATGTGTCGTCACCCAGGTATCTCCCCGCGGGCAACTACTCATCGTTGACGAGCTGTGTTCCGAGGACATGGGCATCAGACAGTTTGCCCGAGACGTAGTCAAACCCTACCTCTCGACGATGTATCCGCGGAATTCAGTTCAAGCCGTCGGAGACCCGGCAGGGATGAACCGTTCTCAGACTGAAGAGAGAACGTGCTTCATGGAACTCGCTGACGAAGGTATCCCGGCGATGCCGGCGATCACGAACGATTTCGTAGCCCGTAGAGAAGCGGTAGCGAAGTTTTTGACTCGGATGACCGATGGCAAACCGGCTTTAATGGTCCATCCCAGAGCCAAGATGATCCGTCGTGGTTTTAACGGCGCCTATAACTATGAACGGGTTCTGGTGACTGGTACTGAGAGATACAAGGACCGCCCGAACAAGAACAAATACAGTCATCCGATGGACGCCGTTCAGTACGCCGCTCTACATGCGAACTCGGTGAACCTGAACGACTGGAGTAAGCAAAAGATCGTGTACGGACCGAGTGGCATCGTATGAGCATTGAAATGAACAACCGGATCAAGGGACTCCGGATCGATGTGGATGAACTGAAGAAATCGCTCCAAGAGGTGATTCGAATCCTTCAGTCATCCGAAACCGCTGCTTCACTGACTCCCAGAGTGGAGAAACTGGAAAACCAATACCGCATGCTCAACGCTAGGGAGTCTCGTGGCAAGAATGACGGATGACGAGTTAGTAACTCTCGTCGACAAAGAGCTACACCAATCCGTCGGCTATTTCTCCGGAGAACTCTCGGAACAAAGACGTAAATCGATCCAGTACTACTACGGTCAGCCGTTCGGTAACGAAATCGAAGGGAGATCCACATACGTCTCCCACGACGTTGCAAACACTGTAGAAGGCATCATGCCGTCCCTGATGCGGATCTTCACCGCGTCAGATGAGATCGTCCGATTTGAACCCCAGGGACCTGAAGACGAACAGGCCGCCCAGCAAGCAACCGACTACGTCAACTATGTGTTGATGCGGCAGAACAACGGGTTTTCCCTGCTGTATTGCCTGTTCAAAGACGCCCTGATGGTCAAGAACTGTTTCTCCAAGTCCTATTGGGAGGACTACGAGGACAGGAAAGTCGAGACCTACGCCGGACTTTCACCGGATGAATTGATCATGCTGGTGACGAACTACCAGAATATGGGGTTCGAAGTCGAGGTGAAGGAGTACGACCAGGAAACCGGAACGGTCAAGTTCGAGATCCTGAAGACCGGTGGAAAGATCTGTGTCGACGCCTGCCCTCCAGAGGAGATCTTCGTCAATCGAGGCGCCTCACACGACCTCCAGAAGGCCCGTTTTGTAGCTCATCGTTGCAAGAAGTCCCTCTCCGACCTGAAACAAATGGGTTATCCGGTCGACGACATCAAAGGAAACGATGATGACGGGGACTTTGACCTAGAAGCAATTGAAAGACGGAACTTCGACGAAGACGGCCTCTACATGCGGGATGAGAGGGACGATGCCACCCGTGAAGTCTGGATCGTCGAGGCTTACATCCGGGTTGATTTCGATGGAGACGGCATTTCCGAACTCCGCAAGGTCACGAAAGTAGGAAAGACGCTCCTCGACAACGAGGAGATCGACCGGATTCCTCTGGCAACGGGAACCCCGATCATCATGCCTCATAAGTTGTACGGCATGAGTCTTTCGGACCTCGTGATGGACCTGCAACTGTTGAAAAGCACGGTTGCACGGCAGGTCCTGGACAACATGTACCTGACCAACAACAGCCGAATGATGGCGTTGGATGGGATGGTGAACATCGACGACCTGTTGACGGTGCGTCCGGGCGGGGTTGTCAGAGTCAAGACCTTCGATGCGGTTAAACCGCTCCAGGCCCCTCCGTTGGGAGCCCCGGCGTTCCAATTGTTGGAGTACGTGGACGCCGCTCTTGAGAACAGAACGGGTGTAACCCGCTACAACCAGGGATTGGATGCTGACAGCCTGAACAAAACGGCGACTGGCATCCAGAACATCATGTCGGCGTCTCAACAGAGGATCGAGCTGATCGCCCGGATTCTTGCCGACACGGTTGTGAAGGACATCGCCTGGGGAATCCTTCACCTCGCGAGTAAGCATCACACCAAGCCTCAAGTGATGCGCCTGAACAACAACTGGATCGCTGTCGACCCCAGAGAGTGGTCGAACAAGTTCGACATGACCGTTACGGTGGGTCTGGGAACGGGGAATCAAGATCAATTGATGGCCTCCGCTCAAGCCCTGATGAACATCCAGAAAGAGATTGCGATGGCCGGGATGGGCGGACGGGTTGTGACAGAGCAGAACGTCTACGAGGCGGCGATTGACTTTGCTCGCGTTGTTAATCCTAAGAAGGCGGATCGGTACTTCACTGACCCGTCAAAACTTCCGCCACCTCAACCTCAGGTGGATCCTGAAGTCGAGATCAAGAGGTTCAAGGCGGAGACCTCGGCTCAACAGAAAGCTGAAGCTCAGGAACTCGCCCGAGAAAAGCAGACCGCTGACACTATTATCCAGGCCAAGACGCTCGAACAGTCGGCCAAGGATCAAGAGTTGCGCGCTACCGAAACTCTCTTGAAGGTGAAGGACGAGCGGCAAAAACAAGAGCACGACCAGGCCATGGCGCAGTTCAAGGCCATCCAGGAGATGCAGAAGGCCGAGGACGAGCAGAAGAAGCGCTACTTCGAGCTAGAGCAGAAGGTCCTGGATCTAGTGAAGCAGAACAACGAACTCGCCGCTCAAAAGCAGGACATGGAGCACAAACAGCGAGAGCACGAAATGAGCATGCGCGAGTCCGCCCAGAAACAGGAAAACGAGAAGAAAGAGCAGAAGGAGGACGGCATGTCCAAGCTCATCGCTGAACTCGTGGCGGAACTGAAGCGACCCAAGACATTCAGTAAATCAGGCGGAAAGGTGACGATCCAGTGAGTCTAGGAAACACATTCGAGAACGATCTCGCGAAGCTTATTTTCAACGGGACGAATATCGCCAATATCGCGGACAACGCCGCCTCGGGTCCGCTCTCTGATCTGTATCTGTCCCTGCATACCTCAGACCCTGGCGAGGGCGGGAACCAGACCTCGAACGAAATCAGTTACACCGGCTATTCAAGGGTGGCGGTAGCTCGTTCGAGCGGTGGATGGACAGTTACCGGGAACTCGGTCTCCCCGACGGCAAACGTTGACTTCACGATCTCTTCCGGCGGTAGTGGCGGAACGGTGACCCACGCTGTTGTCGGAACTGCTTCGTCCTCGACAGGGAAGATCCTGGCCATCGGAACTGTCACCCCGAACATTGTCGTGAGCAATGGGGTCACCCCTCGTATCACGACCTCCTCGACGATCACCTTCGACTGATGCTCACGCCACAGCAGCTTGCAACCCTGAAATCTGCCATTCAGGGCGATCAGGAATTGAACGCCTTCCCGATGAACTCGGACGGGGCCTTCGACATCGCCCGGAAACTGAACGAAAAAGCTGCACCGGACTACTACGTCTGGCGGACATCGGTTCAGGTGGACGAAATCATGCAGAACGGTTTCGACTGGACTCGGGTGGACAACCTCACAGTAGGCAAAGCCCGTATCTGGGATTGGATGATGCGCACCGGGATTCTCAATCCTTCTCGTGCAAATGTCCGAGCCGGGGTCGTGGCGACCTTCAACGTCGCCGCAGATCAGGCTACTCGGCAAGCCGTGTTCAATCACTGCCAGCGTGTTGCAACCAGGGTAGAGAAGCTCTTCGCTACTGGCTCTGGAACGGCAAGCAACGATCAAGGGACCGGTCCCGCGACCATGGGGTTTGAAGGCCCGATCTTCTATCAAGACGTAGAGATGGCCCGTTAATGGCCCTGACCTATGTTGGGCCAACAACAATCACGATGGATCTGTCGGCACTGGCTGCGTCCTCGACATTCATTGCCGGGCGTGAATCCAGCCAAATCGACAACTCGTCGAATCTCTATCAGGACGCCATAGTCTTCGGGCGATTCATTGTTGGAACGACACCCACACTCCCGTGTACGTTCAACGTGTATCTCTGGGGCGCGGATGTCTCCCTTGGAACGACGGCTATCAACGTATTGGATGGGACGGACAGCGCTGAGAGTCTGACGAACACCACGGTTCTCAACTCGTCCCTGATCCTGGCACGGTCTCCTAGTATTCTGGTGAACACGTCTGACCTGACCTACGACATTTCCCCGTTCAGCGTTGCGCAGTTCTTCGGAGGGAACATGCCGAAGTTCTGGGGGTTGTACTGCGCGCACAACATGACGGCAGCTCTCAAGACGGATTCGGGAAACACTAACTCCTTCCGTTTCCTCGGAATCACGTACTAAGGCGCGGCAATGCTCCTGTTGCCGGTGTCACGTACACGGCAGCCGCAGGACCATGTTGGCCTTGATGTAGGGAATCCCCTTACTAGAGGGATTTTCTTCGTATCCAATGGGGCAACCTCCGGATACGACCCGGTCAACAAGGTCTTCCCGACGACCTCGGGGTCGAGTGTTACGCTGCACGGTGTTGGCGCTTCAGGGAAAGCCCAGGTATTCAGTAGCTCGGGCTACAGAAACTACGCCAATGCCGACAGCCTGATATTCGCCAACGGCTACTCGGTCCTGAGTGTTGCGCGCTCAACGAGTCTGTCGTCGCAGTCTGGTCTCGTAGCGAAGTGGGACGCGGCGGTAGGAAACACCGTCCCGATGACGTTCTTCGTCAGGTCGGACGGGGCTTTGGCGTTGTGGCGCAACGTCGGCGGGACAAACAACGGGACCCGGGGCACCACTGCTGGTGACATCGTCACCGGTCGAGACTTCGTTGCTTCTGTCGATGCTGGAAGTACGGCACTCAATCAGCCGAACTTCTACATCGACGGCAGTTACCGCTCCGATAGCTGGAAGTTCGGTCCGAACGGTAGTGATGTGGCCCTACAGGACGGGGCTAATAGTATCTTCGGCGTAGGCGCCAGCAACGGCGGGTCTACCACATGGCAGGGCAACATCTACCTGACCGTGTGCTGGAACCGCAGGTTGACGGCGGAAGAGCACATCGCTCTCCACGACAACCCGTGGCAGATATTCGCGCCTACCCGCAGGCGAATCTCGCAAGGGTCAGCGGTCTCTGGTGGCGCTCTTAGTGTCGCCAACGAAGTAACGGCGACGTTTGCCGGCGAATCGAGACACGACGGTGCTCTAAGTGTTACCAACGCCGTTGCCTTTTCAGCCGTTGGCGAGTCGATTGCAGAAGCCGCGCTATCGAGCGCCAGTGAAGTCACTGTCTCGTTCGATGGTGACGATGCAACGCAGCCCACTGACGACGGGGCACTGGATTCGACCAGTACGGTCGATTTCCTGGCGGAAGGCGCCTCAATTGCCGAGGCGAGCTTTGATTCCTCTTGCCATGTAGACGTTCAGTTTGGCTCTGATGCGCCGGTTATTGAAACGGCTTCCGGCCCTGCTCCTGCCGGTTCCCGTAAGCGCCGCTACTACCTCCCCAACGGGGAGAGCGTCTACGCCACTCGACGAGAAGTCATCCGACTCCTCGATGAGATGGCCGAGGACCAGGAAGTCGTCGAGAAGGCCGTCGAGGTCCTCAAGACCAAATCGACGAGGGCTGCGAAGGTCGTCCTTACGAAGGTCGTCAAGTACGACATCGAGGACCTCCCGAAAGCCGTCATCAAGCAGGTGTTTGAGGAAGTTACAGAAGACATGGAGCTAGAAGCCCATGCCCACTGGTACATCAACTGGGAGCGCGATCTGATCCTGAGAGCGCTGGAGAGGATGTTGTGACACCAGAAGACGAGATTCGACGAGGCGAAGAAGCCTCGCGCATTGCGAACAACCCACTCTTCAAGGAATCGATGGCGGTCTTGAAACAGGCCCTCATCGACCAATGGCAACTAACGCCCTTGAAGGACACCGAGATGCGCGAGCACCTCTGGGCCATCTACGTGGGGACGCACAAGTTCGAAGAAATACTCCGATCAATCATGGATAGCGGAAAGATGGCCGCCATCCCGAAACCGCAGGTGTAAATGGACGCTGTCGTAGCAGAGAAAAGCATCGAAGATCGTTTCGCAGCCCTCGAAGAACCCGAAGCGCCTCCCGAAGAAAAGGTAGATGCCCAGGAAGAAGCTGCTCCCGAGGCGAAAGAGGAAGCGCCTGTAGAGGCCAAGGAAACAGACGAGAACGTCATCGAGCTGGACCCCGATGCTCCTCTGTTCGACATGGAGGTCGCGGTAGAAGGGGGAGGTAGGGAAGCGAAGAAGGTTTCCCTCGCCGAACTCCAGAAGGGTTACATGATGCAGTCCGACTATCAGCGCAAGACCGCTGAAGTCGCTCGGGAGCGTGAAGCCATCCGCACCGAGGTCAAGAAAACGGTGGATGCCGAGACTGACAAGTACATCCACAACATCCGGGTATTCCAGGAAGCGGTCGTGAAGATGGCCGCTCCTGAGCTGGGCAATGTCAACTGGGCGGAACTGGCCAAGGACGATCCAGCCAGATATGTCGAGTTGAAAGCGAAGGCGGAGAACGTGTTTCAGGTTCTCCAATCCGCAAATGCAGAGGTTGAGAAGGCTAACAACCAACGCAACGCGGAGATGCAGCAAACGCTTCAGAAGCAGGCCGCAGACGCGGTCGAGGTCTTGAAGCGTGACGTGCCCGACTGGTCCGACGAACTCTATAGCGGTGTCCTGGATACCGGTGTGAAGGACTACGGATTCACTCGGGAAGAAATGAACCAAGTGACCGATCCCAGAGCTATCAAAGTGCTCCTGGACGCGAAGAAATATCGCGCTCTCCAGGCAGCCAAGCCCAACGTGGAAAAGAAGCTGGTAGCGGTGCCCAAGGTCTTAAAGCCAGGCTCAACTGCTCCAACGGATACGGAAACACAAAAAGCGCGAGAGGCCCGTCAGGCTCTCAAAAAGAGCGGCTCTATGGACGCCGCACGCAATGTTTTCCTTCAAATGGAGCGATAAATGGCAGTCCCAACTGGTACTTTTCAGACCTTCCAGAGCATCGGCAATCGGGAAGATCTGAGCGACATCATCTACGACATCTCGCCGACTGGAGTTTCGGTCCGCTGATTCGAAAGGATCAGTTGCAACTGGGTGAATTGCTGGGAAGCCTAGAACAGGCAATCAGCAGCCAAGCCGCGCAGGGATGTGCGGAAGGTTCAGAGACTAGGCGCATACCGCTAGATCAGCGATGCAGCGCCCACGAGTGCCCAGCCCCCTCAGGGGTGAAGATATAGTCCGAACTGCATGGGGACATGCAGAAGCACGGGATAAAGAGCCTGTGCGGTAACAGGGGCGGAAACCCCCTTCATGTCAGCCGCGGGCAAGCAAAACGTCACCGCGACCTACACCGAATGGCAGACTGACGCACTGGACGACGTTGGTGCAAACGCCAATGTCCAAGGCGACGACGCCTCGACCAACACCGCCGTTCCGACCGTTCGCCTGCGCAACTACTGTCAGATCCTTGACAAGGTAGCCCAGGTCTCCGGCACTCAAGAGGAAATCGACAAGGCGGGTCGCAAGTCGGAAATGGCCTACCAGATGGCCAAGCGTTCGCGTGAACTGAAGCGCGACCTGGAATACGCCCTGGTGCAGAACCAGTCGTCCACTTCCGGTGGCGCCGGGTCTGCTGCCCTGATGGCCTCCGTGGAGTCGTGGCTCAACAGCCGCACCGCTTCTGGTCAACGGCGTGGTTACACCTCCCTGCAACAGACCGGTACTGCGGCGACTTCCTCGGGCTACGTCTCGGGTACGGTTGCTGCTCCGACTGACGCCGCGACCCCGGGAACGCTGACGGAACAGGCCCTCAAGTCTGTGATCGCAGAACTCTGGGACGCGGGTGGTGATCCGTCGACGATCATGGTGGGCGCTGCTGGCAAGCAGAAGATTTCCACCTCGTTCGCTGGTATCGCGACCCGTTACCGTGACGTTCCGTCTGGAAAACAGGCCCAGGTGATCGGTGGTGTGGATCTCTACATCTCCGACTTCGGCGAACACCGTATCGTGCCCAACCGCTTCATGCGTACCCGCACGGTCCTGGCCCTGGACATGGAGTACTGGGCTGTGGGTTACCTGCGCGGCTTCCGTTCGAGCGATCTCGCAAAGACGGGTGACTCGATGCGTAGGCAACTGCTGGTGGAGGCGACCCTCATCGCCAAGAACCCGGCAGCCAGCGGCAAGATCGCTGACGTGAACTTCGCGCTGTAACTTGACGGGGGAGCTTCGGCTCCCCCTTTCCTATGGACACCTACACCGTACTGAAGATCGAGAAGGACCTTGTATCGGTTCGGTACGAGTTCAAGCTGGAGAAAGGGACTCAGGTCGAAGAAGTGGAACTGTCCGCTCCGACTGCCTCTTTAGAGAAGCTGGAAGCGGCCATTGTGGATCACGGCCTGCGACTGAAACCCGTCCGGAAGAAGGTGGAACCGGATCTCAATTCCATTGTCGGGATCACGAAGGATCTCGCCACGAAAAGCGTAGTCGAGAAAGGTGAAGAGACTCCTCGACTATGACCCCCTGACCGGGGTCAAGACGATGTTCGAGCACAACGACCTCACTGATGAATCCATCATCAGTTACGAGGCTGATGCGGAGCCGAATCTCGAACACGCCAAGTCTTTGGCAAACGACGACGATTACACCCGGCAGGGCATGAAGCATTCAACTGTTCACTATGCCCACATCCCTGCCGTACTTCTGTTGAAATGGCACGCTGAGGGGGTCAACATCAAGGACAATCAAGAGCTGTTCAAGAAGGTGAACAGCCGAGAGTTCCGCTACCTGAAAACAACGAATATCGTTCATCGTTGAATCCCAGGTTACTGGAGGCGCATAGCCTCATCGGGACGGAACCCGACGTTGCTGCGAAGATTTGCTCGGAGGTTCTGAATCAGAACCCGAATGACCCCGAAGCGCTCTTCGTTCTCTGCTCAACCTTCATCAAGGCTGAGAGATGGGGAATAGCGGCAACTCTGGCTAGACGCTGCACTGAACTCGTCCCGCACAAGTATCAGGCGTGGTCGAACCTGGGTTTGGCTCTATCGGCCTGCAACCAGAGTGACGAGGCAAGGAAGGCCCTGAAGAAGGCCCTCAAGATCAAGCCGGACGCCACTCCGCCGCTGAACAATCTGGCGCTGATGGAAGTCCACGAGTGCAATCCTCAGTTGGCCATCGCCTACGCGGATCGAAGTCTCGCCATAAACCCCGATCAGAAGGACGTAAAGGAGTCCAGGGGATACGCACAGTTGATGCTGCACAACTGGGCTGAAGGTTGGGAAGGGTACGAGGCGATGATCGACAACTCGCCCTTCCGGATCATGAAGCCCTTGAGGGGCGAACCCTACTGGGCCGGAGAGAAGGGCTGCAACCTGTTCGTCCGGAGTGAACAGGGTATCGGAGACGAAATCTCCTTCCTCTCGATCATGGGGGAAGCCAGACGAGACAATCAGATCGTCTACGAGACCGATGCTCGGTTGGAGGGACTGGTAAGACGCTCCTTCCCGGGTCTTGAGGTTCACGGGACTCGTTACATGAAGCCGCGGGGCTGGACGGCTGAAGTCGATACGAGCTGTCTGGTTGGGACCTTTGGGAAACACTACAGACAGAAGGACGAGGACTTTCCTGGGACTCCCTATCTGGTCGCAGATCCGGAAAGACGACTCCAATGGAGGGCGCTGCTAGATACTCTTCCTGGAAAGAAGATCGGGATAGCCTGGACCGGTGGCTTAGCGAATACCTTCAGGCATCGGAGATCCTTCAATCTCGAAGGCTTGTTGCCGATCCTTTCCAAGGACGCTACGTGGGTAAGTCTTCAGTACAAAGATCCCACAGCGGAAATCGCGGAGTTTCAGGCGAAACACGGTATCCAGATCCACCACTGGAAGCGCGCTTCGGAAGCTCAGGATTACGATGAGACAGCCGCTCTGGTGGCGGAACTCGACTGCGTAGTGTCTGTGACGACAGCGGCAATTCACCTTGCTGGTGCTTTGGGGAAGAAGGCATACGTCCTTGTTCCTAACCGCCCACGCTGGTGGTACGGGATGACCGGATCGAAGTCGGTCTGGTACGACAGCATCGAGCTGTTCCGCCAAACCGACAAGTGGCCTGTCGAGATGGTGGCCGAGAGACTGTGAAAATCTTCATCGGGTACGACGACAAGGAAACCGTAGCTTTCCATGTCCTGTCCCACTCGATCCTGAGTCGGTCCTCGATCCCGGTTGAAATCACCCCCCTGAACAGACGGAACCTGGTCGAAATATTCGACCGTCCCAGGGGGGAACTCGAATCCACTGATTTCAGCATCTCCCGGTTCATGGTGCCCTACCTCTGTAACTACGAGGGATGGGCAGTATTCATGGACTGCGACATGCTGTGCCAGGTCGACATAGCTTGGCTAGCTCAGTACATGACCCCGGTCCAGGAACACCGGTACGCGGTTCAGTGTGTGAAACACGACTACGAGCCGAAGGAGAAGACGAAGTTCCTGGGGGCGAAGCAGACTCAGTACTCCCGGAAGAATTGGTCGTCGCTCATGATATTTAACAATCAGCTTTGTAAAACCCTCACCCCTGAATACGTGCATTTCGGGACTGGGTTGAATCTGCACCAGATGGTCTGGGCTGATCGAATCGGGGAACTCCCGAGGGAATGGAACTACCTTGTGGGGGAAGAGAATCAGATGGGTCCTCCCAAGATCATCCACTACACGAAAGGTACTCCGTGCTTTTCGGAATACGCTCAAAGCGAAATGGCCGACCTGTGGCATCAAGAAAGGAAGGCGATGTTGTCGCCTACGGCTTCGGCCGGTTAGGGAAAGGAAGAATCACCCCGGTAGCGAAGTCCTACCAAGCACGGATTTCTGGAGCGGAAGAGTACGAAGGCGGTCACTCCCTGATCCACGGGGTGACGAATACAGTTGTCAGGGATGACACGATCAACGCCGGCTTCAACTGGTATCAGTTGGACTACGGGTACACAGGTGTTAGAGGCGAGTGGTGGCGGTTCACCAAGAACGCTCTCACCCAACCATACATACGTGATGTTCCTCCGGATCGGTGGGAGAAGCACAAGAGACGGATTCAGCCCTGGACCAAGGATGGGGGCCACATCCTCATCGCCCTACAGACAGGGTTTGCCTTGAGGTTCGGGGGTCACCCCAATTTCGAGCGAGAGATCAAAGACGAAATCCGGAAGTACACGGACCGCCCGATCAAAGTACGGGCTAAAGGTATTGGTGGGATAGACAAGGACTTGAGAGGTGCTTGGGCTCTGGTCACGTCGAGTTCTTCAGCGGCGCTGGATGCGATCTGCATGGGTATACCGGCATATTCGTTTCAAACCTGTACCAAACCTATTGAAGATCCTCTCTCGAAAATAGAGAAGCCGAGCTACCCCGAAAGGGAGCCTCTACTCTGGAGTCTCGCGTACTCCCAGTTCACCGCTGAAGAATTGCAAAACGGTTTCGCAAAGGAGCGGGTTGAAAGCGATAACGACGTTCTCGTCCCATGGGTACGAGCGCTACGCAAAACATTTACTCGAAACGTTCGTAAAGACGTGGCCGTGTGATCTCGTAGTCTTCTACGAGAAGGAGCCGCCGGACTTTTCGCATGCAAAAGTCCAGTACCGGCCTCTCAGGGAACTGGAGAACAGGAAGGCGTTTTTCTCCATATCCGAGCTGATTCCAGGCTCTAACGGGACGGCAAAAGGCGACTACAGCTACACCTGGGATGCGCGGAAGTTCTGCAACAAGGTGTTCGCTCAGTTGGCCGTTGAGGACGACTACACGTTCTGGCTCGATGCGGACGTGGTGTGTCATGAACCGATCAGTAAAGACTATTTACTGGGGTTGGTGGAAGACACCTGTGTGACCTATTTCGGTAGGGAAGGGACGTACCCCGAAACAGGGTTTCTGGGGTTCAACCAGACCCACCCGGACTGGCCGAAGTTCAAGGCTCAGTACGAGGCGGTTTACCTGACCGGGAACATCTTCAAGCAACCGGGCTGGCACGACTGCTACGCACTGAAGGTAGCACTGAAGGACATCGCGCAGAGGAATCTATCCCCGATGGGGAGAGGCTATGAGGACGTGATTGGAAGCTCAGAACTCAGTCAGTACCTGGAACACCGCAAGGGGCAACGCAAGTACCGACCCTTTGTATCACGCGATGCTGAACGACGGGTTAATCCTGGAAAGACATCCGTTAGCGAGTTCTTCCTACGGCGTTGAGGAAAAGAACGCCGTTCTAGAAGTCGTCAATTCCGGCATGTTCACAATGGGTGAACGCGTCCGAAAGTTTGAACAGAAGTTTGCCGAGTACATCGGGACCAAGTACGCAGTGATGGTCAACTCCGGGTCTTCGGCGAATCTTCTCATGGTCGCTGCCTACACCCTGAAACACGGCCCCGGGACGGTCGTTGTCCCTGCGGTTTCCTGGGCGACCTCTTACTCCCCATTCCAGCAGTACGGGTGGAAGCTCCGGTTTGTCGATATCGACAGGCAGACCCTCAACTACGACCAGATGGGGTTGTGGAATGCGTGTGAAGACTATCCGGACCTGATTCTCGCGGTGAACCTTCTGGGGAACCCGAACAACTTCTACGGCTTCCCCCGCAGGGTTCAGGTTCTTGAGGACAACTGCGAATCTCTAGGAGCGGTGTACCAGGGCAAGAAAACCGGCTCCTTCGGGCTGATGGCTTCCCACTCGTTCTACTTCGCTCATCACATTAGCTGTGGTGAGGGCGGCGCGATCACGACGGACAGCCGTGAGCTGTACGAGATGCTCTTGTGCCTGCGGTCCCACGGATGGACCCGTCACCTTCCTGAAGACAATGTTCTGAAAGTGAAGCCTGGTCAATTCGACTTCATCTACCCCGGATACAACGTCCGGCCTACAGAGATACAGGCTGCGCTGGGACTGGTCCAGTTGGAGAAGCTCCCGGAGATCATCAGGGTCCGGAGAGAGAACGCCTCCCGATTCCCGCTCAAGACGCAGAAGGAAATCGGTGAGTCTTCCTGGTATGGCTTCGTGGTTTTTGGTGACGACGTGAACAGAGTCAAGGAGTCCTGTGAAACCCGTCCTGTGGTGACAGGGAATTTCCTGCGCTCTCCGTCGATCAAGTACTACAACTACGAAGCTGGTCCAACGCCGAACGCGGACTACATCCACGACAACGCCTGTTTCATCGGCAATCACGCATACAAAATAGACTGGGGATTCCTTGGCGCTCGCTAACTACACCGATCTGAAAGCTTCGGTAGCGAACTGGCTCCACCGGGACGACCTCGTCTCCCAGATCCCTGACTTCATCGCCTTGTGTGAGGCGGCTTTCAATCGGAAGCTCCGTATCCGTGCGATGGAGACGCAGACGACGCTATCGACAGTCGCTAGCACTCGTGGAGTAACCCTCCCGACCCGCTACCGTCAGATGAAGCGGATTTACATCTCTGGGGATGCTCAAAAGCTGACCTTCGTCAGTACCGAGGAGATGTATCAGCGCTACACCACGAACGGCAGGCCGAAGGTCTACTCCATCGAGGGGGAGAGCGTCCTGTTCGGTCCTATTCCGAATGCGGTCTACTCGGTCCCCATCAACTACTTCGCTGCCTTCCAAGCACTCTCCGATTCGAATGCAACAAACTGGGTGCTGACCAACGCCCCAGATGTGTACCTGTACGGGACCCTCGCGGCGGCAGAACCGCATATCGTCAACGATGAACGGCTCGCGATGTGGAAGTCGCTCTACGGGGAAGCAATTGCAGCCCTTCAAACTGAGGACGACAGGGATAGAGCTTCAGGAACGGCTCTGACGATGCGTTCCGACACCGGGAATCCGTGAAACTCCGGTGGGCTGGTTTCGCGCCTGACCTCGATCAGGCCACCCCCGGCATTTGGACTGACTGTAACCACATCATCCCTACACTCAGGGGATTCCGTGGGGCTCCGTCTCCAGTAACGATTGGGCTTCCTGCTGCGGCTGGGGCGGCAACAGGGGCGGCAATCGTCAAGAAGCTGGACAACACCGCCCGGTTCTTCGTTGCCTCGACTGCGAAGATCGAGGAAGCGACTTCAGGGACGGCCTACACGGATCGTTCCCGGGTAGGGGGGTATACCTCTACCAACCGGTTCAGGTTCACCCAGTACGGGGACGTAACACTCGCCACAAATAAGTCCGAGGTCATTCAAGTCTCGACGACTGGGTCATTCGCAGATCAGTCCACCGCTCCCAAGGCCGGAATAATCGAGACGGTCAACCAGTTCGTCTTCGCGTTCGACACGATTGACGGCACCTACGGGACCTCTCCTGACCGCTGGTGGTGCTGTGCGCTGGGAGACTACACCTCCTGGACGCCTGCCATTGCGACCCAAGCAGCAACAGGAAGACTGACTTCTTCTCCCGGCCCTATTACAGCCGGAGTAAGACTCGGCGACAACATCATCGTCTACAAGGAACGGGCGATGTATGTCGGGGTTTATACCGGACCCCCTTTCATCTGGCGCTTCGATGAGATTCCGGGGACGGTTGGAGTCGCAGGAAACGAAGCGGTTGTCTCAGTTGGGACTGCCCACTACTTCCCCGGCTATGAAGACTTCTACGTGTTTGATGGCGCGAGGGCGGTTCCTCTCGATTCACCGGTCAAGCAGTGGTTCTTCGCTGATCTTTCAAAGCAGAACGCTTCCAAGATCATCGGCGTCCACGACTTCGACCGGACCCTCATCAAGTGGCACTACCCGTCTGAAGGGCAGTCCACCCTCAACCGCTGCATCGTCTACAACTACAAGACGGGCCGTTGGGGACTGGATCACCAGACGATTGAGTACGCGGTGCAGTACATCCCTTCGGGGACGGTCTACGACGATCTGGGAGCGACGTATTCCACGTATGCGGATCTTCCGAACATCCCATACGACCAGTTCTATCAGGCTTCAAGACCGGTCCCGTCGATCATCAACACATCCCACCTTGTTCAGTTGTTGAACGGGGCGTGTCAGACGGCCTACTTTGTGACTGGGGATTATGGTGATGAGGAGTACTTCACCACGATCCTGGGGATTACTCCCCGGTGGGCGCAGAAACCAACGTCGTCAACACTGACGAACTACTACCGGGAATACCTGGGGGACAACCTGACCACAGGGGTAACCACTTCCCTCCAGAACGGCCGGTACGACTTCATGCGTTCGTCGAGGTTCCACCGATTCCGTCAGGACATGATCGGGGACTTCGAGGTGTACGGAGCCGATATCCGACCGAAAAAGGGCGGACTTGAATAAGGTCGGCAATCCGGTACTGCCGAAGTTCAATGATCCCGACCTACGCGCTCTCGTTGAGAAGCTGAACCGGTTCCACTCGGAACTCATCACTGCGATGGACCAGGGGAAAGACGGGTATCTGTGGCCCTCGACCTCTGTGGTTTCTGACTACACCTGTAACCAGAACGACGCCCTCATCGTGGCGAACGCGCCGACCGCGGGGTTAACAGTAACCCTCCTGGCTGCTGACTTGGGAGAGTCGAAGCGCGTCGCGGTGAAGCGAATCAACGCGGGAAGCAATGTTCTGGTGTCGAGTCCTGATCTCATTGATGGACAGACGACCCGGACTCTTGCGGCGCAGTACGACGCCATTGATGTGATCTCCGACGGGGATACGTGGCACAGAGTCTAGTCGCGATTGCGCCTGCTGATGTTCGTCAGTACTGGGAAAGAATCAAGGAAGGACTGGCTGTCGTTAGAAAGCGCGGCCCAGTCAATTGGATCGATGAAGACGTGTACGCGAACCTCAAAGCGGGTTCGGCACAACTTTTCATCACAGAAGACACCTTCGTCATCTGCTATCCCGAGAGGATGCACGACGGGATGTCTTTGCACATCTGGATTGCGTACTCCACCCATGGAAACGCGGTGGAGACCTATGAGCCTCAGTTGATCGAGATCGCCAAGGGTTTCGGAGCGATCCGGTTGAAGTGTGAATCAGCAAGAAATTGGGAGCCGAAAGGATACATACCCGTGTCAACGATCTACTACAAGGACATCTGAATGGGTGGCGGCGGCGGTAAGGAAACAGTCACGAAGAACGAGATCCCGGATTGGGCCGTTCCGTATGCAGGGGGATTGCTCAATGTCTCCTGGGCGAACGCCAATCAGCCTTACAAGGATCGCATTGCCCCGTTCTCACAGGATCAGAACACCGCTTTCAGCATGATCCGGGACCGGGCCACTCAGGGCTCCCCTCTGATGACGGGGTCGAATCAGATGCTGACCGACACCGTGAACGGGAAGTACCTGGACCCGACTTCGAACCCTGCCTGGGCGCCGACAATGGACAGGATTCGGGACGAGTATCAGCGAGGGATCGCCCCTCAGACTGCGGCGGCTTTTGCCAATGCCGGAGCCGGACCTCTAGGAGAGTCCTCGGCCTACCTTGAGACCATGGGGGCGAACAACCGGGCCTTCGGGGATACCTTGGCGCAAGCCGGTGGAGAACTCTACAACGCCGAGCGGTTGAATCAAATGAGGGCGGCGATGTTCGCTCCTCAGTATGCACAGGCTGAGTACCAGGATGCACAGGCCCTTGCGGGGATCGGAGACGTTCAGCAGGACTACCAACAAGACCTGTTGAGCGACCTCTACAACTACCCGAGGGAGAGCACCGACTACTTCGCCAACACGCTGGGAAGGGCTATCGGAGGGGCTGGGAGTACCACAGGGCCTAACCCCTATCAGCGTAACCGCGCGGCCTCTGGAATCGGGGGAGCCCTTGGAGGGGCGGGGCTCGGTTACATGATCGGGTCCGGGGCTTCTATCGGCGGTCCCTACGGTGCTGCTATCGGTGCGGGTGTTGGTCTACTTGGAGGACTTCTCTGATGTTCAACATGTTCGGTCCGCAACAGGGTTTGCGGATGCCAAATGGTCCGGCCCTCGGGTTGACGATGGGTTCCCCCTCCTCTCCCGGGTCTCAACCTGGGGTGCCGGGCCTCCAGATTCCTCCGGGGTTAGGTGAACAGATGAACCGGGGAATGTTGGCCCAGTACGCCAACCCCAAGCCCAGTCCGTTGGCTGCTCTGTCCGCCCTTCAGGGGTTGGGAGGCATGGGGCAGCAGCCCATCCCGGTAACTCCGGTGATGAGCTACCGCGCTCCCATGATGCCGTTCAATCCCTTCTCTCCACGACCGACTGCGTTCAATACCGGCCGTCGATAACGATCACTGGCCCGACGTTGTAGCCGGCGGCGTAGCTGGGGAGTTCGCACTTCACCCGGCGTTTCTCCAACTCAAGGACAGTGAGTCGGTAGCCCTCGTCTGTCCAGCGGTAGTAGCCATTTGGGTTGCACAGGTCGCCGGACGAAGCTCTCTCGACCCGTTCTTGCGTGGCACAACCCGCCAACAGGATCAACAGTAGGTATCTCATAGGACCCTCCATGGACGAAGTGACAGATTGGGATTGGCTCCGTCAACCGATCCCCCAGTTCTTTGGTCGCAGCCACGGCTATATCGGGATGGGCACGCCCTACGACTACCGCTTGGAAGGTCAACCGCTCCCGGAAAGCCCGTTTAGCCAGCAGCCAAAGTACAGCCTTGGGGAAGGCATCGTACCGGAAACACAGCTTTTCCCCAAAGTTATCCCCAACTACGGGCCTACAGAGCAGACGCCGGCAAGCGAATGGCTAGGGCAGAAAGCGTTCCCGCCTGCTTCCGGATACTCAAGCGTTGCTCCTACCGGGAGCCCGTCTGCGAATCCCGCGAGCCAGGAAGCATGGCCCATAGGGGCTCTGGCAGCGGGTTTGGGGATGCTGGCCAACAACACGGGGCATTACGGCGCGTTCGGCCCTGCGTTCGGCAGGGGCGGTCTCATGGGCCTGGAAGCCTATGAGGCGGAGCGAGATCGTCAAACCCGGGTAAAGCAGATTGCGGACGAAGCGGCCATGCGTCGGGAGCAGATTGGGATCAATCGCACTCAAGCTGAATACGTAGGCAAGAAGGCGAAGCGGGAAGAAGACCGGGAAGCGCAAATCAACAGTCTGATCGAGCAACGCGACGCCACTACCGATCCCATCAAGCAGCGCTCTATCGACCGCAAGATCGCCATCCTTCAGGGTGATGCGGCCAAGATTTACACCGCTGACACCACCAAACCCCCGAAACCGGTGAAGTCCATCGAGGGCGCTGGGGGGGACAAGGTCAAGGAAGTCTGGCGCGATCCGATCACCCATGAGGTCGCATGGGAAGGTGAGCCGTACACGAAATCGGCAGGCATTCAGATCAGCCAGAGCATGCCGCCCCTGGAGAAGAAGGAGCAGCAAGGGAAGGGCGAACTGAACGTCAAGGCATACGACGCCATCAAGGTGGAGTCCGACCAAGCAGCGAAGTCGATCCCACAGTTGCAAACCATGCTGGATATCAACAATCGGTCCCGCATGGGTTGGAGTTCCCCGGTACGAGAAAGCATCTCGTCCGCCCTGGATGCGATGGGGGTGAAGGATGGGGGGCAGTACGCCACGGATGCGCAGAAGTTTCGAGCCTTCCTCTCCGAGTCGGTGATGCAGGCTCAGTTGGCCCAGAAGGGTCCTCAAACAGAGTCCGATGCGAAACGACTTGAACAAACCCAAGCCCGCCTGACGAACACGAACGACGCCAACGACTTCCTGATCCGGTATCGCATCGCTCAAGCGAATAGGGCGCGCATTCAGAAGCGCTTCTTCGACACCTACTGGAAGGACAAGAACACCTACGAAGGTGCTGACACGGCGTGGGAGGACGGGCCTGGTAAATCGTCCCTATTCGATGACCCTGTGTTGCAGAAGTACGGCCAACAACAAAAGCCGAAGATGGGAAGTGGGTATACCGCTCAACAGATCGCTGACGAGATGAAGCGCAGGGGGCTGGTGAAGTGAGCGATAGGGCTCTAACCGACCTCTCTGATGACGAACTGCTTGAACTCGCCAACGCCAAGGTAAAGACCTCCTACGCCGATCCTGGCTACCTCCCGGAATACTCCCCCACCAAGGGGATGACGGAGAACCAAAAGGTCCTCTCGGGAGCAGGAGCGAGACTCGCTGACTACGGTCTTGGGCTGAAGCAACTATTCGGTGCTCCTGGAGAACTGGCCGCAGAGAAGAAGGCTCTTGACGCTCCGTTGATGGAGACGACCGAGGGCAAGATCGGCGCTCTCGGGATGGATATCGCCTCGTCCTACGGACCTGGTGGCGTTCTGTCTCTCGCCGGCAAGGCCCCGATGCTAGGGAAAATGGGAGCGAAGGTGGGAGCCCTTGGAGAAGGTCTGATGATGCCCCGCACGATGGGGCAAGGAGCCTCTCTGGGAGCCTTGCAAGGCGCTGTAAGTCCCGCTGAAGACATGGGGGAGCGCGGGTTCAACACGGCAGCCAGTTCCGGCGTTGGGGCTGGTGTTTCCTTCCTGCCCCGTCTACTCAGCCCGCAGACCAACCCAGGAGTCCTGGCCCTTAAGAAGGAAGGGGTGACTCCCACTCCTGGACAAGCCTTGGGGGGTGGGTGGAATCGTGCCGAGGAAGCGCTAGGAAGCATCCCGATCCTCGGGGATCTGGTTAAGAACCAGCGTAGCCGCGCTGTCTCGGAGCTGAACGAAGCGGCCTTCAATCGCGCTCTCAAGCCCATCGGCGAGAAGATTCCTCCGGATGTGGCTATCGGTAGAAACGCAGTCGAGTACGTCGGGGACAAGTTGAGCCAGAAGTACAACGCTCTGCTGCCTCAACTCACGACCACGATGGACCCGCAGTTCCTCACGGACATGCAGACGATCCGGGCTGCTGCTCAGACCCTGCCTGCCGCACAGAGGAAGCAACTCAACGACATCGTCAAGACTCAGATCGGCGGCAAGTTCCGTAATGGCCAGTCTATCGACGGGGAGACGATGAAAGGGATTGAGAGCGAGCTTAGTCGGCTCTCTCGCAACTTCCAACGGGACCCGAGTTTCGACTCCCGTGAACTGGGGGGACGCATCGAGGAAGTGCAGGACGCATTCCGCTCCATGGTTCAGCGCTCCAATCCTCAGAAGGCCCGGGAACTCTCGGCGATCAATGAAGGATGGGCGAACTTCAAGCGGGTGCAGAAAGCGGCTGTTGCCGGTACTGACGACGTATTCACAGCAGCACAGTTGGATCGTGCCGTGAAGATGTCAGACCCCTCCAAGGACAAGGCGCGGTATGCGGAAGGCAAAGCCCTGATGCAGGACCTGTCCGGCCCCGGGAAGACGGTTCTACAGGACAAGCTTCCTGACTCGGGGACTCCCTACCGCTCCCTCGCTGCTCTGGCTGCTGGTGGGGCAGCAGGCGCGCACTTCCTGAACCCGTGGACGGTCGCTGCGGCTGGGGCCATTCCAGCCCTCTACAACCCGCTCGGTCAGAAGGCCGCTCTCGCTGCTCTCACGATGCGGCCCCGTGTTGCTCGTCAGATTGGGGAAGGACTCCCGATCCTGACCGCTCCTGCTGTCACCGTTACCAACAACGCGAGGAACAATGGCCGCTGATGTAAGCAGTAACCTGGCATCGTGGAGTGATAGCGAAGGGTCAAATAACCCATCAGGGTCCACGTCGATCTCGACGAACCTGGACGACAACCTTCGGCAGATCCAAGCGACTGTCCGGAAGTACCTCGCGTTCAAGGGTTCCGATATCGCCTCGGCCTCCACGGTGGATCTCTCGACGGCGACAGGTCTCATCGTAGATATCACCGGGACGACTACTGTCACGGGGTTCGGGACTCTGTCTGCGGGGATGTGGAAGATCCTCCAGTTTGATGACGCGGTCCCGATCAAGTACAACGCGACAAGTCTTATCACCCCAGGGAAGACGGATATCACCACGTCTGCTGGAGACCACGCCATTGCGTACTCCATGGGGTCGGGGAACTGGATCATCCCGTTCTTCTCTGCGATTCGAGACAACGCCTTTGCGGTATATGGCTCTGCCGACATCACGAAGAAGATATTGTTCGATGTCGATACGAACATCCCTACAGGGACGGCTATCACCCTCAAGCCTCCTGCGACTTCAGGAACGATAGCGGTAGGTGCTGACTCTTTGGGGTTGTTCCTGCCTCGTTCCTATCTCGCTGGATTCGGGCTTACCTACCAGACCATAACGACGTTCGACATCGCTGCGGGGCAGTGTAGGGACTCGACGAATGCGGCCAATATCACCCTCTCCGCGATTACGGGGTGTGCGCTGTCAGCCTCTACCGCGTGGTCCGCGGGGAACTCAGCCAACAAGCTGAACAACCAAGCCATCCCAGCGGCGGGGACTCTCCACGTCTTCGCAATGCGCAAAGACTCGGACGGGACCGGGGAAATCCTGATCGATGCGTCCCTGACGCCGAGTCTTCCTTCTGGGTACACGTACTACCGCCGTATCGCTTCACTGCGGACGAGTTCGAGCGTCTGGATTCAGTGGAACCAGTTCGGGGATATGTTCCAGTGGGAGAACCTTCAGGACAATAGTGCGGGCTTTGCCACGATCAGCACCACCGCCGCTAACTATGCGGTAACTGTGCCGTCCGGAATCAAGGTGATTGCGTTGGTTCAGGCACAGCTTGGCGGGACATCAAATACAGGCGGTTTGCGACTATATGATCCGGACCTGGCGGATGTTGCCATCACCGCCTCGGGTAATGCCTTGGGCACTTCGGGGGTAGTTGCGGTAGGGTCAACAAGCGCGAGAATAGTTGCAGAGGCCCAGGTCCCAACCAACACAAGCGCACAAATCCGAGCGGTTCACGATACCGGGATAACTGCCGGTACCGCCGACCTTCGTACCCGGGGCTGGATCGACCGTCGGGGCCGGGATGACTGATTACCATGGCAAAGAACGCCGGCAATACCCGCCGCTCACGGAAGAACAGATCGACAAGATCGCCACCGCAGCAGCGGCCAAGGTGATCGAGCAAATCTATACCGAGGTCGGGAAGTCCATCGTCAAGAAGGTGTTCTGGATCGCTGGCGTCGTGGCGATCAGCCTGCTGCTCTGGCTTTCCGCCAAAGGGCAGTTGCACCTTCAGTGAACCTCCTGCTCCAGCGCCAGAGCCTCAGGGACGACCGCACGCTCGGCGAGCTGCTGATCGACGGCCAGCACTTCGCGTGGACGCTCGAGGACGCCGTCAGGGACCGCAAAATCCCCAACGAGACCGCCATCCCGACTGGCCGATACGAAGTCGTGGTGACGTTCAGTGAGCGCTTCGGCAAGCCTCTGCCGCTGCTGCTCAAGGTGCCGAACTTCGAGGGCGTCAGATTTCACGGCGGCAACGGGCCGGACGACACCGAGGGATGCATCCTGGTGGGCGAGGAACGGGACGACGAGCGCATTTGGAAGTGCGCCGGAGTTGTTTCCGGGCTGACCTTCCGGGTGCGCAATGCGGCCACCAAGGGGAAAGTATGGTGCGAGGTGCGCTGATTGCATGCCCACATCCATCCGGTCGTCTTCGAGGTCCGCATCTACGGCTCCGAAGACGGCGGGTTTGAAAGGCAGGAGCCCTACGTCGCCGTCTGCAATGCCCGGCTCGTGGGGGATGGCGAGTACTTCATTTCCATGATGCACGGCTCCTTCGGGCACAACGCGATGACTGTAGTCATGGAAGAAGCCCGAAAACTCGGGGCCAGGAAGCTCTGGTTCGAGAGACGGGGGAAGCTGAAATCAATCCTGCTGACTACCAACACTACAACTTGATCTGGTTCGACCCGACAGGACCCGCGACAGTCTTCTACACGTGGTTCGCACGAATCACGGTAGGCGTCGCTTTGATACTGGCGATCATCCTTGCAATTTCACTGTGGAGAGATAAATGAAGCGAGTCGTAACGTGGAAAGAAGTAGACGGTCGGTTCCCCGCTGGGACGATCCCTGGTGACTGGCTTGTAACGATTTCTGGGGACGCCAACATCTCCCAGGCATCTGCTGGAAGCCCGTTCGAGATCGACCTGCCTGCGGGCTCCTACGTGGCTACCGTGGCCCGTCTGGACTCGGCTGGGAACGTCCTGGGATCGGACAGCAAGCCGTTCATCCTCTCGGAACCACAAGTCGTGGTCATCACCATCCCGGGTGAAGTCGATGTGGTTGAGTAGGTTCTTCCGCTGGCTGTGGGAGGCCCTGTTCGGAGTCTCGATCTCCGTCCCAACCAAGGTGAAGGTGCGATGAAAGGAAAGAAGATCGTTCCGCAAATGATCGCGGGTTTCGTCATGACTATTGCCGCCTGGATCGCCCACCAGTTCTACCACCTGGACATCCCCGCAGAAGTCGCTGTAGCCATGGCCGGGATCGTGGCCACCCTCATTTCAATGTTCACCCCTGACAAACTGGAGTCTGACGAATGAAATACGCTTTCCTCGCCCTCGTGTTCCTGCCCGCCTGTTCCCTCATCCCCATGAAGGCCCAGGATCAACTCGTTTCAGGCGCCTCCAAGTACTGCGCTGCCCTCACCTCCGTCGAGCGCCAGATCATCCGTGACGGAGCCAATGCCAAGCTGTCCGAGAAGGACATCGCCCTGTGTGGGGTCAAGTGCCCGAACGAGGCGGCTCCTGTGGTTCAGGCGTGTAAGTAGCCTTGTAGAAGTAGTACTTCTGTCCGGTGGTCGGCTCAACTTCTGGGCCGCGCCGCTCCAGTAGGCCCTGTCTCCACAGAGCGGTCAATATGGCTGACGCTTGACGAACCGTGTACATGTCGTCGAACGCCCAATCCAGAGAACAGTATTCATCCCCGGTTGAGCGGAAGACGCACAGCATCTGCATCATTGGGCTATCGGCCATGATGTCGAAACGATTGATAGTCTTGCAGCGAAACACTGTCCGGCCAAGACAGTCAGCGGCTTGGTAGAAATGGTCCATGGGCGCATGTTTCCAACACGCCCTGCAAAATCGCTTTTCCATATTGGTGCCAAGGGCCGGACTCGAACCGACAATGGACGGATTTTAAGTCCGCTGTGTCTACCTATTCCACCACCTTGGCTCGCGGGGTTATTGGCGGATTCGCCGACTCCGCTAGCACGCGCACGATCTTTCCCTCGTCATCCTGAAGAGTCACGCAAACAATCTGGCCGGCCTCATTCCAGGTCACCACAGGATACCGCTTTTTCAGCGGATGAAACCATGCCCATATCGCTAGGGCAGTCGCGCAGCCGGCAATTATCCACAGCGCAATTGTGGCGCTCACTGTCTAATACTCCCCTGTCCCATCCAAATCTCCCTACGGTGATTTCGGCCTAACTACGCTGTCTGTATTAGACATGCGTTGTCTGTTTCATCTCTCGTTTCAATTCCTTGCTTTACTTATCGCACCTGCTGCAAAACTTTATTTCAGTCTCCCATCTTCTTGTTTTTGCTGTCTCTGTCTAATTCCCGTCTAATACTCGGCCCCATTACGAGCACGTCTTCCCGCCTTCGGATGTAGCGCTCGGTCATCTGCGCGTTCTTGTGGCCTGCTAGCGGAGTGGGGTCATGGCCCTGCCTCTTGGCATCTGTAAGGCTCTTGGCGCGGATGTCGTGGATGTGTGCGTCTTCTACCCCGGTGGCCTGACAGAGGGCCAGCCACGCGTCGTGGAAGGTGCTGTAGGCGATTCTCTTACCCCGGTTGTGCAGGAGGGTCATCGCGCGGATGTTCCCTTCCTTGGCGGAGGCTACGACGGCCTCCAGCTCCGGGCACCAGGATACCGTTAGTCGCGCTCCGGTCTTCTTCTGCTTGAAGACGATGCCTTGATCGGTGATCTGGGTGAGCTTGATGCTGAGTACGTCACCAACCCGTTGCGCGGTGAAGTACAGTAGGTCAAGGATGTTGCGCACCAGTGGAGAGGCAGCGCCCCTTAGAGCGTCCCATTCCTCGTCGGTGATGTAGCGGTCACGTTTGCCTTCCTTGAGTCGGTCGATTCCCTCACAGGGGTCATGAAAGACGATCTCTTCCTCCCGGGCCCAGGCATAGATCATCCGGAGGACACTGATGCACCGGTTAGCTGTGTTGGGCATCTTCGAGAGCATCCTGCGGAGGTGTCGGACGTTGGCGCTCTGAAGGTTCTGGGGGTCGAACTCCTTGAAAGCCTCCTTCAGGTGGTTTGCTGCCGACCGGTACTGCTTCCTCGTTCCTTCTGAGACCGTGGCGGTGATGTAGGGGAAGGCTTCATCTATCAGGGCGGGGAGGGTGCCTGCTACAGACCTGACCTCAAACTGTTTGGCGTAGACGGCGAGGGCCTTCTGGAGGTCATCCCCGAGCCTCGTCCACTTCCCCTTGTGTACGTACCAGTAAGCCCCGTGCTTTAGGTACACGCACGCGGGGAGATGCCGGTCTTTCTTCCTCGGTCGCACGGCAGTCCTCCCTGAAAACGACGATTGTGCCATCCCGACGTAGGCGATGCGGGATGCGCAGATGCTTGAGCTCGACGATCTGCCGCGCTGCCTGCTTGTACCCGGTCAGCGTCTCCAGCTCGTCGTCGGTCAGGAGCAGGGTCATCAGTACAGCCCTTCGCTGTAGAGTTTCGGCCCATCTGGGTCTCGTCCGCAGCCGTTTCGGTTGGTGATCTGTCCGGCGGCGTCTGCTACGCGGAACGCCTCGAAACGGTCCATGAAGACGCCGTGCTGGTCGACGAAGCCTTGGTCCTCGTCCAATCGGTGTTCGAACTTGGTGCCATCGAACCGCTGACTGATCAGGTTAATCATGTCCTGGCTGTAGTGCCGGATACCGAGCAGCAACTCGCCGTCGGCAGCACGGATCGCGGCGCACACAACGCGGCGCTCGCTCACCCCCTCCGCTCCTCGGTCAGCAGGATTGGGGTCATTTCAGCAAGCCCAGCCAGCGCCATAGCGGAATCAGCGCAAGTCCATCCCAGAAGCCGCGCCAGAACACTGGCCAGTTCCATTGGCGCCGCATCATGCCTCTACCGGCCGGTCATCGGCCGCGTTCACGAGATCGATGATGCAGTACTTGCACAGTTCGCCGTCGTTCCAAATGCCGTTCATGCCGACGAGCACTTCCCACTGGAAGGATGGAAGCTTGCCAGTGTTGGGAGTCTTGCCACAAAGCATCCCGCGGTTCTCAGGGCCTGATGGCACGTTGTCGCTGGTAAGTTCATTGCCGCAGCAGTCGCAGAAATTGCGAACCATTACGTCCCCTCCCCCTGCTTCTCCTGGGCGAGAGCGGCGCGGGCCTTGTATAGCGCTGCCAGGTATTCGGCCTTGTGACTGCGCGGTTCGACCATGAGCATGACCGTCTCGGCCTCCGTCAGCGCCTCCACCAGCACAGCTTGCCGGGCGCGGGCTGCTGCAAGCTTGTCGCGTTTCTCTGCTGCATCGGCTACTTTCTTGTCAAGTTCCTCGACCATACCTGCGTCCGTATCTGAGCCTGGATAACAATGCCCAGGCGCTCTCCGGTGGCAAGCGCTTGCGTGGCGTTCTGCGTCGGAATGGCAATAGACACGCTGCCTTGTAGCCCATGGCTCGGCACGTCTCGCAGGTGCGCCTGTGGTGCGTCTTGGGCCCGCTTGGCGTGTCCCAGAAACTCATAGCGGATACGACCCATCCGGGCGGCGGATGGCGAAGGCTTCATTCATACGGCTTGCTCCTTACGTAGCCATCCCAGCGTCGCATGTCAGCTTCGCCTGCCGCTCGGATGGCTGGTGAGTTTGCGTGCCACTCGATCTGTGTCTCGTGAATGCTGTCCCAGAGAGAGTTGATCCGGCCCTGCGTGCGGAAGTAGTACTTCTTCTCAGCCTCGATCAAAGCGGCGATCTTGGCGTGTAGCGCATCGATCTTGGCAATCGTTTCTGGGCGAATGGCGCTCACCCTCCCTCCCCCTGCTGTGCGATGGTCATAGCGGCTGCAACTCACGCAACCGTTTCGCAACCTGCTTCGCCCGAGCGACGATGCGCAGGTCGAAACACTGGACAGACATCGGGTCGCTATCCCACTCTGCCACGATGACTTCGAGCAGCCCTAACGCCTCGCGTTGCAAGTCGAAGCGTTCCTCGATCCGGCGTTCTTCTTCCACGGTCATTCGGGCTTGCATGTTCCCTCCCCCTGTTCGAGCGCGGCTAGCACCGCTTCTTCCTCAGTCAGCGTTGCGCCGCATTGTGGGCGACACTCCCAGATGCCCGGCACGCCTTTCTCGTTCACGCGAGCCAGATAGGCACCGTGAAGATCGTTGATGTGTACCCCGCACTTGCGGCAGCAAGGACCGTTACCCATGTTCAGACTCCCCCTGTGCGAGAGCGGCGCTTGCCCTGTCGTGAATTCGCTTTGCGTAGAAGCCTGCCAAATTGTTCCAGTGCCAGTCCATGCCGCTCCATATACGGGCGTTCTCGACGTTCTTCTGACAATCGACCAGCGCCTCCACCAGCACAGCTTGCCGGGCGCGGAGGCGCTTGATCTCATCGTCGAGGTCGGGCACGCCGCGGACGTAGTTGTAGTCTTCACTCATGGCTCGTGCACCCATCCAATCCTTCCGCCATTCTCTCCGCAGCAGGCGCAACGCAACCATGGATGTCCTTCTCCATCAGAATTGTATTCAACGGTCCATGTCTTGTTTGTGCATGCCTTGCATGAAAGCACCTCTCTAGAAGCCGTTGGCATCGGACCACGATAAGCGAGGAACACAACTTTTTTCTCGTCGCTCATGTCTGCGGAACCTCGTCCAGTTCTGTTACGCACGAGGCAATGCGCTTCATCAACTTCTTCCTTGTGGCGAGCACAACGCTTCTCGGCAACAATCCGGAGACATCGAGCCGAGTGATAGCGTCGGCATCGCGCTGCCACCATTCACAATCAGAATCACGCGCGGCGAAGAACTGAGCTGAAATCTGTTGCTTGATGGGATCGGCAACGGCGCCGAACAAAATGGCAACTTCCTTCAGCTCGCTCATTCCTTTGCTCCTCGGATGGCCTCAGCAAGCATGTACAGGATGTTCGCCGGGTTCATGGCGTGCGAGGCGATGTGGGCGCTGTACCCGTTTGGCGCCTTGATTATCATGTACTGGATGCCATGCTTCGTGCTCGGCTCGAACGACCAGCCCACCAGCGCTGCCTCGGCCTTCTCGGCGCGGGTGTGCTCGGCTGCGTATGCCAGTGCTGCATCGGCACCTTCGCTGGGCATTGCGGCGGCAAGCGCATCCCGCTCCTTCTTCACCTCGGCAAGCTCGTCGTCGAGGTTGGTCTGCGTCAGGTGTTTCAACCAGTCCGCTTCGTATATTTCGTCGCGTCCGTTGATGCGCAGGTACACGTTGCAGAAGTGCGCTGCCTTCGCGCGTTGAACCAGCGTCGACACAGTCGATACCTGAAGGTCGTTGATCTTTTCATCGGTCAGCAGCCACGCCACCGGCTCCGCCAGTTTAGTTAGATCGCTCATGTCTTCGGCTCCAGTGCCCACGTTAAGAGTTTGGCAAATGTGCTTGCATGAACCTGTTTCCCGTTCAGAAAGCGGCTCAACGTGGTTTTGTCGATGCCAAGCTCGCGACACAGGTCGTTTTGACTGATGCCCTCGGTCGCCAAGTAAAGTTGGATCATGCGCAGCAGTCTCATGTCTTCGGCTCCTGGGTGCGGGCTGCGCCTGGTGGAGCTGGCAGCGGCATCCAGTGCGTTGGCTGTCGTTTGAAAGAGCTGCCGCCGTAGTACATCATCCACTCTGAAGAGGGCGAGTAGTACCGCGCGCTGCACGGGGCCGTAAAGTGTTCATGCCAGACAATCACTCGCGTCCCATCGTTCGGCGCCGTCTCAATCGGCTGCCACGCATCCTTGGCGTTCTGATCCTGCTGGTCGGCAAGGGACGGCTGACCGGCGTCGAACCATGCCTCGATGTCAGCCTTCATTTCGTCGCAGACCTGTGGGTCGTCAAGCGCCGCTGACAGCCAACGCCCTAGCCTATCGGCCAACTCGCGCGGGGTGGTCATGGCAACTCCTCGTCATCGAGCGCCGGATAGCACCGCACACCATCGCCGTTGAGCGTCCGAGGGTAACTGGCGCACAGCACCCACTCGCCGCTGGCGAGCTTGGAGAGGACATCAACAGCGGCGGCGTGCGCCCGGATGGCAAGCTCAGTCCGTTTGCGCTCAGGGTGATCGGCTGGCGGGCCCGAATAGCTCAAGTATTCCGTCAGGCTCTTGCGCCACTTCTCGTGCCACTCCGCCGCCTCGCGATAGCGGTCCGATTGTTCGGTCATGAGTAAGCCTTCCCTTCTGCACGTCTAGTCGCGCTCTCGGTACGCCAAGCTTCGATCCGGGCCTCTGCTGCATCCCTGAGGAACCGTCGTCTCTCATCCTCGTACACCGCTGCCTTGTGAGCCTCTAGGGCGGCTATGTAGGGTGCTGAGATTAGAGCCTGCATCTGTGCCGCAGCCATGCTAGGAGCGTTTGCTTTTGCCTGTTCCTGGGCTAGTACTACCTTGGCCCAAGACTCGCTGTAGATCCTCTCTGCGCGCGCCTGAGCGTCCTTGCTGGCGTTATCCCGGAGGTAGTCCAGGGCTCGGCCTATTTCTTCTTCACTGATGGCCATAGCTAGAAGGGGATGTCTCCATCCGTGTCTTCAGCCTCTTTCCGGCGCGGAGCTTCCTTCTTCTCCTCCGGCTCGTTCAGATACGCCCACCCATCCCAGTTGACTGGGATAGCCTCGATCTTGAGGACGAAGCCCTTGTTCTTCGTAGTGAGGACTGCTCCCATGCGGGTGTAACGCTTCTTCTCGTTACCTTGGTTGTCCGTGTACGTCCCGGTTACTGCGGTTACTTCGTATTTGATGCCCATGGTTCCCTCAAGCGTGGAGCGGAGTTACGGTCTTAGTAGCGCCGATCTTCTTCAGAGCCGAGCGCATCTTGCTGTCCAGGTTGTCCCAGAGATAGACCTTCTCATCTACGTCTAGTCCAGCAGTGTCGATAGCCCTGTAGGCTTCTTCCGGGATTCCTGCCTCGAAGCAGTCAACGACAGTCCCTCGAATACGGTCCACCTTCTCTTTCTGGACTGCGGTCAGGCTGTCTCCAGCGCCGTCTGTAGGCTTGATGACGCCCGTAGATACCTTGGCCTCTTTCACCGGCTCAGATGCATCCAGAGCGTCATGCTCTACGATCTCCAGGGCGGTGACGTAGAGATACCGACGAAGGTAGGTCTGTGTCGCTCCGAGGTTCTGTATGGGGTGGCAGCCCTTTAGCTGGGCTTCTGCCATGGGGGAGGTAATGGTGATGCAGCTATCCGTCTCTGTGTCGTGGATATGCAAGCTCGCAATGTCATGCGCGTAGCTGATGATCGAACACAGGCCGAGTTCTGCAAATATCCTGTTGACCGTAGGCAGGAAGTCGCCCAGCTCAAAATAGTCATACCCTGCAAACTTGTTGTGCCCGGACTTCTTCAGTGGCGTGTTTTGAAGCTTAATGCGAGCCGCCTGGAGTTTTGCTAGTGCGGACCGCTCACTGTTGCTGTTCATTCACGTCTCCCTCATCTATCGCTGCGGCCTGACACACCAGCCGCACGTCTTCTTCGCTGCCTAGCCCGTTCCACAGGTTCTGTATGGCCTGGGCTACTTCGTAATAGTGCTGCTCGTTTTCTTCCTGCTGACGGTAGCTCATGCCATCCTCCGCTTGAGTTCAATCTGCTTCGTCGTCTCCCGCGCGATCGTCCTGTGTGCATGACGCTTGGTATCTTCTGCGTGCAGGGCGTCGTATCGGGCGTTCTGTTCGTTTAGCTGACTCCACCACAGTCTTACTTGGTAGAGGGCGAAGATGATTGAGCGAAGCATCGGGGGCTCCTGGGTTGGTGAGAGAGGCCGGGCTTGATACCGGCTATTGCTGACTAGGCGAGGATTGCTCCAAGCCCCAGAGCCCAACCGTAGGTCAGCAATACCCCACGGCTGTTTTACGGGCGTTCCCGCGTGTCCTTCCACGCCGCTCTCTCGTTGATCGGTCATAACCACACATACAGCGCAGGGCCTATCAGCAGCGCGCACAGCACGACGAAGGCGGCGAGTAGGGCGTAGCCGAGGGCGCGGCGGGTGGTCACTGCGTTGCTTTCGTCGAGAGGACCCAGCAACCACGGTTCTGCTCAACCTCTATCCGGCACCGGTATTCGGACTGACCGTCCTTGAGGCACGCGGCCATCAAGCTAGCCGTCTTGCGCAAGCACGCGGCCGTTTCTTCCTCTAGCGTCTTGTTGCAACTTGCTATGGCGCTGCAGAGGAGCGCGGCTGCCAGCAGGATCATTGCGGTCATGCCCCAGCCAGAGATCAGGAAGTTGGCGAGCTTCTCCATCACGCAACCTCCTGTTCGACAAGCGCCTCGATCGAGTCCTCGACAGCCTTCTCCAGAAGCTCCCTGGCGTCGTCCCTGCGCCCCCACAGCAGCAGCCGGTAGTACTCGCCGAGCACGGGTACCACGTCGTCGCTGATCTGCTCCTGCGTGGCCCAGTCGCGCTTTTGGATGCGTTGCTCAACACGCTCCCGAGCCTCCCTGCGCGCCTCGGCGTGCTCGGCGTCTATCACTTCCTGCGAGGCGAGGCGGTTGCCGCCGTCCCAGCGCAGTTCATCGCCTTCGATTGAGCCCACGATTACTTGCCCTCCATGAGTTCGCGCAGCATTTTTTCCAGCCATCCGTTGTATTTTTCGATGGCAGCGGCCCAGGCAGCGGCCCTGGCAGCGGCCCAGGCAGCGGTACTGGCAGCGTCCCTGGCAGCGTCCCTGGCAGCGGCCCAGTCAGCGGCCCTGGCAGCGGCCCAGTCAGCGGCCCTGGCAGCGTCCCTGGCAGCGGCCCAGTCAGCGGCCCTGGCAGCGTCCCTGGCAGCGGCCCAGTCAGCGGCCCTGGCAGCGTCCCTGGCAGCGTCCCTGGCAGCGTCCCTGGCAGCGTCCCTGGCAGCGTCCCTTAACGACTCATCGCCCGTCTCCAGGTACTGCCGCACAACTTCCGGCGCATCCCAAAGGTGGATGACATCGAGAGCAACGCGCCGCGAGAACTTGCGCAGCGTTTCCTCCGCATCTATCCCACCAGCGATGTAGGTCCGCTCACGCGCGCAGAGTTTGTCGTCGCCCTCCAAAATCTCGCCGCCCAGCCGAACGCGCCACACGATGTTTCCGGGCGCATAGGACAGCGCATCGAATGCTTTCACGGAGGCATGCAGGCCGCGCTGACACAACTCCAGTTTGCCCTCGGCTGTATGGGTGACACTGATAGCAATGTCGCGGCCGTCGCCGAACCGGAGTTTCTTGCTAGCTTCGCTGAAGTACCACGCTTCCACGGCTCTCTCCCTCTGTAGTAGGTGGTTAGGCGGCGTTTGACTTGTTCGCAATATCGATTGCTCGCATGAGTGCCGCGTTCTTCAGAACATCCTCGTGGCTGATGAACTCCATGCGATACCCGCCGGGGTAGTGCTTGCGGAATTCCTCATGCCGGTCCGGTCGCGATCCTTCGAGGATTGCAAGGTCATGCGGCATGTAGGCTTCTGATGTGCACGTATGGCCGCCCAGCAGTGTTCCGTCTTCGGCGATCAGAACAGCCGACATCCAACCGTGCGAGCCGCCGTTGTTAAACCCGTAGATGACGGGGAGATCGACAACCGGTCGATTGTCCGGATTGAAAATCACCCATCCCTTGCCCGCGTGTTCTGCGACGTGCATAGCCTCGTACAACTTCTCCGCTGCGGCAGTCGTCATGTTTATCTCCCTCCCCCATCCGTAGGCCCGGCGGGCCGACGTGGGTGTCAGTTGTTAATCGGTCAGGCGGCCTGCTTGAGAGCGGCAGCGCCAGTCACGTAGGCTTTGACGAAGTCACGCGCCTCCTCCAGAAGGCTGCGGCTGTCCCTCACGAAGGTGCGTTGCAGATCCCGGTTCGCAGGATCGAACGCCTTCATTGCGAGGCAGAACCAGTCGTTCGGGTTCTGCTTCTGCGTGAGCGTTTGGCGGAAAAAGCTCAGGCCAACAGGTGGCAAATCCTGGAGATTGGCGAGTACCAAATTGCGGTACATCTCCAGCATGTAGTGACGATGTTCCGGCTGTTGTGCCATGCGCACCAGCAGGGCGGCACGGACGGGACCAACGCTGATTCCGTTCCGCGGCGACGGTGCGTATTCCATCATTTCCTTGCCCAGCTCGATGAACGGATAGAGCCGATCAGCCAGGAATTGGGCCGAGGGCTGGGCCTCGTGCCACGTGATGCGCGCAATCTCAGTGACCGCGGAGGTAACCCCCACCGGAAGCCCAAGGATGTCGGAGACCTTCCTGCGCGCTCCGGTGTCGATGCTGTCGAATACGGCTTCATCGACGCCGTAAGTCACGGCCATCTTCACGGGAATCCCCGCATTGATGATGGCGTTCAGACGATGTTGTCCGTCCAGAAGTCGGCCGCCGTGCGAGATCGCGAGACCCTGATGCGTGGTCTTCCACTCGCCGCGCTGGATAGCCCGAGTCAGGGTATTGACCCAACTCTTTCGCAGCTTCCGATTGACGCCATTTCCTTCCAGGAATTGAGCCGCCAATTCCGGAGTAACTGTCTCGACTACGGTGCGCATCTCCACTCCTTGCTCCTACCCTGGCCCGGCGGGCCGTGTGCGGTGGGGCTACTGGAGACGGAGTATGGGAGTTCCGGTAAACCGTGTCAACGGAATTCCGGTATTTTTTGGCGAACGGGCGAAATTAATTCCGCCGGAGCGGGATCTGGGATCAGCCGGCGACGGTTAGGGCTTGGCTGGGCAGGTGTTCCGGCAGGACTCGAGCCCGTCGGTACAGGCATCCACGAGGCGTGCTTGGTTCATTGCACCAAACGCTCTTGAACTCTGGCCTACGCAGTCAGAGTGCTGCCCCAAGCATTGCCGGGCACAGCTTGGCTCTACGCCGGTCATAGGGACATCCTTGGCGGTGCGGCTGGCGCAGGCCGCCACTAACAACAGCAGGATGAGGGGTGCCAGCTTCATGTCCGATCCCAGTAAAAAGCCCCGGCATAGCCAGGGCCTCAAGCAACTAACTCGGTTTCGGGGGCCTCGGTAGTCGCGGAACTGTCACGTTGCCCGACAGAAGATCGGGCGGCGGCTCGGGCGGACTATCGTCGAAGGTTCGGGCAATCGCAAGTAATTGCTCTTGTGCGGCCAAGGGCATGCGCTTCATCAGTACTAGCATGGTCTCCTGATGTTGCGTCGCGGCGTAGATCATTTTTTTCTCTCCTTTGCCGGTCATAAGCCAGCTAGGAGCGATCTGCAATACGCGCGCCAGCGCCATTAGGGTGTCGCCGCGAGGGCGCTGGGTATCCCCGTTCTCTAGATCGTTGATCGTAGTCTGGGAAACGCCCGCGGCCTCGGCCAGGGTGGTCTGGGTGTACCCCTGGGCCTTGCGCTCTTTCCTGAGTCGGTCGCCGATGCTCATGCCCGAAGGATAGTGGGGCAGTCTACCGGAATGCCCCTTGCGCGAAAAACCGGAATGCCGGTATTCTTCGCGGTATGGACAAAGCATCTGCGGTTGCGCACTTCGAATCTGAGTCGGCACTAGCTCGTGCATTGGGGCTCTCTCAATCGACGGTTTGGGGATGGAAGACGATTCCTGGCGTTCACCAACTGAAGATCGAAGAGATCACCAAAGGCCAGCTTGTCGCTGACCCCGAGATACCGCGCGGCTGGCAACCGAAATCGCCGGAAGTGACCGCCGCATGACCGCCTCCTCCCGAGGGGCTAACCGCCCCTTGTTCGCCCCGGGTTGTTCACTGGCCCGGGGCTCTTTCTTCGTGTCCATGGCTGGGCATTGTTTTGCACGGCTAGTGGAAAGTACCGCTAAGAGATTGGGCGCTACATGCAACTAGCGCTCGACTTCGAGCCGGGTTTGACCGAGCGCTATCCGTCGCTGCTGGATGCCTGCCGGGCGACCGCCTATGCCTCCGGCAAGGCCATGAAAGCGATTGCGGCGGACATGGACCTGTCGCAGTCGGATCTCTCTCGAAAGCTCGCCGGCAATCCGGACGATCCTCGGCGGTTCAGCGTGGACGAAATGGTGGCTCTGATCGAGAGCACCGGCGACCCGCTGCCGATTCACTGGCTCGCAGCGAAGTTCCTGGAGCCGCTCGATTCCAAGCACGCGCGGGCTGTAGCTGAGTTGGCGAAGGTGATGCCGCAGCTACAGGCGTTGATGAAGACGTTGCAGAAATAGGCCATGGACAGAGCGCCCGAATCGCTCAGACAGGTCAGAACGACGCGCGTAGCACTGCGGCTGTTCTTGACCGGCCGGTGGCATCTGCTTCGGCATGCCCGTTGGATCGCCGAATACGAGGCGTCCGAATGAAGACCTGGGACGAAGCCGGCATCGACGTTCGCGGCAAGCGTGACGGCGAGATCAAGACGACATGCCCAAAGTGCTCCCATGCCCGCAAGAAGAGCCGCTACCCCTGTCTCAACGTCAATCTGGACAAAGGGGTTTGGCACTGCTGGCACTGCGACTGGGCGGGGTCGCTGAAGCAGGGCGAGTACGCGCGGCCATTGCTGACGAAGGTCTATCGCAAGCCGGACTACGTGTCCGGGGCATCCGGACTGCCGGAGAAGATGCGGGCTTGGTTCGAGGGTCGAGGAATCACCGAGCCCGTGCTGCGCCGGAACATGATCGGGCACGGCACCGCCTACTTCCCTCAGGTTGAGGAAGAACGCCCGTGCGTGATGTTCCCGTATCGCCGGAAGGGCGAGGTCGTCAACGTGAAGTACCGCACGGGCGACAAGCTCTTTCGGATGGAAGGTGGTTGTGAGCGAATCCTGTACGGCCTGGACGATGTCGCCGAGCGACTCGTGTGGGTCGAGGGCGAGATCGACAAACTCTCCGTCGAGGTTGCCGGCATCACGTCCTGCGTGTCCGTCCCGGATGGAGCCCCGGCGCCTGAGTCCAAGTCCTATGAATCCAAGTTCGATTTCCTGGAAGCGGTGGAGCTCGACAGGGCCGCGGTTCACGTCATTGCGGTAGACAACGACGCTCCGGGATTGAGGCTGCGGGATGAGCTCGTGCGCAGACTCGGCCCGGAGAAATGCCGGATCGTGGACTGGCCGGAGGGATGCAAGGACGCCAATGACGTTCTGGTGACCCTCGGGGTAGATGTCCTGCTCGACTGCCTGAACGATGCGCGCGAGCTCCCCATTGTCGGGGCTCACTCGGTTGAAGACTACATGGAGGACATCCAGCGTCTTTACCGGGACGGGGTGGACACCGGGGTAGGAACCGGCTGGGCCTGCGTGGACGAGTTCTACCGGGTTCGTGCTGGTGATGTGACGGTCGTAACCGGAGCTCCGAATTCGGGCAAGTCCGAATGGTTGGATGCACTGTGCGTGAATCTCGCCAACGCCCACGGATGGCGGTTTGCGATCTATTCCCCCGAGCAAGGCTCCCCCGCAGAGCATATCGCCAAGCTCGCCGAGAAGAAGTCGGGGAAGCCGTTCAATCGCGGGCCGTCTCCCAGGATAGCCGCCAACGAGCTCGACATGGCGCTTACGTGGTTGAAGGAACACTTCGACTGGATGGAACCGGAAGAAGCGACCCTTGAGTGTCTGTTGTCGGTCGCCAAGCAATTGGTGTTGAGGCGCGGGGTTCGGGGAATTGTGCTGGACCCGTGGAACGAGATCGAGCACTCCCGGCCGGATTCCGAGACCGAAACCGAGTACATCGGCAAATGCCTCCAGGCGGTCCGTAGGTTCGCGCGTGGGCACAAGGTGCATGTTTGGATCGTCGCGCACCCGCAGAAGCTTCAGAAGGACCCCAAGAGCGGTCAGTATCCGGTCGCCGGGCCTTATGAGATCAGCGGAAGTGCGAACTGGCACAACAAGCCGGATGCCTGCGTTTCGGTATGGCGTGAGCGCCGGCCGGATGTCAGGACATCCGAGGTCGAGATCCATGTCCAGAAGATCCGCCACAAGTACGTGGGCCGGATAGGCATGGCGAAGCTCGACTGGAACAGGGTCAAC
>Ga0315912_10000791_pt1 | contig 47399 bp, 35 predicted proteins | sample VfabasoilMG_FD_204469 | JGI IMG/M metagenome (GOLD analysis project Ga0315912, IMG submission 204469) | Garden soil microbial communities collected in Santa Monica, California, United States - V. faba soil | ecosystem: Environmental > Terrestrial > Soil > Garden | place: USA: California... | reverse complement strand
GGCGACGGGCCGCATCCTCGAGGTGCCCGTGGGTCCGGAGCTCATCGGCCGCGTGGTGAACTCGCTCGGGCAGCCGATCGACGGCAAGGGCCCGATCAACGCCAAGATGACCGAGCCGATCGAGAAGGTGGCCCCGGGCGTCATCTGGCGGAAGTCCGTGTCCCAGCCCGTCCAGACCGGACTCAAGGCGATCGACTCCATGGTGCCGGTGGGCCGCGGCCAGCGTGAGCTCATCATCGGCGACCGGCAGACCGGCAAGACCGCGGTCGCCGTCGACACCATCATCAACCAGAAGGGCAAGGACCTCCTCTGCGTCTACGTCGCCGTCGGCCAGAAGGCCTCGACGATTGCGAACGTCGTGCGCAAGCTCGAGGAGTTCGGCGCGATGGAGTACACGATCGTCGTCGCCGCCGCAGCCTCCGACCCGGCCGCGATGCAGTACATCGCGCCGTACTCGGGCTGCACCATGGGCGAGTATTTCCGCGACCGCGGACAGGACGCCCTCATCATCTACGACGACCTCACCAAGCAGGCGTGGGCCTACCGCCAGATCTCGCTGCTGCTTCGCCGCCCCCCGGGCCGCGAAGCGTACCCCGGCGACGTGTTCTACCTGCACTCGCGCCTCCTCGAGCGTGCGGCGCGCGTGAACGAGGAGTACGTCGAGAAGTTCACCAAGGGTGCGGTCAAGGGCAAGACCGGTTCGCTCACCGCGCTCCCGGTCATCGAGACCCAGGCGGGTGACGTGTCCGCCTTCGTCCCGACGAACGTGATCTCGATCACCGACGGCCAGATCTTCCTCGAGACAGATCTCTTCAACGCGGGCATCCGTCCCGCCATCAACGCGGGCATCTCGGTGTCGCGCGTGGGCGGCGCGGCGCAGACGAAGGTCATCAAGAAGCTGGGCGGCGGCGTGCGCCTCGCGCTCGCTCAGTACCGCGAGCTGGCGGCGTTCGCGCAGTTCGCCTCCGACCTCGACGAAGCCACCCGCAAGCAGCTCGAGCGCGGCCGCATGGTGACCGAGCTCATGAAGCAGCCCCAGTACCAGCCGCTCCAGGTCTGGGAAATGGCGCTTACCCTGTTTGCCGTCAACAACGGCTACTTCGACGACGTGGACGTCAAGCAGGCGCTCGCGGCCGAGCGCGCGATGCGCGAGTACATGAAGTCCAAGTTCGGCGACCTCATGAACCGCATCGAGTCGAGCAAGGACCTCTCGAAGGACGACGAGGCCAAACTTCACGAAGCCGTGAAGGACTTCAAGAAGAACGGCACCTACTAGGGCGCAGCCATGGCAGGCAGCAAAGAGATCCGGACGAAGATCAAGAGCGTCCAGAACACGCGCAAGATCACCAAGGCCATGGAAATGGTCGCGGCGTCGAAGATGCGCAAGGCCCAGGAACGCATGCGGCACGCGCGCCCCTATGGCGACAAGATCCGCAACATCGCGGCGCACCTCGCCCATGCGAACACCGAGTACCGCCATCCGTTCCTCGTGAAGCGCAACGAGGTGAAGGACGTCGGCGTCATCGTGGTGACGACGGACAAGGGCCTTTGCGGCGGCCTCAACACGAACGCGCTTCGCCTCGCGCTCAACAAGATCCGCGAGCTGCAGGGCGAAGGACGCAAGGTCCTGCTGACTGCGATCGGCAACAAGGGCTTCGGCTTCCTGCAGCGCTTCGGCGGCAACATCGTGTCCCACGTGACGGCGCTCGGCGACCAGCCCCACATGGACCGCCTCATCGGCCCGGTCAAGGTCCAGATCGACGCATACAGCCAGGGCAAGATCGGGACGCTCTACATCGTCTACACGCGCTTCATCAACACGATGAAGCAGGAGCCGGTGGTCGAGCAGCTGCTTCCCCTGCCCGCGGAGCGCCTCCAGAAGGATTCGCGCGCCGCGCGCGCGAACTGGGACTACATCTACGAGCCGGAAGCGCGCGTCGTCCTCGAGGAGCTGCTCACGCGCTACCTAGAGCAGATCATCTACCAGTCGGTGGCCGAGAACATCGCGAGCGAGCAGTCGGCCCGCATGGTCGCGATGAAGGCGGCGAGCGACAACGCGAGCAGCGTCATCGACGACCTCACGCTCGTCTACAACAAGACGCGGCAGGCGGCGATCACCAAGGAATTGTCGGAAATCGTGGGCGGCGCGGCAGCCGTCTAGAAAAAGAGGAAAAGCATGAGCACAGCAGAAGGCAGGATCGTTCAGTGCATCGGCGCGGTGATCGACATCCAGTTCCCGCGCGAGCAGATGCCCAGGATTTATGACGCGCTCACCCTGGTCGAGGAGAAAGGGACCTTTGCAGAAAAGGGCCTCACCTTCGAGGTCGAGCAACAGCTCGGCGACGGCGTCGTGCGCACGATCGCGCTTGGCTCCTCCGACGGCCTGCGCCGCGGCATGAAGGTTCTGAACACCGGCGCGCCGATCTCGGTGCCCGTGGGCCACGGCACGCTCGGCCGCGTGATGGACGTGCTCGGCCGCCCGATCGACGAGCGCGGACCCGTGGTCACGGACGACCGCCGCTCGATCCATGCCGCCGCGCCGAAGTTCGACGAGCTGTCCCCTTCGGTGGAGCTCCTCGAGACCGGCATCAAGGTCGTCGACCTCATCTGCCCCTTCGCGAAGGGCGGCAAGATCGGACTCTTCGGGGGCGCGGGCGTCGGCAAGACGGTGACGATGCTCGAGCTCATCAACAACATCGCGACGCAGCACTCGGGTCTTTCGGTCTTTGCCGGGGTTGGCGAGCGCACGCGCGAGGGCAACGACTTCTACCACGAGATGTCGGAAGCCAAGGTCATCGTGCAGGAGGATCTCGGGAAGTCGAAGGTGGCGATGGTGTTCGGCCAGATGAACGAGCCGCCGGGCAACCGCCTGCGCGTGGCGCTCACCGGCCTCACCATGGCCGAGAGCTTCCGCGACGAGGGCCGCGACATCCTGCTGTTCATCGACAACATCTATCGCTTCACGCTCGCGGGCACCGAGGTGTCGGCGCTTCTCGGCCGGATGCCCTCCGCCGTGGGATACCAGCCGACGCTCGCCGAAGAGATGGGTCGCCTCCAGGAGCGCATCACCTCGACCAAGAAAGGCTCCATCACGTCGATCCAGGCCGTGTACGTGCCGGCGGACGACTTGACGGACCCCTCGCCCGCGACGACCTTCGGCCACCTCGACGCCACGGTCGTTCTCTCGCGCGACATCGCGGCGCTCGGCATCTACCCCTCGGTGGACCCTCTCGATTCCACGTCGCGCCAGGTGGACCCGAACGTGGTCGGCGAGGATCACTACACGACCACCCGCGCGGTCCAGTCGGTGCTGCAACGCTACAAGGAGCTGCGCGACATCATCGCGATCCTGGGCATGGACGAACTCTCGCCCGAGGACAAGCTCGCGGTCGGACGCGCGCGCAAGATCCAGCGCTTCCTGTCGCAGCCGTTCCACGTGGCCGAGGTCTTCACCGGCTCGCCCGGCAAGTACGTGACCCTGAAGGACACGATCAAGGGCTTCAAGATGATCGTGAACGGCGAGTGCGATAGCCTCCCCGAGCAGGCCTTCTACATGGTCGGCACGATCGAGGAAGCGTTCGAGAAGGCGAAGACGCTCCAGTAAGGAGCCGGGAAAACCATGGCTAAAACCCTTCACGTCGACATCGTCTCGGCCGAGCAGGCGATCTTCTCGGGCGAGGCGACGATGGTGATCGCCCCGGGCGAGGCAGGCGAGCTCGGCATCATGCCGGAGCACACGCCGCTCCTCACGCGCGTCAAGCCGGGCGCGGTTCGGCTCGTCATGCCCGAGGGCGGCCAGGAAGAAGTGATCTACGTCTCCGGCGGAATGATGGAAGTGCAACCGGATGTCGTGACGATCCTCGCGGACACGTCGGTTCGCGCCCACGACCTCGACGAGGCCAAGGCGCTCGAGGCGAAGCGCCTCGCCGAGGAAGCCATCGTGAATCGCACCGGGGCGCTCGAGATCGCGAAGGCGCAGGCCGAGCTCGCCGAAGCCGCCGCCCAGCTCTCGGCCATCCGCAAGCTCCGCGCGCGCAAGTAACCGCATGCCGGCCCGGCCGCTGCAGGTCGTCGTCCTCGCGGCGGGCCAGGGCAAGCGCATGCGCTCGGACCTCGCGAAGGTCCTCCATCCGCTCGCGGGCCGCTCGCTGCTGGGCCATGTTCTCCACACCGCCCGCGCCCTGGATCCTTCACAGCTTTGCGTCGTCATCGGACACGGTGCCGAAGGCGTCCGCAAGGCTTTTGAGTCCGAGAACCTCCTGTGGGCGCTCCAGGAGCGGCAGCTCGGGACCGGGCACGCGGTGATGCAGGCGCTCCCGAAACTCCAGGGCTCCGGCACGGTGCTCATCCTCTACGGCGACGTTCCGCTCATCGAAGCGGAGACCCTGCGCGTGCTGGTCGAGCGCGCCGCCGATGGGGCGCTCGCGCTGCTTACGCAGGACCTCGAAGCGCCCCGGGGCTACGGGCGCATCGTGCGTGACGCCTCCGGAAAGGTCACCGGCATCGTCGAAGAGAAGGATGCGACCGAAGCGCAGCGGTCCATCCGCGAAGTGAATACCGGCATCCTCGCGGTGCCGCGCGAGCGCCTCGACGCGTGGCTTGCGGGCCTGCGAAGCGAGAACGCCCAGGGTGAGTACTATCTGACGGATATCGTGGGCGCTGCCGCCCGGGATGGCGTACGAATCGACGTCCACCATCCGCGCCATGCCGCCGAGTGCCTCGGCGTCAACAGCAAGGTGGAGCTCGCAAGACTCGAGAGGATCTTCCAGATGGACCAGGCTGCGAAGCTGCTCGAAGCGGGCGTCGGGCTCGCCGATCCCGCCCGCATCGACGTGCGCGGGGACATTTCATGTGGCCGCGACGTCTCGATCGACGTGAATTGCATCTTCGAAGGCCAGGTGACCCTGGGCGATGGCGTCAGGGTCGGCGCGAACTGCATCCTTCGGGACGTCAAGGTCGGCGCGGGAACCGAGATCAAGCCGTTCTCGCTCATCGAGGAAGCCGAGGTTGGCGCGAATGCGCGCATCGGTCCCTACGCGCGGATTCGCCCCGGCACGCGCCTCGCGGACGATGTCCACATCGGCAACTTCGTCGAGGTGAAGGCGAGCACGATCGGGAAGGCGAGCAAGGCGAACCACCTCGCCTACGTGGGCGATTCCTCGGTGGGGAGCGACGTGAACATCGGCGCCGGCACGATCACCTGCAATTACGACGGCGCGAACAAGCACCGCACGGTCATCGAGGACAACGTCCACATCGGATCCGACGTGCAGCTCGTCGCTCCGGTGACGGTGGGCAAGGGCGCCACCATCGGCGCCGGCGCGACGATCGTGAAGGACGTTCCGCCCGGGGGATTGACGCTTACTGAAGCCAGGCAGGTCACCAAGCCCGGCTGGCAACGTCCTCGCAAGAAATGATTGTTGCCGCAGCTCGTTGAGCGGCGCCATCGTCCGCTCCAACGAGGTTCCCGCCGCTCACCACCGCGCAGGCGGCTTCTTGTTGATCGTGATGATCCGGTTTTCGACCGAGATATAGCCGCCGGCGGTGAGGTCGCGGAAGATGCGGCTCACCATGTCGCGCGAGGCGCCGACGCGCTCGGCGATTTCCTGCTGGGTAATCTTTTCGGGGATCTGCTGCTTGCCGTCCTTGTCGACGGCCATGTCCAGCAGGAGCCGCGCGACACGCCCGTAGACATCGAGGAGCGCCAGGTGCTTCACCGAGTTCGTCGCGAGGCGCGCGCGGTCGATGACCTTCGCGATCATTTCCAGGGCGAAGTCGGGGTTGTGCCTGATCGCCTCGCGGATCGGGTCGCGCGCGACGACGGAGAAGGTCGTGGGCTCGAGCGTCATGACCGAGGCCGACCGAGGATTCCCGTCGAGCGCCATCTCGCCGACGTATTCGCCCGGGCCGTGGGTGTCGAGAATCATCTCGTGGCCCTCGTTGTCCGAGACAAACACCTTCACCTTTCCCTTCAGGACGACGAAGAGCGAGTCGCTCGAGTCGCCCTCGGTGATGAACACGCTGTTCTTGGGATAGGTGCGCACGCGCCCGAGGGACGCGAGCTCGCGCACGAACGGGTCGTGGATCTCGTTCAGCTGCGGGGCGGTCGGGGATTCGCCCGTCATGGATGGCTCTCCTCGGAAGGGCGCCAGTCTAGCACCGGCGGAAGCGCGCGATAAGATGCCGTTTCATTTCTCCCGGCTCGTTCCTCGACCACGCATGAGTAAGGGATTCGCCCTCGCGGCGATCGCACTGGCCGGCTTCCTCTTCTCCCTCACTCCCTTCGCCGAACGCCTCGACGACGCCGTGCTCGACGGGCAGTGGAGCGTGCTGCGCAAGTTCGCTCCCAAGGCGGCACCCGACGACATCATCATCGTCGGCGTCGATGACGCCAGCGTGCGCGCCATCGACGCGCCGCCGGGCCTGTGGCACGAGCCCATCGGGCGGGCGCTGGAGCGAATCGCCGCGGCGCACCCACGCGCCATCGGCATCGACCTCGCGCTGCCCGAACGCTCCTACGAAGGATTCCGCGCGGGGCTCGACCGGCCGCTCGTCGAAGGCCTCGCGGCCGCGCGGCAAAACGGTGCGCTCGTCGCCTCGCTCACGATCGACCCGCGCACGCGGGGCGCGCGCACGATCCATACGCCGTTCCTCGCCGTGCTGGGTGAACAAGGGCTCGGCATTGGCCTCCTCGGGCGGGATGGCGACGGCATCACGCGGCGTTTCTCGCTCGCCGTGCCGACCGAAGACGGCTCGTACCCCACGCTCGCCGGACGTCTCTGCCGCGCGCTTGCGCGACGCTGTACCGACGGGCTCATTGATTACGCGCTCGGCCCGCCCTTTCGCTACGTGCCGCTGCGCGATGTGCTGGCTGCACGAGACGAGTCCTACCTCGGAAAGCTTTTTCGCGATCGGGTGGCGCTGCTGGGCGATGTCCGTCCGGCGGATCGCATCGGCGTTCCGGTGAACCTTGCCGGGTGGGAGGAAGGCGGACGGCTCTCGCCGGCGGTGGTCGTGCACGCCCAGTCGTTGCGCACGTCGCTCGCCGAAGCACCCACCGAAACCGTGCGCCCGCTCTCCGTGCTGCTGCTCACGGTCGTCGCGCTCATCGCGCTGATGAAGGACTGGCGAATGGCGCTCGTCACGGCGCTCCTCGCTGCGATCGTGCTCTTCGTGGGGGCGACGGCGCTGCTTCGGTCCGGGACCCACGTAGGCATCGTCGCGCCGCTCGTCACCGCCCTGGCGGCGGCGCTTTCGTGTCGCTGGGCGATCCGCAAGTCCTTGTTCTAGCGCATCCTGCGGAATTTTCAGCAGGGGATTTGCGACGCATGCCAAAGCGCCCGGCCCGGGCCCGGCGCATGATCTGTTCACGTTCGCGGGTTCCCTCCTCTCCTGCGACCGCAAGGGCGGCGTGAGGCCAAGAGCATGTTGCCCTGGTTTGAACTCTCCCCGGCGCCCGCCGGGGAGAGCTTTCTTCCGAAACGCCGCCCCGTGATGCCGTGCGACAATCGACCCATGTGCGGAATCGTCGGCGCCATCGCCAATCGCAACGTCGTCCCCATCCTGACCGAAGGGTTGAAGCGCCTCGAGTACCGCGGCTATGACTCGGCCGGGATCGCGGTCCTCAACGGAGGCATCAAGCGGGTTCGCCGGGTCGGCCGCGTTTCGGAAATGGAGAGCGCTTCGCGCTCCGAGAACCTGAACGGGATCGTGGGGATCGCCCACACCCGCTGGGCCACCCACGGCGGCGTGACCGAGCCTAATGCGCACCCGCACGTCTCGATGAACGAGATCGCGGTCGTGCACAACGGCATCATCGAGAATCACGAGGCGCAGCGCGAGCGGCTGAAGGGCCTGGGTTACGCCTTCGATTCCCAGACCGACACCGAGGTCATCGCGCACCTCATCCACTACTACTTCAAGCAGCGCGGCGATCTCTTCGCCGCCACGCGGCTCGCAGCCGCGGACCTGCAAGGCGCCTACGCCATCGGCGTCGTCGCGCTCGCCGACCCGGAAACGATGACGGGCGCGCGCATGGGCTGCCCGCTCGTGGTCGGGCTGGGCGAGGGCGAGAACTTCCTCGCGTCGGACGTCTCGGCCATGATCTCCGAGACACGCCGGGTCATCTACCTCGAGGATGGCGACGTCGTCGCCCTTCGCCGGGGCGGCGTCGAGATCGTCGACCGGAATGCGCAGCCCATCGAGCGCAAGGTGCACTTGTCCGAGCTGAGCGCTTCGGCGGTCGAGCTGGGCCCCTACCAGCACTACATGCAGAAGGAGATCCACGAGCAGCCGCGTGCGGTGGCGGACACGCTCGAGGGCCTCATCGATGCCGGCGTGGATGTGGATGGCCTCTTTGGCGCCGGCGCGAAGGACGTCTTCCGCGACCTCGACGGCGTGCTGATTCTCGCGTCGGGCACGAGCTTCTACGCCGGATCCGTCGCGCGCTACTGGATGGAGAGCATTGCGCGCGTTCCCTGCAACGTCGAGCTGGGCCACGAGTACCGCTACCGCGACTCGATCCCGAATCCGCGCCAGCTCGTCGTCACGATTTCGCAATCGGGCGAGACGCTCGACACGATGGAGGCGCTGAAGCGCGCGAAGGAGCTCGGGCACGAGCGCACGCTTTCGATCTGCAACGTGCGAGAGAGCGCGATTCCCCGCGCATCGCGGTTTGTCTTCTACACGCGTGCCGGCGCCGAGATCGGCGTCGCCTCGACGAAGGCCTTCACCACGCAGCTCGTCTCGCTCTTCGCGCTCACGCTGGCGATCGCCAAGGCGAAAGGGCGCCTCGACTCGAACACGGAGCCGGCGATGCTCGCCCAGCTTCGTTTCGTGCCCGGCAGCATCCAGCACGCGCTGAACCTCGAGGCGCAGGTCCAGGCGTGGGCGGAGCGGTTCTCGGAGCGAGACCACGCGCTCTTCCTCGGGCGGGGCATCCACTACCCGATCGCCCTCGAAGGCGCGCTCAAGCTGAAGGAGATCTCGTACATCCACGCCGAGGCGTATCCGGCGGGCGAGCTCAAGCACGGGCCGCTCGCGCTCGTGGACTCGCAAATGCCCGTCGTGGTGATCGCGCCGAACGATTCCCTGCTCGAGAAGGTGAAGTCGAACATGCAGGAAGTGCGCGCACGGGGCGGCGAGCTCTACATCTTCACCGACCTCGACAGCCACTTCACCGAGAGCACCGGCGTGAACGTGATTCGCGCGCCGCGCCACGCAGGGCTTCTTTCGCCCGTCGTGCACGCGATCCCGGTCCAGCTCCTCGCGTACCACACGGCCCTCAAGCGCGGCACGGACGTCGACAAGCCCCGCAATCTCGCGAAGAGCGTCACCGTCGAGTAAAGCTGCATCGCGCAGGCCGGTCCTGTGATTCCGGCCGTGCGATGCCTCCAGGGCGGCGGACCCTCATTGGTCCGCTTCGCCCGAAATCAAAAAGACCGGGGAAGGCCGAGCACGTGCTCGGCGACGTACGCGAGGATCAGATTCGTCGAGATGGGCGCGACCTGGTAGAGGCGCGTCTCCCGGAACTTGCGCTCCACGTCGTATTCCGAAGCGAACCCGTAGCCTCCGTGGAACTGCACGCACGCATTGCCGGCTTCCCACGAGGCCTTGGCGGCGAGGTACTTCGCCATGTTCGCCTCCTTGCCGCAGGGCTTTCCCGCGTCGAAGAGCTGGCAGGCGCGATAGCGCATCAGGTTGGCCGCCTCGGTTTCGATGAACGCCTCGGCGATCGGAAACTGCACGCCCTGGTTGCGTCCGATCGGGCGGCCGAACACCTCGCGCTGCTTTGCATAGGCGGTCACGCGGTCGAGGAACCAGTACGCATCGCCGATGCATTCCGCCGCGATGATGGCGCGCTCGGCGTTGAGCCCGTCCAGGATGTAGCGGAAGCCGCGGCCCTCCTCGCCGATCAGGTTCTCGGCGGGAATCTCGAGGTTGTCGAAAAAAAGCTCGTTGGTGTCGTGGCTCACCATCGTGTCGATCGATCGCACGGTGAGGCCCTTGCCGATCGCCTGGCGCAAGTCCACGAGAAAGATCGACAGCCCCTCCGACTTCTTCGCGCCTGCAGGTGACGTGCGCGCGAGCAGGATCATCAAGTCCGAGTGGTGCACGCGCGAGATCCAGACCTTCTGCCCGTTCACGACGTAACGGTCGCCTTCGCGCCGCGCCGTGGTCTTGATGGCCGTCGTGTCCGTCCCGGCCGTGGGTTCGGTCACGCCCATCGACTGCAGCCGAAGCTCGCCCCGGGCGATCGCCGGCAGGTAGCGCTGCTTCTGCTCCGCGGAGCCATGCCGCAGGAGCGTGCCCATGTTGTACATCTGTCCGTGGCAATCGCCGGCGTGGGCGCCGGCCCGGTTGATCTCCTCCATGATCACCGAAGCCTCGGTGACGCCGAGGCCGGAGCCGCCGAACTCATGGGGGATCAGCGCCGCGAGCCAGCCGGCGCGCGTGAGCGCCGCGACGAACTCGTCCGGATAGCGGCGCTCCGCATCGAGCTTCCGGAAGTACTCCGGGGAAAACGTCGCGCACAGTTCGCGCACCCCCGCGCGAATCTCTTCGAAGCCGTGGTCGCCCGGAGTCATCGACCCTGCCGTGGCACGATCGGCCGCGTCTCGCCGACCTTCATCACGTCGAAATCGTCGGGCGCAAGGCCCGCCGCCGCTCGCTCGCGAGTGAGCCAGGCGGGCGGCTCATCGAGCGGCTCGTCCGTCAGGTGCTCGAACGTCCCCCAGTGCATGCCGATCGCGCGGCGGGCGCGAAGGTCAGTGCGCACGCGGATCGCCTCGGGCACGTCCACGTGGTTGAGCTTCATGAACCAGCGCGGCGCATACGCGCCGATCGGGATGAACGCGAGGTCGAACGGCCCCAGGCGCTCGCCGATGTCGGCAGCGTCCTTCGAATACCCGAGGTCGCCGGTATGGACGATCTTGAGCCCTGCACCGTCGATGACCCATCCACCCCAGAGCGTCTGGTTCGTGTCCCAGAGCGTTCGCTTGCTCCAGTGCTGGACGGGCACGAGCGTGAAGCGAACGCCCTTCTCCTCGTGCGATTGCCACCAGTCGTACTCGGCGACGCGGTCGATGCCCTTGCCGGCGAACCATGCCTTCAGTCCCAGCGGCACGAGGAAGAGCGGGCTGCCGGACGGCATGGCGGCGAGTCGCTTCACCGAGTCGGCGTCGAGGTGGTCGTAGTGGTTGTGCGAGATGAGCACGACGTGGATCGGCGGCAATGCCGGAATGTCGATCGGGAGCGGCACGATCCGGCGCGGCCCGGCGAATTGCACGGGCGACGCGCGCTCGGAGAACTGCGGGTCGGCGAGCACGTTGACGCCGCCGAGCTGGAAGAGCACGGAAGCATGTCCGATCCAGGTCATGGACGGGCCGTTGTTGCGCTTCAGCGCTTCCGGATCCGTCGGGACAAATGGGATCTTCCATCCACCCGGAGGCGGATCAGGAACGCCATGGCGCAGCTGTTCCCATTTCCACAGCCAGAAGCTTTCCTTCGGATCCTGCGGATAGTTGTTGCGGAAGCCCTCGGGCGTGTGATGCGGCGACTGCACCTGACCATAGACGTCCGTGCCGAGCGCGGCCGCGGTGGCGAAGCTCAGGGCGACGAAGGGTCCGCAGAGAGGCGCGCGCATAATCACCGAAGTCTAAGCGAATCCCATGGACCCGCTCTCCAGGGCGCGGGCGCTCGTCGGCGCCGCTCGCCGCATCACCGTGCTCACCGGGGCCGGCATCTCGGCGGAATCGGGCATCCCGACGTTCCGCGATGCCCTCACGGGTTTGTGGTCGCGCTTTCGTCCGGAGGAGCTCGCCACGCCCGAGGCGTTCGAGCGGGATCCGAAGACGGTGTGGGAGTGGTATGCGTGGCGCCGTGTTGCGGTCGCCGCCGCGCAACCCAACGCCGGCCATGCCGCTCTCGCGGCCCTCGAGCGATGGGCCGCGGGGTTCACCTTGATCACGCAGAACGTCGACGGACTCCACGCGCGAGCGGGATCGCGCAACCTCATCGAGTTGCATGGGAACATTGCGCGCAACAGATGCGCCGGCGAAGGATGCGTGCTCGCAGACGACGAAGCGGCTCCAGGCTCACCGCCGACGTGTCGGCGCTGCGGGTCCTGCGTGAGGCCGGACGTCGTCTGGTTCGGAGAGATGCTCGACCCGGCGAGCCTCGATCGCGCGTTCGAAGCGGCGCGCGACTGCGACGTCTTCCTGTCGGTGGGCACGTCGGGCCTCGTCGAGCCGGCCGCCTCCTTGCCCTTCGAAGCGCTCGCCTCCGGCGTGAGCGTGATCGAGGTCAATCCGCAGCCCACGCCGCTTTCGCGGCGGGCGACCCTCGCGCTCGCCGGGCCCGCCGGTGAAATGCTCCCGCGCCTGGTGCCCTAGAATCCTGCGATGGCCGGACCCCTGTCGAACCTCAAGGTCGTCGAGCTCGGAACGCTCATCGCGGGCCCGTACTGCGCTCGCCTGCTCGCCGAATTCGGCGCCGAGGTGATCAAGGTCGAGAGCCCCGGAACGGGCGACCCGCTGCGCAAATGGCGGCGGCTGCATGAAGGCAACTCGCTCTGGTGGTACGCGCAGGCCCGCAACAAGAAGTCGGTGGCCGTGGACCTCAAGTCCCCCGAGGGGCAGGCGATCGTGCGCAGGCTCGTGGGCGGCGCCGACATCCTCGTCGAGAATTTCCGCCCGGGCACCCTGGAGAATTGGGGACTCGGCTACGAGACCCTCAGCCGCGACAATCCCCGGCTCGTCATGGTCCGGCTCTCGGGATTCGGCCAGACGGGTCCTTACCGCGACCAGCCCGGGTTCGGCGCCATCGGCGAATCGATGGGCGGCATGCGATACGTCACGGGCTATCCGGATCGCGCGCCCGTGCGCGTCGGGATCTCGATCGGCGACTCGCTCGCCGCCATGTTCGGCGTCATCGGCGCGCTCATGGCGATCCACCATCGCCAGTCAACGGGCCGCGGGCAGGTCGTGGACGTCGCGCTCTACGAGGCGGTGTTCGCGATGATGGAGTCGATGCTTCCCGAGTACGGCATGGACGGGTTCGTGCGGGAGCGCAGCGGCGCGGCGTTGCCGGGCATCGTGCCGTCGAATACCTACCCCTGTGCCGACGGCAAGTATGTCGTCATCGGCGCCAATGCCGACTCGATCTTCAAGCGGATGATGCGCGCGATCGGGCGTCCCGACCTCGCCGACGATCCCTCCCTCGCCGACAACGCCGGACGGGTTCGCCGCACCGAAGAGCTCGACCGCGTCATCGGCGAGTGGACTTCGTCGCACGACCTCGAAGCGGTGCTCGCCGTGCTCGAGAAGGCGGAGGTTCCGTCAGGGCGGATCTACTCGATCGCGGACATCGCCGCGGACCTGCACTACAAGGCGCGGGGCATGATCGAACGGCACCGGCTTGGAGAGCGCGCCGACCTGCTCTTGCCGGGCTTCGTCCCGAAGATGAGCGAAACGCCGGGAGAAACGCGCTGGATCGGGCCGCGCCTGGGCGAGCACACGGATGAAACGCTTGCGGCTGCGGGATACGATGCGGCGGCGATCGCCGCATTGCGCGCGAAGGGCGTGGTCGCCTAGCCCCGCAGCATGAAAGCGGGCTCCTCGCCGGCAGGCGGGTTGATCGCGGAGAGCGCCGGCAGCGCCGCCGAAGCGGCAAGGAGGACCAGCAGGTTGCGGGCACGGACGTCCTGACGCTGGGACCGCTTCCCTCAGCCCGAGTTGCGCAGCCCCGCGGCCAGGCCGTTGATGCTGAGGTGGATGCCGCGCTTCACGCGGTCCTCGCTGTCGCCGGCGCGGTAGCGCTTGAGCAACTCGACCTGCAGGTGGTTGAGAGGATCGAGGTAGGGAAACCGATTGCGCATCGAGCGGGCGAGCGACGGATTCGACTCGAGGAACGTGAGGCTGCCGGTGATGCCGAAGAGCGCCTGCACCGTCGCCTCGTGCTCCGTGCGGATACGCGCGAAGATGGAATCGGCGAGCGCGGTGTCGTCAGCGAGGTCCTTGTAGCGCGAGGCGATGGAGAGATCCGCTTTCGCAAGCAACATGTCGAGATTCGAGAGCATCACGCGGAAGAACGGCCACTCGCGCCACATCCGCGCGAGGAGCTGCTTGCCTTCCCCGCCGCGGCGCGCGAGGAAGGCGTCCACCGCGGAGCCGAAGCCGTACCAGCCGGGCAGCATCACGCGGCATTGCGCCCACGAGAACACCCACGGAATCGCGCGCAGGTCCTCGATCGCCTGGGACGCCTTGCGCGAGGCCGGGCGCGAGCCGATGTTGAGCTCGGCGATCTCGCGGATCGGCGTGGTCGCGCGGAAATACTCGACGAATCCGGGCGTGTCGTAGACGAGGTCGCGATAAGCGGCCATCGCCGTGGTGGAAAGCTCTTCCATGACGGCATGGAAGTCGTCGTGCGCCTCAGGCGCGGCAACGTCGAGCGTGGCGCGAAAGGTCGCAGCGACCAGGGCTTCCAGGTTCCGGGTGCCGATTTCGCGGTTGGCGTACTTGCTCGCAATCACTTCGCCCTGCTCCGTGAGGCGCAGCTCCCCGTCCACGCTTCCGGGAGGTTGCGCCAGGATCGCTTCGTAGCTGGGACCCCCGCCGCGGCCCACGGTACCGCCGCGTCCGTGGAAGAAGCGCAACCGCACCCCGTTCCTGTCGAAGACCTCGACGAGGCGCGTCGCGGCCTTGTAGAGCTCCCAGTTGGACGTGGTGTAGCCGCCATCCTTGTTGCTGTCGGAGTAACCGAGCATCACCTCCTGCTGTTGTCCGAGCGAGGAGACGATGCTCTGCACCGCCGGCAGCGCGAACCACGCCTCCATGATCTCGGGCGCGCGCTGCAGGTCCCCGATCGTCTCGAAGAGGGGCACGATCTGCAAGCTCGATGCCGGGAGCTCGCCCGGGACAACGAGGCCCGCCTCCTTGAGCAGCACCGCGACCTCGAGGAGGTCCGACACCGTGCTGGTCTTCGAGATGATGCAGTTGCGGATGGCATCCGGACCAAGGCGGGCGCGCACGCGCGCCGCGCTTTCGAGGATCGCCAGCTCGCCCAGCGTTTGCTCCGAATAGCGTGCGAAGCTCGTGCGCAGGAGCCGCGGCGAGGCAAGCTCCGCGACGAGGATCTCGCAACGCGCTTCCTCGCCGAGCGATTCGTAACCCTCCACGACGCCGGCGCAGCGCAAGAGCTCCGCGATGACCGCCTCATGGACATCGGAATTCTGCCGCAGGTCGACGGTCGCGAGATGGAAGCCGAAGGTGCGGACCGCGCGGCGCAGCCGGCGGAGCCTCCCGTCGGCAAGCAGTGCGCTGCTCGTCGCACGCAAGCTACGGTCGATCGCGTCCAGATCCTTCGCGAACGCGGCGACGTCCGGATACGGCTCGGCATTTCCGACGGCCCTGCGGTGCTCGCGGGTGAGCCCGAGCGCCATGGCGGTGGCCGTGAGGCGCGCATAGATGCCCGTGAGGGCGCGGCGGTACGGCTCGTCTTCGCGATGCGCGGAGCGGTCCGGCGAGAGCGCGCCGAGGCGATCGAGCTCGGGCGTGATGCGCGTGAGGAGGCGCGATAGCGGAAGCTCGGCGCCGAGCGCGTGCACCTCCGCAAAGTAGTGCTCGAACGCCATTTCGCTCTGCACGCGGAAAGCATGCTCGAGCATGTCCGCGGTCACGAACGGATTGCCGTCCCGGTCACCGCCGACCCAGCTTCCGACGCAGACCACGGTGGGCAGGTCCGGACGCTCGGAATCGCCGGGGAGCTGAGCGATGGCATCCTCGATTTCGCCGTGCAGGCGCGGCAGCGCGTCCACGAACGTGTACCGGAAATACGCGAGCGCGTTCTCGATCTCGTCGCGTACCGCGAGCTTCACCGTGCGCAGCATGCGCGTCTGCCAGAGCGTCGCGATGAGGCGGCGCAGCTCCACTTCTCCCGCCAGGCGCTCCTCGGGCAGGACGTCGGGGCCGTCGAGGACCCCAAGCTGCGCCGCGATCTCGAGCTGGGTGTCGAGCGTGCTCTTGCGCTGCACTTCGGTGGGGTGCGCGGTGAGCACGGGGACGACACGAATGTTCGAGAAGAGCTCCACCGCCGCGTCCCGTCCGAGCTTTCGCGCGGCGGCGTCGGCGAAGAGGCCCCGCAGGGTGGAGGCCAGCGGCTGGGTTCCGGCGCGGCGCGCGGCGCGATGCCGGCGGATGTGGTGGCGGTCCTCGGCGATATTCGCGAGGAGCGAAAAGTAGCTGAAGGCGCGCACCACGGCGACGGCCTGGTCGTCGGTGAGGGCGTCGAGCGTCTGGGCGAGCGACCTCCGGGAGGTCACATCCTCCAGGCGCCGGGCGGCAACCGCCAGGCGGCGGATCGTTTCGACGATGTCGAAGGTGAGCTCGCCTTCATGCTCGCGGATCGTGTCGCCGAGCAGCCGCCCGAGCAGGCGGATATCCTCGGCGAGCGGTGCGTCCTTTTGATCGATCCGGTCCATGAGCGGGTAGCTTCCCCGATCCGCGGGTTAAAATCCACTGGTCCCACGGGAGGCTTTCGATGCGGCTCTACGTCAACGACGTCGCGGTGCGCGACGGCTTCCAGATCGAGAAGGAGTTCATCCCGACCGCGATCAAGGTCGAGGTGATCAACCAGCTCTCCCGCACGGGGCTCCACAAGATCGAAGTCACGTCCTTTGTCTCGCCGAAGGCGGTGCCGGCGCTCGCCGATGCGAACGAGGTGCTGGCGGGCATCGAGCGCGTTCCGGGCGTCGTCTATGTCGCGCTCGTGCCCAACGTGCGCGGCGCGCAGAACGCCGCGGCGACTGCGCGAAAGCCCGACGAAGTGAATGCCGTGATTTCCGCTTCCGAGACCCACAACCGCGCGAACATCAACCGCACCCACGAGCAGTCGCTTGCCGAGCTGCCGACGATGGTGAAGGTCGCTCACGAGGCCCGGATGAAGATCACCATGAGCCTTTCGACGACTTTCGGCTGCCCCTTCGAGGGGCATGTGCGCGAGGAGTCGGTGCTCGAATTCGTCGAGCGCTTCCGGGACGCGGGCATCGACGGCATCTCGCTCGCCGACACGACCGGAATGGCGAACCCGCGCCAGGTGCGCGAACTCACCGCGAAAGTGCTCGCGAAGTATCCGCCCCCCGACGAGACGTACTACACGCTCCATTTCCACAACACGCGCGGCATGGGCCTCGCGAATGTCGTGGCCGGCATCGAAGCGGGCGTGCGCTCCTTCGACGGGTCGATCTCGGGACTCGGCGGATGCCCGTTCGCGCCGGGCGCGACGGGCAACATCTGCACCGAAGACATGGTGAACATGCTCGAGGACATGGGCTATGACACGCGAGTCGATCTCGCCAAGCTCCTCGCAGTTTCGCGGCGGATCCCGTCGGTCGTCGGACACGAGACGCCCGGCCAGGTCATGAAGGCCGGCCAGACGCTCGAGCTGCACGAGGTCCCGCAGGGCCTGAAGACCTAGAAGTCTAGGTTTCGTTCGCCCGCGGCTTTCGCCTGCGGCCCGCGAGGATGCGGTCGTACAGCGGGTTGGGAAGGACCTGCAGGAGCCTTCCCACCAGCGCCATCTGCCACGGAATCACGCAGAAGGACTTTCTCGCATCGATCGCGCGTGCCATGCGCCTCGCAGCGTCGTCGACGCCCAGCAGGAACGGCATCGGGTACGGGTTCTTCTTCGTCATGGGCGTGTCGATGAAGCCCGGACAGATCGTGACCACGCTCACGCCCTTTCCACGAAGCTCCACCCGCAGCGACTCGCAATAGCGAATCGCCGCGGCCTTCGAGGCGCTGTAGGCTCCGGCACCCGGCAGGCCGCGGAAACCGGCGACCGAGGCGATGCCGACCAGCGTGCCGCGGCGCGCGCCGCGCATGGCCTCGACGAATGGCTGGAAGGTGTGCACGAGGCCGATGACGTTCGTCTCGAGCGTCTTGCGAAACACGTCGGCATCACCCGAGTGCTCGGTGAGCGTGCCGACCGAGATGCCGGCATTCGCGATGACGATGTCGGGCACGCCGCGCCGGGCGATGAAGTCGCGCGCGGCGGCCTGCAGCGCCGCAAGATCGCGCACATCTGCGCCGTAGATGTCCGGCGGGGATGGAAGGCAGGCGGCGATTTCGCGCAGGCGTTCCTCGCGCCGCGCGACCAGCCCCACGGCGGCGCCGCGCGCCGCGTAGAGCCGGGCGAGCGCCTCGCCGATCCCGCTCGAGGCGCCCGTGATGAAGACGTTCAGCGTTTGGCGGTCGCCGGCGTGGCGGGAGCCGCGGGCGCGGCGGCCGCCTTGTCGCGGCGCGCGATGGCGATGGCGCTGTCCACGGCGGGGATCATGCGTTCCTGTCCTCCGGCCGTTTCCGCGGAGACCATGAACTTCCCGTTCACGACCATCTTCGGGACGCTGTCGATCTTGTACGCGTCGCCCAGCTGCTTCGCGCGCGAGAGCTTCGTCATGACCGAGAAGGATTTCTCCACGTCGGCGTACTTCTTCAGGTCGACGCCCTGCTTCGTGAGCCACTCGTCGCGGAGCTTCTGGTTGCCGAGGTTGACCCGGTCCTTGTGGATCGCTTCGAAGACCTTCGTATGCAGCCGCTCCTGCAGGCCCATCGCCTCGATCGTGTAGTACATCTGCGCGAGGCTTTGCCATCCACCGGACGTGGCGGGCACGCGCTTGAAGACGACGTCCTTCTGCAGCCCTTTCTCCCACGCGCTGATCACGGGCTCGAGGTGGTAGCAGTGCGGGCAGCCGTACCAGAAGAACTCGATCACCTCGATCTTGTCCGGCTCGGCGGGCTGCGGCGGGTTGATGACTTGGAAGGGCATCTGCGCGAACGCGGTGCCGGCGGCCGCGATGCAGAGGGCGGCAGTGGTGCGTGCGAGCTTGGCGAGGGACATCGTCATTTCCTTTTTACTGGGACTTCGATTCGTCGGTGGTACGGATGATGGCCACGCCGACCCCGTTCTGGGACAGCGCGGTCTTGATGCGGTTCGCGTCCTCCAGGCTCTGGTACGGCCCGAGGCGGACGCGATAGAGGGTGCCTTTTTCGGGTATCGATACAGGCCGGACCAATGCTTCCAATCCTGTTAACGCAATCTTCGCTTTCAGGTTGTCAGCCTCTTTCTCTTCCGAGAAGGCTCCCGCCTGCAGCCAATAGATTTCGCCGCCGTGGGGCTTCGGAGCGGCGGGAGAGGAGCCGGGCTTCGCAGCCGCGGTCGTCGCGGGCGGCGCCTTCGGAGCGGCCTTCACCTCGCGCTCGGTGACTTCCTTGTCGCCCGGGAGGATCTGGTAGAACTCGAAGCGCGGGCGGTCCTTGGTGCCCTTCTCGGGCGCCTTGCCCTTCGCGGCCTGCTCGGCCGCCTTCGCCGCTTCGGCGGGCGGCGGCGGTTGCGCCGGGCCGATCTTCGGAAGCGGCTCGACCTGCTTGCCCTTCTCGACGAACGGGTTCGCGAGGCGATTGAGCCAGAGCGCCACCGCGAGCGAGATCACGATGCCGAGCAGCAGGCCGATGATGATGCCGAGGAGGAGCGGGTGGTTGAGCCGGCTTTCCGCGGCGCGCGGCGCCGGCGAGTCCTTGTAGTCCCTGGGCATCTACATTCTTTCGGGAGCGCTCACGCCGAGCACCGCGAGGCCATTGGCGAGGACCTGTCGCGTCGCGGCGACGAGGGCGAGGCGCGCATCCCTCACTTTCGGATCCTCGACGAGGAAGCGCTCGGCATTGTAGTAGGTATGCAGGCGTGCCGCCACGGAGTCGTGGAGGAAATAGGTCACGAGATGCGGGGCGAATTCGCGCGCGGCGCGCGAGAGGAGCTCGGGAAACTCCGCGAGGCTCCCTGCGAGCGCCGTCTCGTATTCGGAGCCGAGCGGCGAAAGGTCTGCGCTCGCGAGCGTGGCCGGGTCGCCGCCCCATTCGCGCAGGACGCTGCACACGCGCGCGTGCGCGTACTGCACGTAGTACACGGGATTCTCTTCGCTGCGGCTCTTCGCGAGGTCGATGTCGAACACGAGCTCGGATTCGATGGTGCGCATCAGGAAGAAGTAGCGCACGGCGTCGCGCCCCACTTCGTCGATGAGCTCGCGCACGGTCACGTAGTCGCCCGCCCGCTTCGACATCTTCACGGGTTCGCCGGCGCGCACGACCTTCACCATCTTGTGCAGCACGTAGTCGGGATAGCCCGCGGGCACGCCGAGGTCGAGCGCCTGCAGGCCGGCCCGCACGCGCGTGACCGTGGAATGGTGGTCCGAGCCCTGCACGTTCACCGCGGACTCGAAGCCGCGGCGAAACTTCGTGAGGTGATAGGCGACGTCCGGCACGAAGTACGTGTACGTGCCGTCGGACTTGCGCATCACGCGGTCCTTGTCGTCCGCGAAATCCGTCGTGCGCAGCCAAAGCGCGCCCTCGGATTCGTAGGTGTGGCCCGCCTGCTTGAGCAGGCTCACGGTTTCCTCGACCTTGCCGTCCGTGTAGAGCGAGCTTTCGAGGAAGTACGAGTCGAAGTCCACGCCGAACGCGCGCAGGTCCATGTCCTGCTCGCGGCGCAGGTACTCGACGGCGAACTTGCGGAGGGCCTCAAGGTCGTTGCCGTCTGCGTCCCCGAGGCGGTCCGCGACGTAGGCGCGCGCGATCTCGCGGATGTAATCGCCGTGGTATCCGTCCCTGGGCATCTCCGCGGATTCACCCCGCTCCTGCTTGATGCGCGCCTGGACGGAAAGGGCGAGGTTCGCGATCTGGTTGCCTGCATCGTTGTAGTAGAACTCGCGCGTGACGTCCCAACCCTGCCATTCGAGCAGCGTGGAGATGGCGTCGCCGAGCGCCGCCTGGCGTCCATGGCCCACGTGGAGCGGCCCCGTGGGATTCGCGGAAACGAACTCCACCATGATGCGATGGCCCTTGAAGGCATCGCCCGCGCCATACGCCGCCTCGGCGCGCAACGCCTCGGGCACGACGGCGAAACGCGTGCCGCGCGCCAGAGTGAAGTTGATGAATCCGGGCCCCGCGATTTCGGCGCGCGTGATGGCGTCGGTCGCCGGCAACGCCTTCACGATGGCTTCGGCCGCGTCGCGCGGCTTCTTTCCGACGCGCTTGGCGAGCTGGAGCGCGACGTTGGTCGCGAAATCCCCGTGGTCGGCGTTTCTCGGCCGGTCCAGCTCGATCGGGCATTCGCCGGCGTCGGGAAAGGCGTTGCGGACGGCCTCGGCCAGGAGGCCGGCGAGTCGCGTCTTCGGGTCCACTGCGGGGGAATTCAAAGGCGGGTCCAAAACCCCCAATTATACGGGGCGGGGTCCCTCAGACCTCCTGCGGGTCGACATCCACGGACCAGCGCACGCGCCGGTCATCCCGGGCGGCGAGCGCCCGGCGCCACTCGGCCAGGAAGGGCTGCAAGGCCCCGCGCGACCGCGCCCGCACGAGGAGCTGCGAGCGCTCGAAGCCGGCCCTGCGCTCGAGGGGAGGCGCGACCGGGTCGAAGAGCTCGACCCTGTCGGAAAGGCGGCGTCCGACGCGGGCGGCATTCCGCAGGAACGCAGCCGCCTCTCCCGCCTTCTTCGATTCCGCTCGAAGGAGCGCGAGGTGGGCGAAGGGCGGGAATCCGGCGAGGCGCCGCTCCTCGAGGGCCTCCGCGGCGAATTGCGCGTAGTCGTGGCGCGCGACCGCCGCGTACAGCGGGTGCATCGGGAAATCGGTCTGGATGAGCACTTCGCCGGGCCGATCGCCGCGCCCCGCGCGTCCCGAAACCTGAACGAGGAGCGCGAAGAGCCGCTCTGCGGAGCGGAAGTCCGCGCTGAAGAGCGCGCTGTCCGCTTCCAGGACGCCCACCAGCGTGAGGTTCGGGTAGTCGTGGCCCTTCGCCAGCATCTGCGTGCCGACGAGGACATCGACCTCCCCCTCGCGAACCTTGCGGAACGTCTCCTTGAGCGCCCCGCGCGCCGAGGCGGCATCGCGATCGACGCGCGCGATCGCCGCTCCGGGCAACGCCTCGCGAAGCGCCTCCTCGATGCGTTGAGTGCCGTGCCCGACCGGTGCGATGTCGTCGGAGCCGCAATTGGGACAACGCGCCGGTGCCCGTTCACGGTGACCGCAGTGGTGGCAGCGCAGGTCTCCGGCGCGCAGGTGCAGCACGAGGTTGGCGCTGCAGCGCTTGCATGTGGAGTGCCATCCGCAGGGGCGGCAATGCAGCACCGGCGCGAAGCCGCGCCGGTTGATGAACACGAGGCTTTGCTCGCCTCGTTCCAGCCTCGCGCGCAGCGCGCCAGTGAGCGCGTGTGACAAGCCCTCGACGGGTCGATCGGCGCGCGAATCGATCGTGCGCACCTCGGGCATCGCAGCGCCGGCCACGGCGCGGAAGGGGAGTACGCGGTGGCCGTAGCGCCCCAGCAAGGCGTTCTCGTAGCTCTCGAGCGATGGCGTGGCCGTCCCGAGCACGACGGGAATTCCCAGCTGCTGCGCGCGGCGCACCGCGACATCGCGCGCCGAGTAGCGCAACCCCTCCTGCTGCTTGTACGACGGATCGTGCTCCTCGTCCACGACGATGAGGCCGAGCTTCGCGAACGGCATGAGGATCGCCAGCCGCGTGCCCAGGACGACCTGCGCGGAACCGGATTGCGCCGCAAGCCATCCCCGAGCGCGTTCGCCTTCGGCGAGATGGCTATGGGCCGCGATCAGGTTCGCCTCGGGAAAGCGGCTCCGCACGTGCTGCTCGAGCTGCGGCGTGAGGGCGATCTCCGGAACGAGGAGGAGCGCCTGCCGTCCGCGGGCCAGGGCTTCGGCGATGAGGTGGAGATACACCTCCGTCTTTCCGCCGCCTGTCACGCCCTGGAGCAATACCGGGTGGAAGCGCTCGAAGCCGCCGAGGACGTCGCCCAGGGCCGCGGACTGGTCGGGGGTGAGCGGATGCAGGCGGACGAATCCGCCGTTTGCGGCGAGCGGATGCGTTTCCGCTGGCGGCAGTGCGCGGCGCCGCACCTGTCGTAGCCGCGGCGGCAGGCTGGCGGCGAGCACTTCGCCCAGGCCGCGCTGGTAATAGCGGGCGCAGAAACGCGCCAGCGCGAGGTCGCCTTCGGAAAAGGGTGGAACGTCGTCGATCACCCGTGCGATTTCCTTCAACCGCTCCGGAGCGACGTCGCTGCGGGCCGCGCGGCCCACGACGACCCCGACTTTGGTGCGCGTTCCGAAGGGAACCACCACCAGCGCGCCGGGGGCGGGATTCGCTTCTCCGATGCGGAAATCGAACGTCTCGTCGAGCGGCAGATCGAGCGCGACGCGGGCGATTTTCACCTGTGGATAACTCTGTGCATACGTCGGCCCGGCCGCCGAGGCAGGGCGGCAGGCTCGCGGGCGGCCCTCGCGATGCGGCACTGCACAACACCGCAGGTGATTGAAATCAAAGCCGAAAGACTTCGAGCGGCGATTGGCGCGTCAGCCGACGCTGTTTGGCGACGAGAACGAGAGACGTGTGAATAAGCAATCACTGCATCGAAAATTTATTTCTTGACACGCCTCACCGCTGGTGGGCCCCGAGTGAACTCGCGTGCACCGCCTCGACGAGCGCATGGACGTGCTCGGGCGGCGTGTGCTGCGACACCCCGTGGCCCAGGTTGAAGACGTGACCCGGGCCGTCGCCGAACGAGGCCAGGATGCGCCGCGCCTCCGCTTCGATCGCGCCGGGCGGGCCGAACAGCGCCATCGGATCCATGTTTCCCTGCAGCGCGACGCGTGAACCGACCCGCCTGCGGGCCTCCCCCAGATCGGTTTGCCAGTCGATGCCGAGCGCATCCGCGCCGGACTCGGCCATGCGCTCGAGCCAGAGCCCGCCTCCCTTGGTGAAGAGGATGCGCGGCACGACGCGGCCCTCTCGAGCGCGCGTGAGACCCGCGATCACCTGCCGCGAATAGGCGAGCGAGAACTCCTGGAACGCGGCGTCCGAGAGCATGCCGCCCCACGTGTCGAAGATCATCACGGCCTGCGCGCCCGCGTCGATCTGGGCGTTGAGGTATTCGGTGACGGCGCGCGCATTGGTCGCGAGCACGCGATGCAGGAGGTCCGGGCGCGCGTAGAGCATCGTCTTCACGCGCCGGAAGTCGTCGCTGCCGCCGCCCTCGATCATGTAGCAGGCGAGCGTGAACGGGCTTCCGGAGAAGCCGATCAACGGCACGCGCCCGCGCAGCGACCGGCGGATCAACGCGACGGCGTCGAACACATAGCGCAACTTGCCGGGATCCGGCGCTGCGAGCGCTTCGATGTCCTTCTCCTCGCGAAGCGGCCGCTCGAATTTCGGGCCCTCGCCCTCGGCGAAGTAGAGGCCGAGCCCCATGGCGTCGGGGACCGTCAGGATGTCGGAGAAGAGGATCGCGGCGTCGAGGGCGAATCGATCGAGCGGCTGCAGGGTCACCTCGCACGCGAGCTCCGGCGATTTCGCGAGCGCGAGAAAGCTGCCGGCCCGGGCGCGCGTGGCGTTGTACTCGGGCAGGTAGCGTCCCGCCTGGCGCATGATCCAGACCGGCGTGTAGGGGACGGGTTCGCGCAGGAGCGCGCGCAGGAAGACGTCGTTTTGCATGGGCTTTCTCGGGGGAGTGGATTCTCGCCTATCCGCAGCGTTGCAGGAAGTCGCGGATCGCCGCGTCGTAGCCGGGATGGAGGTCGAGGTCGTTGTGGCCCAATCCCGCGAAATAGCGCCGCTCGACGGGGCCGCCCCAGTGCTGCGCGAGGCGTTCGGAGTGGCGCTTCGGAATCACGTTGTCGTTCTCGGCGATGAGCACGAGCGCCGGGATGCGGATGCCCGGCGCGAGCGCCGTCGAATCGAACGGGTGGCGCATCATCCAGGAGATCGGCAGCCAGGGATAGATCTTCGCGGCGACCTCGAGCGCGCTGTCGAACGGGGTGCTCAGGACGATGCAGCTCGCGGGCCGGGCGGCCGCCACGGCGACCGCCACGCCGGAGCCGAGGCTTCGTCCGTGCAGCGCGATGCGCCGTCCGTCGATGTCCGTGCGCGCCGCCACCCAGTCGTAGAGCTCGAGGGCATCGGACACGAGCGCCTTTTCACCGGGACGCCCTTCACTCGCGCCATAGCCCCGGTAGTTCACGAGCAGCGTCGCGCGGTCTCCATAGGACTCCGCGACGTGCGGCCCATGCGCGGTGACTTCCTCGGCGTTCCCGCCGTAGTAGATGACGAGCGGGGGCTTGTCGCGAGGCGGCATCACGAGGATCCCGGCGAGGCGAGTGCCATCCCGAGCGGCGTGGGACACGCGCTCGACGCGCCAGCCGGAAGGAGCCGCCGGCGGCGCGGTGGAAGGCATCGTGTGGAACATCAGGCGCTCCTGGGCAACCCAGAGGAGCAGCGCGATCGCGAGGTATCCGACAGCGAGCGCGAGGAGGAGCGTCTTCGCGAGCGCCATCGCGGCGGGGCTCAGCGCGGCAGGTCGCTGCTACCCATCAGGAAGGCATCGACCTCGCGCGCGCATTGGCGGCCTTCGCGGATCGCCCAGACGATGAGCGATTGCCCGCGGCGCATGTCGCCGGCGCTGAACACCTTCGGCACCGATGTGGCGTAGCAGCCCGGTCCGTCGGTCGCCGCCTTCACGTTGCCGCGCGCATCCTTCGCGACACCGAGGGCGTTCACGAGTCCTTCGTGGACGGGATGCACATAGCCCATGGCGAGCAGCACGAGCTCCGCGGGAATCGTGAACTCCGTCCCCGGCACTTCCTTCATGGCCATGCCGCCCTTCGCGTCCTTGACCCACTCGACATGGCAGGCGGTGAGGCTCTTCACGCGCCCGCCCTCGCCCGTGAAATGCTTGGTCGCCACGGCGAAGTCACGCTTCGCGCCTTCCTCGTGAGAGGAAGACGTGCGCAGCTTGAGCGGCCAGTACGGCCAGGTGAGCGCCTTGTCCTCGTGCTCCGGCGGCTGCGGCATGAGCTCGAAGTTCACGACGGAGGCGGCGCCCTGCCGGAACGATGTCCCGATGCAATCGCTGCCGGTATCGCCGCCGCCGATGACGACGACGTGCTTGCCCGCCGCCAGGATCTGGCCCGGCACCTCGTCGCCCGCGACGCGCTTGTTTTGCTGGGGCAGGAATTCCATGGCGAAGTGCACGCCGGCGAGCTCGCGCCCGGGAACGGGAAGGTCGCGCGGCTTTTCGCTGCCGCCGGTGAGGGCGATCGCGTCGAATTGGGCAACGAGCTCCGCCGCCGCGAGGTCGACACCCACGTTCACGCTCGTGCGGAACGTGACCCCCTCGGCCGCCATCTGCTGCATGCGCCGGTCGATGAGGTGCTTCTCCATCTTGAAGTCGGGAATGCCGTAGCGCAGCAGTCCGCCGATGCGATCGCTCTTCTCGAAAAGGGTTACGTCGTGGCCGGCGCGGGCGAGCTGCTGCGCGCACGCGAGACCCGCGGGTCCCGATCCGACGACGGCGACCTTCTTCCCCGTTTTCCGCTTCGCGACCTGCGGGGCGACCCAGCCCTCGTTCCAGCCCCTGTCCGCGATCGCCTGCTCGATCGACTTGATCGTCACCGGATCGTCGTTGATGTTCAGCGTGCACGACGCTTCGCAGGGCGCGGGGCAGACGCGGCCGGTGAACTCGGGGAAGTTGTTCGTCGAATGCAGGACGTCGAGCGCATCGCGCCAGTGCCCGCGATACACCAGGTCGTTCCAGTCCGGGATGATGTTGTTCACCGGGCAGCCCGTCTGGCAGAACGGGATGCCGCAGTCCATGCAGCGCGCGCCCTGCTTGCTCATCTCCTCGTCGGGCAGGGGCTTCACGAACTCCTTGTAGAACTTCACGCGCTCGGGCGCTGCGACGTACGGCCGGTCGCGGCGCTCGATTTCCATGAAACCGGTGATCTTGCCCATCAGCGAGGTGGAAGGCGGGAGGTGGGAGGTGGGAGGGGGCGCTAGTCGTTCGCGCGGACTTCGACCGGCGCCGCGACCGGCCCGCGCCGCGACTGCTCTTCGGCCATCTCGGCGAGCGCGCGGCGGTACTCGAGCGGCATCACCTTCACGAATTTCGGCAGGTAGGCCGCCCAGTTCTCGAGGATGAGGCGCGCTCGCTCGCTGCCCGTGTACAGCAGGTGGCGCTGGATGAGGCCCTTCAGCATCGCGTCGTCGCTGCCGCCGATGTGGTCGATGCGGACCTTGCCGTGAGTTTCGAGCTCGCCGTTCGTTCCCGCTTCGGCGGCCGCGTGGTCTTCTTCCGGGATGGGCTCGAGCTCGACCATCGAGAGGTTGCAGCGTTGGCTGAAGTCCCCCTCTTCGTCGAGCACGTACGCGATGCCGCCGGACATGCCCGCGGCGAAGTTGCGCCCGGCCTTTCCGAGGACCACGACCGTGCCGCCGGTCATGTACTCGCAGCCGTGGTCGCCGACACCTTCCACCACGGCGGTCGCGCCGGAATTGCGAACGCAGAAGCGCTCGCCCGCCACGCCGCGGAAATACGCCTCGCCCGAAATCGCGCCATACATCACGGTGTTGCCGACGACGATGTTTTCCTCGGGTTGCAGCGGCGAATCCTTCGGCGGATAGACCACGATGCGCCCGCCCGAGAGGCCCTTGCCGACGTAGTCGTTGGCGTCGCCCTCGAGCTCGAATGCGATGCCGTGCGCGAGCCAGCCGCCGAAGGTCTGGCCCGCGGTCCCTTCGAACTTCACGTGGATCGTGTCGTCGGGAAGCCCCGCATATCCATGGCGGCGCGCAACCTCGCCCGAGAGCATCGCGCCGACGGTGCGGTTGCGGTTGAAGATGCGCATCGAAACCTGGACCGGCCGCTTCGACTCGATCGCCGCGGACGCCTTGCGGATCAGCTCGTGGTCGATCGCCTTGTCGAGGCCGTGGTCCTGCTTCTCGGCGACGTGGATCGCGACACCCGCATCGACTTTCGGCCGGTAGAAGAGGCGCGAAAAGTCGAGGCCCCGCGCCTTCCAGTGCTCGATCGCGGGACGCACGTCCAGCCGCTCGGTGCGGCCGATCATCTCGTCGAAGGTCCGGAAGCCGAGGCGCGCCATCCACTCGCGCACTTCCTCGGCCACGAAGAAAAAGTAGTTGATGACGTGCTCGGGCTTGCCCTCGAACTTCCGGATGAGCTCCGGGTCCTGCGTCGCGATGCCAACCGGGCAGGTGTTCAGGTGGCACTTGCGCATCATGATGCAGCCCTCGGCCACGAGCGGCGCCGTGGCGAAGCCGAACTCGTCGGCGCCCAGCAGCGCGGCGATCACGACGTCGCGCCCGGTCTTCATCTGGCCGTCCGCCTGCACGCTGATGCGGCCGCGCAGCTTGTTGAGCACGAGCGTCTGCTGGGTTTCCGCGAGCCCGATCTCCCAGGGGCTTCCCGCGTACTTGATCGACGAGAGCGGGGAGGCGCCCGTGCCGCCGTCGTGTCCCGAGATCGTGACATGGTCGGCCTTTGCCTTGGCGACGCCGGCCGCGACCGTGCCGACACCGATCTCGGACACGAGCTTCACCGAGATGCGCGCCGCCGGGTTCACGTTCTTGAGGTCGTGGATGAGCTGCGCGAGGTCTTCGATCGAGTAGATGTCGTGGTGGGGCGGCGGGGAGATGAGGCCCACGCCCGGCACCGTGTGGCGCACCTTCGCGATGTACTTCGAGACCTTGTGGCCGGGCAGCTGGCCACCCTCGCCGGGCTTCGCGCCCTGGGCCATCTTGATCTGCAGGTCGTCCGCGTTCACGAGGTACTCGGTCGTCACCCCGAAGCGCCCCGCCGCCACCTGCTTGATCGCCGAGCGCATCGAGTCGCCGTTCGCGAGCTTCTCGTAGCGCATGGGATCCTCGCCGCCTTCGCCGGTGTTGGACTTCCCGCCGATGCGGTTCATCGCGATGGCGAGCGTCGAGTGCGCTTCGTGCGAGATCGAGCCGAGCGACATGGCGCCCGTCGCGAAGCGCTTCACGATCGACCGCGCGCTTTCGACTTCCTCGATCGGCACGGCGTCCTTCGCGTCTTCCCTGATGGTGAAGAGGCCGCGCAGCGTGAGGAGCCGTTCGCTCTGCTCGTCGATGAGCCGCGAGTATTCCCTGTACGTCGAGAAGCTGCCGGAGCGCACCGAGTGCTGGAGCTTCGCGATCGAATCGGGCGTCCACATGTGCGCTTCGCCGCGGATCCGGTAGGCGTATTCGCCGCCCGCGTCGAGGTCGTTGCGGTAGAGCGGCGCGTCCGAATAGGCGAGGCGATGCAACCGCACGGCTTCCTCGGCGACCTCGTCGATGCCGATGCCTTCGACGGCCGTCGGCGTTCCCGTGAAGTAGCGGTCCACGAGCGCGCTCGACAGGCCCACGGCCTCGAAGATCTGCGCTCCGCAGTACGACTGGTACGTGGAGATGCCCATCTTGGACATCACCTTCAGCAGGCCCTTGCCGATCGCCTTGATGTAGCGCTTGACGATCTCCTTCTCGTCGATCTTCTGCGGCATGGCGTCGCGCAGGTCGAGGAGCGTCGCGAAGGCGAGGTTCGGGTGGATCGCCTCCGCGCCGAAGCCGGCGAGGCAGGCGAAGTGATGCACTTCGCGGGCGCTCCCCGTCTCGACGACGAGGCCGCAGCGGGTGCGCAGTCCCGCGCGCACCAGGTGATGGTGCACCGCGGCCGTCGCGAGGAGGGCCGGGATCGCGACCTGCGACGCGGAGAGGTCGCGATCGGTGAGGATGATGATGTTCGTGCCCTTGCGAACCGCGTCCTCTGCATCCGCGCAGAGCTGCGCGAGCGTGGGCTCCATGCCTTCCGCGCCCCACTCCGCCGGGTAGCACATCGAGAGGATGTCGCTCTTGAAGTGGCCCTGCGTGAACGTGGACGCGCGGCGCAGCTTCTCCATGTCCTCGAAGGTGAGGATCGGCTGCGAGACCTCGAGCCGCATCACGGGCTCGGTCGAATCAGGCGAAAGCAGGTTCGGGCGCGGCCCGATGAAGCTCACGAGCGACATCACGAGCTGCTCGCGGATCGGATCGATCGGCGGATTCGTCACCTGCGCGAAGAGTTGGCGGAAATACGCGTACAGCGGCTTCGCGCGGTTGGAAAGCACCGCGAGCGGCGTGTCGTCGCCCATCGAGCCGATGGCTTCCTCGCCCGCCGTCGCCATCGGCGTGAGCAGCATCTTCAGGTCTTCCTGCGTGTACCCGAAGGCTTGCTGGCGGTCGAGGAGCTTGTCGGTGTCCGGCGTCGGAATCTCCCACGGCTGCGGGATGTCCTCGAGGCGGATCTGCGTGCGGTCGAGCCAGTCCTGGTAGGGACGCTGCGCGGCGAGGTCGCGCTTCAACTCCTCGTCGGAGACGATGCGGCCGTGCTCGATGTCCACGAGCAGCATCTTCCCCGGCTGAAGGCGCCACTTCCGCACGATCTTGTTTTGCGGGATGTCGAGCACCCCCATCTCCGACGACATCACGATGAGGTCGTCGTCGGTGATGAAGTAGCGCGCGGGCCTCAGGCCGTTGCGATCGAGCGTCGCGCCGATGAACTTTCCGTCGGTGAAGGCGACGGCTGCCGGGCCATCCCAGGGCTCCATCAGCGCCGCGTGGTATTCGTAGAAAGCACGCCGCTTCGCATCCATGAGCGGATTGCCGGCCCATGCCTCCGGAATCATCAGCATCATCGCGTGCGCGATCGGATAGCCGCCCATCAGGAGCAGCTCGAGCGCGTTGTCGAAGGACGCCGAATCCGACTGGCCCGGGTAGATCAGCGGCCAGATCTTGTCGAGGTCCTCGCCGATGAGCTTCGAGTGGATCGTCGCCTGGCGCGACTTGATCCAGTTGAGGTTGCCGCGCAGCGTGTTGATTTCCCCGTTGTGCGCGATGAAGCGGAACGGATGCGCGAGGTCCCACGTCGGGAACGTGTTGGTCGAGAAGCGCTGGTGCGCGAGGCAGAGCGCGGAGGTGAAGCGCTTGTCCTTCAGGTCCTTGTAGAACTCGCCGACCTGGTGCGCGAGGAGCATTCCCTTGTAGACGATGGTGCGGTGCGAGAACGACGGCACGTAGAAGCCGGCGATCTCGAGGCCGAGCGCGCGGATCGCGTGTCCCGAGGCCTTGCGAATGATGTAGAGCTTGCGCTCGAAGGCGTCGCGGTCGATCATCCCGCGCCCGGCGCCCACGAACACCTGGCGGATCACCGGCATCGTGTCGCGTGCGGTCTTGCCGAGGCTCGAGTCGTCGACGGGCACGTCGCGCCAACCGAGGATCACCTGCCCTTCGTTGACGATCGCCCGCTCCACTTCCTTCGCGCACGCCGCGCGCGCCGCGGGATTCCGGGGCAGGAACACCATGCCGACGCCGTAGGAGCCCGCCTTCGGCAGCTTCACGCCCTGGGCGCCCATTTCCTCGCGGAAGAACGCGTCGGGAATCTGGATGAGCACCCCGGCCCCGTCCCCATGCAGCGGATCGGCGCCCGTGGCGCCTCGGTGCGTGAGGTTGTTGAGGATCGTGAGGCCCTTCTCGACGATGTCGTGCGACTTCCGGCCCTTGATGTGGGCGACGAAGCCGACGCCGCACGCGTCGTGCTCGCGACTCGGGTCGTAGAGCCCCTGGCGGGGCGGGAGGCCGGGCACGTTTTTCATCTTCGGGAGGGTAAGCGGTTCATCCTAGCGTAGCGATTGATGCAGTGCAATATAAATGCCCGCGATCATGGGGGTGGAAAGAGGTAGGACATTTCGCCCGCACTTTGCGTAGAATCAACGCCATACAAGACCGGGTAGCACCGAAACAGGGAGACAAGAACGTGATCCGTTCCGGCATCAACACCCTCGCGCGCATTGCAGTCCTATTGACCTCCCTGGTAGTTGTCGGCTCCTGTGGCAGCGGCGCCGTCGGCACTCCGGTGGTCGACCCAACCCAAATCCTCATCCAGCCGGTCGACGCGACGCTTTACTCCGGCTTGCCGACGACCTTCACCGTGACTGGCGGCACGGGCACTTACATCGTCAGCTCCAGCAACCAGGCCATCATTCCGGTCTCGGGCCTGCAGACAACCGGCAGTTTCACGGTCATCCCGAATCCCGTGACGGCTGACACGGTCCTCAACATCACGGCCCGGGACACGGGCGCGACGCCGCCGGTGATCGTGACGGTCACGGTGAAACCGGGGACCGTTTCAAACAACATCACCATCACGCCGACGACGGCTGCTTGCGCGCCGGCCATCTGCTCCGGCGGCGACGCGGTAGTTTCCACCGTGATCTCCCAGGGGGGGATCCCGCTCGCCGCCCGTGGCATCCGCTTCGACGTCGTCTCGGGGGACTATCGCTTCATCACTTCGCCCGCCGGCGCACCGGAAACGACGGCGCTCAGCATCCTGACGGCGACCGACGAGACGGGCACCGCGCGTGCTCGGATCCGGGCGCTCAGCGCGGCACCGAACCAGACCGCCATCCTGCAAGTCACGGATGTCCAGACCGGCGCTTTCCAGCGCACCACGCTCTTCCTGGCGCAGGCGACGGGTAGCCTCACCGGATTCTTCACCGTTCCCGAGTCGCTCACGTTCACGGGAGATCGCGCCGATCGATGCGCCATCGCAACGGTCGCGGGCCAGGTCTTCGTCTTCGGAGGAACGCCTCCTTACACGATTTCCAACTCTTCGCCGAGCGCCTTCAACGTGGCGCCCCTGGTCCTCACGGCGAGCGGCCAGAGCTTCACCGTGAGCCCGAACGGGCAATGCCAGGACGCGACGGTTGCGATCACGGATTCCGCCGGGCGTACATTGACCGTCGCGCTCAAGAACCAGCTGGGGACCGCAGCCGTTCCCACGCCGGCTGCGCTCGCGGTGTCGCCGACCACGGTCACCCTCAGCAGTTGCACGGACGTGGCGACAGTGTTCGTGGTGGGTGGAAACGGCGCGTATAGCGCGGGATCGACGCAGGCCTACGTCATGGCGATTGCGAGTGGCGGCTCGGCGACGGGGACGGCGGGGTCCGTGAGGATCCAGCGCACGCCGACGACGAATCCGAACGGCGCAACCACGGCCACGGTTTCCGTGACGGACGGACGCACGATCGTGCCCGTGACCGTCACCCTGACCGCGACGGGCGTACCCCCGGCAACGGGTCCTTGCCCCTGATTTGGTTGGGTAATCCCGGGACCTTTCCGGCTTCCGGCGCCCCCAGGGCGCCGGAATATTGTGCTTGCAACCAACTGAAAGTTGCGCTTTAATAACCCGCGATAACCCGCTAATTTTCTAAGATTTATGGAAAAGTTAACGACGCGGGGGCCAACGAAAGGGAGTCGATCGTGAATTTCGACGCGTTGCGCAGGCTATCTTCCAGACTGACGCTCGCGGCCGTTGCCGTGATGTCGTCGGTGATCCTGGGCTCTTGCGGCGGCGGCGGAGCCGCGACCAATAACGAACAAAATGGCGCGCTGACGCTCTTGCCGTCGGCGATCTCGATGTACGCGGGTGTTGCGTACACGTTCCAGATCGCGGGCGGACGGCCGCCATACCTTCTCTCCTCGAGCGAGCCCGTGCTTCTCCCGGTGCCCGCGCGCGTCGAGGGACACAGCTTCCAGCTGGTGGCCAACAACCCCGGCGTCATCGATGCGAACCTGCCCCCCGGCGCGCTCCCGATCCGCTCGGTGGTGCTCACGGTGCGCGATGCCTTCGGCAACGTCGTCAGCACGCCGACGCAGAACGGCGTGACGGTGGGACAGAACTTCCTGACCGGGTACGGCCTGCAGGCCACGTCCCTTTGCGGCAGCGGCGACGCGTGCGCGGGTGCGGATACGGTCGTGCGCATGCAGGCGGTCACGAATGGCTCCCTCTACGGAAACCGCGCGTTCCGCTGGTGCGTCGTGCGCGGCAACTTCCAGTTCGTCATCCCCGAGATCCCGAGCAACCAGCCGGAGACACTCGTCAACTGCTTCGATACCACGAGCGACCACCAGGGCGTCGCGACGGCGCGCCTTCGCGTGCCCGCGGGCGCCGCGGCGCAAACGGCGTCGCTGCGCTTGATCGACGTGCCCACGGGCGCGTACGTCGACGAGGTGTTCACGATCACGGCCGGCACGATTTCCGGCAACCTCACGGTGCTTCCGAACGACTTCACGTTCACCGGCCCGCGCCAGGGCGTCTGCGGAACGGGCAACGCCGACTTCCTGGTGTTCGACGGGCAGCCTCCGTACATGGCGGTCAGCTCGAACCCGAACGTCGTGGTGACTCCCTCGACGACGAATGCGAACCCGGGTCGCTTCACCATCCAGGTCAGCAACTCGGCGGTTTGCATGGATAACGTCTCGGTCGTCGTGACGGACGCGGCCAACCGGCGCGCGACCGTGACGGTCTCCACGGAGGAAGGCTCCACGGCGCCGCCCGCACTCTCCGTGTCTCCCTCGACGGTGAGCCTCGGCGACATCTGCGGCCTCAGCGCCTCGGTGACCGCGGTCGGCGGCTCCGGCTCGTTCTCCGCGAACTCGACCCATCCGCGCGTCGGTGTCTCGGTCGTCGGCAACACGGTCACGATCACGCGACTGCGCCCGGATCCGTTGCCGCTCATCGCCTACCCGACCACGGGCACGGTGTCGATCACGGATGGCAGCACCGTGGCGACGGTCACGGTCAACGGCGTCGCGCAGATCTGTCCGTAACCGCGCTTTCCCTGTAGTTTTCGGACGGGCATCCTTCGGGATGCCCGTTCTGCTTCCATGAGCCATTCCGCCTTGCCCGCGATCGTCACCGGCGCGTCGGGTTTCGTCGGCCGCCGCGTGCTCGCGCGCGCCGGTCGCGGCGCGGTCGCGCTCTCGCTGGGCGCGACGGACTGGCGCGAGCGCGTGGAGCGGGCAAGCCTTGGCGGCGCATGCGTCTACCACCTGGCCGCGCGCGTCCACGACCAGGGTGCGACGGAAGCCGACTTCGAGCGCGACAATGTCGAGAAGACGGTGGCGATCGCCGAGGCGGCGGCCCGGGCGGGTGCGCACCGCCTGGTGTTCCTGAGCTCCATCAAGGTCAACGGAGAGGAAACCCTGGATCGCCCCTTCCGGCCCTCCGATCCGCCGGCACCGCGGGACGCCTATGCGCGCTCGAAGCATCGCGCGGAAGAGGCTCTTCGCGAGCTGTCCGGGCGCACGGGACTTGGCGTCACGATCATTCGTTCTCCCCTCGTCGTGGGCCCAGGGGCAGGCGGAAACCTGCGCGCGCTGCTCCGCCTCGCGGCGACACCGCTCCCCTTGCCATTCGGCTCGCTTCGCAATCGACGCACGCTCATCGGCGTGGACGATCTCGCTGCGCTCCTGCTTGCGTGCGGCAACGCACCCGCCGTCGCCGGGCGCACCTTCCTCGCGGGTCATCCCGACGCCGTCTCGACGCCGCGACTGCTCCACGCGATTCGCTCGGCGTGGGGAAGGTCCGATCGCCTGTTTCCCATGAGCGCTGCAGCGCTCGAAGCGCTCGCCGCACCGGTGCTCGCGCGAGAAAAGATGCAACGCCTTACGCGCTCGCTCGAGGTGGATGTTTCAGAGACCCTGCGCGCATTGGCGTGGATGCCGAGCGAAAGCGTGGGCCACGCGGCCTCACGCATGGCGATCGCATACCGTGACGGAGCGGCTTCGTGACGAGCTGGATCCTCGCGCTCGCGGTTCCGTTCGCCCTCACGCTCGCACTTTGCGCGCTGCTCCTTCGATCGCCGTGGACGGCGCGACTCTCCGATCACCCGAATGCGCGCTCGCTCCATACGCATCCGACGCCCCGCATCGGCGGCGTCGCGATCATGCTCGCGGCGTTGCCCCTCGCGTTCGCCCTTTCGACACCCGGGCTCGATCTCGTGTGGATGCTCGCCATGGGCCTCGCCCTGGTGTCCTTCGCCGACGACATTCGCAGCCTCCCGATCGCGATCCGACTTGCCGCGCACTTCGCGGCCGCGGCGATCGCGGTCGCTTCGATCGCACCGGGGTCGCCCGTTGCGATGCTGGCCGTCGCCGCCATCGGCATCGCGTGGATGACGAACCTCTACAACTTCATGGATGGTTCCGACGGGCTTGCCGGCGGCATGGCCGGGATCGGATTCGGGGCCTACGCGGTCGCGGCCGCGCAAGCGGGCGCGATGCCGCTCGCACTGGCGTGCGCGGCGCTCGCGGCGGCGGCGCTCGGCTTCCTCGCGTTCAACTTTCCGCCCGCCCGCATCTTCATGGGCGACGCGGGATCGATTCCGCTCGGCTTCCTCGCAGGCGTGCTTGGCTTGCACGGCTTCGCCGCGGGCGCCTGGCCCGCGTGGTTTCCGCTGCTCGTGTTCTCGCCCTTCATCGTGGATGCGAGCGTGACGATCGTGCGGCGCATGCTGAGGCGCGAGCGCTTCTGGATCGCGCATCGTTCGCATGCCTATCAACGGCTCGTGCTTTCGGGATGGAGCCCGAGGCAGCTCGCGCTCGTCGCGTATGCGTTGATGCTCGCCGCAAGCGCGAGCGCGCTCACGGCGCGCGCGGCAGGAACGGAGAACCAATACGCTATAATTGTTGTCTGGGTTTTGCTCTATGTCGTCGTCGTGTTGGCGATCGAGCGGGGGGTAGCCCCCTCGGGGACAGGATCGTAAACCCTTCGACGGCGCCTCGTCATGAAGGCGCGCATCCCGGTCAAGGGGTGACAAGAACAAATGGGCGGAACGGGGCGCTTTCACGTTTCAACCTACGGACCGGGAAAAGAAGAATGAAAGCAATACACGTCGATGGCCGCGCGCTCGCCGCGGCACTCCACGATGGCTTCGCGCTTGCCCTCGCCTGCATCGCCGCAACGCTCCTCCTCGACGCCGATGGCGTGACCGCCGAGCAGTGGGCGGACCTTCTTACCGTCTTCGCCGTCGCCATTCCGATACAGGTCGTCGTGAACCTGCTCTTCGGCGTGTACCAGGGCATCTGGCGCTACACGAGCCTGCCCGACATCCAGCGGATCATTTTCTCGGTGCTCGCGGGGGCCGTTTGCATTTCGCTCGCGCTTCGCATCTTCGGCCTCGACACCCGCTTCGATTACCGCGGCTACATCCTCTATCCGCTTTTCCTCGTCGCATTGATGTCGCTCTCGCGCATGGCGAACCGCTCGTTCAGGGAATGGGCGCTGTACGGCCGCGGCGGCGACCAGGGCGTTCCCGTGGTGATCCTCGGCGCGGGCGACGCGGCGGTCGGCGTGGTGAAGGAGCTCGGGCGCAGCCATGAGTGGCGCGTCGTCGGCCTGCTCGATGACGACGAGAAGAAAGCCGGGCGCCTCCTGCACGGCGTGCGCGTCCTCGGCGGGCTCGAGGACCTGCCGCGGTTCGCGCAGCGCCTGAAGCTGCGCCACGCGATCATCGCGATGCCGTCGATCCCGTACAAGGTTCGCCGGCGCGTCGTCGAGATCTGCAAGCGCGCGCGCGTGTCCGTGATGACGGTGCCCACGCTGAACGAGATGGTCGGCGGCAAGGGATCGCCCGCGCGCATCCGCAAGGTCGCCCTCGAGGACCTCATGAAGCGCGAGGCGGTCACGCTCGACGACGCGGGCCTGCACGACCTGCTCACCGGGCAAGTCGTCCTCGTGACGGGCGCAGGCGGCTCGATCGGATCCGAGCTCTGCCGCCAGATCGCGGCGTTCCAGCCGGCGATGCTCGTGCTGTACGAGATCAGCGAGTACGCGATCTACAAGATCGACGAGCAGCTGCGCGAGGCGTTTCCGGACATCCCGGTCACCAGCGTCGTGGGCGACATCAAGAACCCGAAGCGCGTGAACCAGGTGATCCACCAGTATTCGCCGTCCCTCGTCTTCCACGCCGCGGCCTACAAGCACGTGCCGCTCATGGAAGAGGCCAACGCGTGGGAGGCGGTGCAGAACAACGTGTGGGGCACTTACGTCGTCGCGCGCGCGGCGATCGACTACGGGGTGAAGAAGTTCGTGTTCGTCTCGACGGACAAGGCGGTCAATCCCACGAACGTGATGGGCGCGACGAAGCGCCTCGGCGAGATGGTGTGCCAGGCGCTGCAGAACGGAAGCCAGACCCGCTTCGAGATGGTGCGGTTCGGCAACGTGCTCGGCAGTGCCGGAAGCGTGATCCCGAAGTTCCAGGAGCAGATCGACAAGGGCGGGCCGGTCACCGTCACGCATCCGGAGATGGTGCGGTACTTCATGTCGATTCCCGAGGCGGCGCAGCTCGTGCTGCAGGCGGGTTGCATGGGCCTCGGCGGCGAAGTCTTCGTGATGGACATGGGCGAGCCGGTGAAGATCGTCGACCTCGCCCGCGACATGATCCGCCTCTCCGAGCTCTCCGAGCACGAGATCCGCATCGTCTACACGGGATTGCGTCCCGGCGAGAAACTCTTCGAGGAGCTCCTCGCCGACGACGAGCACACGCGGCCCACGCCCCATCCGAAGCTGCGCATCGCCAAGGCGCGCGAAATCGACCACGGGTGGCTCGATGGCATGCTCGGCTGGCTGAGCCAGGATCGCGTTCCGACGGACTCCGAGGTGCGGCGCGACCTCAAGCGCTGGGTGCCCGAGTACCAGACCCAGGTCCGGCCGCGGCTCAAGTCCGTCGCGCCCCCGAAGGCTGCGAACGCCGACTGACTAGCGGGCGCGCGCCCGCGCGCTGAATCCGAGCAGCATTCCGTTCAACGCCCAGAACACCTGGGCGTTGTGACGATGCAGGAAATCGTCGGTCAGGTTCTTCACGACGAATCCCGCGACGAGCGACAGGCCGATCACGCCCAGCACCGCGACATCCGCGCGCGAAAGCAGCGACGCGTAGTAATGCACGAGGGTCACCAGCACGGCGCCGAAAGCGACGAGCCCGACCCACCCCAGCTGGAGTGCGATGTTGAGAAACGTGTTGTGCGCGTGGCGCACCGGAGGATGCTGGACGCCTCGCGGCGTTTCCGGCAGGAAGGCGTTCGCCAGGATGCCGCGCCCGAAACCGTGCCCCAGGACGGGCGCGTCCTTCCATCGCTCGATGCCGAGCGCCCAGAGGCGGGGACGCAGGTCCTGGTCCACGCTCGCGATCGGGCTCGGGTCATCGCGGTAGAAACGCTCGTTCTTCGCGGCGATCGAGGCGCCGAACGCGATCGCGATCGCGGTGCCGGCCGCGATCACCACGCCGCGCAGGCGCGGGAGCCGGACATCCGCGACTCCCCGGGCCGATCGGGCCGCTGCGATCGAAACGAGGAAGACGACCGCCAGCGCCGGCCACACGATCCGGTTCGGCGTCGTCCACGGCTCGCGGGTATTCCACGCGGCTGCGACGAGCGCAACCACGGCGAGCGCCAGGAACATCGCCCCCCGGCGGAATCCCCAGGGCGAATCCCACACCAGCACGACGAAGAGCGGTGCGGCCAGGACCAGGTGCGTCGAGAATGCGCCCGGTCCGCCGTCGGGCGAATGGCGCCAGAGGGCGAGTCCCGCGCCCTGCTGCAGCTCCTTCGCGAGGAACGCGCCGAGCGTCCCGGCGAAGATCGCGAGGCACCAGGCGCGCCAGCGTTGCGACTCCGTGGCGAGCGCGAAGAACACGAGGAGCGCGAGCAGGCCGTAGAACGTCTCGCCGCGCAATTCCTCGAGCGTGTGGTGGGTGTCGATCGTCCATGCGAGCGAAAGCGGTGCGAGCACGAACCACGCGGCGATCGCGATGAGCACGCCCCGCGGCGGCCGGCTCTCGAGCGCTTCTCGCCACGCACCGCTCGCCGCGATGGCGAGGATGGCCACGATGAGGCACGCAGCCCGGGTGCCGCCCGAAGCGGCAAAAGGAGCCACGAAGAGGAACAGGAGACTCGTCGCGAAGGCGACGCGGGAATTCACGGGTAAGTGGGAGTGGCGCGCCCGGCGGGAGTCGAACCCACGACCTTTGGCTTCGGAGACCAACACTCTATCCAGCTGAGCTACGGGCGCGTATCTCTCGGATTATAATCCCGTTTTACCCGAGGGATTCCATGGCCGAGCCGCACGCGCACCATCACGACGTCATCCAGGACAACATCGAGACGCACCCGGTGCAGCTCGCCATCGGAGTCGCCGTGGGCGCGATCGCGCTCGTCGTGGGAATCATCCTCCTCGCCCAGTTCGCAGTCGGCGCCTACGGCACGCGCGAGCTGAAGGACGATCCTTCGATGTCCGACGCGTCGGTTCGCAAGCGCATCGCGCCCGTCGCCAACGTGGCGGTCGACCCGAACGCGCCGGCGCCGGCACCTGCGGCCGCAGCGCCCGCGGCAGCCACCCCGGTCGCCGCCGCCGCGATTCCCGCCCCCGCTGCGAAAGGCGCCGACGGCGCGGCGAGCGGCAAGGGCACGTACGACTCGATCTGCAAGGCCTGTCATGACGCGGGCGTCGCTGGCGCGCCGAAGCTCGGCGACAAGGCCGCGTGGAGCGCGCGCCTCAAGGGCGGCAAGGACGCGCTCTACGCCACCGCCCTCAAGGGCAAGGGCGCGATGCCGCCGAAGGGCGGCAACCCGGCCCTTCCCGATGCCGACGTGAAGGCGGCGGTCGACTACATCCTCGCCGCGTCCAGGTAGCGCCGGTTCGCCGCCGATGGCGGTCTACGCGATCGGCGACTTGCAGGGCTGCTTCACCCCGCTCGAGCGGCTGCTCGACAAGATCCGCTTCGACGCGCGCCGCGATCGCCTGTGGTTCGTGGGCGACCTCGTGAATCGCGGTCCCGATTCGCTCGAGTGCCTGCGCTTTGTCCGCTCGCTCGGCGACGCGGCCGTGACCGTCCTCGGCAATCACGACCTTCACCTGATCTGCGTAGCGGAGGGCGTCGAGCGCGCGAAGCAGCGCGACACGCTCGACGATGTCCTGGCGGCGCCCGATCGCGATGAGCTTCTCGCGTGGCTGCGCGAGCGGCCGCTGATGCATGTCGAAGACGGCTTCGCGCTCGTGCACGCGGCGGTCCTTCCCGCGTGGACGGTGAAGAAAGCGCAGTCTCTTGCGGCGGAAGTCGAAGCGAAGCTTCGCGGGCCCCGCTACCGCGAACTCCTCGAGACGATGTACGGCGACGAGCCGGACCGATGGAACGAGAAGCTGGCGGGCGCGGACCGCATGCGCGTGGTCGTCAATGCGCTCACGCGGCTGCGTGTTTGCGACGACGACGGCGCGATGGTGCTGGGCTTCAAGGGCGAGCCGGGCGAGGCGAGCGACGAGTGGACGCCGTGGTTCGACGTGCCGGCGCGACGAAGCCGCGACCACGTCGTGATCTGCGGCCATTGGTCGGCGCTCGGCTTCAGGATGCGCGACGACCTCATCGCCCTCGACAGCGGTTGCGTCTGGGGCCGCAGCCTTACGGCTGTGCGCCTCGAGGATCGGGAACGGTTCGCGGTGCGCTGCCCGGCGACGGAAGGCCGAGCCGGCTAGCGATCCGCTCCTGGGCGATCGCCGTGATCTCCCGGCGGCCCAATCCCGCGACTTCGATCGGTTCGATGAAAGCGAGGCGCGCCACGACATGTCGCTGCCGCAGGATCAGCGCGAGCGACTGCATGAAGGAGAGATCCCCATACGCCATCGCGCGCGAGAGCGTGCCGTCGGCGTGCTCGTAGCGGATCGCGACGGGATGAACGCGAGCCTGGTTCGCGACCGCCGGCTCGAAAAGGGAGCTGTGGAACCTGAGGATCTGGTCGCCCATCGTCGTCGTGCCCTCCGGGAAGAGGCCGACGCAGTCCCCCTGGACGAGCGCGGCGTGCACGATCTCGTTGATGCGCGCGGTGTCCCGCCGGCGCGCGCGCCGGACGAAGAGCGTCCCGGCGCGCTCCGCGATCCAGCCGGCGACGGGCCAGTCCCTCACCTCGCTCTTCGCGATGAAGCGGGTCGAGCGCACGGTCGACACGCAGAACACGTCGATCCAGGAAACATGGTTCGCGGCCACCATCGAGCCCGCTTCGGGTGGCGTTCCCTCGACGCGAAGGTCCACGCCGAGCAGGCGCACGAGGCTGCGCGACCACCACGTGTGCAGCGAACGGCGCCGCTCCGCCGAGACGCGCGGGAAGGCGACGCGCAGGATCAGGAGCGCGCACACCACGTGCGTGAGCAATCGGGACCAGCGCACGAAGCGCAGGGCCCGGCCGGCTCGGGCGTGGGGGACCATCTGGCGCGCGCGGGCCTTCCTCAGGCCCGTTGCGCGAACGTCATCAGTGGGTGACGCGGGTAGTTCGACCCGAAAGGACGCGCACGCGATCGCCGGCGCGGAATTGCTCGTCGGCCCCCTGCACGACCGCGATGTACTTGCCGCTGTCGAGAAGCACGGTGATCTCGACACCGGGGCGCTCGTTCGCCGACTTCTCGATGTTCTGGCCGATGATGCCGCCGAGGAGCGCGCCGGCGATGGCGCCGACCGCCTGGCCGCTGCCTCCGCCCACGTTGCTCCCCGCGATGCCGCCGATCGCCGCGCCGGAGAACGCGCCGAGGCCGCTGTCGTAGGGGTCGATCATCACCGGGCGAATCGACTCCACCACGCCAAAGCGCACCGATTGCTCGCCCCGCGCATCCACGCGGTGGTATTCGCTCGAACCCATTCCGGGATAGGCACAACCGCCGAGGATCGCCACCAACGCCACGGCTCCCGCGGTTTTCCCGATTCCCCTGGATCGTTTCATCGATCGCTCCTTGTTCGTTCCCGGGGTTGCCCCCCGATGCGCCATTTTAAAGCGACTCGCCGTAGTTCTCGCGCAGCTGCGCCGCGATGGCCTCCCGTCCCGGCCGGTGGTTCTGGCCGCCCCGGTGGCCGATCTTGATCGACCCCATGACCGAGGCGAGGCGGGCCGACTTCACCCAATCCCAGCCCCGGGCCATGCCGTACAGCAACCCCGCCCGGTAGGCATCCCCGCAGCCGGTCGGGTCCACCAGCGCCGGAGCCTTCACGGCCGGGACGTCGACACGCCGCCCGCCGGTCCACAGGCTCGATCCCTCGCCGCCGCGCGTGACGACCACGCAATCGACGAGCGCGGCAATTTCCTCGATCCCGCGGCCCGTCTTTTGCTCAACGATCCGGCCCTCGTAATCGTTGACCGTCAGGCAGGAGGCGCCCCCGATCAGCTCCAGCAGCTCGTCTCCCGAGAACATCGGCAAGCCCTGGCCGGGGTCGAAGATGAAGGGGATTCGGGCGGCGGCAAAGTCGCGGGCGTGCTCGATCATTCCCTGGCGCCCGTCGGGCGAAACGATCCCGAGGCGCACCGAAGGCACGTCGGCGATCCGGTTGAGGTGCGAAGACGACATGGCGCCCGGGTGGAACGCGGTGATCTGGTTGTCGTCGATGTCGGTCGTGATGAAAGCCTGGGCGGTGAACTGATCCTCGAGCACGCGCACGTGGCGCTCGGAGAGCCCGAGGTCGGCGAGCCGAGCCCGGTACGACCCCGCATCGTGTCCCACCGTCGCCATGATCATCGGTTCCTCGCCCAGGAGCCGCATGTTGTACGCGATGTTGCCGGCCGTGCCGCCGAACTCGCGCCGCATGTCCGGAACCAGGAACGCGACATTCAGGATGTGCATCTGGTCGGCCAGGATGTGCTTCCTGAACTGGTCCGGGAACACCATGATGGTGTCGTAGGCGATGGATCCGCAGATAAGCGTCGTCATGGGCCGCAAGTATAGGGGGACTATTCCGCGGGCGAAGTGTGACGTGCTGCATTGAAGGGTGGGCGCCCCGGGGCCATCCTGCTCATCGCTGTATCAGGTCGACCGGACGCGTTTTCCAGCGGCCGGCACACCCTGTCGGCGCACGATTTTTCTGAAACAGGGCAAACCCATCGAAAGGTGGGGACGCAAAGTCTCCGGTCTAAGGGGCGCAAGACGTCCTACGACAGCGGGACCGCCAGAAACGCGAGGGCGCGTACGCGCCCCGTCGGGTCCATTCGCGGCCCGGTCGCGTCCGTCGGCTTGCGTCCACGCGTTTCGCGGGCTCGCCCGGAAGGACGCGATCCATGGCGCAAGCAACGAACGGCAACGTATTCAACCTCGGCGACCACCCGCGCTCACGCCTTTCGGCGCGCGAGACGGCGGACGTCCTCACCGGCTGCCGCGACCTGGCGCTCGAACGCATCACGGTCGCGCTCTCCGGCATGCTCGACAAGGTCGAGGACGAGCTCTTCACGCTCGCCGAGAAAACCACCGATCGCGACGCGCAGAACGTCTATCTCGACGCGCGGGCGAAGACGCGCGGCAAGCGAAAGCTGATCGAGACGTCGTTCCGCCAGTACTTCGTCGAGCTCTTCAACAAGAAGGTGCAGGGCGAGTCGGCGTCGGTCGCGGTCGTCGGAGGCGGCGAGCTCGCGCTCGTCGGCGAGGACGAGCTCGAGGAATCGCTCGCGGTCGAGGAGATGGCGCGCAGGATGCGAAGCGCCTGCGAGGGCGAGCTGAATGCCCTGGGGCAGCGAATGGGCTACCTCCTCGAGCGCGCGAACCTGGACGAAGACGCGAACCCGGTGAGCCCCGCGACGGTCGTTGCCGCGCTGAAGAACGCGTGCGCGCAGATCGAAGCGGACTTCAAGGTGCGCCTCGCGCTCCTTCGCCAGCTCGAGCAGCACGCCATCGAGGACCTCCAGCGCGTCTACCACGAGCTCAACTCGCACCTCGTCGAGCGCCAGATCCTGCCGGAGATTCGCCCGGTCGCGCGGGCGCAGCCCTCGCCCCAGCGCGCGAAGCCGAAGAGCGCGCCGGCGGCGCCTGCGCAGCCCGCTCCGCTCTCCGAAGCAGACGTCTATCGCGTGCTCGCGCAGGTTCTCGGGCAGGCCGGCAACGCCGCGCCGATGCCCGCGGCGCCCGCCCCGCAGGCGTTCGTGGCCGAGCTCACGAAGATGCACCGCGACGGCGGACCGCTCATCAGCGCCGCCGACGAGATCCTGGTGAACGTGGTGAAGGGCATCAAGAAGTCGCCGCAGGGCGCGTCGCTCGGCACCGTCGACGCGATGACGATCGACATCGTCGCGATGCTCTTCGACTACATCTTCGACGACCGCCACATTCCGGCGAGCGTGAAGGCGGTCCTCGGGCGCCTGCAGATCCCGGTCCTCAAGGTCGCGCTCCTCGACAAGTCGTTCTTCTCCTCGAAGTCGCATCCCGCGCGGCGCCTCCTCGACCGCCTGGCCGAAGCGGCCTTCGGCGTCGACGAGGCCTATCCGCAGGGCGGCGCGACGCTGGCGCTGGTCGAGAAGGTCGTCGCCCGCGTGCTCGACGAGTTCGAAAGCGACATGGGCCTCTTCGAGGAGCTGGTGGGCGAGGTCGAGCTCTTCATCGACGAGAGGAGCCGCGCGGAATCGCAGCTCGTCGAGCGCACGATCCGCCTCATCCAGGATCGCGAGCGCGAAGAGGTCGCCCAGGCCGCCGCCGAAGAAACGGTGGCGCGCCACGTGCAGACCCGGGCCTGGGTGCCGCCGCTGCTGCGCGACATGCTCGTGGAGGTATGGGTGCGCGCCCTGGCAAAAGCGCACGTCGCGGAGGGCGAGCGCTCTGCACGATGGCAGGCCCTCGTCGCGACGATGGACGACCTGCTCTGGAGCGTCGAGCCGAAGGTGGTCGCCGACGATCGCAAGCGCCTCGTCACGATGCTCCCCGGCATGCTGAAGCGCGTCCAGGAAGGACTTGCCCGCGGCGAGATGAGCGATGAGCGCCGCGACGCTTTCCTTGCTGCGCTCGTCGACTGCCACGCCGCCGCGGTGAGAGCGGGGCTGCGCGGCATGGGCATGATCCCGGACGTTCCGCCGCCGCCGCTGGAGCCGTCGGCGCCGCCGGAGCTCGCGCGCTCCGTGCTTCCCGCGGGCGACCTGCACCTGGAGGAGATTCGCCTGCGCTCTCCGCGCGGAGCCGCGGTCCGCAACGTCTTCACGCGGACCGGCGTCTGGAGCAACCTGCAACGCGGCACCTGGGTCGAATTCTCGAGCTCGGGCGGCCTCGGGTCGATGCGCGCGCGCCTCACCTGGATCAGCCCCGCGAAGGGCGTCTATCTCTTCACGAATCCGCTTTCCGCGTCGAACGCCGTGTCGATCTCGCCCGACGCGCTGGCCGAGCAGCTCCGGCTGGGGCTTGCGCGCCTCATCGACGACGCGCCGCTCCTCGACCGTGCGGTGGATTCAATGCTCGCGAAGCTCCGGCCGCGGCAGGGCGCGGCCTAGGGATAGAAGAGCAGCAGCTCGTAGCCCGTCGCCTTGAGGTTCTTCGTCTCGAGGCGAAGCTGGAGCGCGAGCTCGCTGCCGGCGCCCAGGACTTCGCCGGCCGCCACCGGGCGGCCGAGGTAGTCGGTGGGCCGCAACACGCGCCGCGCCGCCGCCTGGCCGGTGATGTCGGTGAGCGTGAGCTCGAGGAAGGGATACTCCTGCGCATGCGGCGCGAGATTGCGAATGCGGGCTCCGAGCGCGATCTGGTTCGCCTTTCCCGGGACTTCCAGCAGCTCCGAATCCTCGAGCTTGAGCAGCGCCTCGTTGTTCGCCCACGGCACGGTGCAATGCAGCGGCGCGCACGCCGATTCCAGCCATGGCCGCAGCACCGGATAGCGTTGGGCCAGGTCGCCCCGCGCGGCGAACACCGTTTCGATCGCGAGGAGCACGACCAGCAGCACGACGCCGTAGCGCCACGCGGGTGAAAGCTCCTTCGCCGCCGCGCGCTCCACTTCGTAGATGATCGGCCCTTGCCGCCGCGGCTTCGGATCGAGGGGTCTCGAGTGGGGTGCTCCGTCGGAGGGCGGCGGCGCCACGGCGATCGGTTCCGGCGCCGATTGCGGGACCGGCTGCGGCTCCGGCGGAGGCTCGGGCGGGGGCTCGGGCGGCGGCGAAAATGCTTCCTCGGCGGCCCCTTCTTCGAGCGGCACCGATTCGCTCGCTTCGGGCGGATTCGACTCCTTGAGCGCCGCTTCGCGCTGCGCGAGCAGGCGCGAGCCCGTGTCGTCGTCCGGGTAGCGCTCGAGCGCCTCGAAGCCGTTGAAGACCTTCCGGCAACGTCCGCATCGCACCTGGCCCTGCTTCGCGTTCAGCTGCTGCGGGCTCACGCGGAAGCGGGCGAGGCAGTGCGTGCAGGTCGTGATGAGCATCGTCTAGTCGCGAGCGCCCGCGAGCAGCACCCAGCCCCCGTCGCCCCCCTCGACCGAAAGGCTGGCCCACGGCGAATACGCGGCGGTGACCTCGCCGGCCTGGGCTTCGAGAATCCCCGAGAGCGCGATGCGCCCCCCCGATCGCGTGTGGGCGGAGATCAGCGGCGCGAGCATGCGGAGCGGATTGGCGAGGATGTTGGCGACGGTGAGATCCGCGGTGAGGTCGAGGGCGCCGCTCGCCGGAACGACCCGGAGCGCGACGCCGTTTCGCGAGGCATTGTAGCTGGCCGCTTCGAGCGCCTGCGGGTCGATGTCGACGCCGGTGGCGGCGCGCGCGCCGAGCTTCAACGCCGCGATCCCGAGGATGCCCGACCCGCAGCCATAATCGAGCACGGCGCTCGCGGAGGTCACGTGGCGCTCGAGCCAGGCGAGGCAGAGGCGGGTCGTGGGATGGCTTCCCGTGCCGAAGGCGGCGCCCGGATCGAGGAC
>Ga0315912_10000790_pt1 | contig 47439 bp, 37 predicted proteins | sample VfabasoilMG_FD_204469 | JGI IMG/M metagenome (GOLD analysis project Ga0315912, IMG submission 204469) | Garden soil microbial communities collected in Santa Monica, California, United States - V. faba soil | ecosystem: Environmental > Terrestrial > Soil > Garden | place: USA: California... | reverse complement strand
ACGCATTGGGGATCGCCATGCACACCACAGTATCAAATTCCAGCCACCATCGCAATAAACACGTTAGCGCTTATGCGGCTTTGCCGGGGGATACTTACTTTTCTGAGGAGGAATATTAACGAGGATTCGGCTGCATTGCCACTGCCGAGACACCACTTTATGTCATCCCTTTTAGCAACCCGCCCGATGCCGATACGTCATCTGCGAAGCTGCAGTTTCCGGATCATCGACAATCCGAGCAGACCCAATCCCATTAATATCATCGAGGTTGGCTCGGGAACAGGATCGTCGCCCAAAGGATTGATACTGGGGATCCCCGAGCCTGTAGCGATAAATACCGTTTCCGGCCCGCTATTGGCCCCGGACATGGCAGCTGAGGCGCCAATAATCAGGTTCGGATTCGCTAACAGGAGCGCATTAGCGGTGGCAGCCTGCGCAGCGTCCAACCTAAAGCCGTAACCCGCGTTGCCGACACCCGGAAAGCCGAGAGCCAGGAACGGATTAACGGTGGAGAACGCACCGAGAATAGTACCAGAACTATCGAAGAGGTTTAGCGACAAGTTTGTTAACGCAAATGCCTGGTCAGCCGGGTTCCCGCCCTCGTTTCCATTAAAGATTAGGGCTACATTCGCAAACGTGATGGCACCCGAAGAGGTAATCCCAAGGGCCGACGCCAAGTAGGTGTTATTTCCAGAACCGGTTTGTTCATGCGTAATTCCGCCTGGCGGATTGACCCCGCCGAAGCACTGCGCTGCACCTGTCGCGGTGGACCCTCCGGCGAAGCCAACACAACCGTATTCGACCCCGGTGTTCTGAAATGTCACGACGGAATTGACCGCCCCCAGTCCGTTTCCGGTGCTGGGAATCGCGCCGAGCGGAATCAGGCTGGCAAACACAGAAGTTCCCGTTATCACAAGCCAGCCTAAAAACATTCTTTTCATACGCATCTTTTCCTCCATTACTAAGAAATATCCTTAGCGTTAGCTTTAGGAGATGCGAGGCATCGAATCGTTACCAGCCCAGTCAGAGTTTACGCATATCAAGCTGGACCGTCGCGCAACCGGGGATAACCAGTGCGAAGGCCGGAACGAGGAGACGGCGGCCAGCGCGACTGGGAGCGTGTCGCGACAGCGCTGAACGGCGAGATCGTCGCGGAGCCCTTGTAGGGCGGCGTTACCGGGCCATCAGCCCAAACGTATTGGGGGGCGCGCCATTCGAACGAAAGGTAAACCGGAGAACCAATTCACCGTAGATGAATTGGACGTGGATCGAGGATGCGACTTTGACGCCGCCCTTTTCGATCACGGCATACTGCGACCAATCGGCGAGTACGATGTCGCCGAAGGTGCCCAGCACGCTCGCATACTCAACCGGAATGATCGGCCGACCAAGCAAGGTTCCGAACGGAGCCGGGGCCAGGCCAACGCCTCCCACGAACATCGGCGAGCTGCCAACGTTTTCGGTCCCGGCTACGTTTTTGACGACATGAGCCAGCTTGAAAATTTGGGGCCAGCACTCCTGATTCACGAACCAGGCCGAAGTTGGAACGCTCACCACGGGCAGGCGTGAGAACATGTTTTGGACGTTCTCCTGACGATTGTTGCGGCCGTCTGGCCGGCCTCTTTCGGTACCGTGATCAGCGCGGGGCTGTTTAGGATTCCGAGGCAGCGACCGATGCCGTTGGCGCGGAACATTTCATCCTCGAGCGCGAAGCTGATAGCCGTGGGCACTTCCCGTCGACAAAACGCGTCCATTTGCGGCGAGTCTTCGAGAAGTTCATCGGCCAAGTACAGCAAAGCCATCGACGTTTCGAGTTCAAGCTTGAACTGTCCGATTTGAGGCTTGGATTTGGTCACCGTGTCAGCCTCAGCCTTGCGATAGACACGAATATCGCCATGACTCGAACCGTCGGCACGAGAGATCTCTTTCAGGTACGGGTGTTTGATCGCGTTCGCGTTGCTGGTAATGGTGAACGTGTCGCGGCGCGCAATTGAGATTGGCCAGTGGTGTGCATGCTTGGAAGTCAGGCATGAGCATTTTCTCGGGATTCTTTCAACATCCAACCTGCCCGCGATGCAAATCCACTAGACTGAGACGCTCCAGCGTCCGTTCCACTGATTTCATTTTCCTTCTCTTTTGGATTTCTCTCCGCTGCAGGACCTGCATGAGGCGCTTTCGTGTGCTCCGGCCGGCGGCGGCTCTAGTTGCTGGCTCTAAGAGCTTCGACAGGAACACAATTTCGACCTGAACACTGGTTACTCGAACACGCGAGGCTTCCTCGCCTCACCGGAGATGTTGACCGAAGGTCCTTCGTTCGTCTACCTCCGTAAGAATATGGCACCACGAGGTAGTCCCTGAGAGTCCACCTTAGTTCGGGGAAACTTCGGGCGTATTAGGTGGCGAGGGTGGTCGCATAGTGATTAAAGAAAGCATTTGGGCGGCGCAATTGGCCTGTGTTATGTGCCGGGATTTGGCGCATTGATTCCAATCGGAGAGGCGCCCTCTACGGGCAACGGTTGAAAAGCCGTGAATTCTGTCGTGACGCTTCAAAATATCGGAACAGAAGTCGGCTGTGTCGGCGTTGCGGGAACGGGTCCGACGGCAACGAGGGCCGCACAATGCATCGGCGGGGTGGTGCCGTTCGGGAGAATCACTCAAGAAACGACGGGGTCAGGAAACAATACCTACGTGCAGACGAGTTGGCACCAGTCGGCTGCGATTAGGTGGGGCTGTGCCGAAACAGCACTTGGGTTTCGCCCGCTTGGCCGGGAACTCGAGGCCGCCTGCAAGGTCGCCTTCTGAATGCACGACAGTTAACGCGCCGCCGTCGCAACCGCCACCAGATGCCGGTCGCCGCGCAGGAAGATACGTCCATTAGCGACCGCCGGCGACGCAATCACACGCACGTCCAACTTATTCTTCGCCACCACTTCCGGCTTCCGCGACGCGCGAAGAACCAGCGTGACGCCGTCCTCGCTGGCTAGATAGATCTTTCCGTCCGCATAAACCGGCGACGCGCTGTAAATGCCCCCCAACCGCTCGCGCCACACTCGTTCTCCAGTCTTCGCATCGACGCAAGTCACGATCCCCATTTCCGTCGCCATGAAGATCAATCCGTCATGGTAAATGATTGACGACGTATAGGGCGCGCCCGTTTCCACGTGCCACTGCAGCTTCGTCTTCGCCACATCGCCCCGCTCGCCCAGCTTCATGGCCCAGTAGGGACCGCTTCTGTACCCGCGGCTCACATACAGCATTCCGTCGGAATGCACCGGCATGGGCACGGCGAAGCGCGCGGGCTCCGCGTACCTCCACAAAGACTTGCCGGTCAGCGGATCGAAGGCTTCCATGCTCTCGCTCGAGTTGATGACCACCTCCGCTCCCTGCGGCCCTTCGATCACCAGCGGCGTGCTGTATGACTTCGAATCGCCGGAACGTTCCACTTTCCACAGCTCCTTGCCGGTTCGCTTGTCGAGCGCCAGCAGGAACGCCGTCTTGCCCATGTAGCACATGAGAAGCAACCGGTCGCGATAAAGCGCCGGAGAACTGGCGTGGCCCCAGTCGAGGTCGAACGTCGAATACTCCTGTCCCAGATGCCTCGTCCAGAGCGGTTTGCCATTCGTGTCCACAGCGGCAAGCTGCCCGTTGCTGAACCACGCGTAGACCCTCTCGCCATCGGTTACCGGGCTGGACGTGGCCAGGTTGCGCTTGTCGTGCACGTCTGGCAACTTCCCTGTCGCGTCCATGCTGTGTTCCCAGATCCGGCTCCCGTCGGTCGCGCTCAACGCCGCGACAACGAACCGAATCTTTTCATCGGGCCCCTTCGGACGTGCTCCGCCAAGCGGAGTTTCGCCAGCCTCCACCGGATTCCCTTCGCGAACGAATGTGGGGTGAATGCCGGCCCGCAAAGTGCCCGCGCCAATCTGATACGTGATGAAAACGCGGTTGCCCCAAACGACAGGCGAAGACACGCCGAGTCCGGGGAGTTCGGTGCGCCAGGCAATGTTTTGGCTGACGCTCCATTCCACGGGCACATTTTTTTCGGTGGAAACTCCGGTGCCGAGCGGACCTCGCCACTGCGGCCAATTCTCCGCCACTGCGAATGACGGCAGCAAAAGGATCGAGCCAAGAATTCCAGTTCTCATCTCACCGTTATCGTACATCTGGCGTAGCAACGTGTTCTCTCCAGGTTGTCGGCGACAATTTATGATGGCTTCGTGTCCTTGAGCGTATCCAGCTTCGATGCAACTGGCGTACTGCGCCTGCCCGCGGTGCTCGCCGCCGCCGACATAGCCGCGATGCGTGCAGAGGTTGAGCGGACCATCGAGCAGATAACGCTCGTCGAAATCGCAGGGGCGCTCCGGCCGGGGCCGGAATCGGCCGGGGTGTTGTGGAGCGTGGGGCGGGGAAGTACCTTTGCGCCGCTGCCGGTCGCGGTCGGCGCGGCAGTTGACCGTGTGTTCGGACCCGGTGTGTGGGAGCCGGTAGCCGAAGAGCACGGCGGACTGGCGGCGCCAAACCTGCCGTTGCCCGACGCCGGCCCGTGGACCGTGCCGCACGCGGCATGGCACCTCGACGAGCCGGTGTCAGCCGCTCAAGAACGCGGCTGGGGACTTCTCGCGTTCGTCTTCCTCGATGACGTTGAGCCAGGCGGTGGCGCGACCGTCGCCATCGCCGCCTCGCAGCGGCTGCTGAAGCGGTTGGCCGCTGGGCCCGGACTTCTGGCCACCGAGGAGGCAATAGCAACACTACGCCGCGATGAACCGTGGTTCGCCGAGTTGTTCGCCCCGGGCGGCGATCCGGTCGCGCGCCGCCGGCGCTTCATGGACGAGGGCTGTGTCTCGGACGGCATTCCGCTGCGCGTCGTCGAGCTGACCGGCGCCGCGGGCGACGTCGTGCTCATGGATCCGCGCTGCCTGCACACCGTGTCGGCCAACGTCGGCCCGCGCGCCCGCCTGCAGATGCGCATGATCTGCCGCCGCGGACCGCTCAAGTGAGCAGAAGTTAATCGGCAGGAAATGAACTGTTCCTTCCGCGAACCGCGCATGAATGGGTGGGAAACCTCGCCATCCCAAAGGACGAACCACTTGCACACCACCGCGATCGTCTTCTTCGTTCTTGCCGCCTTGCTAAGCGCCGCACTCGTTCCGAACAACTGGAATCTGGCACAGCTTCTGGCGATTTCGATTCCCCGCGCCGCCGTGCTCGCCGTCGCACTGCTGTTCTGGGTCTGGAGCGGCAAACTCGATAACTGGGGCTTTTCCCGTTTCGCGCTTTCGATTGCGGTACTCGTTGGCGTTGCGTCTCTGGCAGCCGGTTGCCTGATGATCCAGATGACGCGCGACGACAATGTGCCGGCGCCCATGCCGATGGTTTACCTTGCAGCCGCCGCGTTGCTGCCGGTCTGCTTTATGGCCGGAGCGCTGCTGGCCTCCCGAACCACATTTCTGATCGCCTCCGCACTCGCGCCTATCGCCGGGATCGTAATCAGCATGACGTGGACGCCGTTGAACGCGATCTACCTTGCCCGCCTGCCGGAGACGAAGGCGCATCTCGAGTACCAGGAAATGACAGCCCGCAAGATTGCAGAAATAAACGCGATTCCCGCTGCCGCAGGGCTCGAGCCGCTACTCGGATTCATTTTTTACGGCGAACACTTCGAAGTGTCCCGCAGAGCCCAGGAGCGCATCGAAGAGTCGCCGGATTGGACCGTCCGTCTCGCTACGCTGTTGGACGGCGAGCACCGGTTGAAGGCTCTCTACGTGCTGACCCGCCGCATGGACCAGTTGCCGGATCCGGTCGTCGAGCGGTGCTGGGCCGCGTCTGATTCGATTGCGAAAGAGGAGTCGGCCAAGCTCAAAAAAGGCGCCTCACCAAAGGAGTCCGAAGAACGGATGTTGCTGGAATCTGTGATCAATCTAGGGGGCAAGTCGGATGCGGGCCGCGTCAGGCATTGGAACGTTCTCGCTGCGGTCAGTGAGTATCTGCGGGACGCGAAAATCCCTTCCGGCAACAGCCAGGTAGACGACTGGGTGCGCAGGACTCAGATGGAACGAATCCCCGAAAGTGCGGGAATTGTTCCCCTTCTCGAATTCGCCGGCCCCAATGAAGCCTGGAGGCTGCGTCAGCTTACGCTGGCGCGGATTGCCAAAACTCCGGACTCAACAACGAAGCTTATGAAGCTGCTCGATGGCCCCAATCGCGTCAACGCCGTGGTCGTCCTGGCGGAGCGGGTCGATGAGCTATCTCCGGACCAGCGGGAACTCTGTTGGCGAGCCTTAGCCGAGGCAGCTAAGGACATGGCCGTCGCAATCGAGCAGGGCAAACCGCCAGCCGCTAACGACACTCGGAAATTGACCGCATCAGCCGGCGTCTTCTGGGCCAAGCTCAACTCCGATCCCGCGACACGCTTGGCCGGCTTGGCCGCGATTCGGATCGTGGTTCGCGCGTCGGCGGACGAGCATCAGATAGCGGCGTTAGCCTGGGCGGATCCTATCCTGGCGAATAAGGGCAAATAGAGCCGTACAATACCCCACCGCAAGAACCGGAGTTCCCCGCGCCCCCATCCCTGCTAGCTTCAACGCATGGGAACCGAAACCTGCCTTCTCGATCTCGAAGGCTACGGATACACCGTTCTAAAGTCGCTGTTTACCCCTAAGCAGTGCAATGAGCTAGTCGAAACCTATAGCGACGCCACCCGCTTTCGATCAACCATCATCATGGCCCGCCACAACTTCGGCCGCGGCGAATACAAATACTTCCAATATCCTCTTCCGCCAATCGTCGAAAAACTCCGAACGGACCTGTACGAAAGCCTCGTCCCTATCGCCAACCGCTGGCAGCTCTCCGAACAATTTCCATCCACCCACGCTGAATTCCTCGCCCGCTGCCACGCCGCCGGCCAGACCCGCCCCACTCCGCTCCTCCTTCAATACTGCGTCGACGACTACAACTGCCTTCACCAGGACCTCTACGGCGAGCACGTCTTCCCCCTGCAAGCCACAGTCCTGCTTTCGGACGTCTTCACCGGCGGCGAATTCGTGCTGACCGAGCAGCGCCCACGCATGCAATCCCGCGTCACTGTTGTCCCATTGGAACTCGGAGACGCCGTAGTCTTCGCCGTCCGCCACCGCCCCGTTCAGGGAGCCCGAGGGACATACCGTGTAAATCTCCGTCACGGCGTCAGCCGCATCCGCTCCGGCCGGCGTCATACTCTGGGAATCATCTTCCATGACGCAGCCGTTTGAACTACTGCCGCAATTCGCGCCCGCCACCCTCCTCCCCGAAATCGAGCAAATCGCCATCGCTGCCCCCTTCCGCCACATGATCACTCCCGGTGGCTTCAAAATGTCCGTCGCCATGACCAACTGCGGGCCCCTCGGCTGGGTCACAGACCGCAAGGGCTATCGCTACACGCCCACCGATCCCGAATCCGGCAAACCCTGGCCACCCATGCCCGCCGCATTGCAACAACTGGCGCAACAAGCGGCCGCCGCTGCCGGATTCCCCGAATTCAAACCCGACGCCTGCCTCATTAACCGCTACGCCGTCGGCGCAAAAATGTCGCTCCATCAGGACAAAGACGAGCGCGATTTCGCCGCCCCCATCGTCTCCGTCTCCCTCGGGCTCCCCGCCGTCTTCCAGTTCGGCGGCCTGGACCGCCGCGATCCCGTCTCCCGAATCCCGCTCGCCCATCGCGACGTTGTGGTTTGGGGCGGCCCCGCCCGCCTCGCCTACCACGGCGTCATGCCGCTCAAACACGGCGTCCACCCCGAACTCGGCCCCTTCCGCATAAACCTCACATTCCGAAAAGCGGGTCCATAAAGTTCCGGCGCCAGGGGACCGATGAACAGATCGAGACTCCCTCTATGCTCCGCACCCTGGCTGTTATCGCCCTCACGCTCATGCCCTGCACGGCGGGTTTGCCGGACTGGCTCAGCGTCTATCCCGGAGCCACCGCCCAAACCACCAGCTCGTCCGGCGTCGAAACGTCGACATACGCCACAACGGCCAACCCCGACGCGGTCATCGAGCACTATCGCGGCGTTTGGGCCAAGGCCGGCCTCCCATTCGCCTCGAATTTCAACGGCGTCGGAACCTCCATTCGTGCCGCTCTCACCGATTGCGATCTCCTCATTCAAATCCGGGAAGAGGGCGGCGGCAGCAGCGTCAAGGCCACCTGCGCCGCCCGCAACGTGGCGCCGGACCCTAATGCCGGCCGCGAAATCGTTTCCAACAACGGAGCCGATCGGCGCCAGGTAATGATGCAAAGACTGCAAGCGGTGCGCGCAAAAAGCGACGCCCACACAGCCTCGGTTCTTGCACAGGCCGACGCCGATAGCCGCGCCCGCACCCGCAGCATGGGGAAGTATGACCAGCCCGTCGCGCCTCCCAAGCCCCGCGATCCCGAAGGCATCCCCCTGGCATGGCCCTCCTGGCTCGTCCACATGCCCGGTGCCAGCAGCGGCCTGAACGTCAAAGCGAGTAAGGATCAGGGCGGCAAAAACATCCTCCTGAGTACCTTCCGCACCACCAAACCGATGTCGGAAGTCCACATTTTTTATGAGGACCTGATGAAGGCCAACGGCTTCTCCGTCGGCCAGTCTAAGCTACAAACCGGCCAGACCTTGAGCGGCGTCATGCAGAACGCCAGCGGCATGGTGCTCGGAACCTATAAGCCCTACGGCATGGCCAAGGGCGGCATCTCCACGGAAGTCCGCTTTTACCGCAGCCAGCTCAATGAGCCCATCAAAGTGACCCTCGAAGTGAGATTGATTCAGTATTACCCGCGTCCCTGGTAACCCAGCCCTGTTAAACTAACAAGGCTGGGATCCGGATTAAGCGGCTTTCGCCCGGTTGGCGATGCGACTCCCATGGCTGCCCCGTAAGGCGTATTCCCCATCGCTATCGGCCGTGGCGCGGGGGCCGCAGGTGCGCCAGCCCGGTGGCCTCCGCAGAGGGGATTTACTCTTCGCGAAGAGACAACATTGGATCCAAATGCGCCGCCCGCCGCGCCGGCATCGCGCACGCCAGGAAGGCAATCAGCGTCAACAGCGCCGGTACCAGCAGATAAGCCGCTGGATCGAACGTCTCAATCCGGAATACCGACGCCGAAGCCAGTTTCGAAAGACCCAGACACACCGGCAAACCTGCCAGCAAACCGCCCGCCACGCACCGTCCCGCCTCCCCCAGAATCCGGCGTATCACCTGTCCCTGCGTTGCTCCCAGCGCCAGATGCACTCCAATCTCCCGCCGCCGCTGCATCACCGAGTAGCTCGCCACGCTGTACAACCCGATTGCGGTCAACAACAGCGCCAATACCCCCAATGACCCCGAGATCGCCGCCGCCCCCTGGAAGATCGCCCGTTGCAGTCTGGCAATCTCGCGCATCGGCCCCGGCTCGCAACCCACGCCATTCGCCACGCACAGCGTCCGAACCGCCGCCGGCGCCGTCTGCAGCCGCGCCAGAAACGACTTCATCCCCGGCTGTCCGGCCGCCGCGGGCAAGTAAACCGCCGTTGCGTCCTTACCCTGGAACAGGAAACCCGTCACGATGTCGCCAACCACCCCTATCACTTGATACTTCTCGGTCTTATTGACGGTGACAATCTGCCCAATCGCGTTCTCGCCCGGCCACAATTTCATCGCGGTCGCCCGGCTCACCACGGCCACTTTCGCATTAAATTGCGCTTCCTGCGCGGTGAAATTCCTCCCGGCCTCCAACCGCAACGCCAGCGTCTCAAAATACCGGTGATCCACTCGGTTCGTCGCGGGCGTCCCTTTAAACTGGCCATAAAGCGGCACATGCTCGACGGCACTCAAACTCGCTACGCCGGGCGCACGCTCCAACACCGCCCTTAGCTCCGGCGTCGCCTCCTCCACGCGCAGATCGAATACGCGCTCCAGGTCGAAGCCCGGATCCACGGCGTCAATCCGCTGAATATTTCGCACCAGCACTCCGGCCAGTATCAGCAGCACCAGGCTCGCCGCCACCTGCCCCCCGATCAATAGATCCCGCATCCGTCTCGGCCGCACCCGTCCCGCGAACGACGAATTCTCCCGCTTCGTCGACACCGTCAAACTCGGCGACGTGATCTCCAGAGAAGGCAACAGTCCGAATGCTACCCCCGCCACCAAAGCCAGCCCAGCCGAGTACAAAAACACCCGCCAGTCCAGCGTGATGGCGACCATCGACATCCCCATTCCGCCCGCAAACCGTCCAATGTAAGCATTGGCGTAATGCATGGTCAGCGCGGCCACGCCCAAGCCTCCTGCCGCCCCCAACATCGCCACAAACGTGCTCTCCGTCAAAAGTTGCCGCACCACCCGTGCCCGCGATGCCCCCAGCGACAACCGCATCGCCACCTCATGCGTTCGCGCCGCCGCCCGCGCCAGATACAGGTTTGCCAGATTCGCGCACGCTATCAGCATCACCATCAGGAACACGCCGAGCACCATCGCCGCGGCCGCGTTCACGTCTTCATTGTTCGGCAGAAATCCCGATCGCAACTCCACTTCCACTCGAACCACCGCCCTGTCCGACGGCCGCTCCAGCCGTGCCGCCGCCGCTCCAATCGCCGCCTGCGCTCTAGCCGGCGCAACGCCCTCCCGCAGCAACCCCGATATATTCGGACTTTCCCGGGTCGTCGGAACCCAAAGATCGGTAACCGCCGCTGCGGTGCCTGTAAACGAAGCCGGCATCAAACCGATCACTGTATAAACCTTACGCTTGAACTTCACCGTTTTGCCGAGCGGATCAGCCTCTCCCGGCATCAACTTCCGCCAACCTGTCTCGCTTATCACCGCCACCGGCTCGTTCTTATCCGCTTCCCCAATCACCCGGCCACGGGAAGCCGCCCCGCCTAGCAGCGCAAAGTAATTGCCCGAAACTTCGGTCACCAGGCAGTGCCCCGGCACCAGCATCGCCAGCATCTGCAGCGTCTCGGCCGTATAAAACCCTTCAACCGAATCAGCCGCGGCCTCCTGCAGTACGGCCTGCTCCGCCGGAGTCCATCCGCCCGTCCGTCGTCCCTCGCTATTCCGCCCAGTCACGTCGAAGTGCCGTTCGACTCCTCGGATCGGCATCGGCTTCAAAACATAGTTCGCATAGAGCGTGAAGAACGACGCATTCGCCCCAATCGCCAGCGCCAGAATCGCCACCGCCGCCACTGCAAATCCCGGCGAACGGCGCAGTGTCCGCACCGTGTACCGCAGGTCTGCCCGCAACTCATCCCACGGCCGGAACCCCAGTACCGTCCGGCACTCCTCCCGATGTGCCTCCGCATTGCCGAACTCCAGCCGCGCCCTCCGCGCCGCCTCCTCGGCCGAAAGACCCGTCCGAACCAGATCGTCAATCCGCGCCTGGCGATGGAACTCCATCTCTTCGCGCATCTCGTCTTCCAACTGCCGCCGCGTCTTGCTCATTTCGCCGCCTTCGCCGCCAGCGCCAGCGTCATCCCCTCGGCCAGCTTGTTCCACATGCCCACTTCTTCCTTCAGCCGCTTCCTTCCCGCCGCTGTCAGCGTGTAGAACTTCGCCCGCCGGTTATTCTCCGACACTCCCCATTCCGATTCAATCAGCCCCTGCTTCTCCAGCCGGAATAGCGCCGGATACAACGCCCCCTGCTCAATCCCCAGGTTCCCGCCCGATGTCTGCTCAATCCGCAGCAGCACGCCGTAGCCGTGCTGGGGGCCGAGGGAGACAGCTTTCAGAATCAGTAAATCGAGGGTGCCGGGAAGAACGGGTGCGGACATTGGATACCTAACCTACTTAGGACAGTAGCATCGCACTCCTAAGCTGTCAAGGAGAAAGGAAACGTGATATACCTGGCAGCTATGAATCCGACCCATTGGTCCCGCCGCGGCATCCTCTCCCTCGCCGCCGGTGCGCTCACCGCCCAGCAGGCCCCCGTCTCCCCCGTGCCCACAACCCGCGATTGGACCGGCAATATCCCCGTTCAATACCCCGACCCCGACGTCATCGCCCTCGATCCGCGCTTCCGCAAATACATGATCGGCAACACCTCCATGAAGCGCCTCTCCACCGGCACCCAATGGGCCGAAGGCCCAGCCTGGAACGGTGTCGGCAAATACCTCGTCTGGAGCGACATCCCCAACAACGTCCAGCTCCGCTGGATCGAAGAGGACCGCCGCGTCACCACCTTCCGCAACCCCGCCGGCTACAGCAACGGCAATACGTTCGACTATGAAGGCCGCCAGCTCTCCTGCGAACACGGCGGCCGCCGCGTCGTCCGCTATGAATACAACGGCACCGTCACGGTCCTCGCCGATAAGTTCGAAGGCAAAAAGCTCAACTCCCCCAATGACATCGTCGTCCATCCCGACGGCTCTATCTGGTTCACCGATCCTCCCTACGGCATCGGCGGCGACTACGAAGGCTACCGCGCCCCCAAAGAGCTCAAGGAAGCCGTCTACCGCATCGATCCCAAATCGGCCGAGGTCACCAAAGTCTCCGACGAAGTCAGCGCCCCCAACGGCATCTGCTTCTCACCCGACTACAAGCGCCTCTACGTCGCCGATACCGGCGGCCAGGGCCGCGATATGAAGGTGTGGGACGTCGACGGAAAAACGGCCCGTAACGGAAAGCAACTCGTAAAACTCCAGGTCCCCGGCACTGGCGCCCCTACCGCGGCCGACGGTATCCGCTGCGATGTCGACGGGAACATCTGGGCCGGCGCTCGCCCCGGCGTATTAGTCATCACCCCCGCCGGCGAGCAGATCGGCATGATCCGTCTCCCCGAGAACTGCGCCAATGTCTGTTTCGGCGGCAGCCGCCGCAACCGCCTCTTCATGACCGCCAGCCAGTCGCTCTACGTCCTGCCCGTCGGCACCACCGGCGCCCATATCTGCTAATTCGTGAAGTAGCCGCCGAACCCGATCATCATCTCTTCCCAGCTCTGATCGCCCCACCGCACGGGGGCCTTCGGATCCGGGTTGAACTTATTGTTCGGCGAGTTATCGAAGTGCGCCGTGCATTCGATAACGGTTCCCGCCGGAAGCAACTTTGGCTGCGCAAGCACATACGTGTGCTGCCAGTTAAAGTCGTATTTGGGCACATGGAGTAGCACCTCCGATTCCCCGGTTGGATATTTTGCGACATATTGGAAATCTTTTCCCCGGAGGTGCATATGCGGCGTCAACGCCGTCAGCTTCACCTCGCGAGGCGCGGTCCACTTCGATTTCACTTCATGAGCTTCGGCCCCCGCCGGGATAACGAACTTGCTATCGGCCGCGGCAAAGCCCCCCGTAATTTCAACCGGCGGTTCTTTCGCAAAAATAATACCGACCTTGGTGAGATCGGTGGCCGCCTTGCCATTAGTCGTGTAGTGCATCTCCAGCACGACTTCCGAGCCGGCCTTAACCCGCAACGCCCGTCCGGGAACGCCGGGTCGCTGGGGAACGCCGGGAGCATAGCCCGCCAGCGACCCGCGCGGTCCGGCGTCGGACTTCGCCACTTTGACGATCGGCTCCCCAAGCGGCGCGCCCTTCAGCCAGGAACTCCCCGGTTCGCGCAGATAAGCAATCACGTGGTGAACCACCGCCCGATTTCCTGGCCGAACCTCAGCCGCGCTGACCCAGCGGTCTTCGGTAAAATGCAGCGGCAAAATGAAACGCGTATATTCGATCGTTCCAGAGGCCGGCACTTCATAAGGCTTGGGCATCGCGATGACCATATCGGGTTGTCCAATATTCCAGCCCTCTATGAACTCGCGAGGAGCCGGCGCATCCTTGCGATTCCCCGCGGGCGCCTTGGCGTCGGCCCAGGCAAGCAGTGTATTCTTCTCGTCCTCGGTAAGCGTCGGATCGTTAGAGAACTTCCCATGGGCGGGATCGGCGCCCCACGGCGGCATTTTCTTGGTTACCACAGCTTCACGAATCGCTGAGGCAAACGGGCGGGTTCCTTCGTAACTCAAGAAAGACATCGGGGCCGCCTCGCCGGGACGGTGGCAACCCTGGCACTTACTTTGAAGGATAGGCAGTACGTCTTTGTAAAAGGTCGGGCGCTGCGGAGCGGCGCTAAGCAGGGTCGACGCGAGGAGAATGCCGAAGAACAGGCGCATGATGCGGATAGAATAGCGGACGGCACAATAGAAAAAAAGGGGCGGCCCCGAAGGACCGCCCCTTTTGTTAGTTAACTTCAGCTTCTACGGAAATTAGAAGATGAACTTCACCATCAAACGGCCTTGGAAGCCGGGGTTGAACAGATCGGCCTGCTTGAACAGCGGCGACAGAGCCAGACCCTTTGCAGCGTCGGGAGTGCCGTTGATCAGAGCCATGTAGTCATAGCCCTTCGCCAGGTCGATGTTCGCAAGGCTCGGCTCGGCGCTGGCAATGGCCCGGTTAACTTGGGTCCAGTAGCCGCGTGCCGTCTTCTGGTTGAACAGGTTGGTGATGTTGAATTCGAAGCGCATGCGCTTCACTTCACCAAACTTCACTTCGTGTCCAACCACAAGGTTCGTCTGCGTCAGGAAAGGCGTGCGGCCCAAATCGCCGCGCCCATTCACGAACGGCTGCGTACCGTTGTTGGTGTTGATTAGCGTTGTCAGAGGAGTACCCGAAGCGCCGTAGAAGAACGCACCGGCATCCGTTGCATGGCGGCTGCCCCAATTGAACGTCTTGGAGCCGAACAACTTGATGGCATGCGGACGGTCCGTGGCCAGACGGCCTTGCGGATTCAGGTTGCCCTTCGAATCCCACAAGAGTTCGTCGATGTCCCAGGAACGGTTTGCGTTGCCGCCTGGACGGGAGACCTGTCCGAAGGCTTCTTGTGCCGCACCGTATATACCGCCGCCAGCGGCTGTGCTGACGATCTCGTCGGAGTTCGCCAAACCAGCATAGTTGCCGTACAGGCGGCTGTAGACGTAGCTCGCCGTGGCGAACCAGTTATTGGAGAACCGGCGCGTCAACTGGAATTCGGCCGCATCGTAGGTCCGAGTCGCCTTCGGCGTCGGGAACGACTTCGTCAAACCGGAGGTCGGTGTCATCAGAGCACCGCCTTCGCCCGGGTTAGCGTAGTAGTATACTTCGTCACCGTTCACGAGTGCGCCGAGATCTTCGATCGTGCGGATCAGCCGGTTGCGAACGTAAGAGGCGCGGAACACCATCTGCGGTCCGAGACGGAATTCGGTACCGGCATTAATATTGTCGCTGCCCATCGGCTTAATCTGCGGGTCAATTGTGTCGAAGCCCGCAACGCGGCGGTTACGGAACGCGGTCGGCTGCGCGGGATTCCACAGCGGACGTCCCGTCAGATTCGTGCTCGACAATCCGAAGGCATTCGTGGTTTCAAGCGCGTAGTAACGCACCCGCCAGTAGTCGCCGCCGAAGGTGCCGCGGGCGAGTTCATATTTCACCCAATCGTAGTAGCGGCCCCAGCTTCCGTAGATCTTCATCCGTCCATCGCCGAACACGTCAAACGAAGCGCCCAGCCGCGGCGCAAACTTGTCGTTCCAGTTGAAGGCGAACGCGGTGTCCTGCACGTTGCGCTGGAAGGAAGGAACGGTTTCCTTCTCCCAACGGAAGCCCAGGTTCAGCGTCAGGCGCGGGTGAATGCGCCAGTTGTCCTGAATGTAGATATTACCCAGGTTGGCGCCGGTGCTGCCTTCTGTACCGAACTCGTGAAACTCGTAATAGCCGTACGCTCCGCGCTGCGCGGCGGGCACTCCGGGAACCAGCGAGTTGAAAGCGCGATCCCAGAAAATGTTGATGTATCCGCCCGTCGGATAGCCCGTCAGAACCTTGTTCACAATCTTCTGCGAACCGGCACCCAACTTCAGGTCATGTGTTCCCATGAAGTTGAAGAACTTGCCGAAATCGCCCTGCACGTAGGTGCGGGTCGCGATGTCATAAAAGGACTGCTGGATGCGCGGCGTGTTGTTGAAACCCACGGCGCCAACCTGTGCCGACGGAATCGACGGGGTAAAGGAAAGTCCGGTCGCCGTCGTGCTGTAGTTGATCGGCGTCATGAACGGCAAACCCGTGTCCTTGTAGTTGTCCCAGAAACGGCCACCCTTGAACATTAACAATGTGGTCGGAGTAGCCATCCACGTCAAGTCCACGCCGTAGTTGGTCTGCGGCGCGAAGTAACCGATTTCCCGGTTCACCTGGGAAGCCGACTTAGACGTCGTGTTGCAGTTCGGGCATTCCCCGTTATAACCGGGCAAACGGCCCGTGCTCTTGGTCGGCGTCCACAGGAAGAACGCGTTGCCGCGAAGGTTCTTGGTGATGTCGAAGGACAGCTTCTCAAACACCATGTGGTTCGTGCTCTCCTGGCTCAACGAGTCCGACTCGGTCCCATTGGAGAACTTGTAGTCGTTGGTCCGGCGGCCAAAACGCGGCGACGCGGCGCTGAAGAAATACAGCCGGTTCTTTACCAGGTATCCGCCCAAAGCGTACCCAATCTCGTTAATGTCGTTCTTCTGCTTCACATCCTGGTGATACTTGGTCGTGATCTGGTCGGTCGGGCTTTGCAACAAGCGCTTCACCGGGCTCGCGTTCAGCATGTTGCCCGACAGGTAGTAGTGCACATCGCCGTGGAACTGGTTGCCGCCCGAACGCGTGATCGCGCTGATCACGCCGCCCATGGCGCCGCCCCACTCGGCCGAAATGCCGCCCGTCTTCACTTGCACTTCCTGCAAAATTTCAAAAGCCGCGTCCTGCCGCGACTGTCCGTTAATCAGGCTGGTCGTCGAGATGCCGTCAACCGTGAAGTTGTTCTCAGCGCCGCTGGCGCCGTTCACCTGAATGCCGCCTTCCAGCGCACCCGCGTTGACCGAAGTCGACATTACGGCGAGGTTTTGGAAGCTGCGAGCCTTCGGCAGCCGGTCAAACTGGTCGGCGCTGATGTTATTCGCCATCATCGTGTTCGTCGTGTCGATCAGCGGAGCCGAATCGGTCACAATCACCGACTGCTCATTCGCCGCCACCGCCATCGGCGCGTTCACCCGCAGCGTCTTGCCGACGCTCAAATCCACGCCCGCGACTTCGTACGTCGAAAATCCCTTAACAGCGAAGCGAACCGTGTACTTGCCCGGTTCCAGATTGCGGAATGCATAATCGCCGTTGGAGCCCGTTGACGTCTCCAACGCACGCTGCGTATTCGTATTCGTTAATTTAACGGCAACATTCGGCAGCACAGCGCCGCTGGAATCTGTCGCAGTTCCTAAAATTTCACCGAATCGTTCTTGTGCGATCAGCATGAAACTCAGGCAAAAGCCGAGCATGGAAATGCTCAGGCCCCGGCGAAAGTTTATGCGTTTAAACAAACTATCGTTCATAGAGACCCTTCTTTTTGGAGTATGTATTTTGTTTTATGTACCCTGACGCCCCTGGTAAGAGGCGGTTGCGAGACAGCCGAAAGCGCTAAAGCGCGCCTCCGCTAGCGGTTACAGCGTGATTACAAAAATGCCTTGTAATCGCCCTTTAACCACTCTTGCCTCGAGACTACCACGAATGAGAGGTGCTTGGGTAGAGGGGCCTTGCTTTGTGGCGAAACGGCAAAAACCGGGCACGAGGCCCGGTTTTTGCCATTTCTAATCTATTAAATAAAAACAATCTGAAATTTCAGTTCAATTTGTTAATTTTGGTGCAGTCCGAAATTCATACTGCTGAATTTCAATCGCCGCCTGACCCGCCTCAAAACGCGTCACCCGTCCCCGCGCCACCAGCTTCAAAGGCGTTTGATTGTTTAGCTGCGCCGGCCAACTCACCGACAACTCCAGCCGTCTTCCCGGCAGGAGCATATGGTCGCTCGTGAACAAAACTCCATTGCTGCTCATATTGATAGTCCGGCCGGTCCCGGCCTCGTCGGCACTCTTCTTGCCGATTACCTTGTAGCGAACTTCTCGCTCAATCGGAAACCGGTCTGCAGCGCGCCGGTCCTTAGCATGTGTCTCCGTGTGCAATGAAAGCCTCCCATAACCTGTCCCCGGATTCCGGCGGATTTTAAGCGTCCCTTTCGGTCCAACGTAGCCGTGGACACGGCGACTGCTCCCATTTAGATTGCTCCCCGCAACGCGCGCCAACAATAGAACACGCGGTTCATTCGGCCATAGTACTTCCTGCGGCGTGGCACGGTACATACCAGAAAGTACCCGATGGTACATCACGCGAACAGCGGTATTGCACTATTCCCTGCATCCCTTCCCTTCCAGCCGTGGCATACTGACCCCTATGAGACTGATCCTATCGATTCTGCTCCTCCTCTCCAGTGCCGCCTTCGCCGAGAAAAAAGCCATCTTCCCGCCGGGCGCCCCCACCGGACGCCCCTTCTCCCCGGGCATCCTCGCCGACGGCACCCTTTACGTCGCCGGCCAGACCGGCGCCGACAAGAAAGGCGTCTATCCCGAAAAGTTCGAAGACGAGGTGAAGCAGACCCTCGACAACGTCGGTGAAATCCTCAAAGCCGCCGGCTTTACCTTCGCCGACGCCGTCGCCGTCCAGGTCTACCTCACCGACATGGAACTCTTCCCCAATATGAACAGCGTCTATACAAAGGTGTTCCCGGAACCTCGCCCGGCCCGCACCACCGTCGGTGTCGCCAAACTCGTCGGCAAAGCTCGCGTCGAAATCACCGTTACTGCCCGGAAGTAGGCCCGGAAGGGCCTTTGTAGAAACCTTTCTTCGCGTCGCGGATCGCCTGTAGCCGTTCGGCGATCCGCGGCTCTACGCCCCGGTCAGTCGGTTGATAGAACTCCTGCCCCGCCAATCCCTCCGGCAAGCACTCCATTCCCGTAATCGCCCCTCCGTATTCGTGCGCGTGACGGTAGCCCTCCCCGTAGCCCCACTGCTCCATTCTTCGGTTCGGCGCATTCCGCAAATGCATCGGCACCGGTTCGGCTGCAAACTCTTGCGTCGCGCCCCGCGCCGCGCTCAATGCTTTGTATGCCGCATCCGATTTCGGCGCCAGGCTTAAATAAAGCGCGCACTGAGCCAACGCCTGGTCCCCCTCCGGAATCCCCAGGAAATGGACCGTCTGCATGCAGGCGATCGCCTGCTCAACCGCCCGCGGATCGGCCATGCCAATATCCTCAACCGCCATCCGCACCAGACGCCGCACGATATACATCCTGTCCTCACCCGCCTCCAGCATCCGTGCCAGCCAGTACAGCGCTCCGTCGGCGTCCGATGCCCGCACCGACTTGTGCAATGCCGAGATCACATTGAAATGCTCCTCGCCGCCTTTGTCGTATAGGAGCGATTTCCGTGTGATGATCTCCGCCAGCGTCTCCTGCGTAATTACGCCATCCCCCGCCGCCGCGGCCAGTTCCAGCAGGTTGTAAGCCGTCCGCGCATCTCCGTTTGCAAACGCCGCGATCTGCTCCAAATGTTCCGGCGCGCACGTCGCATCCAACTCCTGCAAACCTTTCTTCAACAACTCCACCAAATCCCCGACCGCAAGCGCCTTCAAGGCATACACCCGCGACCGCGACAGCAGCGCCGAATTCACTTCAAATGAAGGATTCTCCGTCGTCGCCCCAATCAACACCACATCGCCCTTTTCTACATAAGGAAGAAACGCATCCTGTTGCGCTTTATTGAACCTGTGAATCTCATCGACAAACAGCACCGTCCGCCGGCCCATCCGCCGCGTCTGCTCGGCGCGGACCATCACCTCTTTAATCTCCTTCATCCCCGACATCACCGCCGAAAACGGCACGAACTCCGCCTTTGTCGTCTGCGCGATGATCGTCGCCAGCGACGTCTTCCCTACGCCCGGCGGCCCCCACAAGATCAGGCTCGAAAGCTGATCCTTCTCAATCGCCCGCCGCAGCGGTTTGCCCTTGCCAAGAATATGCGCCTGCCCGGCAAAATCGTCTAGCGATTGCGGCCGAAGCCGCTCGGCCAGCGGCCGCTTTGGCATCGAATCGGAATTTGCAAATAAACTCATGCGCGTTGCCGCCGTGCTTCATACAGCAGGATACCCGCCGCCAGCGCCGCGTTCAGGGACTCCACTTTTTCCGTTGGAATCCGCACCGCCGTTGCCTTCTCGGCGTGCTCCGCCGGTACGCCCTTCCCCTCATTGCCGATCAATAGCGCCGATGGCCCGTCGAACCGTACCTCATCCACCCGCATCTCACCCCGCGGTGACGCCGCAAACAACCCGATCCTCCTCCGCTCAATCTCCGCCAAGAACGGCTCCCACTCCGACACCCCAAACGGCACCCGTAGCAGCGAACCCGCCGACCCCCGCAGCGTCTTCGGATTCCACGGGCTAACCGTCCCCTTCAAAAATACAACTCCCGTCGCTCCAAACGCCTCCGCCGACCGCACCATCGCCCCGGCATTCCCCGGATCCTGCACTCCATCCAACGCCACCACCAGCGCCGTGCCGCTCAAGCACTCCTCCAACGTCCGCTCCTCCAACCGAACCAACGCCAAAACCCCTTGACTGTTCTCTACCGTCGAAATCTGATGGAAAACCGCCTCTTCCACCACCTGCACCGCCCCACTCCAACGCACCCTCTCCGCCGCCCGCGGAGTCGCCAGCACTGCCCCTATCCCCAACCCGGCCCCTACCGCCTCTTCCAGCATATGGAACCCCTCCGCAATCGCGTACCCGTCCTCCGTCCGCGAGCCGCGGTGCACAGCCTTCCGAACACTCTTCAAAAGCGGATTGTGAGCGCCCAGCATTGTTCTTATAGATAGACTGTTAAGCATAGCGCGGCGCAAAGCAACTAACGGAATTCTTCGCGGCCTTACCGCGATTGCCGCCGTCTGCCTTCTGGCCTGGATTGCGTACCTCACCATCCGCATCCACGCCCAATCCACCATCGACGAAGCCCGCGCTGCCGACGTCATCGTCGTCATGGGCGCCGCCGAATACCGGGGCAAACCCTCCCCCGTTCTAAAAGCCCGCCTCGATCACGGCCTGGCCCTCTTCCAACGCAAACTCGCCCCGCGAATCCTCACCACCGGCGGCGCCGGCGGCGACCCCGTCTTCACCGAAGGCACCGTCGGCCGCAACTATCTCATCGAACGCGGCGTCCCCGGCGAAGCGATCATCCTTGAAGCCGAAGGCGAAACAACCGTCCACTCCACTGTCGCCGTCGCCGAGATCATGACCCGTATGGGCCTCAAATCCTGCATCCTCGTCAGCGACGGCTATCACATCTTTCGAGCCAAGAAAATGATCGAAGCCCGCGGCATCCAGGTCTTCGGCTCCCCACGCGCCATCAAACCCGAAACTGGCTGGCGCGATTGGTGGCTTTACGCCCGCCAGGCCGCCGGCTTCACCCTCTGGCGTCTCGGCGTTCCCATTTAAAGTCGAAACAGCGCCCGCAGCCGCTTCGTCTGCACCCGGCTGACCGGAACCTCCGTCCCCTTCTTATCGTCCATCCTTAACTGGAAGCTTGACTTAAACCACGGCACCACTTCCTTAATCCGGTTTATGTTCACCAGCCACGATCGGTGCACCCGCCAGAACATTTCCGGGTCCAGGCTCGACTGCAGCTCCTCAATCGTCTTGTAAGTCGATTCCCCGTGCATCGTGGTCGTAACTACCGTAATTAACCCATCGTCGATCGTGGCATAGATGATATCCCCGGCATCCACAATCCAGTTACGGTTCTCCCGCCGCACCAATACTTTACTTTTATGCGGACCCGCCGTCACCTCTGGCTCGCCTGCCTCCGTCCGCGCCGGCCTCGCCGCCAGGGAACGCCGCGCCCGCTCCAGCGTCGCCGCCAACCGGTCCTTCTCTACCGGTTTCAACAGGTAATCGAACGCCTCCACCTGGAACGCCTCGACCGCATAATTATCGAAAGCCGTGGCCAGAATAAAGTACGGCAGCGGCGTATCCTTCTCCCGGAGCCGCCGAATCAGACCCAGCCCGTCCAATCCCGGCATCTGGACATCCAAAAATACCAGGTCCGGCTCGATATCTTCAATTAGGTCAATGGCTTCCAGCCCGTTGGCCGCGCTCGCCGTCACTTCCACATCCGGGAAATCCTTCAGCAGATAGGCCAGTTCGTCCCGCGCTAACGCCTCGTCGTCTACAATTAGGGCCGTAAGCGTGTGGCCCGCGGAGGCCGCGCTGCCGCGATTCGCCATGCGGATGTTAGTATAGCAGGCAGCCCACTCCAAGCTACGCAACTCCCGGCCCCTCGTCGTAGCCTGGAATTCGGAAGGAATCGTTAAAAGGCGTGAGTCTCGCCACTGGTGGAGTTTTCTGATTTGGGACCGTCAAGAAAAATCTTAATCATCGGCGGTACTCTGTTCATCGGCCGCAACCTCGTCGCACGCCTTGTCAAGGAAGGCCACGAAGTTACTATCCTCCACCGTAATCCCGGCCACGATCTCGGCCCCAAAGTCCGCGAAATTATCGGAAACCGCAACGACGCCGCTTCCCTCGCCAGTGCCGTCGCCGGCCGGAATTTCGACGTGGTCTTCGATAACGTCTACGATTGGGACCGCGGCACCACCGGCGCCCAGGTCGAAGCCACCGCCCGCGCCTTCGGCGAGAAACTCCATCGCTACGTCTTTATTTCAAGCGTCGCGGCCTACGGTGGCGGCCTCAACCACTACGAAGGCGACGGCCTCGTCAACGACGATGCCCCCGACCTCTACGCCCGCAATAAAGCGATGAGCGAACGCGCCCTCTTTCGCCTCCATCAGCGCTTCGGCGTCCCTGCCGTAACCCTCCGGCCGCCCTTCGTCTACGGCCCCGGCAATCCCTACTATCGCGAACAGTTCTTCTGGGACCGCCTCCGCGACAAAAAGCCCTGGATCCTCCCCGGTGACGGCCGCCGCCTGATGCAGTTCGCCTATGTGCATGACGTCGTCGCGGCTTGCCTCGCCGCGATAGTTGAGCCCGGCGCTGTCGGGCACGCCTTCAACATCGCCAACGCCCGCTCAATCACCCAAGCAGACCTTCTCACCGCCCTCGCCGCCGCCGCCGGTCCCACCGCCGCCAAGCAGATTCAGATCGTCCGCATGCCCCGCGAACTCATTTACCGCATGGGCGGCCACCCCATGGGCCCCAAGCTCTACTTCGGCATGTATTACGACCTTCCGCCTATCACCATGATGATCGCCAAGGCCCAGCGTGTCCTCAAATTCAAACCCACCGACTTCGCCGTCGGCCTCAAAGAAGCCCACAAAGCCTGGAGAGCCTCGAATTCTCCCACACCCGACTACCGGTTCGAAGAGCTGCTCTGGGCCCGCGCCCGCATGGGCGAAGCGGGCACCCAGGGTTAAGGCTTCGCTGCCTCGCGCTTCACGCTCAGTTTCCCCGTCTGCGTCTGCCCGTTGCGCTCCCGCACAACATCCCCCTTCAGATGCTCCCCGTCCAATTTCAATGTGAACTTCATCAACAGCGGCCCCGACGGCACTTCCAGCGTCACCGTCCCGTTCTCCTCTTTCCCCGCGCGTACTTCGTGCCTTTCGTTCTCGTCCGGTCCCACTGTCCCGGTCACCGTCGTCCCCTCCTGCTTCAGCACCAGAAACGCCGGCCCGGAATTCTCCGTCCCGTCGGCGCGCTTTTCCAGCAACTTCCCCCGCCACTTCCCGGTCACGTCTCCCGCCACCAGTACAACCGCGGCCGCGGTCAAAAGAAGTATTAGTTTCATAAAGCTCCTCGCCAGCAATACGATTACCACATCCGCTATGTTCAATCTAATCGGCGTCGGCTAACCCACAGCACCGGAATCAACCGCCGCCTCCGCCGCCAAAAACGTATTCGCGTGGATCGTTACCGTGTCGTTCACGTCCATCGCGTAACCCCCAGCCAGCGTCACCACAAACGGAATCTTCCGCTTCACCGCTTCCCCCAGCACCAACTCATCCCGCCGCTTTAATCCTTCAATCGTCAACCGCAGCCCGCCCAACTGATCGTGCATATAAGGATCCGCCCCCGCCACATAGTACAGAATCTCCGGCTTATGCTCGTCCATCGCTTTGATCACCGCCGCCTGCAGAGTCTTCAAATACTCCTCATCCTCCACGCCGTCGTTCAAATGAATATCCACATCCGACGGCTGCTTGATCGCCGGATAGTTGCGGAACTGATGGATCGACAGCGTGAACACCGCCTCCTCCTTGGCGAAGATCGCCGCCGTCCCGTTCCCCTGATGAACATCCACATCCACCACTAACGTCCGCCGCCCTGCTTTTCGAATCGCAACAGCCACATCGTGAATCGCGCAGAACCCCTCGCCATGGCCCGGAAACGCATGATGGAATCCGCCGCCGATGTTATACGCTCCCCAATGCTCCATCGCGAGCTCCGAAGCCAATATCGTTCCGCCCGCCGCCAGCCAAAACGCCCGCGCCGTCTCCGTTGACCACGGTATCTCCAGCCGCCGCACCTCCGTCTCGCTCAGCGTCCCGTCCCGCATCCCCTCCATCCACGCCCGCGAATGCACCAGCAAAATATCTTTGTCTGAAGCCGCCTCCGGCTTAACCACCGCCCGCCCAAGGCGCGCTTTTATCAGCCGGTACTTCCGCGAAGGAAACACGTGCCGCCCGATATTCAGGTCGTAGGCATCGTGATAAATCAGCGGAATCATTGCAACGCCGTCACCAGCGCCGCCGAATAGACATCCTCCGCCGAGCACCCTCGCGACAAGTCATTCACCGGTTTCGCCAAACCCTGCAGAAATGGTCCATAAGCCGCCGCGCCCCCCAGTCGCTCAACAAGCTTGTACCCAATATTCCCGCTGGCTAAATCCGGAAATACCAGTACATTTGCCCGCCCCGCCACCAAAGACCCCGGCGCCTTACTCGCACCCACCGCCGCCATCAACGCCGCATCCGCCTGCATCTCCCCATCAACCGCCAATTGCGGCGCCCGCTCCCGAACTACCCGTACCGCTTCCTGTACCTTTGTCACCAGCTCGTGCTCGGCGCTTCCTTTCGTCGAGAACGACAACATCGCCACCCGCGCCTCCCCGCCCGTAATCGCCGTAAAACTCCCCGCCGTGGCGATCGCAATCTCGGCCAACTGCACCGCATCCGGCGCGGCCACAATCGCGCAGTCGGCAAATGCCAGCACCCCATCCTCCCCAAACGAACGGTCTGCGACGCACAGGAACATTACGCTCGATACCGTCTTCACCCCCGCCGCCGGACCAACGCAATGCAGCGCCGCCCGCACCGTCGCCGCCGTCGTATTCGCCGCTCCGCCCACAAACCCGTCCGCATCTCCAGCCGCCACCATCAGCGCCGCATAATATAAAGGGTCTTTGGACAAGCCCCGCGCCTCAAGTTCCGTCATCCCCTTCGCCCGCCGCCGCTCATACAGGATCCGCCAATACCGGTCGTCGCCTGCTCCCTCTACCAGCACCGGCTCGGCCAGCCCATCCTCCAGCAACCGCTCGGCAGCCGTTCGTATTCGCCCATCCAGCCCCTCCGGAAACACAATCCGCTTCTTCTTCGGTAGCCGTCGAATCTGCTCTTTCTGTCGATCAAGGAATGTGGAAGCCGAATCCGGGAGTGACATGCGTTCATTGTAGCGAGGCGGCAACCCCCGAAATTGCGATAAACTCACAACTCTATGCGTAAAAAAGTAACTGTCGTAGGCGCCGGCAACGTCGGCGCGAACTGCGCCCTCCGTATCGCCGATAAAGAGCTCGCCGATGTCGTCCTCGTCGACATTGCCGAAGGCATTCCGCAAGGCAAAGGCCTCGATATCCTCCAGTCCGGGCCCGTCCAAGGCTATGACGTTGCCATCACTGGCTCCAACGACTATGAAGCCACCGCCGGCTCCGATATCGTCGTCATTACCGCCGGCTTCCCTCGCAAGCCCGGTATGACCCGCGACGACCTTCTCCTCGCCAACTACGAAATCGTCAAAACCGCCGCCGAAAACGCCGTCAAACACTCCCCCAACGCCATCTTCATCCTCGTCACCAATCCCCTCGACGTCATGTGCTGGGCCGCTTGGAAAGTCACCGGCCTCCCCAAGAACAAAGTCATCGGAATGGCCGGCGTCCTCGATACCGCCCGCTTCAAAACCTTTCTCGGTGACGCCCTCCAGGTCTCCGTCGAGAACATCTCCGCCCTCGTCCTCGGCGGCCACGGCGACACCATGGTACCCATCACTCGCCTCACCAACGTCAGCGGCATCCCGCTCTCTGAACTCCTCGACGCCGACACCATCAATGCCATCGTTACCCGCACCCAGAATGGCGGCGCCGAAATCGTCAAACACCTCAAGACCGGCAGCGCCTACTACGCTCCTTCCGCCGCCACGGTCGAAATGGTTGAATCCATCCTCAAGGACAAGAAGAAGGTACTCCCTTGCGCTGCGCTCCTCGAAGGCGAGTATGGCATCAACGGCATTTTCTTTGGTGTGCCCGTCAAACTTGGCTCCGGCGGCATCGAGAAGGTCTACGAAGTCCAACTGAACGACGCGGAAAAAGCCGCCATGGCCAAGAGCGCCGCCTCCGTCCAGGAGATGGTCGACGTTTTGAAACAAAAAGTCTGACAACTTCGTTCATTTTTTTGTGTTTTCGATAGGCCGGGTACTGCTAGTGCCCGGCCGATTTCGTATAATCGTGAAGTTCCAATCTAATCGGGAGGCACTACTCAACCATGGATCAGACTACTGTCCAGATCGTTGCCGGCGTTCTTGCCGTGCTCTGTGTCGTTGCCATCATCATGCGCCGAAAATCGAAAGGTTCCAAGCCGGCCGCTGAAGACGATTTTTGATCTCGCGCTCCGCGCAAAGCGGTAAGAGGGGACGACGCAAAGCGCTAAGAGAGGATTTGGATGGGTGCAAAGGCGGGAAGTTCGCCCCGGCGGCGGGCGAAGGAGAACATCGCTCCGGCTCCAACGATTGATCCAAAAAAGACCTGTTTTCGGCTGCGTTTGGCATATTCTCCCATCCATCGATGGGGCCTCTATGCCGACGAACCGATCCCCAAGGGACGCAAGATCATCGAATATACCGGCGAGCGCATCAATCGCAAGGAAACAAAGCGCCGCTATGCCGAGCGCCAGGAAAACTATTTCTTCACGCTAAATCCCTACTGGACCATTGACGGCGCCGTCGGCGGCAGTGGCGCTCAATATATCAACCACTGCTGCAATCCAAACTGCCACGCCCAAATCGTCAACGGCCATATTCTCTACAAATCCCTCCGCCCCATCGAGCCCGGCGAAGAACTCACCATCGATTACCGCTTCGATAAAGACGTCGACAAAGTGACCTGCAAATGCGGTGCCCCCGCCTGCCGCGGCACCATCAATTTGAAGGGATAGTGAACTCCCGCCCTCGCCACGCCAGCCCGTAGCGCCCTTCCAGCTCTAATAGCCGGTTGTACTTTGCCAGCCGCTCACTGCGCGTAATCGACCCGATCTTGATCTGTCCCGCCCCCGTCGCCGTCGCCAAATCCGCTAGAAACGAATCCTCCGTCTCCCCGGACCGCGCCGATACCACTGCCGCATACCCATTGGCCTTCGCCAACTCGCAAACCTCGAGCGTCTCGGTAAGCGTTCCTATCTGGTTCATCTTCACCAGCACCGCATTCCCGCAGCCCTCCGCAATCCCCCGCCGCAGCCGCGCCGCGTTCGTCGTAAAGAAGTCATCCCCCAACAACTGCACGGTCGCCCCCAGCCTCCCCGTCAAAACCCGCCAGCCCGCCCAATCATCCTCAAACAAGCCGTCTTCAATCGAAACCACCGGAAACATCTCCGTCCACTTCGCCAGCAACTCCACCATCTCGCCGCTCGTCAACTCCCGCCCTTCACTATGCAGCCGGTAAACCCCGTCATCGTAGAAGTGCGACGAAGCCACATCGATTGCAATAGAAACCTGCGTCCGCGGTTGAAACCCCGCCTCCAGAATCGCATTCGTCAACAGCGCCAGCGCCGCCTCGTTAGACGGAAGCAGCGGTCCCCATCCGCCCTCATCGGCAACCCCGGTCAAAGTAAAGCCAGCCCGCCGGATCAAACTCCCCGCCGCGCCGTGAATCTTCACCGTCGCCTCCAGCGCCTCGGCCAGGCTATCGAATCCGTGCGGAATAATCAGGAAGTCCTGAAACTCAATATTCGCTCCCGCATGGAGCCCGCCCGAAAGAATATTGATCATCGGTACCGGCAGCGACGGTCTGCCCATCGACAACGTCTGAAACAGCGGCTCCTTCCGCGCCAGGCTCACCGCCCGCGCCACCGCGCACGACGCCCCCAGCAGCGCATTCGCCCCCAGCCGTGACTTCTGCGCCGACCCATCCAACTCCACCAGCAACCGGTCAATCCCCGCCTGGTCCTCGGCGGCCCGTCCGGCAAGCGCCCGCGCGATTTCCCCGTTCACATGCCCAACCGCCCGAAGCACCCCCTTCCCGCCATACCGCTCCGGATCTCCATCTCGCAGTTCCACCGCCTCATGCGTCCCCGTCGACGCTCCCGACGGCACCTGCGCAACCCCCGCCGTCCCATCCGATAACCTAACCTCCACCGCCACCGTCGGCCGCCCCCGCGAATCCAAAATCTCCCACGCGCAAACGCTTTCAATCTTCAAAGACATCCCCATAGCTCCTCAATAGATCCCGCAGGCCGCGCCATAAATCCAATCGCCACTCGCCGCACCGTCTCCCGCTCATCTAATGTCAGATACTCCGCCGGCGACTTCCCATCAACCCGTGCCAGCAGCAGCCCCGCCAGGTGCCCTACCGTCCGCGGCCACAGCCACTCATAATCAAGCGCCAGTCCCGCCCAAAACGCCTCCGCGCACCTTCGAAACGCCTCCGCGTGAACCGGTAAATGGACCGACTTCATAACCAAATGGCAAAGCAGAAACCCCGTATCGAAACAGGGATCCCCATAATGAACCACCTCGAAGTCGATCGCCGTCACCCGATCCCCGGAAACCAGCAGGTTCTTCGGACTCCAGTCCCCATGCACCAGCGACACCCTTGGACTCTCCAGCAGCCGCCCAAAATGCCCCGCACACTCCGGGTGCCGCGCCGCCGTAAACCGGTAATACGGGTCCAGCCGCAGTTCATCGAACACCGTCTGATCCCCAAACCGCGACTCCCACTCCCGGCTCTCTAACGTCCCACGGATCATCGCGCCCAAAATCCGCCCCGCCGCCCTCCCCACTTCCGCATCCGCCCGCCCCGCCAACAACGCCGTCTTCCAATCCGTCGCTCCTTCCGGCGCGGCCTCCATCGCATAAATACAATTCGGCCGGTCTACGAACAAGATCCGAGGCACAGCCCCCGCCGGCAATATCCCCGCCAACTCTTCCATCGCGTCGGCCTCCCGCACCGTCCGCTCCGGCCGCGAACGCCAATCGGCCTCTACGCGCAGTTTCTCCAGTGCCTGTTTGCAAACTATCCGCCCCGCCGCCGACTCCGCAAGCAGCACCGTGTTCGAAACTCCGCCGCCCAACGGCCGCACCGCTATTTCCCGCGGCTCGCCCCAACCCCGCTCACTCAAATAACCCGGAGCATTCTCTTCCGTTAGCAGCAGCAAAACAAGAGAATATCAGGTGCTTCGAGAGAACAGCCCGAATAGGCCCGAAAGCGTCCCCGTACTCCCAGCCTTCTCCGCCTTCTTTTTCTCACTCTGGGTATCGACGCCCAGGATCCGCGAAGCCATCTGCGCGAACTGCTTGCCAATCGGCGTTGACGCCTGAATCGGCTTTCCTTCCATCAGCGCCCGCTGCACGCCTTCGTAATCGCTATTGATCAACTGGTAAATATCGGACTGCAGCGCCGTTTCGATCATTTCCTTAGTCAATCCCACGTCCCGGTTGAACCGGTTGATGATCAATTGAATGCGCTGCCGGGGAATCGAGTGATTCTCGTAATAGTGCAGCACGCGCTGCGCCGCCTGCAATGCCGGCAACTCATTCGTAGTCACCAGAAATACGTCGTCGGAGCCCCGCGCCGCGCTCAGCGCCCACTCTCCATACGCATTTCCCAAATCCACCACGACATTGTCGTAAAGCTTGCGTGAAAACTCCAGAATTGATCGCGTACTGCCCATCTCCTGCGCGCCTTCCACCGGCGTCTCCGGCGCCAGCAGAACATCCACCCCGTTGAAGTTCTGTACCACGCCCCGCCAGACATCCGCGTCCAGCGCCGTCCCCTGGTTCAAGATGTCGAGGAAGCTGAAATTGGGTTTCAACTTCAGTTGGAACGCCTGAGTCCCCGTCACCGGGTCCAGATCGGCCAGCAGCGTTCGTGCCGACCCGCATTTCTTAAGCTGCGCCGCCAGATTGAAGGCGATCGTACTCGCCCCGCAAGCCCCCTTGGCCGGAATTATCGTAATTACCCTCGCCAGTTGCGTCACCAGCTCCGGTACGATCTGGGCCAGCTTCTCCAACACCGACCGGAACTGGTCGGTCGTGAATGGCTGCGTAAGGAAGTCCTTCGCCCCGGTCCGCAGCGCTTGCAGAATCAGTTGCGGGTTGCTGTCCGGTACCAGGCTGACTACCGCTACCGATGGCATGACCTCCACAATCTTGGCTAGCGATTGCAATCCCGCCGCCTGGTCCGTGATCAGGTCCAGGAAGCAAACCATTCCGCTTTGGCCCACGTCCCCAAGCTTGCCGTCGAGCGGATATCCTTGCATCTCAACGACTTGCGCTGCAGGTACCTCAGCCGACACGATTGGCAGCAGTTCGGAAGTGATCTTCCGCCCGGGGGTCACCAAGACGATTCGCCAGGATTCGGCTGCCAACTGATCTCCTCTCCCAATTGTAGCGTCCAGTCTACGGAATGCCGAGACCTTCCACAATCTCTTCATCGGCTGGCCGCAAGAAAAACATAAGGCAGAGATAACTCAACTTCTCCCTAATACCTCCGCCCCCCGAACCGATATGCGCTTTCAGAGGGGAGTACCCCCACAGGAAGGCATGAGTAATCGATGGATATTAACCGTAAGAAAACAATCGCAGTGTGTGAGTCGCAACCGGTGACGGCGGAGGGCCTTCTGGCCATTCTTAACCGATGTAAAGACATTGCGTTCCTAGGACGAGCGGAGACCTTGCCCGCCGCCACCGAACTGGTCCGGCAGTTTCGGCCCGACGTCTGCCTGGTCGACAAAACTCTGGGTATCCAAGCCGTAATGGATTGGATCGCCCAAGCCAAAATGCTCTCCCAGCAAACCACCGAAGTCGTCGTTTGGGGCGTCTCCATCACCGAAGCCGAGGCGCTCCGGTTCCTACAGGCAGGCGCCAAGGGCATCCTGCGCAAAACCTCCGACTCCGCAACCGTCGTCGCCTGTCTGGAGGCCGTTGCGCACGGCTCCAGTTGGATGGCGGACTCAGTTTTCCGCGACTCCCACCGTATGGAGCGGCCGTCGCGCAGCGAACTCACCGCCCGCGAACAACAGGTGCTCGAACTCGTCGAACAGGGTATGAAAAATAAGGAAATCGCCCGCGAACTCGGTATCCGCCCCGGAACCGTCAAAATTCATCTCAAGCACATCTTTGAAAAAACCGGCGTCCGCGGCCGTTACGGCCTGGCGCTTTCCGTGATGCGCGATAAAGGCCTCCTGGAAATGGCGCCCGTGGCCTAGGTTGCCCGCCGGAAAGCCCGTAAATTAAAGGGTTTAGCCGGGCAAAAGCCGAAGGCTGCCGCAAGTGGGCGTGATATGCTGGCCTGATATGCCGCTAGCCGCGCAGCCTTCGTTTCGCAACGCGGGAAGGTCGATTGTGCTCTCGGTTTTCGCCGCGCTCGCCGCCGCGATTCCGTCGCCTTCGGCCGAATCCCCTAAACTTGTCGAGATCCTATCCTCGGAACTCGATCGCAACTTCCAGGCGATGAAGGAAAAGGGCGATCCTAAGCCCTACTTCGTCGCCTACGCAGTCACCGAAAATCAGGTCACCAGCATCGAGGCCACCTCCGGTCTCCTCGCCGCTAACGATTCCCGCCACTCCCGTAATCTCGACGTCACCGTCCGCGTTGGCTCCCCCAAGCTCGATAACTACCACCGCTCCCAGCGCGACATCGCTCACTTCACCCTCGGCAGCGCCATCTCCCTCGACGACAATCCCAACGCCCTCAAACGCCGCCTCTGGCTCGATACCGACGCCGTCTACCGCGCCGCCTCCCAGCGCCTTACTAATATGAAGTCGGATACCCAGGTCAAAGTCGACGCCATCGACCCCTCCGACGACTTTTCCACAGCTCCGGCCTCCGTCGCCTTCCGCCCTGTCGCCGAATTCAAAGTCAACGAGAAACAGTGGGCCGACCGTCTTCGCACCTGGTCTAAGAAGCTCTCGCAATCCTCCGAAATTCTCAGTTCCCACGTCACCTTCCTCGCCCAGCGCGAAGTCAAAACCTTCGTTAACACCGAAGGAACCAAAATCCAGCACGGCCGCACCTATGCCCGCATCGTCATCGTTGCCCGCTCCAAAGCCTTCGACGGCATGGACCTCGCCACCTCCGACACCATTGAAGCCGAAGAGCCCGGCCGCCTCCCTGACACGAAAGCCGTCGACGCCCGCGTCGATAAAGTCATGGCCGACCTCCGCGGCCTCCTCAAAGCCCCCGAAGTCGATCCCTTCGTCGGCCCCGCTATACTCTCCGGCCGCGCCTCCGGCGTCTTCTTTCACGAAATCTTCGGCCACCGCATCGAAGGCCACCGCCAGAAAGACGAATCCGAGGGCCAGACCTTTACAAAGCGCGTCGACAAAGAGGTTCTCCCCAACTTCCTCAGCGTCTACTTCGATCCCACGTTGAAGAACTATGCCAACGAGGACCTCTACGGCTGGTACGACTACGATGACGAAGGCATCAAAGCCCGCCGCGTTTCCGTCGTCGAACAGGGCATCCTAAAAACCTTCCTCCTCTCCCGCTCCCCCATCGCCGGCTTCCCCGAGTCCAACGGACACGGCCGCCGCCAGGCCGGCGCCGAAATCGTCGCCCGCCAGTCTAACCTCGTCGTCGATTCCGCCAAAAAAGTCCCCACCCCCGAACTCCGCCAAATGCTCATCGCCGAAATAAAGCGCCAGGGCAAACCCTACGGCCTCTACTTTGAATCCGTCACCGGCGGCTACACCACCACCCGCAGCCAGGGACTCCAGGCCTTCACCGTCATCCCTCTCGTCGTCTACCGCGTCTATCCCGATGGCCGTCCCGACGAACTCGTTCGCGGCGCTGACATCGTCGGCACCCCGCTCGCCAGCTTCGCAAAAATCCTCGCCACCTCCGACAAAATCGAAGTCTTCAACGGCTACTGCGGCGCTGAATCCGGCAGCATTCCCGTCTCCGCTTCTTCCCCCGCACTTTTGGTCAGCGAAATCGAAGTCCAGCGCAAAAATCGATCCCAGGAACGCCCGCCCCTTCTGCCGCGTCCCAACCCGCAAGCCGGAGGTGCTGAATGAAACGCCGTACCCTCATTGCTCTTCCCGCCCTCGGCCTCGTGCTTCCCGCCCAGGAGAAAATTGACGACCCATTCCTGGAAGCGATGGCCGCCGAACTGTCTCGTTCCCTCCGCCTCTCCATCGCCGGCGAAACCCCTTATTTCATCGAATACATGATCGAGGACGGCACCAACTTCTCTTGCCAGGCCACCCTAGGCGGTCTCATCTCCTCAAACCTCGCTCCCTACCGCATCCCCCGCGTCACTGTCCGCGTCGGCAGCTACGAATTCGATAACACCAACGCCGTTTTCACCGGCCAGATCCGCGGCTCCCGCTACGACAGTAACCGCTGGCCCCTCGAGTTCAACCGCCAGCAAATTCAACAGGACCTCTGGCTCGCCACCGACCGCGCCTACAAGGCCGCGGTCCAGGAAATCACCCTCAAAAAATCGGCGCTCCAGAACGTCACACTGTCCGAAAAGATCAATGACTTCGCCAAGCAGCCCCCGCGAATCAAACTTCTGCCCCCTGCCAAGTCCAAAGCGGATGAGAAGAAGTGGAGCGACACCGCCCGCCGCCTCTCCGGTATTTTCAACGCCTACCCCAAAATCCTCGATTCGCGCGTCGAAATCGAAGACTCCGCGTCTACGTTCTACTACGCGAACAGCGAAGGAACCCGCGTCCGCACGCCGGAGACTGTCTGCAGCATCCGCGCCCGCGCCGAAGCCTTTGCCGCCGATGGCGCCATCATCCGCAACCATCGCTTCTTCCACGCTTTCCGTCTCGAATCGCTGCCCTCCGAGGAGGTCATCAAACAGGAACTCGACGCCATGGCGCGTAACCTGACAGCCCTCGTCGACGCTCCCCTCGGCGATGCCTACACCGGCCCGGTTCTCTTTGAAGCCCAGGCTGCCGCCCAACTCTTCGCCCAGGTTTTCGGCTCGCAACTGCATCCTCCGCGCGATCCAGTCTCCGTCCCCGGCCGGCCCATCAATATCCCTCCTTCCGACATCGAAAGCCGCATGAACGGCCGCGTCCTGCCCGATTTCATGGACGTCATCGACGACCCCGCCGCCCAATGGAACGGCCGCCCCCTTTTCGGTTGTAACGATTCCGACTATGAAGGCGTCGCCCCGCAAAAGGTCACTCTCGTCGAAAAAGGCACTGTCAAATCCCTCCTGTACTCCCGTCAGCCCGTCCGCGGTCACGAAGGGTCCAACGGTCACGGACGCTTGCCCGGCGGTTTCGGCGCGGCCGCAGCCGTCCCCACCAACCTCCTCGTACAATGCCGCGATGGCGTCCCGCCCGCCGACCTCAAGAAGAAGCTCCTCGAACTGGTGAAACAGCGCAATAAACCCTACGGCATCCTTGTCCGCCGCATGGATTATCCCTCCAGCGCCAGCGCCGTCGAGCTCCGCCGCCTCGCCAACGCCATGCAGGGCTCCGGTTCCTCCAAGCCCCTAAGCTCGCCGCTCGAGATCTTCCGCCTCTATCCCGACGGCCGGGAGGAGTTGATCCGCGGCGTTCGCTTCCGCGGCGTTAACGTCCGCCTCCTCCGCGATATCCTCGCCGTCGGCAACGATCCCCACCCCATGGAGTATCTGCTCAACATGGCTCCTCTCGCCCTCATGGGCGCCGGCGGCTATGTCGTCGGCGCCGCCGTCGTCTGCCCGTCGCTCCTCTTCGACGAGATCGAAGTCGAACGCCCGCAGGAAGAAAGGCCCCGGCCGCCGGTTGTCGCTCCGCCCCCCTTCAATAGCGGTACATAACCCGCGATGGGCCTTTTAGCACGATCCGTCTTCCGCGAGATCATCGCCGGTGCCGCTGTCGGCACTCTGCTCTTCACTTTCGTGTTGTTTCTCGAGCGCGCCCGCCTGCTCTTTGAACAGCTCGTCCGCGGCTCCGCCCCCCCGGCCACTGTCGGGTATCTCTTCCTCCTCGTCCTCCCGTTCGTCTTTACCTTCACCATCCCCGTCGGCGTCCTCGTCGGAATCCTCATCGGTCTCAGCCGCATGTCCAGCGATGGCGAAATCATCGCCCTCCGCGCCGCCGGCGTCTCCACCCGCCGCCTGATGACCCCCGTGGTCTTCTTCGCGCTCCTGGGAACCGCCGCCACCGCCGCCTGCTCCGTCTGGCTCAGCCCGTGGGCTATGCGCGAGACAATCCGTGTCCTCAACCAGATCGCCGCCGACCAGATGACCGCCGAAATCCAGCCCCGCGTCTTCGCCGAGCAGTTCCCCAATAAAACTCTCTACGTCGGCGATGTCATCTCCGGCCCCGTCATCCGTTGGCGCAACGTTTTCATCGCCGACATGACCCCGCCCGGCCAGCGCAAACGAACCACGCAGGAAGCCTCCGCCGACGCCCCCCGCATCACCATCGCCACCGACGCCCTCGCCGTTCCCGACTCCACCCGCAACTCCATCCAACTCCGCCTCCTCAACGGCAGCTCTCACGAGGTCGGCAAAGAGCTCGAGCAGTACTTCACCATCCGTTTCCCGGCCTTGGATCAGGTACTCGAAGCCAAGCCCCCCGAGGAGCAGCGCGCCAAAGCTTTTACCGGTATGGACACCGAGCCCCTCCGCATCGAGGCCCGCCAGTCCCGCGACGCCGACATCGAACTCCAGCGCCGCTTCTCTCTTCCCCCGGCCTGCCTGCTTCTCGCTTTGGTTGGCCTCCCCTTGGGTGTGTCCTCCCGCAAATCCGGCAAGTCCTCCGCCTTCGTCACCACAGTCTTCCTCGCCTTCCTTTACTTCATGGCCCAAGTAAGCCTCATCGGCCTCGCCAAGCAGGGACGGATGCAGCCGGTAATCGCCGCTTGGGCGCCCAACGTGGGCTTCGCGCTCATTGCCCTCGTCCTCCTCCTCCGCCTCGAAATACCCGGCGATTCCGATTTCATCGGCCGGGTCCGTGGATGGATAGCCCGTATCTATGATTCCGTCGCGGCCCGCTTCCGTCGGCGCGAAGCCGCCCCTCGTATCAAACGACTGGAAAGTGTAGCTCCATTCCGCATCCTCCCCCAGATTATCGACACTTACATCCTCGGCAACTTCTCCTTCAACGTCGCCTTCTGGTTGACCAGCTTCGTTCTTCTAACACAGGTCTTCACGTTCTTCGAGCTCCTCAGCGACATCCTCCGCAACAACATCTCGATGAGCCGCGTCGCGACATACCACCTCTTCCTCACGCCAAAACTCATCTACGACTACACGCCCATCTCCGCCATGGTGGCGGTTCTCATCACGTTCGCAGTCCTGTCAAAACAAAATGAAGTGACAGCCTTCAAAGCCTGCGGTGTCAGCCTCTACCGCCTTTCGCTCCCGGTGCTGCTGACCAGCCTCGCCCTTTCAGGAGCCCTCTTCGCCTTCGACTACTACGTAGTGCCGGACGCCAACCTGATTCAGGACGGCATCCGCAACGAAATCAAAGGGCGCGCCGTCCGAACCTTCTTGCGTCCCGACCGCCAATGGATCTATGGGAAAGGATCCCGCATCTTCCATTACAAGTACTTTGACCCCGCCGAGCGAGTCATGGGCGGCGTGCATATCTACGACTTCGACACGAAAGCCTTTCGTCTCCACCGCCACATCTATGCCGAGCGGGCCCAATGGCAGCCCGGCATCGGCGCTTGGATCTTCCAGAACGGATGGTCCCGCAACGTCGAAAACGTGCGCGATTACCAAACCTGGCAAGTCCGGACTTTCCCCGAACTCACGGAAACCCCGGATCACTTTCTACCGGAAGAAAAGCAATACAAGCAGCTCAACTTCCACCAACTGGCCGACTACATCGGCGAACTGGGCCAAAGCGGCTTCGACACGATTCGCCTCCGCGTCCAGTACCACCGCAAGTTCTCCGTGCCATTTTTCCCATTCATCCTCTCGATCATCGCCGTGCCCTTCGCCTTCTGGGTAGGCAACCGCGGAGCCATGGCGGCCATCGGAGCCAGTTTCGTAATAGCCATCGCCTACCTGGCCGTCAACCAGCTCTTCGAGCAGGTAGGCAACCTCAACCAGCTCCCCCCCGCCATAGCCGCCTGGAGCCCGAACGTCATCTTCCTCCTCGCCGGCCTATACGCCATGACCCGCATGCGTAGTTAAAAGTCTTCGATACAATAGCAAAACAATGCATTTGCAGGCTAGCAAACAGTCCGACAGCAACCCAGATACTGTGATTCCGCCGCTTCCTCCCGAGGCGCTTCGTCGGCTTGTGTGCCATGACGACAGCCTATTCGACCTTCAACCGGACGGGCCGCTCGTTTTTCCCTATATTTCTGATCCGGCTCAGTATCGATCCGTATTCGATTTCGGGTGCGGATGCGGCCGGATCGCCCGGCAACTACTGGTCCAAAATCCACGGCCCTCGAAGTACGTCGGCGTAGACATCCATGAAGGGATGATCGATTGGTGTACCAGGAATCTGTCTATAGCCGACGCCGGCTTTCAGTTCTACCACCACGACGTCTGGAATCTTGGCCTCGGTCCAAACAATACCCGCCAACTGACCGCCCCCTTTCCCGCCTCCCCTGAGGAGTTTTCGCTCGTCATAGCGCACTCCGTTTTCACTCACGTATACAAAGAGCAGGCGGAATTTTATCTGGGCGAAATTGCTCGCATTCTTACTGAAGACGGAATAGCGCGGACAACTTGGTTTCTCTTCGATCGAGAGACCTTCCCGATGATGTTCGACTTCCAGGTTTGCCTTTTCATCAATGAGATCGATCCAACAAACGCGGTCATCTACGAGTGGAGATGGCTTGTTGAGGCGCTCCGGCGGCATGGTCTTCGCTTAGTTCACACCGTTCCTCCGGGACTTCGCGGTCATCAGTGGGAAATTTATTTCCGGAAAGGACCCGAAGAACCCGGCGATGGATTTCCCCTCGAACAATCGGTGCATCTGATGATGAGCGGGTCAGGAGTTGGCATCCTTCCATCGGCCCCCGCTGAGACGTCAGCGGTACCCGAGGAAGTTTCTGACGAGGAAGTGCTGGAATTCGACGCCCCGGTCCCCGCTCCCGCTGCTGCAACCCCTGAGTTCCAACTGGAATACCCGCCTCCTCGGCCGCGCAAACTATTACGGTACACGGGGTCCCTTAGCGAAGAGGACTTTAATACTCGTTGCGCGGACCTTTCTTGGTGGTACCACAGCTACTACTTCGATAACGGGTTTTCCATTCGGGGTGACTATGACATTGGTCCCGATGTGGAAGGATACGGGTTTCCGGAGTCCATGGATGGGCTCCGTGTCCTCGACCTCGGCACCGGGGCAGGCTGGTTCCCGCACTACTTTGAGCAATTGGGAGCGGAGGTTTATACCGTCGATTCGCGCGGTTACTGTGATTTTGACGTGTACGGACGCGCGGAGAACCCCCCGATCGAGTCCGAGAATCGGAATCCCGACCGGCTCGATGAGGATGGATCTCCCATTTATTTCAGCCCGGTAAGCCGTGGTTTTTGGATCATGAAAGAGATCCTGAATTCGAAAGTCCGCTTCCGAAACTCGCGGGTTTACGATATCAATCTTGAAATGTTTGAAGGGAAGAAGTTCGATTTAGTATTCCTGGGTGCGCTGCTTTGCCATCTTCGCGATCCAATCGGCGCGCTCATGGCGGCAAAGCGAGTATGCCGTCATCGCGTAATCGCCTCAACTCCGATCGTTCTAGGCGAAACGGAACCCGGTATACTTCCCAGGCAGTATCTCCCGTATACAGATGTTGACCGCATCAGTTGGTGGCTGCCGAATGAGGCATGTTTCAAGCACTGGTTCCTCGCTGCGGGCTTCACCGGTATCGATGTCAGCCGGCAGGTAACGCTCAGGAGCGATGTACTACGCCTTGAAAACGGCAAAGCGGGAAATGGAAATCAGATCCTTCGGGTCGGATCAGCCTTTGTGCCGTAGTCGTAACGAGTAAGCGAAGTAATAATGAAAACCGCTGCCTTTACGATTGTTGCAAAGAACTACTTACCCTTTGCCCGCGTTCTGATGAATTCGCTCCGAGCCGTGGAGCCGGACGTTGTCCGCATCATTGTGCTTGTTGACCGGATCGACGGATATTTCGATCCCGTTCGCGAAGACTGCCACTTCCTCCTCTCTGAGGATTTGGGAATTCCGGCTTCCCGCTGGGTTCATTTCAAATATACGATTCTCGAACTAAGTACGGCGGTTAAGCCTTATGCCGCGAATTACATTTTTGACCATTTCGATATCGATCGGCTTTTATACTTTGATCCCGATATTAAATTCTTTGGTCCGCTAAGCGGGCTCTTCACTTCGTTGGATCAATACTCGATCATCCTGACTCCTCATCTCACCGCATCGGTTGAGGACGATCGGCATCCCACGGAACTCGATATCCTCCGGTCGGGATCCTACAATCTTGGCTTTATCGGGCTCCGCCGTACCGAGGAAACCCGGAGATTCCTTCGCTGGTGGGAAAGACGGCTATATGATCAATGTGTCGTTGACCTTCCCAAGGGACTGTTTGTCGACCAGCGCTGGATTGATTTAGTGCCTGGGATGTTCGACGGCGTTGGAGTCCTTCGCGACGCGGGCTACAACGTTGCATATTGGAACATAGCCCAACGCAAGGTGGAGCGAAGCGACTGCGGTTTTCTCGTTAATGGGAATCCACTCTGTTTTTTTCACTTCAGCGGATTTGATCCAGAGAATCCCCGAGCGTTTTCCAAGCATCAGGACCGCTTCACCAGGGATGACCTTGGCGACGCCAGTGAAATTGTAATGGAGTATTCTCGATTACTACTCGAGAATGGTTTTAGCGAGTGCAAGAAGTGGCCCTATGCCTATGGGTATTTCGACAACGGCCTTGTCATACCTGATATGGGCCGGGCGGCCCACCGGGAATCACCCGAATTCCCGCGGCACATCGCTGATCCTTTCACCGCAAAAGGCTATGACGCATTCATTGCCGTGTGGAACACCGCTCTGAGTGCTGGTGGGCGCTCTACAGGGATTACGCGGCTCGCCTACCGAATCTACAAGGCTCGAGAGGATGTCCAAGCAGCAATGCCGGATATCTTTAACGCGGATCGCCTTCGCTTCCTGCATTGGTGCCTTTCCAGTGGCAGAGTGGAACACAAACTCGGCGACGAGTATTTGGCGCCGATCTGGGAAGCACTTCGTCGTGAGAAAGCCGAATCCTTCGCCGCTCCTTCCTCGGCTGTCGACTCGATCGTTAACGAAAGGATCGTAGCGGCTGCCGCCAATAGCGGATCCTGGTCCGTTGAAGCAACCGCGATAACGGTCGAGTCACTGAATGAAATGGTGACCGAAGACGATGGGCGGCTCACGTTGAGCAAACTGGCTCGCATGATATACGCCTCGCGTCCCGATTTGAAGGCTCGATTTCCCGATCCTTCCGGGAAGGACGGTGCCTCGTTTCTGCTATGGTTCCTGACATACGGAGTTCACGAATACCGGCTCGCCGAAGTCCTGGTCGCGCCTTTGCGCGGCCAATGGCGCGGTGCGCTTCGTTCCATCGGGAGTCCAATTGACCGGCTTTGGTACCGAGTCGCCCTGCGGGCCTCTGCCGGTTCAATGCTTCTGAGGGAGCGCCTGAGTACACTCCATTTCGATCTGCGAATGGCGCACGCCTCGAATCGAGCTTCCCGTCCGTCTTGGGTCCCAGGAAAGGGCTCCCGAGGTGTCAATTTTATCGGTTACGTAAAGTCGGAGATGGGCGTAGGTGAGTCGGTGCGGTGCGCGATTCGCGCAGCCAGATCCTGCAACCTGCCTATTACTGTCAAGAGTGTGGACTCCATTGGCCCGTATAGATTACAGGATCACTCTATTGCCGTCGGAGAAGGCGGTTCCCCTCACCTTGTGAATGTCTTCCACGTCAATGCCGACCAGTCGAACGCTATTATGGCAAAACTGGGCCCATCAGCGACCGATGGCAAGTACAACATCGGGTATTGGGCGTGGGAGCTGGAGGAATTTCCGGACAAGTGGAGTTCGGCGTTTCGGCAATTCAATGAAATCTGGACACCTAGTGGATTCTGTCAAACCTCGATTGCCCGCAAATCTCCGGTGCCTGTCGTGCGAATTCCCCACGCAATTCATATCGAAAAAATTACTGAAGTGAGCCGGGACTCGATTTCGGTCGAGAGCGGGGAGTTCGTGTTTCTTGGGATCTTCGACCTGCTCAGCGTTCTGGAACGTAAGAATCCGATCGGTATGCTGAAGGCGTTTCGATTGGCTTTTGCTGGAGCTCCGGGGTACCGCCTGGTCCTGAAGATTAACCACGGCAGTGAGAAGCCGGCGGAAATGGATCGGATTAGACGAGCGGCTGACGGCCTTCCCGTCACGATTATCGACCAGACAATGGATCGGGATCGGGTCAACGGGCTCATTCAAATGGCCGATTGCCTGGTGTCGCTCCACCGCTCCGAGGGTTTCGGATTAACAATCGCCGAAGCGATGTATTTGGGGAAGCCCGTAATAACCACCGCATACTCCGGTAACATGGACTTCACCACGCCCGCGAATTCGTTCTTGGTCGACTACGACCTGGTGAACGTTCCGGAAGGCTGTGAACCCTATGATCCGGCTTCCAGATGGGCGGAGCCGCGTTTAGAACATGCGGCGGAGTTGATGCAACTGGTCGCCAATGATCAATCGGAGAATGCGCGCCGCTCGATAGCGGCCCGTACGGAGATCCGCGAACGTTTCTCGCCGGAGGCGATCGGACGCCTTATGGTGGAACGGCTGGAAAGCCAGCCGTTCCGCCTGTTAAATCACCAGACCCAAAAGCCGGTTTGAGGCGCGTCGCCGGCTGCTCCGAAGGCGAAAATTCGGTCGACGCCGTGACCGTCGAAATTACCGCTTCCGTCGAAGTCCAAATACCAGTAGCCATTGATAAAAGCCCCGGCCTTCGTCCTTCCATCGCCGCTCCAATCGCCCGTTACTGGGGTCGTGCCGGCCCAACCCATTTGCCACACCCGGTCCTTCGCCGGGTACTCCCAAAGATAATTGCCGTCGTAATCGAGATACCAATAGCCGCCCGCGTATACGCCGATTTTGGTTTTTCCATCCCCATTCCAGTCGCCGACGATGGTCGTCACGCCCGTCCACCCCCAGCCAACCTGTTTGTCTATGACGCCGCCGTCCCAAAGGTAGTCGCCATTGTAGTCCAGGAACCAGAAACCGTTGCTGTAAACGCCAATTTTAGTCTTTCCGTTGCCGTTCCAATCGCCTACCAGCGGCGTGACTCCCACCCAACCCCAGCCGATCTGCTTATCGATCGTCCCGCCATCCCACAAGTAGTCGCCATTGTAGTCGAGGAACCAGAAACCGTTACTGAACACTCCAATCTTGTCCTTGCCGTCGCCGTTCCAATCGCCGACCACCGGAGTAACGCCGGCCCAACCCCACCCGATGAGCTTGTCGACGACTCCGTTATCCCATACGCCGTTTCCGTCATAATCCAGAAACCAATAGCCATTGGCATAAACTCCGGCCTTGGTTCTGCCATCTCCGTTCCAGTCGCCCGTGACCACTGTGGCTCCCGCAAATCCGAGAGCGAAGTTCGGGTCGCTGGAAACGTCGAACGTTCCGTTTCCGTTGGCGTCCAGTTTCCAGAGTCCTCCTGTGTAAGATCCGATGCGAGTGGACGCTTCCGGACCGATCTGAGCGACGAAGGCGTCCCAGGCCCCGCCGCCAAAGGTCGGCTGTGCCGGGTTCTTTACCGGGAACTGGCCGAGGAAGACAAATCCCGTGACATAGGCCGCTCCCGCCGCATCCACCGCAATGTCGGCGCCGCTTTCTTCACCCGCGCCTCCCAGGTAGGTCGCATACCGAATCGAGCCGGAAGCATTAATCTTCAAAACAAACGCATCGACGCTGCCCCCCGATGCGGGTTGTACCGCATTCACTACAGGAATCGTTCCGAAGGCTACGCCGGTTATGTAAGCGGCGCCTCCGCCGTCGACAGCGATACCCTGTCCAATATCGACCGCCGGGCCGCCAAAATATGTACTGAACAGGATTTGGCCACTGCCGCCGATTTTTGTCACAAAGGCATCGGCCTCTCCGCCGCCAAACTGGGACTGCGTCGCGTTCAGCGTAGGAAAAGCAGGACCCGCATTGCCTGTGACGAATACTGATCCGGTGCTATCGGCAGCCACGTCCTGGCCATCCTCCTGATTTACTCCCCCCAGGTAGGTCGAATACACCACCGCTCCTGTCGAGGCCAATTTTGTGACGAAAGCATCCTTCGTTCCGCCGAATGTCGTCTGAGCGGCGTTGAGGACGGGAAACCCACCCAACGTTGTCCCGGTGACGTAGACGGCTCCAGTTAGATCCACTGCAATGCCCCTGCCGATGTCGGCCGTTGTTCCGCCCAGATATGTCGAATAAACCACTGTTCCAAAGGGGCCGTACTTGGTGACGAATGCGTCACCGGTGCCCCCTCCGAATGTGCCTTGGCTGGCGCCGGAGACAGGGAAGGTTCCTCCACTCGTCTCGCCGGTCACATAGGCCGCGCCCGTTGCATCCACGGCAATTTTCCTTCCCGCATCGTTTCCGGAACCGCCCAAATAGGTCGAATATACCACTATCCCGTTGGTACTCAATTTGGTCACAAACCCGTCCTGCAATCCGCCGATCGTGGATTGAGCGGGGTTAAGCAGCGGGAAATTACCCGAGGTTGAACCCGTGATGTATGTCTCCCCGGTTGATTGCACCGCGATCGATGCGCCGCTATCGATGCCCGTACCGCCGAGGTAGGTCGAGTAAACCAATGCGCCACCGCTCGTGTATTTCGTAACGAACACGTCTTCTCCGCCCCCTGCGATTCCCTGTACTGAGTTGAGAACCGGGAATGCGCCTGTGGTCCTGCCCACAACATACGCCGCCCCGCCGCCATCTACGGAGATCCCGAACCCATAGTCGTCACCCGTTCCACCAAGATAGGTCGCCCAAACGACCACCGGATCTATGACCAGCGTCTTTGACCGGTCGTAGTTGGACAATGCGAACTGCACTTCCCGCTTCGCGCCGGAAAGCCGGTAGTTCCCGGCAACTTCCACCCGCTTCCCGTCTACAGTTTGATAAATGAATGGCTTTCGTTGGACGATTTCGCGTCCGCTGGTACTTAGTACTAGGTCACCGGTCGCGCTCAGACGGATCGAGTCGGCTCCGCTAAATTGAAGGCGGATTTTGGAAGGATCCGCGCCCGGGTGGACTACAAAATCATACTCAAGCTGTCCTTCGTTACCATAGTAAACCAAGTCGATTCCTGGATAGACAGACTCAAACCTAACCATTCCGTAATTTGGAACTGCGGTGCGCCAGTTCTTGGAATCGTTCCCCGGATAATAGTTTGTCACGCTGGAAAGGAGTGTTTCAGTCCGCGTTCCTGAACCATTCCGGCCATTCAGTAGGTTCATTCGGATCGCGGACGGTGTTCTCCGATTTTTAGAGCCGTTCAGACGCATGACCATTTGGTTGCCCTGCAGCAGCATCGTATAGTCGGTGCCGCGGGCCAGGAACTTCACGGATCCGTCCGCCTGGCCCATATTGGGTTCGAATCGCAATGGTGTTTTCAAAGCCATCTGAGTCACCGAACCATCCTTTCGAATTGGTTCGGCAAGCAGTGCTACCTGAAATTGCAAACATCCGAGTAGAAGTGCGAAATCTCTCAACATCAAAGAGGCCCTTTCTGATTGCCTGGGCAGTCAAACGACCTGCCGTCCGCTGATTCTCGACCTAACGTTTGATACGAGTTTCGGACGTTCCGTTACCGAGCGCCTGCCGAATCGCAGGTCGTTCGCCAACGCACTCTGGCATCAACGGAAATCGTCAAATCGAGAAGATTGCGATCCCGATGAGAAAACGTCGGCGGTCTTGGGCTAAGAAGGATTCGCGTTGCCTGCGCTCCATCGCCGTTGTCCGGACAGAGAAACAGGAGATTACCTCGCCGGTAGTAGGCGATGTATCAGAGAGGTCTGCCGTCCGTCTATGACTGTGTTGAACAAAAACCCAACTGTTTGAAGGTTGTCGACGTCGGACTGATCATCATATTGGAATGTCAAAATGCCTGAAGCAGTAGTCCCTATAGACGGGGGGGTATCGAAGCAGGATTGATCCGGGTACGGATTCTTGGCGATTTACGGCGCCTGGTCGCTTCCAGCGTTGCCTTGCTCTCCGTCGAGCCAGCCCGTATCGTATTCTCAACCGAGGTATTCAACTGCCCTTCGACCCCAAATCAGCCCACTTGCTACTTAAGCCAGTCTTACTTTTGTCGTCGAACAGTTGGGGCAGCGCTTCCATCTGCAAATTGGTTTTCCCGTTCGATGGAGGAATTTGCTCTAATTGTTCCCTCTCTTCCCACTTTTCTTACCCGCCGAAGTAAAATTGAAAAACAATGCGGAGTCATGTTCCTGTACAGTCCTTGCAACCACACAGGATTCTTGTTCTCGGGTTTCTCTGTTTCCCCGTTTACTCCCAAGGGGTCATAAACACGGTCGCAGGCACCGGAGCGGCCGGATTTAGCGGTGACGGTGGCCCCGCAACGGCTGCGGCGTTAAACGAACCAGGAGGCATTGCCGTCGATTCCCTCGGCAATCTCTACATCGCCGATTTTCTGAACAGCCGGATCCGCAAAGTCACACCCGGTGGATTGATTACCACGGTTGCAGGTATAGGAGTTCCGGGCTTCAGCGGCGACGGCGGAAGTGCGACGGCAGCGCAGTTGAACTATCCTTCCGATGTGGAAGTAGACCCGGCGGGTAATCTCTACATCGCCGATACCAGTAATCAGCGTATCCGCAAAGTAACTCCGGCAGGAGTGATTACCACAGTGGCAGGGAGTGGGAGCGCTGGATTCAGTGGAGACGGAGGCTCCGCCCTTGCCGCTGGGCTATGGTTTCCCTTGGGGGTTACGCGCGATTCCGGAGGCAATCTCTATATCGCGGACTCTCTCAACAATCGCATTCGGAAAGTCACGCCCGCCGGCATCATCAGTACGATTGCCGGCAATGGAAATAATGGATTCAGCGGTGATGGGGCCAGCGCCACCGCTGCCACTCTATACCAGCCGTCGGGGACGTTTGTAGATCCCACAGGCAATGTTTTTATCTCTGATCAATATAATCACCGGATTCGTAAAGTCACACCGGCGGGCATAATTAGCACAGTGGCGGGGAATGGGATCGGTGGGTTCGATGCCGACGGTGGCCCCGCGGTTGCGGCTGCCCTTTTTTATCCTTCTGATGTCGTTATGGATTTCAATGGGAACCTCTATATTGCCGATCAATATAATCATCGGACCCGCAAGGTTACTCCGGGCGGCATCATCAGTACGATAGCCGGAACTGGAAATCCGGGATTTAGCGGCGAGGGCGGCCCAGCGCCTTCCGCTCAATTGAATTCTCCCTTAGGCGTTGCGGTTGACGGAGCCACCCTCGTCTATACAGCGGACAATCTCAATCAACGGATCCGTAAGATCAGATTCCCAGGAACCTCCTTGCCTCAAGTGATCTCCGGAACTCCCGCGAACCCCATCGGCTCTCCGCAGACATTTACATTCACCGGTCGGGACGCGGATGGAGCCTCCAATCTGGATATGGTTTTCTTTCTGATCAATGACACCGCGTTTACCCCTCAAAATACCTGTCACGGATTCTATGACCGGTGGACAAATGCCCTATACCTATACAACGACGCGCTGAATGCCGTTTTCGGGCCCTTGGCGCTGGGATCGCCCGGCACGCTACAGAATACGCAATGTACTCTCAATGCGAGCGCATCGGAGGTGCTTTCCGCTGTTGGAACTGATCTTACCCTTAACCTCGGCCTCAGCTTAAGCGGATCTTATGGCTCATTGTCCAAAAAAATCTATCTGTGGTTAAAAGACAAAGAAGGGAATGACACAGGTTGGGTGCAAACCGGCGTGTGGGACTCTCCGGCTCCCCCCCAACCGCCGTCGGTCGTTTCAGGAACTCCAGCCAACGCTATCGGTTCGCCGCAGACCTTCACCTTCCTCACCCGGGACCCTAACGGATATCCCGATATCAATAAGGTCTATTTTCAGGTTTACGCCAGCCCCACCACCCCTGTTAATAGCTGCCATGGTTTCTATGATCGCCCCTCGAATGCCTTCTACCTCTACAACGATGCGCTCTCCGCGCTTTCCGGCCCCCTGAG